>Ga0182740_1002272_pt1 | contig 11965 bp, 12 predicted proteins | sample eDN5th37CKraftBY_FD_128872 | JGI IMG/M metagenome (GOLD analysis project Ga0182740, IMG submission 128872) | Enriched backyard soil microbial communities from Emeryville, California, USA - eDNA 5th pass 37_C Kraft BY (version 2) (version 2) | ecosystem: Environmental > Terrestrial > Soil >...
GCATGATCGCTCCAGCTTCGTCTGAAACTAAGCTGGCATATGTCATGACAACCTGTCAACAGGATGTCATGCCTATGTGGAATGGGGCTTCTTCCTTCAGCGTGATGAGCCGCTCCTCCGTCGATGCGCGGTAGAACGCGAGGCCTGACGGACATCCCAACGAAACGGGACGCGTTCAAGGTCGGGCTTCATTGGTATCCGAGCAGGTGCGCACCCGGACCGCGGATCAGCGGCGGTGGGACGGGATTCGCTTTTCGCGCTTCCTGTCTGCTGAGTACACGCGGAATCGGATGTTCGTGCTTGCCGAGCATCGCGCCGGGCTGGATGTCGAGCATCGCGCCTCGGCCGAGCGCGAGGTCGCGCGGCTTGCCGACGAGGCCGAGCGCGATCCTGTAACCAAGGCTGAGCTGTTCAGCATTGCGCTCTCCCGCCGCCTCGATAACCTGAAGCTCGAGCTGGAGGAGGGGGATGAGAACGAGGCGAGCCTCCTTGATCTTGCCCCCGGAAGGCACTCGCTCATGACTGGAGTCCGTTCTGGTTTTGCTCTGAGCCCGAACGTGCCCTCATCTGAAGCTAGAGTTTTTGGCCTTCGTCGCCCCTGGCGGGCTGGTATCGCCAGCGGAGTTCAGTAGTGAGATCGGCACCTTGTTCCCGATCGCTCCGTGTGGTCTCACCTCGCTGTAGTCTCTACGCCAAACACTCCAGCTTTTCTCTCGCATCAGCCAGCGTCAGGAACCAGTGAGGTTCAGGCACTCCGCGCGCAAGCGACCATTGAAGGCCTCAATGAACGCATTGTCCGTCGGTTTCCGGGGCAGGAGAAGTCCAGGATCACGTCGTGCGCATAGGCCCACAGATCGAGGTCCCGCGACACGAACTCCGTTCCTTGATCCACCCGGATCGCCTTCGGCAGTGCGGCGCGGAACAGGATCGCTTTCGCAATGAATGCTCTGTACCACGCGGAGCCCGAAACGGCGTGCAGGCGTTGCGAACCTGACCTCAGCTTGAATGCCTGGGCCGCTTAGCAGCTACCCCAGAATGTGATCCCGCTAGCGTTGGTTTCGGCCTTGGCGTTGGAGGAGCGTATGGCAGCCCGTGAAGCCATACTCTTAACAAATCGCCTGGGTGATCTAGGAGATCTCGGCCTTCGAGTTTATCGTCGCCGGCGCCTTGCTCGAGATACTAAGCCAGTGGAGCTTATCAACGCTTTGATCTCGTCTCCTCGATCGACTACATCATGAAGCGGCCGCCGTTGACGTCGAGCGTCGCGCCCGTGATGTAGCTCGAGGCGTCCGACGAGAGGAAGACGATTGCCTCGGCAATTTCGCGGGGGTCTCCGAGGCGCCCCAGCGGCACCGCGGCTGCAAATTCCTTTCGACGGTTTTCCTCCATGGCGGAGAGGCGCAGTTCGACCCGCTCGCTGAGCGTCAAACCCGGCGCGACGGCGTTCACTCGGATGCCGAAAGGCGCGAGTTCGTTGGCAAGCTGGCGCGTGAATCCCAGGACACCGGCCTTGGCGCACGCATAAGGCAGATTGCCGATCTCGCTCTTGCTGCGCCCCGCCTGCGACGACATGTTGACGATCGTGCCGCGCTTCTGGCGCTTCATTTGCGGCGCCGCTGCGCGCGAACACAAGAAGGTGCTCAGGATGTTCTGATTGACGACCTTGATCCATTCGTCGAGAGGCACCTCTTCAATCGGCTTGGGCGGCGCTCCGACGCCGACATTGTTGACGAGCGCGTCAATGGATCCGAAGCGATCCAAGATGCGCGCAAACGTGTCACCAACGTCACCCTCGCTCGTGACATCCGCCTTCCGGTACAGTGCGCCGCCACCGCCCGCATTCGTGATCGCCTCTCGAATCTCCGCTACTGACGATGCCGTTTCGTCATCGCGATCGATAACGGCGACGTTGGCGCCAAGCGCGGCGAAGTTGAGGCTCACCGCGCGGCCGATACCTCGCAAGCCACCGGTTACGACCGCGCTATGTCCGGCGAATGGTTTGTCGTTCATCTCTCCTCCTTCCGTCAGGCGCGCAGCGTCGCCGAGGAATCAGAACGGCCCATGCACTTGGCGATAGCCGCATCGACACGCACTGCACCGGGCAGAACGATCCGGGAGAGAACGATGCTCGCCGGCAGGTGCGTCTCGGCTGTACCTATGCGAACCGGCGGCGCGCGCAACGTCACGCCGCTTTCCACCACGCTCGCGATGATCTCCGCGCTGATGCCGTAAGCAGTCCAGCCTTCATGCACGACAACGAGGCGGCCCGTCTTGGCGACGGACTTCGCGATCGTCGGGACGTCGAGCGGCCGCAGCGACCGGATATCGACGACCTCGACGGACACACCCTTGTCCTTCCATCGGTCTCGCGCCTGCAGCGCCAGGTGAACACCGATGCCTGCCCCCACAATAGTGATATCCGTGCCTTCTACCTTGACGTCGGCCTTGCCGATCGGGACATAGTGCTTACCCTCGGGAACCTCGCCCTTCATATCGTAGAGTTGCAGCGGCTCGAACACGACGACAGGATTGTCGTCGCGAATAGCAGACGCCAGCAATCCCTTGGCGTCGGCCGGCGTCGACGGCATGACGACTTTGAGTCCGGGCACATGCGCGAACCATGCAGCGAGCGTGTCTTGATGCGGACCGCCGTCAGGCCGACTGCCATCCGCGCCCCTGACAACCATCGGCGCATTCATCTTCCCATCCGTCGAGAAGTGCAGCTTGGACGCCGACGTCACGAGGATGTCCGCCATGAACATGATGATGTCGCCGATGTAGTTCTCGACCACCGGACGCAGCCCGCTAATCGCCGCGCCGCAGGCGGCACCCGAAATCGCCATCTCCGATATCGGCGTATCGATCACCCGATCAGGACCGAATTCGGCGAAGAGGCCGCGCGTGGCACCGCGCGCGCCGCCGTGCCTTCCGACGTCCTCTCCAAGAATGATGACGGATGGGTCATCCGCCATTTCGCGCCTCATGGCGTCCGTGAGCGCTTCTCTGTAGGTCATGGTAGCTGTCGACATTTCGGTGCTCCGATCAGGACGCGTAGACATTTAGAAGGCCATCCAGAACGCCGGCGGCGTTCGGCAGTGGGCTGTAGCTGCGGGCCGCTTCTTCGGCCGCGAGAATCTGCCGTCGCGCCTCATCCACGATGCGATTGAAATCCGAGCCCTTGAGGAGCCCGCGTGCCTCCATGTCGCCGCGCAATAATGCGATGGGGCATCTCCTGCGCATGGCCTCGAGTTGCTCGGGCGTGCGCGCGCGATTGGGATCCTTGAGGGTCTGTCCGCCCCATCGGTGGGCCTTGAGCTCGATGAGGGTTGCGCCGCCTCCGCTCCTTGCCCGCTGCGCGGCCGCGGCAACGGCCCGCTGCACGGCAAGCGTGTCCGTGCCGTCTACGGTCTCGCCTGGGATGCCGTATCCCGCGGCGCGTTGCGACAGGTCGTCGACGCGCGCGGTGTCACGAATGCTGGTGGATACGGCGATCTGATTGTTCTCGATCACAATGATAAGGGGCAGCTCCTTAACTGCCGCGAAGTTCACGCCTTCATGGAAATAACCTGTGTTGGAAGCGCCATCGCCAAGCATGCCGACGACGATCTTCCCGCTCTTCTTGATCTTCTGTGCGAGCGCCACGCCTCCGGCCGTCACGAGGCCAGCGCCAAGCATGCCGGTCTGCGGGAGGATGTTGGACTGCTCGAAGGCCGTATGCCAGTGAGCCCACCGGCCGCCGCTGATGCTGTGTTGGCGCTCGAGAAAGGAGGCGAAGAGCTGATCCATCGGCACGCCGCGGCACAGGTATACCCCCATGCCACGGATGGATGGACAGATCAGGTCGCCATCTTCGACACCTGCGCACGTTCCGACCGTAAAGGCTTCCTGTCCGAGGCTGAGATGGAACTCTCCGACGAGCGGCTCGCCGTCGGTCCATAGTTTCTCGCACCTGAGGTCGAATTCGCGCAGGAGCACCAATTGTTCAAGGAGCCGCATTTGTGCGGCCGCATCCGTATTCGAAAGCGCATTTGCGCGTGCGTTTGTTTGAGACATGGCTGACCTTCAACTACTGAGAATTTCCTGGAGGGCACTGCGTAGCGTGTAGGCGGGCTGATAGCCGAGCTGCTCTTGCGCGCGCTGCGTAACGACGCGGCCGCGATGCCCTGACTTGCCGTTGAACATCACCCGTCCGGCATCAGGCCGGATTTCGCGAATGAGCCCGGCGAGCTCAGCGAATGTGACGTAGGAATTCTCATCGCCGGCCACATGGAAAGTATCGTCGAGCGTCTCGGGGACGACGAGAGCGGCGACCGCCGCGCGGGCCGCGTCGCGGTAGTAGACATAGTGCCGGCGCTCGTCGGCAGCGACCTCGCCAACAAGTGTGTCCCCCCCCTTGGCCGAGCCAACGATCTTAGCGACCGCCGCGGCAATGCCGGGACTGCTCACCGGCCGATCCGAAAGCACGGTTGCAAAGATCACCGTGCGGCAGATGATGTCGTGCTTGCGCGCGGCGCGGCTCAGAAGCGCCTCGGCAAGCAGTTTGGTCAGGCCGTACATGCCGACGTCGCGCTGGATGGCGCTCCGTTCGTCGAGTTCGCCCTCGGTCGTGCCGTAGGCTGCGATCGAGCTCGCGTGCACGATTCTTTTGACGCCGGCGTCCAACGCGGCCTGAAGCAGGGCGACGGTCCCGTTGACATTGACATCGATCGCCCGGAGGGGATCCTGCTCGCACCCGAACTGAAGGATCGCGGCCAGATGGACCACACCTTCGATGCCATACTCCCGCAACACTGTCTCGATGAGGCGGCGATCGGTGATGTCTCCGACGAGGTTGGCGACTGGATTGGGATCCGAGTTGGCGATGCGGTCGAAGACCACGGTCTCGTCGCCGCGCTGCTTGAGCAGCGCGACGACTTCCCTTCCGATGTTTCCGGCGCCGCCGGTGACAAGAACCCGCATATTGTTGTTTCCGATCCTTTGCGTGCGATCAGTCCACCTGTGCGCCGGAGGCGCGCACAAGGTCTCCCCATTTCTTGAGCTCGCTCAGGAAGAACTGGCGAGCGGTCTCCGCATCCATCGGCACCGGCTCCGCGCCGAGCGCCAGGAACCTCTCCCGCGTCGTCGGCTCGGCGAGGACCTCTCGGATTGCAGCATTGAGCTTGAGGCGCACCTCATCGGGTATCCTTGCCGGAGCAAGGACGCCGAACCAGGAACTGAGGTCGTAGCCCTCGACACCCGCTTCCATCATCGTGGGGACGTCGGGCAGCGCGGCGACACGCTTTGACGTCGTTGCGGCGAGCGCCTTGAGCTTTTTGCCCTTGATATCGCCGACCACCGAAGGACCATTCGCGATCATGAAGTCTACGCGTCCCGCGATGACATCAATGAGCGCGGGCGCAGTTCCCTTGTAGGGAACGTGAAGTATCTGCACGTTCTTCTTGTTCGCCAGAAGAACACTGGAGAGATGCAGGACGCTGCCATTGCCCGAAGAGGCGTAGGTGACCTTGCCGGGTTTCGAGCGCGCCAGAGCTACAAGCTCTTCGATCGAATTGCCCGGATGATTGGGCCCCGTGACGAGGACGTTCGCCGTCTCGGCCACCAAGGCGACGAGAACGAGATCCTTCTCGGCCTTGTAAGGCATCGTCTTGTAGAGCGTCGGGTTCACGGCATTGGAGCCCGACGTGCCGAGTAGAAGCGTATAACCATCGGGTGCGGCCTTGGCGACGTAGTCAGACCCAATGTTGCCGCCGGCACCCGCACGGACCTCGACGATGAACTCATTCTTCCATTTCGTGCCGAGCCGCTCGGCGACGAACCGCGCAAAAATATCGGCGGTTCCGCCAGCGGCATAAGGGACGACGATCTTGATCGCCTTCTCCGGATAGGCTGCATGGGCAGGGATCGTACCCAACCCGAGCATCATCGCCACGGCAAGCATCACGCGCTTCATATGTACTCTCCTCCCAATCGCGGCCGTCTAGTGCGGCCTGTCACTCACTGAAGTGTTCTCACTCACTGAAGACTTCCTTGCGCTTGTCGCGTGCCTTAGGCAGCGCCATGACGATAACGAGGCCGAGCGCGATCAGTAGCAGCACCAGACTGATGGGCTCTCTCACGAACACTGTCGCGTCGCCATGCGAGAGAAGCATCGCGCGTCGCAGATTCTCTTCCATCATCGGTCCGAGAATGAACCCGAGCAGCAGCGGCCCCGGCTCGAACTCGAGCTTGAGCAGCACGTAGCCCAGTAATCCGAACACGACACAAAGCCAGACGGCGAATGTGCTGTTGTCGACGGAGTAGGCGCCAATGCAGGAGAAGAGGATGATCGCCGGAAAGAGCATCTGGTAAGGGATGCGAAGCAAGCTGACCCAGATACCGACGAGCGGCAGATTGAGGATCAGCAGCATGATGTTGCCGATCCACATGCTCGCGACGATGCCCCAGAAGAGATCGGGCTGCTTGGAAATGATCTCGGGGCCTGGAATGACGCCTTGCACGATCAATGCGCCGCCGATGAGCGCGATCACCGGATTCGGCGGGATGCCTAGCGTCATGAGAGGCACGAGCGAAGTCTGAGAGGCCGCATTGTTTGCGGATTCCGGACCAGCGACGCCTTCGATGGCGCCATTGCCGAAACGAGAGGGATCGCGGGCCAGACGTTTCTCGAGCGTGTAGGAAGCGAACGAGCTCAAAACCGCGCCTCCTCCCGGGAGAACACCCAGTATCGAGCCGAGGATCGTCCCGCGTACGATCGGCCGCGCTGATGCGCTGAACTCCTCGCGACTCGGCATGAGGCTCTTGATCTTGGCCAGCTCGAGATGACGTCGCGTCGCGCCCTCGAGATTGAGGATGATGTGCGAGAGGCCGAATAGGCCGATGGCGACCGATACGAGATCAATGCCGTCCCCGAGCTTCGCGATGCCGAACGTGTAGCGCAGCGTCCCTGTCTGCACGTCGGTGCCGGTGATCCCCAGCACCAGTCCGAGAACGACCATCGCGCAGCCCTTGAGCTGATCACCTTGCGCAAGCGAGATAGCCATCACCAGGCCGACCGTCATCAGAGCGAAATATTCGGCGGGTCCGAAACGCAGCGCCACGGTCGTCAACGGCGGCGCGAGCAGCATGATCGCCAGCGTCGCGACGCATCCTGCGAAGAACGACCCGATCGCCGAAATGGCGAGTGCAGGCCCCGCCCGCCCCTGCCGAGCCATCGCGTGACCATCGATGCACGTCACGACGGCCGAGGCGTCGCCCGGCATATTGACGAGGATCGAGGTGATCGAGCCGCCGTATTGCGCTCCATAGAAGATGCCGGCGAGCATGATGACGGCGCTCGTCGGGGCCAGCACGTAAGTGAGCGGAAGGAGCATGGCGACGCCGGCGAGCGGTCCGATCCCCGGCAACACACCAATCAGCGTCCCGACGGTAACGCCGAGAAAGCAATAGAGCAGATTCTGCGGACTCAACGCGACGGTGAACCCGAGGATGAGGTGGTCGATCAGTTCCATAGCGACGGCACTATTCCAACTTGCAGCTTCAGGAGCATCACAAACAGAACGACGACGAACAGTGCGAGGCCGACGCCAAGTGCCAGGGCTTGTCCCCACCGACGCTCATGGCCCGCGGCGCACGCGAGCACGACCGACACGAAGGCCGCCATCGCGAGCCCCAAGGGCTCTAGCAGGGCAGCGAAGAGCGCGACGCTTCCGAGCACGCAGACGAGCGCGATCGGATTCCAGCCGGACAACGAGTTGCCGGGCCTTACGCCGGCACGCGCCAGAAAGATCAAGCCGAGCAGGGCGAGGATGCAGCCCAGAACGAGAGGGAAGAAGCCCGGCCCCATTCTGGACGGCGTACCGGTCGGATACTTCAGCGCCATGCTGACCACGACGACGCCGATGGTGACGAAAAGAACGCCGGACCAAAGCTCCTTTGACCTGACAAGGACAGTTCGCATGGGCGCGGCTCCGTGAAATCGGACGACGCGCCAGCGATCTTCGCGCGCACGCGTCACCATTCAACGCAGATGGCTGCAGCGAGGGTGCGGGCTGTTCCTAGCCGGCGCCGCTCGCCGAGCCGCGCAAGCTGTGGTCAATCAATCGCCAAAGACTTCGCCTATTCGCCTTCATGTGGTGTTCCTCGCCTTGCGGTTTCTTGTCAGCCCCGCTTTCGCCGCAGGGTCTGTATCTGCTTCGTGCCCTTAGTGCGTGCCCGCTGCGCGTTGGCGACGGCCTTCGCCGTCGCCATAACCGCAGGCAGCCATTCCCGAAGGGCTCTCTTGGTGGCCCGGACAATGGGAATGCTCAGGTTAATGACACCAACGACGGCGCCATCGACAAGAATGGGCGCCGCGATGGCCGCCTGACCGTCGACGCTTTCCTCTTCGCTTGTCGCGTAGCCCTGCTGACGAGCCCTTTGCAGGTCGCGAAGCATCTGCGAGAGAGACGTCGTGGTGTTCGCCGCCAGCCTCGCGAAGCGATACCCATGGAGGATCTGATTGAGCTCATCCGCATCGAGAAAGGCCAGCAGCGACTTGCCGGCCGCACCGGCATGGATCGGCTTGGCGCTGCCAATCTCCGGCGCCGCCTTCAGCTCGTGCTGAGAGAGCGCCACCGAGATCGTTACACGCTCGAGGCTGCGCCTGACGACCAGAGCCGCGGTCTCCCCCGTCAAATTCCTCAACTCGATCAGCCGAGGTTCGGCAATTTCCTTGAGCTCACGGTGCGTATCCGAGCCTCGAGCCAGTACCAGGAGCAGCGATCCGGGAAAATATTGTCCGCCATCCGCACGCACCAGGTCATCCGTCGCCAGCGTATGAAGGATGCGATGGACCGTCGCTTTGCTCAAGCCTGTGAGCTCGCAGACCATCGACAATGTCAACCCGGTTGGTCTGAAGGCAATGCACCGAAGTACCGCGGCGGCGCGCCTTATAGAGCGGATCTCCACGTGTCCCATCCTATGAAACAACGTATTCCATAAATTGAAACTCTAGAGAGATTGATGGAGCACTGTCAACCCTCGTGGGCACGCTACTCGCGTTGACGAGAGCAAACGAGGGAATAAAATGATATAATATGTCCCACACTGTGAAACGCGTCACACAGCCATCTGCCCCTTCGGGCGATAAGTTGGTTGCGGCCAGGGAGGATTGGAAATGCAGAAACTGGAATTCGGTTGGTTCCTGCCCTCACGCGGCGATACGGATGATTTCGGCGAACCGCGAAAGGTCGCTTCGAGCCCACAGATGTACGAGCGGGTGATCAAGTCCGCCGAGGGTGCCGGGTTCGACTACATACTCGTTCCAGTCGGCCATCAATGCTGGGATGCCTGGATGACCGCGGCGATGATGCTCGAGAGAACGAGCAGTATCCGAATGCTCGTTGCCGCGCGGCCGACGTACATAAATCCCGTGCTGCTGGCGAAAATGATCGCGACCTGTGACCAGATCTCCGAGGGGCGCATCGCCATCAATCTCATCGCCGGGCAAAGCGAGGCGGAAAACATCGCCGAGGGCATCACGCTCGGAAAGGACCAGCGCTATGAAGCCATGGAAGAGGAAGTGACGATCCTCAAAAAGCTCTGGCAGTCGGAAGGCCGCCCCACCGATCACGTGGGGAAGTTCTACAATCTCAAGGGTGCCGAGCTACCGGTCATGCCCTATCAGAAGCCCTATCCGCAGTTCTACCTCGGCGGCGGATCTTCCCAGGCGGCAGAACTCTCAGCAAAGCACTCCGATGTCCATCTTTTCTGGGGCGACACGACGGAGCGCATTGCCAGCAACATCAAGGAGCTTCGCGCTCTCGCCGCAAAGAACGATCGTGCCGACAAGCTTGGATTCGGAATGCGCCTCCAGATCATCTGCCGCGAAAAGGAGGCCGATGCCTGGGCGGCGGCCGACAAACTCGTCCGCAACATCACTGCCGAGCATGAGCGGTACATCGTCGAGCATCATGCGCAATCGGTAGCGAACCAGCGCGTGCAGGAGCTGCGGAGGTCGATGGGCGACCTCATCGCACCGAACCTTTGGTCCGGCCTTGCGCGCGCGCGACCGGGCGCCGGCATCGCGATCGTTGGCAATCCAGAGCAGTGCGCTGGCGTAATCCAGCGCTACATCGACGTCGGCTGCCGCTCGTTCTGCCTGGCTGGCTATCTGCACGACGAGGAGACCTGGCGGTTCAAGAAATGGGTGCGCCCCATTCTTGCCGATCGTAACAGGGGAAGGATGGCTGCCTAAGGGCAAGCAGTGGTTGGGAGTGCAATGAGGGGCGTCCCTGAATAGACACTTCGCTAATAGGGTTCGTCTTTCGTCGAGCGTGGCGCGTCTGGCACGACTGCCATGACGTCGAATGCAACCATGGCGCGGGCGTCGATTAGGCCCGCGACGTACAAGAGCGTTGATGGCGGAAAGCTGCGCCCCATCGTGTCGCGCCACGCGGCGGCGATGGCGGGCGCGGAGGATTCGTAGTCGCTGCGGCTCGTGAAATAACATGTCAACCGGACAACATGATCCCGTGTCGCGCCGTCCTCACGCAACAAGTCCACGACGCGCATGAGAGCCACCCGCACCTGTCCAGCCAAATTACCGACCTCGTATTCGCCGTCCGGGCCGGCGCCTGTTTGGCCAGCGAGAACGATCCAATCGCCATTTCCCAGGAACGCGAGGCCATGGGAGAACCCCCGTGGTCGCGCCCAACCCTCTGGCTGCAGTACGCGCATCCTGTTCTCCACTGATTTACTTCAGCTACGCTGGACGGTATGAGGCCCGGCAGGCCGAAGACATTCGTATTGCGCGTCAGGGCGTCGATAGCAGCAGCGGCTCATCCATCAGCAGGACCGCCGGATCGTTGGCGACCGAGCGCGCCAACGCGCAGCGCTGCCGCATGCCGCCCGAAAGCTGATGAGGTATCCCGCGCAATGAAGGCGCTTTCCGGAGCGTCCGCATCCTCCCGCCGCCGTGACCATGTGTACGGTGTTTCCCGCGGGCGAGATCATGGAGGCCTGCTGGTAAGCCCTCGGCTCAGCGCTTCCGGCTCGAAGCTGTGCCGGCTGGGGCGTCAATTCGTTTCCGATCTCCGCCGGCATCGCCGAGAATGGCCGCACCTTCGTCATGTATCATTGGGCCGGCTCCTCCGGTGGCGGCGCCGTGGACGGTCGGGACGGGTTTCCTCAACAAGGCGGCTTGAACAGTCTTTGCGGACTGGTGATCCCAATATCGAGACTTTCGAACAACTCTATCCGGTGCGGATCGAAAAGCACGAAATGCGGTGCGACTCCGGTGGGGCCGGTAAGTACCGCGGCGGCTCGGGCGTTGCCTACGAAGTGAGGATTATGAGGCCCGTGCAGTTGTCGTTCCGCGGAGAAGGCTTGCGGCGGTTCGCTCCGAGAGGTGCTTTCGGCTGCGGCAATGGCGCGCTCGGTCATCTGCGTTGCGTGCCGGACGTCGGGGAGACCTATACCCCACCGGCATACGGGATCCGTCATTCGAGTCCGTGCCGGTTCTCGATGGTCTCCCAGGGCGGCGGCGGATGGGCGATCCGCTCGAGCGCAACGTCGAGAGCGTATTTCGTGAGGTTCAAGATGGCGTCATCAGCCGAAAAGCGGCACGCGAGATCTATGGTGTTCTTATAAACGATCGTGGTGTCGATATCGAGAGTACACGTCGCCACCGCAATCAGGTTCGCTGAACTGATAAGGTGGATTCCCCTCAGCGGGCGACCTCGAAGCCTTCAGGCTACCTCTGCCACAAGACTTTGCGCAGGTTTGGGAATTCGCCAAGAAGCGCTATGCAATACGGTGTTCGATTCAGGAACGTTTGGGAGCACTAACCTTTAGACTCTTCAGGATCAGTGCCGTCCCCTCGGCTCCACCACCCCTCTTCCGCACCTCTTGATCTGCTGAGGTTTATTCCCAGCACTCCCAAACCGACAGGTAAGGTTTGGGAGTCTGGCGCCGCAGTCCAAGGCGA
>Ga0182740_1002273_pt1 | contig 11960 bp, 5 predicted proteins | sample eDN5th37CKraftBY_FD_128872 | JGI IMG/M metagenome (GOLD analysis project Ga0182740, IMG submission 128872) | Enriched backyard soil microbial communities from Emeryville, California, USA - eDNA 5th pass 37_C Kraft BY (version 2) (version 2) | ecosystem: Environmental > Terrestrial > Soil >...
TGATGGCGCGCATCTCCGCATGGTCGACTGCAAGCGACAGGGCGTTCAAGGCCCGGAACCCGTCGAAGGAAACGGACACATTGTCGAGATAGAGAAGCGTCGGGGTGATAGGTGCGGTCATGATCTACTCCGCCGCCTGCGAGACCGTCTCAGGCCGAGGCCGAGGCTTCATTCTCTGGCTCGCTCCAATCCAAAGATCCTTGCCGGCCCCGAGGATGCCACGCGGCATCAGGAGCGTGACGAAGACGAAGAGCCCACCGAGGGCGAAGAGCCAGAATTCCGGCAGCACGCCGGTGAACCAGGTCTTGCCTGCATTGACCAGAAGCGCGCCCAGGATCGGCCCGGCCAGCGTTCCGCGACCGCCGACCGCGACCCAGATGACCATCTCGATGGAATTGGCCGGCGCGAACTCGCTCGGGTTGATGATGCCGACCTGGGGCACGTAGAGCGCTCCCGCCACGCCCGCCAGCATGGCCGAGAGCGTGAAGACCGCGAGCTTGTAGTGCTCGACGCGGTAGCCGAGGAATCGCGCGCGGCTCTCCGCGTCGCGCACCGCGACCAGCACCTTGCCGAACTTGGAGTTCACCACCCACCGACACAGCATGTAACCGCCGGCGAGCGCGACCACCGACAGAACGAACAGGACGATGCGCGTCGAGGCGGCCTGGATCGGGAAGCCGAGGATGTCCTTGAAATCCGTCAGGCCGTTATTGCCGCCGAAGCCCATGTCATTGCGGAAGAACGCGAGCATGAGGGCGAAGGTCATGGCCTGCGTGATGATGGACAGGTAGACGCCCGTCACCCGCGAGCGGAAGGCGAACCAGCCGAACACGAAGGCGAGAAGGCCCGGCACAAGGAGCACCATGAGGGCCGCGAAGGGAAACCAGTCGAAGCCGTGCCAAAACCAGGGCAATTCCTTCCAGTTCAGGAACACCATGAAATCGGGGAGCACCGGATCGGCATAAACGCCGCGCGGCCCGATCTGACGCATGAGATACATGCCCATCGCATAGCCGCCGAGCGCGAAGAAGGCGCCATGTCCCAGCGAGAGAATGCCGCAGAAGCCCCAGATCAGGTCGACCGAGAGGGCGAGCAGGGCGAAGCAGATGTACTTGCCGAGCAGTGGCACCAGATGGTCCGACAGGTGGAATGGGGATCCCGGAGCGACCGCCACGTTCAGAACCGGCACCAGAATGGCGGCCGCTGCCAGCAGGAGGAGGACAATGACGCTCTGACGATCGAGCACGGATTGCGTTGTCATGCTTCGACCGCCCTGCCTTTGAGCGCGAAGAGACCGCGCGGACGCCTCTGGATGAAAAGAATGATCGCGACGAGCAGAACGATCTTGCCGAGGACCGCGCCCGCATAGGGCTCGAGCAGCTTGTTGGCGATGCCGAGCGTCATGGCGCCGACCAGCGTGCCCCAGAGATTGCCGACACCGCCGAACACGACCACCATGAAGCTGTCGATGATGTAGCCCTGTCCGAGATTGGGGCTGACATTGTCGATCTGCGACAATGCCACGCCGGCGATACCGGCGACGCCCGATCCGAGCCCGAAGGCCAGTGCGTCGATGCGGCTGGTCCGGATGCCCATGGAGCCCGCCATGCGCCGGTTCTGCGTGACGGCACGCACATAGAGGCCGAGCGAGGTGTAGCGCAGCACGAGAAGCAGGGCCGCGAAGACCGCGAAGGCGAAGACCACGATGGCGATGCGGTTGTAGGTCAGGCTCAGGCCGCCGAGTTCCAGCGCGCCGCTCATCCATGCGGGCGTGCCGACCTCGCGGTTGGTGGGGCCGAAGATGGTGCGCACACCCTGCTGCAGGATGAGGGAAATTCCCCAGGTGGCGAGGAGCGTTTCGAGCGGGCGCCCGTAGAGAAAGCGGATGACCGTGCGCTCGATGAGGATGCCGATCAATCCGGCCACCAGGAAGGCGAGCGGCAGCGCGATGAACAGGGAGGCCCCGAAAAGGCCGGGAGCGTGGGTGCGGATCATCTCCTGCACCAGAAAGGTCGTGTAGGCGCCGATCATGACCATCTCGCCATGGGCCATGTTGATGACGCCCATGGTTCCGAAGGTGATAGAGAGGCCGATGGCCGCCAGCAGCAGGACCGATCCGAGGGAAATTCCGTACCAGACGTTCTGCAGACCGCTCCAGAGCGCGAGGCGCGAGCGGATGCCGTCCGCCGCTTTGGCGGCCGTATCAGACACTTCCGCAGGCGTTCCGGGCGACAATGAGGACAGGAGAGCCAGCGCATCCTGATCGCCCCGGGCATGCAGGATTTCGATAGCGGCGAGCTTCTCCGAGGATGAAGCATCTGGCTTGTTGAGAAGGATCGCGGCACGGGCGCTTTCGAGGGCTTCCCTGACGCCAACGTCGTTCTCCTCAGCGATTGCTCGTTCGAGGGTCGGAAGCGCCGCGGCATCGCGGGAGCGAAACACGGCACGAGCCGCATCCATGCGGATGCCTGGCTCAGGGCTGAGCAGCGTCATGCTGCCGAGCGCGGCCTCGACAGCGCGGCGGACGCGGTTGTTGACCCGCACGGGCTTGGCGCCGGCTGGAGGCTCGACGGCCTGTCCTGTGGCTACATCGACGAACTGGCCCGCAGCGTCGCGGATATAGACCTGGCCTGCGGCGACCATCAGCCGTCCGTCGCGCAGGGCTTCGACCACATTCATGGCCCGCGCATGGCCGCTGCCCGCGACAAGGCCTATGGCAGCCTCGGTATCGGCATAGCTGTCCGCCGCCAGTTTAGGCAGGGCGTCCTCATAAGGCCCGGCCATGGCGGCGGACATCGTTCCGATGAGCAGAACGAGGGCCTGCAGAATGCTGCGCAATCGGGTCATGCAATCGACTTCGAACGGAGGATTGGGCGAGGACGGCCAGAAGGCCGCCCTCGTTGCATCGGATGCTCAGATCAGGCGCCGCACTTCTTCGTGACGGTGTTGTAGTTGCCGCACTTGAGATCCTTCCAGTCGGCAATCAGGTCCTTCGAGCCATCGAGATACTTGGACCAGGCATCGCCCGGAACGAGCGCGTCCGTCTGCGACACCGTCTCGAACTGACCGTCTTCCTTGATCTCGCCGATGAGAACCGGCTTGGTGATGTGGTGGTTCGGGAGCATCTTGGAAACGCCGCCGGTCAGGTTCGGAACCTCGACGCCCACGATGGCATCGATGACCTTGTCGGGATCCGTGCTGCCGGCCTTCTCGACCGCCTTCACCCACATGTTGAAGCCGATCACGTGCGCTTCCATCGGGTCGTTGGTGACGCGCTTGTCGTTCTTGGTAAAGGCCTTCCACTTCTCGATAAAGGCCTTGTTGTCGGGCGTATCGACGGACTGGAAGTAGTTCCACGCGGCGAGGTGCCCGACGAGAGGCTTGGTATCGATGCCGGCAAGCTCTTCCTCGCCGACGGAGAAGGCCACGACCGGGATGTCCGTCGCCTTCACGCCCTGGTTGGCGAGTTCCTTGTAGAACGGCACGTTGGCATCGCCGTTGATGGTGGAGACCACGGCGGTCTTCTTGCCGGCCGAGCCAAACTTCTTGATATCGGCCACGATGGTCTGCCAATCGGAATGGCCGAACGGCGTGTAGTTGATCATGATGTCCTCGGACTTCACGCCCTTGGACTTCAGATAGGCCTCGAGAATCTTGTTGGTCGTGCGCGGATAGACATAGTCGGTGCCGGCGAGAACCCAGCGCTCGACCTTCTCTTCCTTGGCGAGATAATCGACGGCGGGAATCGCCTGCTGGTTCGGCGCGGCGCCCGTGTAGAACACGTTCCGCTCGCTTTCCTCGCCCTCGTATTGCACGGGATAGAACAGGATGCTGTTGAGTTCCTTGAACACCGGCAACACGGATTTGCGCGACACGGAGGTCCAGCATCCGAACACGGCCGAAACCTTGTTCTGGCTGATCAGCTCTCGGGCCTTTTCGGCGAAGAGGGGCCAGTTGGAAGCAGGGTCGACGACGACGGCTTCGAGCTTCTTGCCGAGCAGGCCGCCCTTCTTGTTCTGCTCCTCGATGAGCATCAGCATGACGTCCTTCAGCGTCGTCTCGCTGATCGCCATCGTGCCGGACAGGGAGTGCAGAACGCCGACCTTGATGGTCTCCTGCGCTTGTGCCGTTCCCATCACAGCGCCGGAAACGAGCGCGGCGGAGGCCAGCGCCATCATGTGTCTGCGGGTCATCTTCAACATCGACATAGGTCCTCTCCCTTGGCTGCCCTGTTTCAAGTGCAACGCCGGGCGATTACGCAAGAACCATGCCAGTTCGAATTGACGCCTCGTGCCTCAGGTCCGGGCACTTTCGCTTCAGGCCGCGACAGGGATGCGGCCATGCTGCCGATGCCCGAAAAAACGGCACAGGCTCAAGAATGAGGCTGCAACATCATCTCAGTGCCGCCCATCCGCCAACCACAGCGAACGAAAAATGGGCTGAACACCCGTCAGCCCATTGTCCATGCGTTTTATGATGCGCAGCACTCAGGCGAGTGCGGCCTGCCGGGCGCGCTCGTAGACCTCCTGATACCGAGACGCGGACCGGTCCCAGCCATGCGGCCTGCTCATCGCGGCCCTTCGCATCGCCGTGAGTCGAGGCCGCGAGCGGAAGGCTTCGAGTCCTCTCCGAATGGCGTCCATGAAACGGTGGAGCGACGGTTCACCGAACAAGAACCCGTTGATGCCATCCTCGATCGTATCCGCGAGCCCACCGGTCCGATGCGCAATCGGAAGGGAGCCGAAGCGCTGCGCATACATCTGGCTCAGGCCGCAGGGCTCGAAGCGGGATGGCATGAGCAGGAAGTCGCTGCCCGCGTACATGCGCCGGGCGTCGCCCTCGTCGTAACCGATCTTCACGCCGACGGAACCGGGATGACGGTTTGCGAGCGCCTGCAGCTCGGCTTCGAAGCGAGGCTCGCCCTGACCGATGACGGCGATCTGCCCGCCCTGCGAGACGATGGTTTCCGCCGCCGAGATGGCAAGGTCGACGCCCTTCTGGTGGACCAGGCGGGAGACGACGGCGAAGAGCGGTCCGTTCGACAAGGCCAGCCCGAAATTCTCTCGCACATTCTCGGCGTTGATGCGTTTGCCGCGGCAATTCTCCGCAGAGAACGGACTCACCAGATAGGGATCACGGCTCGGGTCCCAGCTCTCGTCGATTCCGTTGATGATGCCGTCCAGCCTCCCCTGCTCGGCGCAGGTCCGCAGCAGGCCGTCGAGACCGCAGCCGAACTCCGGCCGCGTGATTTCCTGAGCATAGGTGGAGCTGACCGTCGTGATGTGGGAGGAGTAATAGATGCCCGCCTTCAGGAAAGAGAGCTTGCCGTAGAACTCGACGCCATTGATCTGAAACGCCGCGTCGGGAATGCCGAGATACGACAACCTGCTGCGGTCGAAATTACCCTGATAGGCGAGGTTGTGAATGGTCAGGATGGTCGGGATGTGCTGCCCGCGCCAAGCCAGATAGGCGGATGCGAGCCCCGACGGCCAGTCGTTGAGATGCAGGAGGTCGGCGCGCCAGAGGGGATCACCGCTGCCGCACGCGATATCGGCTGCTGCGAGGCCGAGCCGCGCGAAGCGGATGTCGTTGTCGCTCCAGTCCATGCCGAAGCTGTCGACATAGGGCGATCCGTCGCGGTCATAGAGTTCGGGACAGAGCAGAACATAGACCGTCAGGCCGTCCTGCGTCCTGCCGCGTCCGAGGCCGCAGGCGGGAATTCCGAAGGAAGCCGGCAGACGGGCGATTTCTTCCACGGGCCCGATCTGCGACAGAACCTGGCGATAGCCCGGGATGAGAATGCGAACGTCGTATTGGCGGCGAAGCGCGCGCGGGAGCGCGGCGGACACCTCGCCGAGGCCGCCGGCCTTGATGTAATCGGCAATCTCGGATGTGACGAAAAGGATGGACTGACGTCGTTTAACGGAAACGGACGGCGGGACGCTGTCCTGCAATTCGGCATGCGCCGTCGTCGGGAAAGCCGCATCGGCTTCCAGTTGAAAAGATTCCAGCATGTTCGCTCAGCGGCGCGATCCCCAGCGACCCCCCGCGCCATAGGCAGTCGCGCAGTTAAACTCGCTTCCCCCGGATTGGGTTCCGCAGAAATTTCAGAAAATTTGCGGGTACCTCGATCCGCGATGACAGCCGAGCTTGTGGCGAGGAGGTAGAGCTGCATGGAAGCCGAGCTTGGCTGTTTTTTTGATGCCGGCTGGAACATTGCCTTAACATGCCCGTTCGCAAGTGCTTTCCATGAAGAGATTCCGGGGATCCGATGCGGCGCGTTCACTCCATGCCCTTTGGGGCAGAGATAACCTCCGATGGCATTCGCTTTGCCTTGTGGGCGCCGACGGCGCGCGAGGTGAGCCTCGTGCTCGACGACATAGAACATCCGCTCAAGCCGGATGCCGACGGATGGCATCGGCTTGTCGTTCAGGAGGCGAGGACCGGAAGCCGCTACGGCTACAGGATCGACGGCGATCTCGTCGTGCCTGACCCGGCGTCCCGCTTCCAGCCCGACGATGTCCATGGGCTCAGCCTCGTGGTCGATCCGCAATCCTACGACTGGTCGGATGGGTCATGGACGGGTCGTCCCTGGGAGGAGACCGTACTCTATGAGGTCCATGTGGGAACGGCCACACCGGAGGGCACCTATGCGGGCCTGATGGGAAAGCTTGAAGAATTAAGAGACATGGGCGTGACCGCCATCGAACTCATGCCGATCGGGGAGTTTCCAGGCCGCCGCAACTGGGGCTATGACGGCGTCCTGCCCTATGCGCCGGACGCAGCCTATGGAAGCCCGGAGGATCTCAAGCGTCTCGTCGAACGCGCGCACGAGCGTGGCCTCATGATGTTCCTCGATGTGGTCTACAACCACTTCGGGCCATCGGGGAACTATCTCCACGCCTATGCCAAGACATTCTTCACCGAACGCCATCCCACGCCCTGGGGCGCAGGGATCAACGTGGACGGCGAAGGCAGCAGCGTGGTGCGCGATTTCTTCTTTCACAACGCGCTCTACTGGCTGGAAGAATTTCACTTCGACGGGCTTCGCTTCGATGCCGTCCATGCCATCGTGGATGATGGACAGCCGCACTTCATCAAGGAACTGGCAACCCGCATCAGGAAGGCGATCCCCGGCCGCCACGTTCATCTGGTGCTCGAGAACGAGGCCAACCAGGCGCGTTGGCTCAATCGCGACGAAAAGCGACAGCCGAAGCTTCACACGGCGCAATGGGCGGACGACATCCACAATTCCTGGCACGCTCTCCTGACCGGCGAGAACGAGGGCTATTACGAGGATTATGCCGACAAGGCGCTCCAGCACCTCGGGCGGTCGCTGGCGGAAGGCTTCGCCTATCAGGGCGATCCGTCACCGCACAAGGACGGCGTCATGCGCGGCGAGCCGTCGGGACACCTGCCGCCGAGCGCCTTCGTGGCCTTCCTTCAGAACCACGATCAGGTCGGCAACCGCGCCTTCGGCGAACGCATGTCCCATCTGATCCCGCCGGAGCGTCTCGACCTCGCGCAGGCCATCTTCCTTCTCTCGCCGCAGATCCCGCTGCTGTTCATGGGTGAGGAATGGGCCGCTTCGACGCCGTTCCAGTTCTTCGTCGATTTCGAGAGCGAACCGGATCTTGCCAAGGCCGTGCGGGATGGGCGGCGGGGCGAGTTCAAGCGCTTCAAGGCCTTCACCGATCCGGAAATGTCGCAGAGGATTCCCGACCCGACGGATCGGACGACCTTCGAACGATCAAGGATCGACTGGCAGGAAGCGGAGCGTTCGCCCCATCGGGAGGTTCTCGCTCGAACCCGTCACCTGCTCGATCTGCGGCAGACAGAGATCGTTCCGCTGCTCAAGAGCGATTATCACGGCTCTCACTATCAGGTGTCGCCGGAGAACACGCTCGACGTGACTTGGACCTTCGGCGAGGGCACACTCCAGGTTCTTGCGAATTTCGGCGACGCTCCCAAGACCATGCCCATTGCCGGCGGCGCTCGCACGCTTTGGGCGAGCCCCAACGTCGATGTGAGCGGCACAGATCTTCAACTCCCACCCTGGTCGGGCATCATCTTGAAAGGACAATCGGCATGAGCAAGCTGGACGCTCTCCTGAAGCGCATGGCCGCCCTTGTCGGTATTTCGTCCGACTACACCGATGCCTTCGGCAACAGCGTCGAGACGGGCACGCCAACCCGGCTGGCGCTTCTCACGGCCCTTGGGCTCGACACCTCCACCGAGTCGGGCGCTCGCGAGAGCCTGGCCCGGCTGGAGCGATTGAAGAACAGTCCGGTCCCGGCGGTCGTCACGATCGATGCGGATGCGCCCTCGACCGTCGAATTTCGCGCGGCTCCCGGGCCGCAGGACTGGATCCTGATCGAAGAGAGCGGCGCCGTCCATGAGGGTCGGCTCGCCAGGGACGAGAGCAGCCTGGACCTTCCGGCCCTTCCAGCAGGCTATCACCGCCTGCGGCTAGGGGCCCAGGAGACGACCGTCATCGCCGCGCCGCCCCGGTGCTGGGAGCCGGATGCCTTCCAGGCGGGGGCGAAACTCTGGGGTGCGGTCGCACAGATCTACTCCCTGCGCTCGGAGCGCGACTTCGGCATCGGCGACTATTCCGACGTGTCTCTGGCGGCCGAGAAGGTCGGCCGCCACGGCGGGGCCTTCCTGGGCCTCAGCCCCGTTCACGCGCTCTTCGCCTCGGATCGTTCGAAGATCTCCCCCTATTCCCCCTCGTCGCGGCTCTTCCTCGAATCCATCTATATCGACCCGACCTCAATCGCAGGTTTCGCCGATAGCGGCGCTAAGAGGCTTCTCGACGAACCGGACGCGCAGGCGCGGCTCGCCCGGCTCCGAAGCGCCCAGCTCATCGACTATGCCGAGGCCTGGGCCCTCAAGCGCCCGCTTCTCGATGCCATCTGGACCCACTTCCAGACATCCGGCGACCATGCCGCCTTCGAGACGTTCCGGCGCGCCGGCGGCGAAGCCCTGGAGGCCCATGCCACCTTTGAGGCCCTGTCCGAGCATTTCCCGGAGCATGGCCGGTCCTGGAGCGGCGATTGGCCGGAGGAGTACCGTTCGGTCCATTCCGTCGCTGTCAGGCGGTTTCGCATGGATCACGCGGAGCGCGTGGCCTTTCATGCCTGGCTGCAATGGCTTGCCGATACCCAGCTCGCGCAGGCAGCGGAACGGGCCCGCGCCGCAGGACTTCCCATCGGGCTCTATCGGGACCTCGCCGTGGGGGCCGATGGCGGCGGCTCCGAGATCTGGGCGACGCCGGAGCGTTATGCCCCCGGGCTCTCCATCGGGGCTCCCCCGGACCCGCTCGGTCCGCAGGGGCAGGACTGGGGCTTGCCGCCCTTCAACCCGCTCACCCTGGAGGAACAGGGACTGGCCGCGTTCCGGGACCTCGTCTCGGCCAATATGCGCCATGCAGGCGCGATCCGGATCGATCATGCGTTCCAGTTGCAGCGCCTGTTCCTCATCCCGTCCGGCGCTCCCGCATCCCAGGGCGCCTATGTGGATTACCCGTTCGAGGCGATGCTGGCGGTGCTGCGGGTGGAGAGCCATCGCGCCCAATGTCTCGTGATCGCGGAGGATCTCGGCACGGCCCCGGAGGGCTTCTCCGACGCCATCATGGAATCGGGCGTCCTCAGCTATCGGGTCCTGCCCTTCGAGCGGGACGGATCGGCCTTCAAGAAGCCGGAAGACTATCCACGCTCGGCCATGGCGGTCATCACCACCCATGACCTGCCGACCTTCACCGGCTGGTGGCGCGGCCTCGACATCGACCTGCGTCAGACGCTCGGCATCTTCGACCCTGCCAAGGCGGCCGATGAGCGCCTCGCCCGGGATACCGATAAGGAACACCTCTCGCAGGCCCTGGCCCAGGCGGGCCTTCTCCCCTCGCCCCGTCTGCCGGAGAAGCCGCCGCTCGAGGAAACAATCCGCTATCTCGGCCGCACAACCTGCGTGCTCACGGCTCTGCAGATCGAGGACGCCTCGGGTGAACTGAACCAGCCCAACATGCCGGGCATGGACGCGGGGCACCCGAACTGGCGGCGTCGGCTGTCGAACACCATCGAAACCATCGCCTCGCCGGGAAGCCTGATGCCCAAGCTCGCCGTCGCCCTTGCAGAGGAAGGGCGCGACGTCCGCGCTCGCCGCAACGCCCTCGCGTCACCTCCGCCCCGGGCCACCTACCGCCTGCAGTTCCACAAGGACTTCACCTTCGACGACGCGGTGAAGATCGTCCCGTACCTGGCGAAGCTCGGCATCAGCCATGTCTATTCCTCGCCCATCCAGACGGCCGCCCCTGGATCTACCCATGGCTATGACATCGTCGACCATTCGACGATCAATCCGGAACTCGGCGGCGAGGACGGCTTCCGTCGCCTCTCGGAAGCCCTGAAGGAGCACGGCCTCAAGCTCCTCCTCGACATCGTCCCGAACCACATGGGCGTGGGCGGAAAGGACAACGGCTGGTGGCTCTCGGTGCTGGAATGGGGCCGGCAATCGCCCGTGGCCGAGGCCTTCGACATCGACTGGGAGCGGCCCGGCGCCGACGGCAAGCTGATCGTTCCATTCCTCGGCGGCCTTTATGGCGAGGTGTTGGAGAAGGGCGAACTCCAGCTGAAATTCGATCCCGCGGAGGGCTCCTTCAGCGTCTGGCACTGGGAGCATCGCTTCCCGATCCGCCCGACGACCTATCCAGTCGTGCTCGATCTCGCGCTTGCCACCATCGCCGACGAGGCGAAGGCCGGTGACTTGCGCGCCCTGACCGAACACCTGAGAGGGCTGGAGGAACAGGATAGTGATCGCTGCTCCAAGCCGGAGAAGGCCGAGCAAATAAAGCGTGAAATCGCCCGAGCGGTTGCGGCCTCGTCGGCCGTGAGGAAGGCCATCGACAGCGCGGTTGCCGTCATCAACGGCGCTCGCGGTCGCCCGGAAAGCTTCAACATTCTGCATCGACTCCTGGAGGCGCAGTCCTACCGGCTCTCCTACTGGCGGGTGGCATCGAGCGACATCAACTATCGCCGCTTCTTTGACATCAACACCCTGGCGGGCATCCGGGTCGAGATCCCGGAGATCTTCGAGAAGACGCACGAGCTCATCGTCCGACTCGTGGACGAGGGCCTCGTCCACGGCCTCCGGATCGACCATATCGATGGACTCGCCGATCCGGAGGGCTATACCCGTGCCCTTCAGCGGAAGGTGGGGCCGGGCCTCTTCGTGACGGTCGAGAAGATCCTGGAACCCGGCGAGGAACTCCGCCCCTGGCCGGTCGCCGGGACGTCGGGCTACGACGTACTCAACCTGATCGACGGCGTTCTCGTGGACGGCGAGGCAAGCGACACCTTCGAGCGGATCTATCGGGAGGCTTCAGGCCTTCAGGGCTCCTATGAGGACCTGTTGAAACAGGCCAAGATCGAAATCACCGAGAAGAACTTCGCCAGCGAGCTGGAGGTTCTGGTCTCGGACATCAAGAGGATCGCCGATGCCGACCGGCGAACGCGGGATTATACAGCTTTCGCCCTGAGCCAAGCCCTCATCGAGATCATCGCGGCATTCCCGATTTATCGCATCTATCTCGGCGATGGAGAACCGGCGGCGGAGGATATGCGGCTGATCGAAACGACGATCCGGGAGGCGCAACAGGCAAGCGCCCTTCCCGACCGCAGCGTCCATGATTTCATCGCCTCGGCGCTTCTCGGCAGGGCGACAGCCGATCCGACCGACATTCGCCGCTTCCGGCGACGGTTCCAGCAGCTCACGGGCCCGGTCATGGCCAAGAGCCTGGAGGACACCCTGTTCTATCGCTACGGCCGCCTGATCGCACTCAACGAAGTCGGCGGCGACCCGGGTCATTTCGGCCTCCCTCCGCAGGCGTTCCATCAGGCCAATGCGGATCGCGCCCGCGCCTGGCCGCATGCCATGATCGCCACCGCGACACATGACACGAA
>Ga0182740_1002274_pt1 | contig 11956 bp, 8 predicted proteins | sample eDN5th37CKraftBY_FD_128872 | JGI IMG/M metagenome (GOLD analysis project Ga0182740, IMG submission 128872) | Enriched backyard soil microbial communities from Emeryville, California, USA - eDNA 5th pass 37_C Kraft BY (version 2) (version 2) | ecosystem: Environmental > Terrestrial > Soil >...
CGCTCCAGCAGTGTCTTGGCCAGCCGCCCGGGCAGATCGAAGAACGCCAGGTCGGCCATCCGTTCGTCGGAGCGGCGGAGGCGCTCGCAGAGGAGGCGCAGCACGGTCGAAGTGAGCTGCCAGTTCTGCGCCAGCATCGTCATCACCTCCTGGCGTGGAAACACCAAGAGAGCACAATCGGTCGCGGCGCTGGCATCCGCCGACCGGTCCCCGCCATCGAGCAGGGCAATTTCGCCGAACACGGTCCCCGGACCAAGCTCGGCAAGCTGGATCACCCGGCCCTCGGCCGATGGGTAGCTGATCCGCACGAGACCAGCTTCGATCAGCATCATCGAAACCCCTGGGTCACCCATCCGGAAGATCGGCTGCTGTGCCTTGAAATGCTGGCGGCGGGCCGAGTGCACGAAGCGCTGCCGCTCGGTGTCGTTGAGCACCGGGAACAGCAGGGAGGTCTGCAAGGCGGACTCTGTCGGCTGCTCCATGGCGATTTCTACCCCGCACCGTTTTGGCTGTGACGCCCGTCACACGAGATCGGCCCCGTCCGATGCTAATCCAAGCACAACGGCGCGACGAGAGAGATCGATACGAGAGGGAGACTGACAGATGTTCGACTACTTCACTGAACACGCCGTCAAGTGGCTCGCCCAGCGGCGCACCATCGCGGCACTCGACAGCCTAAGCGACCACGACCTCGCCGACATCGGGCTCAGCCGAGTATCCGGCGGCGTGTTCCATGTCCCGATCCTGGGTTTCTACGGCGACGCCAGCTACCAGGATTTCAACATCACCACGCTCCGGTTCAAGGACCAGGACGCCATGCCGAGCTTCGAGCCGGCGCCCGTCCAGCCGGTGATCTCACCTTCCCCCCGCTCCACGCGGCGGCCGGCGCGCATACGCAAGGCCGCAGGCGCGCGAGTTTAACTGAGTGGGCTCCTGTTCTGTCCTCCGCCGGGAGCCCACTTTTTTCTTTTCGATTCAAGGCGCTGGCTGTGCCTGGCGGGTTTCGCTGATCGCTAGTGACATATAACGGGTTATATAATACCGTCGACAGCCGCGACTATCAGCCTTCGCTTCTAGCTTTTGTACAGCTCAGTTCTGCCTCCTCGATGGAGCTCTGATCATGTCTTCCAAAAGTGGCTTAGCGGACTACCTGCGCACCGAATTCCGGTCCGTTCCCCTTCGCCAGATCCTGCATCAGCCGGTCACGGTGCTTTTGGGCATCAATGAGGCCGTGGCCACCCAACTCAAGAAGCTGGACGTCGAAACGGTATTCGACCTGGCCACGTCGAGCGTCTTCGAGGATGCCTCCAAGCTGGTGCGGGCGGCGCAGGCGCTCGACGATCCGCTGTTCCAGCACGGCTCGCCAACTGCCGACATGGTGCGGGCTGCCAACGTAGCGGGCATTCCGATAGCCGAACTGCAATTCCTGCCGATCGCCGCGCTCAAGGCGGTGCCCGCCGCGTCTGCGGACGGTATCGCCGAAGCGCTGGACGCCGCCTCGATCCGCGACATGGCGCTCTATCCGGGCTACCTGCACGCGAAGGACATCCTGGACGCGGTCTATTTCCCTGAGAACAGCGCCGGCTTCGATCCGGAAATGCCGCAGGATCTCCTGCCGGAGACGGGCGAATTCCCCACCGAGCGGGTGCAGTACACCACGCTGCTGATGGACGAGATCCGCATGACGGAGGCAGATCCGTTCGTCGACATCGCCAGCAACGACTTCAAGCCCATCGACCTGGCCAAGCTGTCCGAGGCCGACGCGGGTTTCCAGCGGATCGCCAAGGGAGCGCTGCTCACCTTCAACCAATCCTGGTACGCCCATGGCGTCACGCTCGGCCAGTTGCTCCACAGCACGGCACTGGCGCCGGGCGAGAGCACGCGCGTGGCGGTCATCGACTGGTCGCGCAAAAGCCGGGCCGGCCAGACCGAGGTGATCGACGAGACGGACGACCTGACCAACGACATGTCGCAGAACCGCTCGATCAGCGAGGTGACCAAGGCCGTCGCTCAGGACGCCCAGGGTGGGTTTTCCAGCACCGACACCACGAGCCACTCCTCCCAGAGCGGCACGTCGCTGGCGGGAGAGTACAGCGGCGGTCTCCTCGGCTCGCTCCTCGGCGGACCATCGGTGTCAGGCGGCTACAGCAGCAGCGAGGCCGATTCCAAGTCCCACGCCGAGAGCTATTCCTCGTCCTGGGGCCGACGGGACATTGCCGCCTCGATGATGCAGAACATCAACGACCGCACGCACCAGCACGCCCATTCGAGCCGCAGCCGACGCGCTTCGGTGGTCAAGGAAGTCTCCCAGAGCGAGCACGAGAACATCAGCACGCGCGTCATCTGCAACTACAACCACATGCATGCGCTGACGGTGCAGTATTACGAGGTCGTGCAGATCTACCAGGTGGAGGTTCAGCTCGCGAAGGCAGAGCAGGTGCTGTTCGTGCCCGTGGCGCTGATCGATTTCAACAACGAAGAACAGATCCGCCGCTTCCAGACGGTGCTGGCGGCCGCCGCGCTGACCAGGGAAATCGGCTCTGCGCTGCGGAACCTCGACGTGATCGAGGTCACTCCGGACACCAAGACGCGCTTTGCCGGGTTGGGTGTCACGCTCGACGACTACTGGAAGAACGTAGTCTTCGTGAAGGCTGCCGCGCAGCCCTCGGTGCTCTCCGCCGCCGCGCTTGCCGCCAAGGTCGAAGAGCCCGTTGCCGCCACCGCGGCCAAGGAAGATGCCCCGATCACGCTTGCCGGCATCCGCGCGGCGGTGCGGGAGGCAATGGTTGCGACCCAGCCCGTCATCCAGCAACAGGCCGCGCCGCTCCAGCTCAGCGTCGCGCTCAATGCCGTCGAGCAGGTCAACGACCATCTCTGGAACAGGGACCAGGTCGCGACGCTCGCCGGGCTCCTCAACTTCATGGTGCTGCGGCCCAATTCGAACGCGATCTTCCTGCCCGCCGACGTCTGGATCGAAAACGCGGTGGTGGTCGCCGGAGCCACGGCCCTCTCGGTCGTGCTGCACAACAACGCCGGCAACGCCATCGCCAGCTTCGGCCCGACCAATCCCGTCGCTGCCAGCCAGGTCAGCCGCGTCGGCGTGCGCGGCACCAATAGCGGCGGCCCGGTGACCGCCACGGTGACGCTGACCCTCAACCGGAACGGCGTGCGCTTCCCGCTCGAGCTGCCGGCAGTGACGGTGGACAAGGGATTTTCGGGAGAAACCCGGGTCGTCAAACTTTCGGCGGGCGGGGTCAACGCCAATCTCAAGACCCACCTTTCCGCCAACCGCGCCTATTATAGCCAGGCGGTGTTCCGCTCGCTCGACGCCGCGCAGATCGCGCTGCTGCTTTCGGGGTACCGGATCGAGATCGCCGGCAAGATGGTGCCGGTGGCGCAATTGCTCGACCCCAAGCCGATCCGCTATGTCGGCAACTACCTGGCGTTCCGCATGGGCGTTGACCCCGCCATCGATGCGACCTGGCCGAAATGGCTCAATGAACGCGGCATCAAGGTGGGTTCGGCCAGCGTCGACGTGGTTCCCCTGGCCAGCGGCGGCACCTTCGCCGAAGCGGTTCTCGGGCGCGCCAACTCGGCCGAGAAGCTCGACATCACCCGGTTCTGGAACTGGCAGGATTCGCCCATTCCGCTCCAGCCCACCGAAATTGCCGCTATCCAATCGGGCAGCCGCGCCGCCCCTGAAGACGTCACGCCCGGCCAGCTGTCGAGCCCCATCATCAACCAGATGGCGCCTGCGGCCTTGCCCGATCCGACGGGCATTGCCGCTATCCTCACCGCCATCCAGAATGGCAACATGTTCCGCGACATGAGCGGCCTGCAAGGTACGATCGGGCTCGCACAGGCCGCCCTTCAGGCCACGGCCGCCGGGGCTTCCACGGCGGGCCAACAGGCGGGCACCAACATGCAGAACCACCTGCAGGCCCAGACCGAACGCATGCGCATCGCGGCAGACCTCGCCAAATCGGTCATTTCGGCGGCGGCCGGCGTTCCCTCGACCGGCGGCTCGGGCGGCGGCAGCAGCAACCACTCCCAGGACGGCGCCAAGGTCAACTATTTCGACAAGACCGCCGGCAAGGGCGGTGGCGCTGCCGGATCGGCGACCGGCTCCGCCGGTGGCGCCATTCCCGATGGCGGATCGACTTCGGGCGGCGCTTCGGGCGCGGGCGCCGGAGGCGGCGGGACTTCGGGAGCCTCGGGAGGCGGCGACGCCGGCTACTCGCAGAACCCGGGAATTCTCTCGGCGACCTGGGGCGACACGCAACCGCCTTCGAACTTCGTCAGCAAGCTCATCGACAAGATCACCGGCACCGGCGAGGAGCCGGAATCAGGCGCCGTCGCGCTCGGCAACGCCACCAAGGCCTGGCCCTATCTCGACCGGACGCGGGTCGTCACCCGTCTCAACGCCCTGCGGGGCGATCCTGATCTCTTCGACCAGGGCAAGATGGGCCTTTGCACCGCGGCGGCCTTCTACCACCACATCCTGCAGCGCAATCCGCTCAAGTTCGCCCAGTTCGCCAATGCCCTGCACGGCGCGGGCGTGGGCTATCTGGGCGAGCTCAAGGTGCGGGCCGGCTATGACCTGCGCAATGCCGACTACGCTGCCCTGGCCGCCAAGCATCCGCCTTTCCCGCCCGAGGCGGACTGGATGCTCATGAGCGCGCTGCGCGACAGCGAGAACTGGATCTTCGACTTCGAGGGCGATCCGGACGACGACGACATCTCAACCTCGGCTAAGGAACTGAGCGAGTGGTACGGGGACACCAAGCTCTATTCCTCAGTGTCCTTCAGCACCGACCAGTCGATCGCCAAGATCAAGGCAATCAAGAAGGAGCCCGACAACCATGTCGCCTTGTGGATCAGGACCAACATGATCTCGCCCGGCCGCATGACCGGTCACATGATCACGGTCGAATCCCCCATCACGATCGATGCGACCAACAAGATCACCTTCGACTACTGGACCTGGGGACGCCAGAAGCCCTACCAGACCATCTCGATGCAGCTGAACGCCTTTCAGCAGGACTTCTTCGGCGTCATCACGGCCAAGTTCTAGTTGGTCAGACGGCGGCCGGTGCGGATGTCGTTCCGCGCCGGATGCGCCAGATGAGCGGCACGAGGATGAGGGCGACGGCGGGGAAGACCAGCCAGTTGAGCGCTGCCCAACCCGACGATGTCAGCAGCGCCCCCGACGAGAACGAAGCCAGCGCCACGATGCCGAAGACGATGAAGTCGTTTGTTCCCTGGACCTTGCTGCGCTCTTCGGGGCTATGGCAATCGGTGACCATGGCCGTGGCGCCCAGGAACCCGAAATTCCAGCCGATGCCCAGCAGCGTCAGCGATACCCAGAACTGCACGATCTCCGTGCCCGAAAGTGCCACCATCGCCGAGACACCGATGATCGCAAGACCGAGCGCGGTGACCCGCTCCTTGCCGAACCGAGCCATAAGGCGACCCGTGATGAAACTCGGGCCGAACATGGCGAGCACGTGCCACTGGATGCCCAGGGCCGCGTTGCCCACCGAGTGTCCCATATGGACCATGGCCACCGGCGCGGCCGTCATGACGAAAGTCATCAGGCCGTAGGATACCACGCCCGCCGCCACCGCCAGGATGTAGCGCGGCGACCGCAGGATCTCCGACAGCGGGCGTCCGCCGGACTTTTGCGCCTGCGGCACCCCGCTGCGTTCGGGCGAGCGCAGGAGCAGCAGCACCGGGATGGCCAGCAGCGCGAGCGCCGCCTGGCTGAGGAAGCTGCCCGCGTAGGGCACGGCGGGAATGCTCTCCCGCGTCCAGATGACGAGCTGCGGGCCCAGTATCGCGGCCGCCAGGCCGCCCACCATGACCGATGAGATGGCCACGCCCTTGAGAGGTCCGCTCACGCCATCCGCCGCCGCGAAGCGGTAGCTCTGGACGTAAGACGCATAGAACCCGCCCACGAACGTTCCCAGGCTAAAGACCCAGAAGGACGCCCAATAGATGCCAAGGGCCGCAATGAGCCCGGCGACTAGACCCGTCGCCGCGCCCAGAAGGTAGCCCGAGCGCCGGCCAAACCGGCGCATTATGAAGGCCGCGGGCAGGGTGCCCAGCGCCAGGCCAAGGTTGTAGAGGCTGACCGGCAGGGTGACGATGGCCGGATCGGTGGACAATTCCTGCCCCACCAGCCCGCCGAGCGAAATGACGATCGGTCCGCTCGATCCGCCCAGGGTCTGGGCCATGGCCAGAACCAGGATATTGCGCTTCGTCGTCGTCTCGTCGGTCATCGGGCTGCCCATGCTAATAGCTCAGGGCGCGCAGCCCGAATGTTGACGCTGGTCTAACAAAGCCTCAGCATGAAGGAAAATGGTCATTATTCACGCAAGCATGCAATCCGCTCATGATTGAACGGCAACACCTCGCAATCGTCCGGGAAGTCGTCAGCGCCGGCTCCATTACCGCCGCCGCCGAACGGCTGGGCGTCAGCCAGTCTGCACTCAGCCATTCCATCTCCAAGCTCGAGGAGAGGCAGGGCGCCAGAATATGGGAGCGGAACGGGCGCACCATGCGGCTTACCCGCGCCGGTGAACAACTGCTCCAGCTCGCCGAAACCGTGCTGCCCCTGTTCGAGCATGCCGAGCGCGTGCTGGTCGATGTCGCACAGGGGCGACGGGGAACACTCCGCATTGGGATGGAGTGTCATCCGTGCGAGCGCTGGCTCATGACCGTCACGGCGCCATATCTGGAGCGTTGGCCCGATGTCGACCTCGATATCCGCACCGGGTTTCGCTTCGACGGCGTCGCCGCGCTGAGGGCCGGGGAGATCGACCTTCTGGCCACGCCCGATCCGCTCAACGTACCGGACCTGCACTTCGTGCCATGCTTTGACTATGAGTTGCGGCTGGTCGTCCACGAGCGCCACCGACTGGCGGGCAAGGCGTTCGCGACGCCCGAGGACTTCGTCGAAGAGGTGCTGTTCGCACTACCGGTCGCCCTCGACCGGCTCGATGTCTTCACCCGCTTCCTCATCCCGGCCCAATGCCAGCCGCGGCGCCGGGTTCCGGCCGAGACGACCGACCTGATGCTCCAACTCGTCGCTGCCGGGCGCGGAGTCTCGGTACTGCCCGAATGGATCGTCCGCGAGGACGGTGCGAAGCTGCCGATTACCACAGTCGGAGTCGGCCCGTCGGGCCTCCACAAATCCATCAATCTCGGCTTCCGAGCCCGGGACGCGGACGTCGATTTCATCACGGCCTTCGTTGACGAAGCCAGCGGCAGGGCGAGCTAGAGCCCGACCCGCCGCATCTGTTCCTCCGGGTACCGCGCTCCCTGGATGCGTACGTTCGCCGCCTCGATTTCCTCGAGGTCGGCCGGGGTCAGCGCCACCTTGAGGGCGCCGATATTCTCATCGAACCGTACAAGGCTGCGCGTGCCGAACAGCGGCACGATCCAGGGCTTCTGCGCGAGAAGCCAGGCGAGGGCCACCTGCGCGGGCGTGGCGCCGTGGCGCTCCCCGATCGCACGGATCAGCGCGACGAGGGCCTGGTTCGCCTCTCGCGCCTCAGGAGCGAAGCGCGGAATTCTGCTGCGCGTGTCATTGTCGGCAAAAGTGCTGTTCGCATCGATCGTTCCGGTGAGGAAGCCCTTGCCCAGAGGACTGAAGGGAACCAGACCGATGCCGAGTTCCTCGAGCGTGGGAATGATCTCGGCTTCAGGCTCCCGCGTCCAGAGCGAGTATTCGCTCTGCAGGGCCGCCACGGGTTGCACCGCATGTGCCTTGCGGATCGAGCCGGCCCCCGCCTCCGAGAGACCGAAATAGCGCACCTTGCCCTCGGCGATCAGATCCTTGACGACGCCCGCCACGTCCTCCATCGGCACGTCCGGGTCGACCCGGTGCTGGTAGTAGAGGTCGATGTAGTCGGTTCCCAGGCGCTTCAGGCTGCCTTCGACCGACTTTCGGATCTGGGCCGGCTGGCTGTTGACCCCACCGCGATGTTCGCCCGTCTCCTGGTCAATGTCCCAGCCGAACTTGGTGGCGATGATGACCCGATCGCGCATGCCCGCAAAGGCTTCGCCGATCATCTCCTCGTTCGTCCAGGGTCCGTAGACTTCGGCGGTATCGAAGAAATTCATGCCCCGTTCGACCGCGGAGCGCAGCAGCGTGATCATCTGGTCGCGATCCGGAATGTCGCGGCTCTTGCCGTAGCCCATGCCGCCCAGCGAGAGGGCCGACACCTCGAGGCCCTGGCCGAGTTTGCGTTTTTCCATTTGTCATGACCCTCCATTTTGATTTGCGGCGAGGATAGGCCCTTACCGGCTTAAGGATTAGCCGGTAGATGTGATATGAACTTGTGAGGTTCATTCACAAATGCCCAGCGATAACCTGAACGATATTGCGGCCTTCATCGCCGTAGCCCACGAGCGCAGCTTTACCAAGGCGGGCGCCAAACTTGGCGTCACGCCCTCGGCCCTGAGCCATTCGGTGCGGGGACTCGAGGAACGGCTGGGCATCCGGCTTCTCGCGCGGACGACCCGCAGCGTCTCTCCGACCGAGGCAGGCGAGCGGCTGGTCCGGTCGCTTGGGCCGCTTCTGGAGCAGGTTTCGGTGGAACTGGCCGGGCTGAGCGAGTTGCGCGATCGTCCCGCCGGCACCGTGCGCATCACCTGCAACGACTACGTCATCGGCACGATCTTCCGGCCAAAGCTCGGGGATTTTCTGCGACGCTACCCCGATATCAAGGTCGAGCTGATCATCGACTACGGCTTCACCGACATTGTCGAGGAGCGCTTCGATGCCGGCGTGCGGTTGGGCGAGGCACTGAGCAAGGACATGATCGCCGTGCCGATTGGCCCGGATTGGCGCTTCGTAGTGGTGGGGGCGCCGGAATATCTGGCCGACCATCCAGCGCCTGAGACGCCCCAGGAACTGACCGAGCATATCTGCATGAACTATCGCCTCACCGGAGCGGGTTCGGTCTATGCTTGGGAATTCGAGAAAGACGGTCGCAAGGTCAACGTAAAGGTCGACGGCCAGCTCACCTTCAACAGCGCCATCCCGGTCCTGAACGCTGCGGTAGATGGCCTGGGGCTCGCCTATGTCCCGGAGGACTTGGCGGCTCCATACCTGTCGGACGGGCGTCTCAAACTGGTTTTGGACGATTGGTGCCCGGTAATCCAGGGCTACCATCTCTACTATCCGAACCGCCGGCAGGCCTCGCCGGCCTTCGCGCTTTTGGTTGAAGCCCTGCGCTACCGGCGCTGAGCGCCTTCTCCCATACTTATATGTAACGCACGACGGGCTTGCTTCAAGCCCGCCACTATCGCCTAAAAGGCTGGCTCCGAAGCGCAAGAGGAGTGCAGCAATGACTAGCCATGACGTTGTCATCGTTGGAGCGGGCCCGACCGGGATGATGCTCGCCGCGGAACTGTCGCTGGCCGGCGTCGATGTCGCGATCGTCGAGAAGCGGCCCACGAGCGAGGTCGTCGGCTCGCGCGCGGGAGGGCTTCATGCCCGCACGCTCGAGCTTTTCGACCAGCGCGGCGTTGCCGATCGGTTCGTGGCCGAGGGCCAGAAGGCCCAGGTGACCGGCTTTGCTGGCAAAGTGCTCGACCTCAGCGACTTTCCCACGCGGTTCCCCTTTGGCCTGGGCCTGAGGCAGTCGCGGATCGAACCGATCATGGCCGATTGGGTCCGGGACCTTGGCGTTCCGGTCTATCGCGACCGCGAGGTCATCGATTTCTCCGCCGACGATGATGGCGTCGATATCGCCCTCGATGACGGCACGTCTCTGGATGCGCTGTACCTTGTGGGTTGCGACGGGGGCCGCAGCCTTGTTCGCCGGATCGCCGGCATCGAGTTTCCGGGTTGGGAGGCGACGGTCAGCAATATCATCGCCAATGTCGAACTCGCCGAGACGCCCGAATGGGGCATTCGCCACGATGACGCGGGCATCCACTCGCTCGGTCGGCTCGATTACAAGATCGTCGATGGCAAGATCGTTTATGCCGAGGAGGGGCCGGTCGGCGTGCTCGTGACGGAGCGCCAGGTCAACCAGGGTGAACCTACGCTCGATGATCTCAAGGCCGGCATGGTGGCCGCTTTCGGCAGCGACTACGGCGTGCACAGCCCCACCTGGCTCTCGCGCTTCAGCGATGCCACGCGCCAGGCGGCCATCTATCGAAAGGGCCGTGTACTGCTGGCAGGCGATGCCGCCCATATCCATTATCCGGCAGGCGGGCAGGGCCTCAATATCGGCGTCCACGATGCGGTCAATCTCGGCTGGAAGCTCGCGCATGTGATCAAGGGCACCTCGCCCGAAAGCCTGCTGGATACCTACCACGCCGAGCGACACCCGGCGGACGCCCGCGTCCTGCAGATGACGATGGCGGCCGGAACGCTCCAGCGCCCGGGAGCCCGCATCGATGCGGTGCGCAACGCTATGGCCGATCTCCTGGGCATCGAGGAAGCGCGCAAGCGCTTTGCCGGTATCCTCAGTGGTCTCGAGCTGCGCTACGACCTGGGCGAGGGTCATCCACTCCTCGGCCGGCGCATGCCCGACCTCGACCTGGCGACGGCGACCGGCCCGATGCGCGTATTTGCCCTCCTGCACGAAGCGCGCCCGGTGCTGATCAACTTCGGCCAATCGGACGCGGTGGATGCCGGAGGCTGGGCCAACCGCATCAAGCTCGTCGAGGCGCGCCACGACGGGCCCTGGGAACTCCCCGTGCTCGGCACGGTACGCGCACCGACCGCCGTCCTCATCCGTCCTGACGGCTACGTCGCCTGGGTCGGCGAGGGGAGCGAGGAAGGGCTCGTGCAAGCCCTCTCGCTCTGGTTCGGCCCCGCCATCCCGGCTAGTTGATGCGGCGCTCGGTGGCGTCGTAGAGGTGCACGGCCTCCATCGGGGCGCTCAGGGTGATTTCAGCCAGGGGCGCTCGCGAAAGATAGGCGCCGGGAACCCGAGCGATCAGCGTGCCGATCTGCGGACCGCCATTCACATAGAGCAGGCTCTCGGCGCCAAGCACCTCGACGCCCTCTATCCTGCCGGTCAGCGAGATCGCCGGGTTCTCGATCGGTTGCAGCGAGAGGTCCTCGGGGCGGAATCCGATCATGCCGCCTCGCACGGGGAGGGCAGGGCTGAGCAATGCCGAAGAGCCACGAAGGTCGTCGGTCGCCACCAGGTTCATCCCGGGCGAGCCTATGAACCGCGCCACGAAGGTCGTCTGGGGTCTTGCATAGAGCTCGTAGGGTGTTCCCACCTGTTCGATCCGCCCCGCATTCATGACCACCAAGCGATCGGCCAGAGTCATGGCCTCGAGCTGGTCGTGGGTTACATAGACCGAGGTCGCGCCCAGAGCCTTCTGCAGGCGCCGGATTTCCACGCGCATATGCCCGCGCAGTTTGGCATCGAGATTGGAAAGCGGCTCGTCGAACAGGAACGCTCGGGGCTTGCGCACGATGGCCCGGCCCATCGCCACACGCTGGCGCTGGCCACCCGAAAGGGCGGCGGGTTTGCGATGCAGGTATGGCTCGAGCTCCAGGACGCGCGCCGCCTCCGCAATGCGCGTTTCGCGCTCGGCGCGCGGCGTGCCACGGTTCTTCAGGCCATATTCGAGATTGCCGTAGACGCTCATGTGCGGATAGAGCGCGTAGTTCTGGAACACCATGGCGATGTCCCGGTCCGCCGGCTCCACGTCATTGACGACCTTGCCATCCAGGGCGATCGTGCCGTCCGAGATCGTCTCCAGCCCCGCGATCATGCGCAACAGCGTGGACTTGCCGCAGCCGGAGGGACCCACAAGCACCAGCAACTCGCCATCCTGGATGGTCAGGTCGATGCCCTTCAGGGCGAGCACGTTGCCCGGATAGCGCTTCTGGGCCGAGTGGATTTCAATGGTCGCCATGCTGTGTCTCCGCTCAGAGTTGTGGCACTGCCATGCGAACATGGCGCGAGAGTTGATC
>Ga0182740_1002276_pt1 | contig 11952 bp, 13 predicted proteins | sample eDN5th37CKraftBY_FD_128872 | JGI IMG/M metagenome (GOLD analysis project Ga0182740, IMG submission 128872) | Enriched backyard soil microbial communities from Emeryville, California, USA - eDNA 5th pass 37_C Kraft BY (version 2) (version 2) | ecosystem: Environmental > Terrestrial > Soil >...
CGCCAGGATCGCTGGCGACTGGCCCGCCTCCCGCTGGGATGAACTCATGCCGTGGAATTGGCAGCCAGATAATCAGATAATCGCCGAAGCCGCATGAACCGGGGCCTTCAGGCCACGCTTACCTTGCAACCTTCCATCAGGTTCAGGAACGGATTGCGGGCAAACCGCTCGCGCCGACGCGCTCGGACATTCATGTTGATTTCCCGCTACGGGGCTTCGTCGCCTGCGGCGACTGCGATCATCCTATGACTGCGAATTGGACCAAGGGACGCAATAGCCGCTACCCGTACTATGTTTGCCGCCATCGTGATTGCGACCGTTTTGGGAAGTCCGTGAAGCGGGATACGGTTGAAGGAGCATTCGAGGCGATGCTGACGAAGCTGACGCCGCGCCCTGAATTGCTCAGCCTCTTCTCAAAAATTTTCCGCAAGCGTTGGAACGAGGCAGAAGCGAAGGCGCACGAGGGACGCGCCGCTATCAAGCGCGAGATGGCGACCATCGAGAAGAAGATCTGGCAGATTCTCGACAAGATTGTCCAGTCGGAAAGCCGTTCGGTGGTCGCTCGTTTTGAGAGAGAGGTCGATAAGCTAGAAATGGAGAAACTGGTTCTGGATGAGAAGGCAGCTCTGTGCGGAACTGTCGCGAGAGATTACGATGAGACTTTTCGAACCGCTTTCGACTTCATCGCACACCCTTCCAATCTATGGACTAATGGCACGTTCGACGACAAGCGGATCGTACTGAATCTCACTTTAGGCTCTCATTTGAAATATGACTGGAATGAGGGCGTTCGAACCGCTGAATTATCCTTGCCGTTCATGGTGTTAGGGCAAGTCGGCGACCGAGAAAAAGTAATGGCGGAAGAGGTGTCACACATATATATATCGTATCATATTGATAATAACTGATGAATCTATCATATCGGTTTCGGATACCCCCGACGATACCCTTTTTACTTCGCCATGCCTCCCCTGCCCTGCCTCGTGGATTTCCACGCTTCGATCTCAGCGGCGTACCAACCAACACACCGGACGCTCAACTGATGCTGCGCCGGAAACTCGCTTCTGGCGATGAGCCGGTAAATTGTCGCGCGACTGAGCCCGACCTCAAGCTTCACTTCGGGTAGACGTAAAAATCGACTGCTGGGCATGGAAACACTCATGGGCATGGAGCGGCCAGCGGCCGATGGACCGCTGATGAATACTCTCCAGAGACAGACCGGAGATTGAGGTGCGCATAGGGAAGCGCGCTAGTCGTTAACCCCGAGCTGGTGGCGTGTATCGAGCCCGTGACCGACACATACTCCCATCCCGAAAACGCCAAGGCTCTTGTTCGAATACAAATCCATGCTAGCGGGTGATGCAGCCATGTTTCTCTACTCCAAAGTTGGTGCGGCCGGCGGGGCCGTGTCCGCGCCCCGTCGGCCGTTAGGCGACGGTCGTTAGACGCCATTTCCAGGCATGCCGCTGGCCAGCAATTGACGTTAGTCATGGATGCCATCCCAAATGCTGTGGATAATGGAAGACACGTTAAGGCTCAGATAGGCTGACAATAATGGGATTTTCCCACTCTCAGGAACGTCCGTCGGCAATATTGCAACCCGACCTGATGGAAGGCGCACGACGAACAATCTGATATCAAGGTCAACAAATGTCCGATCAGAAAATAAATCAAAGTAGAGTGCAAATGCGATGTGGAGAGATGGTGTAAATATATGCTCGAGTTCAAACGCCATAGGGTCAATTGGAGCAATCGCTTGTTGCGTATCCAGCCAATCTTCAAAGCACTCTACATCTTCATCATTATCGGTCGCGCTAACACAGGAGACCCGCGGCGGATATCGCCGCCTCGCAGAATGCAGTACTTTGCAATCGAGGACTGCGTTTTCAGTTACGCCGGGAAAACGTTCGGGGAGCGCCGCGACATCCCAGAGGATATCTGCGATAGGACGCAAACCAGTGAGACCTACCCCGTAATGGTGAACTTCCGCTAAGATTGCAACGATGTGAAGCGCTTCAAAGCCAAAGCGGCGGTGTTTTCCGCGCCCCAGGCCCTCGGCCTCTTTAGCCCGCAGCAATCCCTCCTTGATCCAATATCCCAGGAGGTCAAGCGACAGGCCAGTCGCTTCGTGAACCTGTTGACGGGTGTAGAGCGCCCGAAAGGGGTTGAAGGCAATCGGCATAAGATCGAGCGTATCTCATCCAAAACGCGAATCAAAGGTGTGAATTCCCTCTTTAAAGCAAAATGCACTTTATACGAGCTGTTTTGGCGGCGGGTGGATGATGAGCGGCCCAGTCGTCCGCTGCCATCTGAGAGGGGCAAGCGATGCGTGACGACACCTTGACGGTCGCTGCTGTTTTAGGCCGCGATAGCGACGTCGGCGGCGGCGGCCAGTTCCACGGCATCAGTTCATCCCAGCCAGGTTGGCCAGTCGCTCTGGATACGCTCCATGACGTCGGCCATGTACGGTTCGGCATCTACACCGTTGGCCTTGCAGGTTTCGATGATGCTCGGGATGGCGGGTTTGCTGCTCGATCGACCGGCGAAGGTGCTGCGGCGTCCGGTGGAAGAGGCCAGAGCATCCTTCGCCGAGGTACGGCATCGCCGATCCGGTCACGGCGCCGCCACAGCTTCATTGCCGCCGTTCGCCCCGGAGATAACACCGGGCAAGATCGCGATTGAACTGCCGAGCGGCATCAGGCTGAGGCCGGTGCATCGGTCGACACCGAAGCGCTCGTCCGCCGCCCAGTTTCGATGCTCCTCGAAGGGGTCGACTGGCGGCGTCCAGAACGGACCTTGCAACCCGCGCTTTCAAGTTGATCAATGGACGGCTGAGCTTTTTCGTATCGACGATCATGACCCGATAATGATCGAGCGTGTCGCAGGACGCCATTTTTACACCCGATCAGGACGCTCGGATCGCCAGCCTTGAGGCCCAGATCGATGCCCGCTGACGCACTCCCCTGAAATGTGACCGATCTTAGGTAGAGTCTGACACGAAGGAGTCGGACGGAATGAAGCGCAGCAGGTTCAGCGAAGAGCAGATGGTCGCGATTTTGAAGGAGCAGGAAGGCGGCATGGCGACGGCGGATGTGTGTAGGCGGAAGAGATCGGTTCGGCAACATTGTACAAGTAGAAGTCGAAGTACTACGGATTGGAGGTGTCCGAGGCACGGCGCCTGCGGACGCTCGAGGAGGAGAACGCCCAGTTTAAGAAGCAGTTGGCCGAGGCGATGCGGCGATGCTCGACAACGTCATACTGAAGGATCTGGCCTCAAAAAAATGGTGATGCCCGGCGCTGAGCGGGACGCCGGCGTCCAGGGTCTTCCTCAGATGGGACTCCAAAAAACGCTCAACCCTATCCTAGGGGCTCTGAGTTACTCTGTCTGCAAGGATGCCCCCGCGTAGGGGTCATAATCCGGCGGAGAAAGCCTTATCGAATCGTGCATTTCATAGTAAGATGGCCGAGGCACTATCGCCGAAGTGCCCTCGGTCGCCCGTAGTATGTCCGCTGCAATTACCGGCGCTCCTAGCAACACAAAACATCCTAATACCACCCGTGCCGCGTCTCTTACAGCCAAACGGCCTGTGGTCATGACGAGTCCTACGAAGGCGACCGCAACCACACATAGCGCGGTGGTCAAATCACCCGTCAAGGCGTCGTTGACCCAATCCAATATGCCTTGGAATACGGGTTCCATGGGAGAACTGAACAGAGATGGCGCAAAATTCACGGCACCGCACCCCTCGTCAGGACCTCCGTCACCTTGCGCCGCCCGGCTCGGCGTTCGAGCTGTAGAAAGACATCTACGCTCTGTCTCACGTACTGCCGGACATCCTCAGGCCTGAGACGCGAGCCAGCCTGAAGCACGAGAAGGGTCAGCTGTTCTATTGCCCGAAGAGGACTATCGGCATGAATCGTCGTCATCGACCCTGGGTGGCCCGTGTTGATCGCCCGTAGAAACGTAAAGGCCTCGACGCCACGCAACTCTCCAAGGATGATCCGATCTGGTCGCATACGCAAAGCCGCCGTCAGCAAATCCTCCGCGTGCACTTCGGCTTCTCCAAGACCGCCACGCACGGCACGCAAGCCCACGGAATTGCGATGCGTCAGTTCAAGCTCCGGGGTATCCTCGATTAGGATTAAGCGTTCTTCGGGGGGAATTTCACGTAACAATGCATTCAGAAACGTGGTCTTTCCCGTGGAAGTTCCCCCCGAAACAATAATGTTTCGTTTCGCGCGCACGGCTCGGCTCAGCGTTCCCGCAATTTCGTCGGGCGGAACACAGATGTACTTTTGTTCTGCTGTAGGGCTCGAACCACCAATGTTCGCGTCGATAAAAGCACCTAACGCCTCATAGTCCGCCAGTGACAATCTCGCAGCTACATGGCGCCGGATCGCAAGGGCATGCCCATTTCGAGTCGCTGGTGGTGCGATTACCTGCACACGCGAACCATCGGGCAGATTAGCAGCGAGCAATGGATGCTGACGATTGATCCCCTGTGCGTTGGCCGCAGCGATCTGACGCGACAAATGGGTAAGTGCCGCCTCCGTAAGCTGGAGACACGGATGAATCTCAGTTTTCCCACCGAGAGTTTCAATCCAAATCTCCTTTTCGCGATTCACGTAGATATCAGTGACATCGCTGCGAGCGAGCCACGGCAGGAGCGGCTCTAGCAGGCTTCTCAGATAGAAGCCTTGCGGGGAGCAAGGCAAGTCAGCCATCAACGGTCGAGAAATCCAAATCACGTGCAACGAAAACCGACACGCTCGTGCCTTGCTTAACCGTAAGCGTTGGCTGCACCTGGCTCTGGCCTTGTTGTACTATTTGCTGTGTCCCGCCGGGTAAAGCAACGATTACGGAATCTCCGGCAACGGAACGAGTAGCGACCCCTACCCCAATATCCAGAACCGACTGGAGGATGGCTCCGCCGAAGCGCGCAAAAAAATGACTATCTACCTTACCTTTTATCCCCGCCCGGCCAAGCGGATCAGCCGCAGGCGAGTCTAGGTCCATGATTACTGCATCGGGGCGCGTAAGACGCCGCCAACGAACCAGCGCGCGCTTCTGACCCGCCGAAACATCAGATGTATACTCCCCGTAAAGGCGGCTACCCCGCGGTATGAGCACCCGACTCCCATCAAAACTTCGGACATCACGTGAGACGATGGCACGGACTCCGCCCGCGCGGGTTGAGTCCAACGCTGTTTCCAATACAGCCGCAACTATCGTCCCCTGAGGGACCGTAAATGACGGGTTGAGGAGCCTTCGAGCCATCACCCGCTCATCACGCTCCTCTTGACCACCGAACGAAGACGAGGCCGGTGTTAGACCCTTAACCGGCATCGACTCCACTGTAGGCTGCGGCAAGGACTCCGGATCAAACGTGGAGGGCGCTGGCACAACGCGTTCAATCACTCGCGTCAGGACCGCTGGCGGTTGTCGCCCAACAGAGCCAAATGCAGCCGACGACGAGGGCGCCTCGGCGCCTTCATAATCGTTTTCTGATGCAATAACGCGGTCAGGAGGAATGGTAAGTGGAGGAGGGGCAACAATCATATCCGCGGTCGAAGCGGCTGGCGCCGCGGTTGCTGCCATCACCCGCTCGCGGCGACCATTGAGCGCGCTAAATAATAAAATTCCTCCACACAGAAGGCCAACACCAGCAAACCAGATGGCCCGGTTGCCTGAACCTGCCGTGCGGACAATGGGGCGGGCGTCCCCACGTTCAGGCAGCTGTGGAGCTGTTCTACTCATTTCACGATATACCTGTGCGCCTTTGCGCGCATGTCGTCCATTCGAAATATCAACTCATTGTAGACGCGGTCGATCGTGAACTTCCCTTCACGCATATATCCATCGACCACCTCCTCCTTTCCGGTCGGCCCAATACCGAAGACCGCGGGCAATGGCTGAAACTCACCCCATTCGATGTAGGTGCGGATTCCGTCATCCACGACTGTGGTCGGGCGCAGCACCCGCTCTCCGGAAAGGCGGTATCCTCCGACCACCGAAGAGGGTGTGATGATAGCGCTATGAGGCAGAATTTTCCGTTCAGCACGTATCTTTACCACGCGCGCCGGATAATCCGACGGAGTTCCAATTTCCGCGGAATCACGGAACACACCGTCTTTTGGCGAAGCATCCCTCGCCATTCGAACGGCGATGGCGTAACGCGACGTCTCAGCCCGGAAATTTTCGCTCGCTTGAAGATCGTGCCCCCTGGCGTTCGAATGAATCGTTCGAACCTCCTTGGACAGCACCACCAACGAGACCCTTGGTGAATTGTAAGCCCGTTTGTGGGTCTGCGCGCCCTCGTTATGGGTCAGCCTCGGAGCACTCCATGCTATCGGCCCCGAAAGTACGGCAAAAAAAACAAGCGCCACCCCAGGAAAGCACTTCACGCTACGGCTGCGCAACTTCATCATCCGCGACAACGGTGCGAGTCGATAATGAAGTGCCGCGATCTGGAGCCCCCTCCTCTGGCAGCGTTTCCACGTCACGCCGGTAGCGACTCACTTGAAAGCCGAGTGGGTTTACCAATCGATCTCTAACATTCATCTTAGTTTCCGAGTATTTATACGTGATTATTGATACCCAGCTCTGCGCAGGTTGACCTCGCCCGGCCGGATCGGTGCGTGTAGTTGTAAAACGGACCATGGCCGTCTTTGGCGAAAGTGGCGACACACTGCGGACTTCGACGTGGACCGTCGCACGACGGGCCATCGTCGCGAGGGGACTCGCTGGATTTCCAGCCTGCATCGAGGCAACATACTGCTCTCGCGCCTCGCCCGTGGACCATAAACCAACCTTCCGATAGTCATTTTGTAGGCTGTCTATATCAAAGCTCTCCCGCGCTATGACATATTGAACGAGGAAAGATCGAGTTATAGCGCTATCCGGACTCACTGTTTCCGTATTGAGGGGATCCAAGGCCTGCACATAGCCGGTTTGTCGATCGACAAGTAATGTATATGGAACCTCCTTTTTTAAGGGAAATAACATAAGCAGAAGTAATGCTTCTATAGTAGAAATAGCCACGGCAATACAGGCCACAATCCAAGCAATTCTAACCGATCGTTCAAGTGAGCTCCGTCGGTCCTCCGCCCAAGAACTCGCTTGTCTATAATAGTTTTTTACGGGCCAATCGCTCATCGTGGCTGCCCCCGGCTATTTCGCTCCTGTTGTGATCGAGAATTCCACTCGAGAGGACGACGGTAACTACTTCCGAGAGGCACATTCGGCACCGTAGCGGCCTCTCCATCACGGGGCATGTCACCACCGGCTCGCAGAGTTATGCGGCGGCTAGCATCGACGCCGGTCTCGGGCTCTATGCCCCGCTGAATCGACGTAACTGTGCCTTCTTTAATCGTGACCTCTCGTGGCGATTCAAAAGCATGACCCGGTGACGGGTTACTGCTTAAGGCGAATCCCATCTGGGGAGAGCGGTCGATGGAAAAATAATCAATTGTCCAGCTGTTCTGAAATGCAACCTTAATAAGAACAAACATAATGCATAACGTCGCAACGCAAAATCCGATTACAATCGCGAGCACCTCCGTGGGTGCCGTAGGAGTCGCATAACCCAGGCCACGACGGCTAAGTATGCCTTCTAAGAGGGGCTCCATAATGGCTATCTGTATAGCGAAAAGTACAGTGACGCCAAGCGATCCCAATCCAACCACCACTAGTCCACGCAACCAGCCTGAAAAGATGCCCCGCGTGAAATTGAACAACAATAGCCCCGCCATCAGCGGCGTCAGCGCAAGCAACAGCCCACCCGAAATCCGTAGCGTTGCAAGAGCCCCTATCGTAGAGGCCAGATATAGGGATCTCGCCCATCCCAATCCTACCATATCCCCGAGAGCAATAGCCCGAAAACCGTCAAGACCAGTCCCGCCGATCACCCTGCCAGTTTGCCGCCCCGTGCCGGTTACCGTTAGTGCGGCAATTCCAGCGTCGATATTCTGCAGACGCTGCGGAAACGAATTTAACGGATACGCCATCGTCGGAGGGAGCAAAGAGGTAGCCACCTCAGCGGGCGCGTCGAACACCATTCGATAGGCCACCGTTCGCCACGCCGGCCCACTCATGGCGATCGTCAACACAATCCCCACCTTCAATAAGGCGTTCGCAACGCTTCGGGGCTCGTCCGAATGGCCAAACAGTAGCCTAACCCCATAGAGAGCGACAAAAATCGTGAGCAGCGCGGTAAGCGCCAGCATTGCCGGTGAGCCCGGTTCGGCAAGCGCTTCAAACCCATAGTTACCGAGATTTTGTGCCTGACAATCGAGATGCAAAAGCACCCTAACGAGAAACTGTCCGCCCGTGACAACGGCTGGGCAAATCACCTCAAATTACCTTCCGAAACAATAGCGGCATCCAATCATCTGGCGGGCTCTCCTCGGCCCCGACAATTTCGTCAAATATACGTACAGTTGCTTCCCGCCCGGAAAGGATTGTCAATAATTTATCCTCTCCGGTCAGATCTAATCTAGCTACTACGCTTTCATTTCCATGTTTAATCAAAAAGCAATGTGAGTTATCCGACAACGTTCTGATCAAATCAAACTCGTGCTCCGTAAGACCAAACCCATGTATATAATCCTCCGCACGGGCCTTGGGATTGACCATAAAAATCTGGGTTGCGGCCTGCTCAATGATCGCACTGCTGATCCGGCTCTCCAGCGCATCCTGCGCGCTCTGAGTCGCAAAACCTACGAGGCCGTTGCGTTTGCGAAGCGTCTTTTCCCAATCCTTAATCCGCCGAACGAAAACATCATCATCAAGTGCTTTCCAGCCCTCATCGACCACTATAATCGTTGGCTTGCCGTCGAGTCGCTCCTCGACGCGATGAAAAAAGTAGAGCAACGCGGGTGTGCGGACCTTCGGATCATCGAGGATTGCGGTCATGTCGAACCCGATCGTTTCCGCGCCAAGGTCCGTCGAATCCTGCTCATTATCGAACACCCATGCCCAGTCGCCCTGCCCCCACCACGGCTTTAGCCGAGCATAGAGATCGCGTGGATGCGGCTGGCCATATCCCCGAAATAACTCCACAAAGTAGCGCAGCCTCCTGTGCGCGGGCATTTGCGTAAAGTTTATCCCGATCGCATCTTCCACGCGCTCCGCCTCGTCACCATCCAACCCGTTCGCCAGCAAAGCCACCCACTCGTGCAGAAATTTTCGATTTACCGGTGTATCCGACATCTGCAATGGATTAAGCCTAGAGGACTCCCCAGGTTTGAGGCGGTGGTATTTCCCTCCAATCGCGCGAATGAACAATTCAGCGCCACGGTCTTTATCGAAAAAGATAATTCGGGGGTTAAATTTCCTAGCTTGAGCGAGTAGGAAATTTAATACCACTGTTTTACCCGAACCCGACGGTCCAATAATGGTAAAATTACCAAGATCATGATGGTGAAAGTTAAAAAAATACGGTCCGGCTGCGGTCGTTTCTATCAATGTAACCGCTTCGCCCCAATGATTTCCTTTTTGTCGACCGACAGGAAAATTATGTAAGCTAGCAAGCCCTGAAAAATTACGGGTCGATATTAGACCACTCCGTGCTATATACTGAAAATTCCCAGGAAATTGCGCCCAAAACGCAGGTTCAAGCGCGATATCTTCGCGTACGGCATTGATCCCAAGGTCGCCTAACACGGCTACCACCTCCGCGACGTGGTCGTTAACCCGTCTAAGCTCGCTCGATTGGACCGCAATGGTCGTATGGTGCTCGCCGAATGCCGCACGACCCGCAGCCACATTATCTTTGGCTTGTATCAATTCTGTACGTAGACTTAGAGCCTCATCCTCCACCGAACGCATGCGCCGAAGAGCAAGATTCATCTTTCCCAGAGCATGGGACCGTTCTACGAAAGCGAAACTGTGGCTAACCTGCATCTCGATCGGTAAACGATAAAGTTCATCAAACATCCCCGGCATGGTCTGGCCTGGATAATCCTTGATTGAAACAAGACCCACGAATTTACGATCAAATTGTCCTTCTGCACCTAGCTCAACTGTATCTTGTCCAAAACTTACTCGTCGCCAAGGAATATGCACCCCAAGGTCTCCGTAAGGTAGGTTGATCGGACGCATTTCTGCATTAAAAAGATACGAAAGAAACTCTAAGGGTTCCGAACGATGCACCCCGGAGGCGTCGTAGGTACTTAATAGATGCGGTGAGTATCCGTTAAGAGAAGCTATCAATGTGTCGCGGGCAGCGTTAAGGGAGCGCTTTTCGGCAACGACCGATAATTCTGGAGCAGAGACCTCACGGTCGACCCAGCTCCGCAAACGATCCAGCCATCCGAGCTTTCCGGGAAGTGGCCGTCGTAGAATTGTTAGAAATAGATCATTTACGTATAAATTTTTATGAGATAATCTCTTATTCCACTGACGATCAAGTGTTTGAGAGAAATTGTCCGGATATTGGCCATCAAGCATAGTGCCAGCACGGCGCCTTATGCTATGCTGGTAAATTGCAAGCCGCGACGATCCGATGGCACGCAACATGGCGTCCCGCAACTCGGCTCGATAGTTGATCTCTTCTGCATTAGCCGTCTCAAATAACAATCCACGCAACTGAATGATTTGCATGAGAATCCCGTTACGCAACTCAATCGTAACGGGATCAATATGCCGGGCATAAGGGAGATGTATGCCTGCCGACTGCTCGTGCCGCGCGATTTGAAACGAGGACCTTACGGGCGGTATGAGTTGCATCGCCACAAATCGTAATTCTTTATGCGTGGGCAGTTGCGCACGCGGTTGATCCAAAGATCCACAATACGGGGCTCGTGCACGGAAAGCATTATGCCACAAATATGGACCAAGATGCCAATTATCACGGTCCAAAAAGACTTAAATATTAAAAATAACTCTAAAAGCCCGATACTATTTATTATAAAGAAATTATACGTTACCCCGGCAAACATTTGTGGGCGGGTCAGCGCCACAAACAAGACATCTCGACGAACTCCACTGGCCATCCCCCCTCTCCCCGTGAAGTTCAACCACCCATCGCAGCAGACCGAATCCCGGCCACAATACTGGCAGCTCCAAAAAGAATGAAGCACCCCAAGATCACGACGGCGCCATGGCGCCAGTTTACGCGCCCAGTAAGCATCATCAGACCCACCGTAGCCACAGCAATGACCGCTACGGTAGTTGCCACTGTGCCAAGCAAAGTTCCCTGCAGCCAGCCAACAGCGTTTACAAGCACGCCCGAGCCCTGCGGATCACCCGAAATCATAACCGGCGCTCCATCAGGGGCACGCTGGCGTAGAGCCCAGCGTGACCTGAACGTTGACGCGGTTGCCCGCGTGATCAAGCTTATAACAAACCTGATTGTTGTTATTGACCGTTCCAGTGTGGACAACTTTAACGAGTCGCCCGTTCGCATCGTAAGTATATGTCACTGTCTCGGCCGCCATCGCCGCGCTACCGAGTAGGACAAAACCCGCGGTGGCCGATACAAAATAGGCTACCTTCGTCATGGCTTGTCTCCCCTGCTGGCCATGAACGTCCCGCAAAATGGAAAGCAACGCAAGCGGTTTTTTATATCGGGTGCCGCCAATGAAAATGCAGCTAAAGTGCGTGGTTTTGTAACGGACAGCCGTCCCGCCTCGAGGGGAGCGAACGGAAAACAACCATGAGAAGATTGGCGCGAATCGGGTCGGCGCCTTCTGATTGGCGATGGCCTCCTTATCTCAACGTTTACTACGCAAAGCAGAACGATCTAACTTTTAATCCCCAGTCAACTCGGGGGGAATAACAACTAACGCCTCCTCCGGAGGAGGTACGGCGTTGTGCTGTTAATTAAGTTCTTGCAATGGGCGGGCTGGGGTGGGTAATTGAGGCTCGACTCGTTTCACGGAGTCGGGTTTGTTGCGTGGCTCACGAAGTGTGCTGGTGTATCGGATATCGAGACGCTGGACACCGAAGCA
>Ga0182740_1002277_pt1 | contig 11950 bp, 10 predicted proteins | sample eDN5th37CKraftBY_FD_128872 | JGI IMG/M metagenome (GOLD analysis project Ga0182740, IMG submission 128872) | Enriched backyard soil microbial communities from Emeryville, California, USA - eDNA 5th pass 37_C Kraft BY (version 2) (version 2) | ecosystem: Environmental > Terrestrial > Soil >...
GCCTGCGCCGCCGCGGTCTCGGTGAGCGCGTTGAACAGGGTGGACTTGCCGACGTTCGGCAGGCCGACGATACCGCAACGAAAACCCATCATTCCTCCCCGCGCAGGCGCAGCGCCACCGCGTTCATGAACCGCGCGTCGTCCCCTCCGGCGAGCCAGTCCGCTTCGGCGGCCACCGCGCCGAGCATCGCGCTCAGCGGCTCGATCTCGGTCTTGGCGTAATTGCCGAGGACGTAGCCTGTGACCCGGTTCTTGTCACCGGGATGGCCGATGCCGAGGCGGACGCGACGGAATCCATTGCCGATATGCGCCTCGATCGAGCGCAGGCCGTTATGCCCGGCGGTGCCCCCGCCGGTCTTCACCTTCACCTTGAACGGCGCGAGATCAAGCTCGTCGTGAAATATCGTGACGGCATCGCCGTCGAGCTTGAAGAAGCGGGCCGCCTCGCCGACGCTGCGCCCGCTCTCGTTCATGAACGTGCCGGGTTTCAGGATCAGGATCTTTTCGGCCCCGATCCGGCCCTCCTGCGTCCAGCCGTGGAAATTCTTCTTTACCGGGCCGAAACCGTGGATTTCGGCGATCGCATCCACCGCCATGAAGCCGACATTATGCCGGTGCATGGCATAAAGCGCGCCCGGATTGCCGAGGCCGACCCAGAGCAGCATGACATAAAGGCTCCCGTTCCAGCGATGCCGGCGCGCGGCCGGGCCGGGCGGGGGTGCCGCCGACCCGATGCCGCGCGCCGGCATGCCGCCAAGAGATTATTCCTCGGTGGCTTCCTCGGTGGCGGCGGGCGCCTCCTCGGTATCGCCTTCGCTGCTCTTGAGGGCGGACGGCGCCACGATCGTCGCGATCGTGAAATCGCGATCGTCGATCACGGTCGACGCCCCCGCCGGCAGCGCCAGCGCCGAAGCGTGGAGCGCCTCGCCGACTTCGAGGCCCTTGAGCGACAGCGTGAGGTTCGCCGGAATGCTGGATGCGGCGACGTTCAACTCGATCTCGTGGCGGACGACGTTGAGCACCCCGCCGCGCTTGATGCCCGGCGACTCCTCCTCGTCCACGAACAGGACGGGGACGAACACCTGGAGCATCTCGTTTTCCGAAATCCGCAGGAAATCGACGTGCATCGGCCGATCGGTGACCGGATGGAACTGGACGTCCTTCGGCAGGGTGCGGATCGACTGCCCGGCGGCGTCGACCATCACGACCGAATTCATGAACTGCCCCGTCGCCATCATCTTGACGAGGGCCTTCTCCTCGAGGTGGATCGGCAGGGGCTGCTGCTTGTCGCCGTAGATCACGGCGGGGACGCGGCCTGCGCGACGGTGGGCACGGGAGGCTCCCTTGCCAGCCCGTTCACGCGCCTCGGCCGACAAGGTGAGCTGATCGCTCATGACAATGTCTCCAGTTCGCTTGGGTTTGACCAGCCCGCATGCCTCCAGGGATGACCATGCGGGAAGCGGGCGCCTTAGGCCGGGCCGGGCCGGAAGGCAAGCTTTACCCATGACCGGACGCGCCGCTGCCGCTAATCCGGGGCCATGACTTTATTCAGGCGCTGGCCGGGCCTCCTCCTCGCCGTGGGTGCGGGGCTGCTCCTCGCAATCGCGCTCGCATGGTTTCGCCCGCTTGGCGCGCGTGCCGTCTCGCCCGGTCTCGCCGCCACGATCGCGCGCGACGGCGCCGCTCCGATCATCGCCCCCGTCGGTGGCGACGGGCCAGCCGTGGTAACGATCGTCGTCTTTTCGGATTATCGCTGCGCGCCGTGCCGCCGCGCGCACCCCGCGCTGGTCCGCGCGGTTGCGGCCGACGGCCGGGTGCGGGTCGTCGCGAAGGAATGGCCGATCTTCGGCCCGCGCTCGGAGGCGGCCGCCCGCGTCGCGCTCGCCGCCGACCGCCAGGGACGCTATGCGCCGGTGAACGATGCCCTGATGCGCGAGCCCCGCGCCCTGAGCGCGCCGGTCCTGCGCGAGACGGTGCGGCGCGCCGGCGGCGACGGCGACCGCCTCGCGCGCGACCTCGCCCGCTACGGGCCGGCGATCGACAATCAGCTCAGGACCAATGCCGTACAGGCGCAGGCGCTCGGCCTCCCCGGCACCCCGGCCTATCTGGCGGGGCGCTGGCTGGTCGTCGGCGCGCTCGACGAACGCGGCTTCCGGCGGCTGATCGCGAAGGCGCGCGCGGACTGAGCGCGGGCGCCGCCCGGACCGCTAGAGTCGATCCGCTTCAGATTGAATCGGATCGACTCTAGTTTTCTGTTTGTTTGCCGTGATTTCCGAGTCGGCAGATGATGCCATCTGCCTCGAAATTACTCTAGCGCGCGCTTATTGCAGCCGGGTGCTGACGATGCCTTTCTTCGCGAGCACCACCTGGACGCTGGCATCGCCGCCGAGGTGGCCCGCGCCGACCGCGACGAACACCGTGCCCGGGCGGGTCAGCCGGTCCGCGATCCAGTCCGCCCAGCGCGCGTTGCGATCGTCGAGCAGGCGTTTGGCGAGCAACGGCATCGCGCGCATGCCCTTGTTCATCACCCGGGTCAGCGTCCGGACGTCGCCGCGCGTCCAGGCGCGGGTCAGGGTCCCGATCATGTCCGGCGTCCGCGCCAGCTCGTCGAGCGAGAAAGCGAGGAACTGCAACTGCTCGGTCTCGCTCATCGCGCTGAAAAAACCGAGCTGCTGCTCGAACGTCTCGAGCGGGACGATGGTCTTGTCCGCGGCGGTCGCGGCGGCGATCAGCGTGGTATCGGCGCCGCGCTCGGCGCTCATCCCCGCCTTGCCATATTGCAGCATGCTGATCGTGACCGCGGCGAACCAGGGCTGATAGCGGTCGAGCGCGTCGGCGGCGAGGCCGGCGTCGGCCAGTTCGCGGCGGTAGCGCGCCGCCTGCTTGGCCGGCAGGCGTTCGGCGAGGGGCTTCGCGCCCGGCGCGCCCGCCAGCCTGGCGACGATCGCCTGGACCTTGTCGGGGGACGGCGTTCTGGTTTCGACGACGAGTTCGTCGGCGCTCTCGAAGGCGCTGCGTATCGGGCCGTCGAACCAGCGATATTTCGGATCGAGCAGATGGATCGTGCCGAACAGGTAGAGCGTGGTGTCGGCATCCTTCACCACCCACAGCGCCGGAGTTGCCTGAACCGACTCCGCCGCCGGCGCCTGCCTGCCCTGCGCCGCCGGCGCGAACAGCAACAGCATCAGCGAAACAGCGACGAACAGACGCTTCATGGCAGAAACCGCATGGCTCGATCCCGGATGGTGCAGCGCACCGGAGGATAGCGGGCAAGGGCGGGGGCCGTATAGACCCGATTGGCCCGCTTGCTCGACGCCCGCGCCGCCGCTAGGGTCCGCCGCGACTTGTGCAGGCGCGAAGAACGGCCACCCATAAATGACAAAACCGCTATCCTTTCAGGCCCTTATACTGAGACTTCACGATTATTGGAGCAATAAAGGTTGCGTGATTCTTCAGCCCTATGACGTTGAAATGGGGGCGGGAACCTTCCATCCGGCGACTACGCTGCGCGCGCTCGGCCCCGATCCGTGGAAGGCGGCCTACGTCCAGCCGTCGCGCCGGCCGACCGACGGGCGCTATGGCGAAAACCCCAACCGCCTCCAGCATTATTATCAATATCAGGTCGTCCTGAAGCCGAGCCCGGAGGATATTCAGGCGCTCTATCTCGGCTCGCTGGCGGCGATCGGGGTCGATGTCGCGGCGCACGATATCCGCTTCGTCGAGGACGACTGGGAGAGCCCGACGCTCGGCGCCTGGGGGCTCGGCTGGGAAGTGTGGTGCGACGGGATGGAGGTGACGCAGTTCACCTATTTCCAGCAGGTCGGCGGCTATGACTGCCGCCCCGTCACCGGCGAGATCACCTACGGGCTCGAACGGCTGGCGATGTACATTCAGGGCGTCGAGAACGTCTACGACCTCGCCTTCAACGACGATGGCGTCACTTATGGTGCCGTCTATCTCGAAAACGAACGCGAGTTCAGCGCCTATAATTTCGAGCACGCCAATACCGACACGCTGTCGCGCTGGTTCCGCGACGCGGCGGATGAGGCCAAGGCGCTGATCGAGGCGGAACTGCCGCTGCCGGCCTACGATCAGGCGATCAAGGCAAGCCATCTGTTCAACCTGCTACAGGCGCGCGGCGTGATTTCGGTGGCTGAGCGCCAAGCCTATATCGGCCGCGTCCGAGAACTGACCAAGGGCGCCTGCGCGGCGTGGATGGCCAAGAATGCGTGGGCCGCCTGATGGCCGATTTCCTGCTTGAGCTTCGTTCCGAAGAAATCCCGGCGCGGATGCAGGCGCGCGCTTGCGCCGATCTGGAAAAGCTGTTCGCGGCCGAGATCGCCAAGGCCGGCCTCACGGCGGCGGCGATCGAGACGTTCGCGACGCCGCGCCGGCTCGCGCTCATCGCGCGCGGCCTGCCGCTGGCGACCGAGGCGGTGCGCGAGGAGATCAAGGGCCCGCGCGCGACCGCGCCCGAGCAGGCGGTCGCGGGCTTCCTTCACAAGAACGGCCTGACCCGCGAGCAGCTTGTCGAGCGCGCCGACGCCAAGGGCACGATGACGTTGTACGCGGTGCTCGACCGTCCCGGCCGGGCGACGGCGGAGGTGCTGGCGGAGGCGATCCCCGCGCTCATCCGCGCCTTTCCCTGGCCCAAGTCGATGCGCTGGGGCGCGGCCTCGATCAGCTCGGCATCGCTGCGCTGGGTGCGACCGCTGCATGGCATCGTCGCGCTGCTCGACGGCGCCGTGGTGCCGTGCGCGATCGACGGGATCGCAAGCGGCCGGACCACGCGCGGCCATCGCTTCCATCATCACGGCGATGTGACGATCGCCGATGCCGCCCATTATGCCGAGGCGCTGCGCGCGGCGCATGTCGTCCTCGATCCGGCCGAGCGGCGCGCGATCATCGCCGAGGGGGCGGCGAAAGCGGCAGCGGCGGCGGGGCTCGCGCTCGTTCCCGACGAAGGGCTGGTGGCGGAGAATGCCGGGCTCACCGAATGGCCGGTGCCGCTGCTCGGCGCGTTCGATCCGGCATTCCTTGCCGTGCCGCGCGAGGTGATCCAGCTCACGATGCGGACCAACCAGAAATATTTCGCCTGCGTCGACAAGGACGGCCGGCTCGCGCCGAATTTCGTCTGCACCGCGAATATCGAGGCGAGCGACGGCGGCGCGGCGATCGCGGCCGGCAATGCCCGCGTCCTCGCCGCGCGGCTGTCCGACGCGCGCTTCTTCTGGGAGCAGGACCGCAAGCTGCCGCTCGCCGACCAGGCGAAGAAGCTCGACCAGATCACCTTCCACGAGAAGCTTGGCACCGTCGCCGACAAGGTCGAGCGCGTGGCGAAGCTGGCGCGCTGGCTGGTCGAGGAGGGGATCATCGGCGCTTCCGCCGCAGCGAAGGTAGTGGACCAAACGCCCGATCACGGCGGACAGCGTATCGCCGTAAACCCTGTCACCCCCGCGAAGGCGGGGGTCCATATACCCGACGCCGGGGAAGGTATGGATTCCCGCCTTCGCGGGAATGACGGGGAAAGGGCGCGCCTCGCCGATCAGGCCGAACAGGCCGCGCGGCTCTGCAAGGCTGATCTCGTCACTGGCATGGTCGGTGAATTCCCCGAATTGCAGGGGATTATGGGCGGCTATTACGCCCGTGCCGAGGGCCTCCCCGACGCCGTCGCCGACGCGATCCGCGATCATTACAAGCCGGTGGGGCAGGGCGATGACGTCCCGACCGCGCCGGTAACGGTCGCGGTGAGCCTTGCGGACAAGCTGGATACGCTGTCCAATTTCTTTGCGATCGACGAAAAGCCAACCGGCTCGAAGGATCCGTTCGCGTTGCGCCGCGCGGCGCTGGGCGTGATCGCGCTGGTCGTCGACAACCGGCTTCGGTTCCGACTTGGCTGTTTCGCGCCGTCAGCCTCCGGCTTTGTCGATTTCTTCGCCGACCGCCTCAAGGTGCAGCAGCGCGAGGCGGGGGTTCGCCATGATCTGATCGACGCGGTGTTCGCGCTGGGCGGCGAGGACGACCTCGTCCGGCTGCTGGCGCGGGTCCACGCCTTGCAGGCGTTCGTCGCGTCAGAGGATGGGGCGAACCTGCTCGCGGGCTACAAGCGCGCCGCCAATATACTGCGGATCGAGGAGAAGCGCGATCGCGTGGCGTTCGCGGCCACCACGGCGCTCAGCTACGAACCGCAGGCCGAGGAGGCCGCTTTGCTGGCCGCGCTCGATACTGTCGAGCCGCGCGCTTCGATGGCGATCGAGGCCGAGGATTTCGCGGGGGCGATGGCGGCCCTGTCGCAGCTGCGCGCGCCGATCGACGCTTTCTTCGACACGGTGACGGTGAACGACGCCGATCCCGCGCGGCGCCTCGCGCGGCTCGGGTTGCTCGCGCGGATTCGCGATGCGGTCCACCGGGTCGCGGATTTCTCGAAGATCGAAGGCTGATGGCCCCGCCGGAGGGCAGGGGACGCGGAAGGGGAAACGAATGACGCGTTATGTCTATCGCTTTGGCGGCGGTATCTCGGATGGCGGGATGGGCGATCGCAACCTGCTTGGCGGCAAGGGCGCGAACCTAGCCGAGATGGCGGCGATCGGCCTGCCGGTTCCCCCCGGCTTCACGATCTCGACCGAGATGTGCCAGCGTTATTATGACGAGGGCGAGAGCTTTCCCGACAGCCTGCGCGCCGAAGTGGCCGACGGCCTCGCCCATATCGAGAGCGTGACCGGCAAGCGTTTCGGCGATGCGGCCGATCCGTTGCTGGTCTCGGTGCGCTCGGGCGCGCGCGCCTCGATGCCGGGGATGATGGATACCGTCCTCAATCTCGGGCTTAACGACGACACCGTCGCCGGACTGGCGGCCAAAGCGGACGACGCGCGTTTCGCGTGGGACAGCTATCGCCGCTTCATCCAGATGTATGCGGACGTGGTGCTCGCGCTCGATCACAGTGCCTTCGTCGAAGCACTTGAAATCGCCAAGGAAGATAAAGGCGTTGCCCTCGATACCGAGCTTGACGCCGCCGACTGGCAGGCGCTGGTCGCGCGCTACAAGGCGATCGTCGAGGAGCAATGGGGCAAGCCGTTTCCCCAGGACGTCAACGCCCAGCTCTGGGGCGCGATCGGCGCGGTGTTCGGCTCATGGCAGTCGGAACGGGCCAAGGTCTATCGCCGGCTCAACGCGATTCCGGCCGATTGGGGCACCGCCGTCAACGTCCAGGCGATGGTGTTCGGCAATATGGGGGACACCTCGGCCACCGGCGTCGCCTTCACGCGCGACCCGGCTAAGGGCGACCGCGCCTATTTCGGCGAATTCCTGATCAACGCGCAGGGCGAGGATGTCGTCGCCGGCATCCGCACCCCGCAATATCTGACGACAGCGGCGCGCGATGCGGCCGGCGCGCGCCTGCCCTCGATGGAGGAGGCGCTGCCCGACGTTTTCGGCCAACTCGTCGGCGTGTTCGAGACGCTCGAAAAACATTATCGCGACATGCAGGACATCGAGTTCACCGTCGAACGCGGCACGCTCTGGATGCTCCAGACCCGCAACGGCAAGCGCACCGCTGGCGCCGCGCTCAAGATCGCGGTCGATATGGCCAATGAAGGGCTGATCACCCGGCGCGAGGCCGTCGCTCGCGTCGACCCGGCCGCGCTCGACCAACTGCTCCACCCGACGCTCGATCCCAAGGCGGCGCGCGACGTGATCGCCAAGGGGCTGCCGGCCTCGCCGGGGGCCGCGTCGGGCATCGCGGTGTTCGACAGCGATACAGCGGAAAAGCGCGCCGAACTGGGCGCCGCCGTGATCCTGGTACGGATCGAAACCAGCCCCGAGGACATTCACGGCATGCACGCGGCCAAGGGTATCCTGACCGCGCGCGGCGGCATGACGAGCCATGCCGCCGTCGTCGCGCGGGGCATGGGGCGGCCGTGTGTGTCCGGCGTCGGCACGCTGGCGATCGACGCCAAAGCGCGGTTGTTCCGCGTCGGCACCCGGGAAGTCCGCGAGGGTGACGTCATCACGATCGATGGCGCCACCGGCGAGGTGATGGTCGGCGAAGTCGCCACCGTCGAGCCCGAGCTGGCCGGCGATTTCGGAACGCTGATGGGCTGGGCCGACGAGGTTCGCCGCCTCAAGGTGCGCGCCAATGCCGAGACCCCGGCCGATTGCCGGGTCGCGCGCGGTTTCGGCGCCGAAGGTATCGGGCTGTGCCGCACCGAACATATGTTCTTCGATGCCGGCCGGGTGACGGCGGTGCGGCAGATGATCCTCGCCGAGGACGAGACCGGCCGCCGCGCCGCGCTCGCCAGGCTGCTGCCTGAGCAGCGGTCTGATTTCGAGCAGATCTTCGAGATCATGGCCGGCCTGCCGGTGACGATCCGGCTGCTCGACCCGCCGCTGCATGAATTCCTGCCGCATGAGGAGGTCGAATTCGCCGAGGTCGCCACCGCCGCCGGCGTCGGTGTCGAGGCGCTGAAACGCCGTGCCGCCGAATTGCACGAAGTGAACCCGATGCTCGGCCATCGCGGATGCCGGCTCGGTGTGACCTATCCCGAAATCTACGAAATGCAGGCGCGCGCGATCTTCGAGGCTGCCGTGGCCGTCGCGGAAAAGACCGGGGAGGCGCCGATTCCTGAAGTGATGGTGCCGCTCGTCGGGACCCGGCGCGAGCTGGAGCTGATGAAAACCCTGATCGACCGGACGGCCAAAGCCGTGTTCGCGGAGAACAGCCGGACGATCGACTATCTGGTCGGCACCATGATCGAGTTGCCGCGCGCCGCGCTCAAGGCGGCCGAGATCGCCGAGGTCGGCTCGTTCTTCTCGTTCGGGACCAACGACCTCACCCAGACCACGCTGGGCGTCAGCCGCGACGACGCCGGCCGGTTCCTCACCAGCTATGTCGACAAGGGCATCTATGCGCGCGATCCGTTCGTCAGCCTCGATGTCGAGGGGGTAGGCGAGTTGATCGCGCTGGCCGCCGAGCGCGGGCGCAAGACCCGCCCGGACATCAAGCTCGGCATTTGCGGCGAGCATGGCGGCGATCCGGCGTCGATCGCATTCTGCGAAACGATCCGGCTCGATTATGTGTCGGCCTCGCCCTATCGGGTGCCGATCGCCCGGCTGGCGGCGGCGCAGGCGGCGCTCCGGGAGGCCTGACGCAGACCCGTCCGGCCGCGAGCGGCCGGGCCGGTCTCTCGCGGGGGAGGTCAGCGATAGCGGGCGCGATGTTGGTCGCGCTCGTCCCGCTCGAGCAGCGCCGCCTGCTCGCGCCATTCCTCGCGCGCGATCGTGCCCGGTTCCAGCCCCATCCGCCCTTCCAGCGCGGCTTCGTCCTCGGCCGAAAGGCCGGTAAGATCGCGATAGCGATAGATGTGCAGATCGTTGAGCCGGGTTTCGCCACCCCGATCGACGCCGCGGATCAGCGAGAGGTCGTCGCGTTCGCCGCGCGCCGCCGCCCCGACCGCGGCAGCGGTATCTGTGCCGATCGGCGGTGCGTGGCGCTCCAGCTCGGCGATCCGCTCGTTGGCGGCGCGGATGCGGGCCTCATGGGCGCGCTCGCTTTCGATCCGCGCGGCGCGCTCCGCCTCGGCCTCGCGGCGATAGCGCCCCGACCCGCCGCGCGCGAGCAATCCGAGCAGGATGCCGAGAATCAGAACGAGGAGCAGGATCGCCCAGTCGTTCGTCGAATAATGTGCCAGGGTGAAGGTCATCGTCCACCTCCTGTCCGAACGCTCAACGGACAGAGCGAGGCGGCGTTCCCGTCGGAGTGTGAACGGCATTCGGGGCGGCGGCGGCGCCAGCCGCCGCCTCAGCGATTAAGCAGGTTGTCCGAAATCGAGCAGGCCGCCGGCCCAAGAATGACGATGAACAGCACCGGCAGGATGAACAGGATCAGCGGCACCGTCATGATTGCCGGCAGCCGCGCGGCCTTCTCTTCAGCGCGCATCATCCGTTCGTTGCGGAACTCTGCCGAGAGCACGCGCAGCGCGGAGGCGAGCGGGGTTCCGTATTTCTCGGTCTGGATCATCGTCGTGACGACGCCGCGCACCGAATCGAGCGGGACGCGATTGGCGAGATTGTCGAACGCCTGCCGGCGATCGGTCAGGAAGCTCAGTTCGATCGCGCAGAGGGCGAATTCGTCGCCCAGTTCTGGATAGCCCTTGCCCAACTCGCGGGCGACGCGCTGGAAGGCGGCGTCGACGGTCAGGCCCGCCTCGGCGCAGATCACCAGCAGGTCGAGCGCGTCGGGCAGGCCCTTGCGGATGGCGCTGGCGCGCTTCTTGATCATGTTGTCGACGTAGAGGTCGGGCGCCTTGTAGCTGCCGATCAGCGCGACCGCGAATACCATGAAGCGCTTGAGCGAACTCCATTCGCCAAGCCAGCCGAAGCCGTAAATCGCGAGCGCAGCGCCGCCGCCGATCGCGACCGGCAGCACGAGCCGGCCGAAAATCACCGCGACGGCGGTATCGCGTGAGCGGATGCCGGCCTGCATCAGCTTGGCCTGCGCCTGCTTGAGCTGGGTGTCCTGAAGCACCTGGAGTGAACTCAGGAAGGTACGCATCCGGTCGGTGGTGGCGTTGGTCGCGGTCAGCCGGTTCCGGCGGCGCGAGGCCGAGGCGACGATGCCGGCCTTCAACTGCTCGCGGCGATCGTTGAGCGCCTTCACCCGCTTCGCCATCGGGTCGCGGATCGTGGTGATGGTATAGAGCGCGAAGATCAGCGCGAGCGTCGCCAGCGCGGCGAGCATCGTCGCCACGGTCAGCACGTCTATCCCCATCAGCTTCGGACCGGCACCGGGCATGATCGCTCCCTCTCAGATCTCGAAGTTGATCATCTGCTTCATGATGTAGGCGCCGATCCCCATCCAGATCAGGCCGCCGCCACCCGCGATCATCAGGCGCTCGTCGGTGAAGAACTTGCCCATATAATCGTAATTTACCCATGAAATCAGCGCAAAGACGAGGAACGGAAGGGCGCCGATGATGTAGGCGGATGCCTTCGATTCGGACGACATCGCCGCGATCTTGAGCTTCATCTGGGCGCGCTTGCGCAGCACGTCGGCGAGGTTGGACAGCGTCTCGGCGAGGTTGCCGCCGGTCTCGCGCTGGATCGCAAGCGTGATGCAGAAGAACTGGAATTCGGGAGTGCCGAGGCGGTCGGCGGTCTCCTGAAGCGCCTGATCCATCGTCCGGCCGATCTTCATCTTGTCGGCGACGCCACGGAACTCCGCGCCGACCGGATCGGGCACCTCGCTCGCGACGACGCTCATCGTCTCCGAGATCGGCAGGCCGGAGCGCAGTCCCCGCACGAGCAGTTCGATCGCGTCGGGAAATCGGCTCGTGAATTGCGCGACCCGCCGCTGGATCAGCTTGCCGATAACGGCGTGGGGCAGGCCCAGGCCGACGACGAGCCCGACGAAGATGCTCAGCAGGAACGGTGCGCCGCGCAGAAGCAGCACCAGCGCCGTCACCACGACGAGAACCAGCGAGACCAGCGCATACTGGCCCAGAGTCCAACTGCGTCCGGTCATCGCGATCCGCTGCGAGAGCAGCTTCGGATTGGGGATGAACCGCGCCATCGCCGAATCGAGCCTGGTCTCGCGCTGCGCGAGGATGCGGCGCATCTGCGCCTCGACAACGAGGGTGCCACCGCCGCTGCTGTAGCGCTCCTTGAGCGCCTCGATCCGGCGGGATTGCGCCTTGGTCGCCGACGGCCCCGACAGCGCCATCACGACCATCACCACCGCGCCGAGCAGGACGCAGGCGAACAGAAGCAGCGGCATTAGCGCCATAACGACGCGCCTTTCTCACGCCGGGCCGGCGCGACGGTCTGGGAAGTGGTGGGGGCGGGTGACGTCACCCTTGCTTGTCCTTCCTGGCGAACATCGTGCGGAAATCGCCCAGCTTGCCGAGCAGCGATTTGCCGGTGCCATCTTCGTCGGCCGGCGCGTCGCTATCGACCGC
>Ga0182740_1002279_pt1 | contig 11945 bp, 13 predicted proteins | sample eDN5th37CKraftBY_FD_128872 | JGI IMG/M metagenome (GOLD analysis project Ga0182740, IMG submission 128872) | Enriched backyard soil microbial communities from Emeryville, California, USA - eDNA 5th pass 37_C Kraft BY (version 2) (version 2) | ecosystem: Environmental > Terrestrial > Soil >...
ACCGAAGAACGCCGAATCCGAAACGACCCCATCAGTCCGCAGCCCTCAGTCATCCCCTCAGGAGGCCCTACTGACCGTCATCACTGAGGCCGCATCACGGACGCGATCGCCAGCCGTTGCTCACCCTGCAGTCCTCCTGCAGGTTCCCGGTGAGCCGCGGCACGGAACGTGTCTCCTCAGGAGAAGACCACTGTACTGGTCTCCGCGCAGGCTGGCCGCGTCCATCAGCGGCCGATTCATTGACGGTCAGCCAGGCCGACGTTCATCAGGATGACGTCACTGGCAAGGACCACTCTTGGGGAGCGAAGGAAGGCGATTCGAAGACGGGAGGATCCGAGGGAGACAAACTACGCGATTGAATTGGCTGGAGCGTCACCCTGGAGCGGAGCGAGTGACGCTGCTCGGTGGAAGGTCGAGCTGCCAGCCAAGTTGGCCATAAGCCCCGCCACCTGTCCCTCGGCGGAATGAGGGACGCTCGGGTATTGGGGGAAAGACCCCCGATGATCAAAGGCTTTGGAACGGGATTGCCCGGGCCGAATGGAGCTTTGCTACCAGCCGCTTTTGTACACGCATGCATGCCTAAACTAAACACTGTAACCAACGACAGTCGGGCCCGATTCAGCTCCTCAGCTTGGCCTCCAGGCTGACCGGGTCGTCGGAGACCGGATGCCTCCAGATCGCCTCCAGGATGGCCCCCGGATGATCGTAGACGGCATCCTTGTGCGAGAAGAGATACGCCGTCCGGCCGTTGACCTCCTTGGTCGCCTCCCGCAGGCGCGTCGCGCGTCCCATCGTCGGCGCGATCGCCAGAACCCGCGCCGTTCCAAGGGTTTTGATCTCATCCGGAGCCAGGCCCAGGTTCTTCCACAGCGGGTCGCGCGCGATCATGGCCGCCAGGTACTGGCTGTAGCGAGCCATCTTGCCCTTCCAGCTCCGCGCGCTGCCACTGCCGCTCCGGATCGTCTCCGTCTTGCGGTCGACCTCGAAAAAGACCGGGATCAGCGTCGTACCGACCGCGGTTACGCGTTCCACCAAGCAGAGACCGTCAGGCGTGAACGCGGTCATCAGCGTCTCGCCGTTGCGCGCCATGGTGCGCAGCTGCTGGTCATCCCGCCACAGGATCACCGACAGCCCATCGGCTTCGGCGATCGCCCGCCGGAAGGCGATGGCGGCGTCCGTCACCTCCAGCTCGTGCGCGATGTTCTGATCGGTCAGCTGCTGGAACCGGCTAGTCCAGCGGACGGCGACGTCGAGCTCCTGCTCCTCGATCAGACTCCGCACCACCTTGGCGCCCTCCCGCGTCAGGATGTTCACCTGGGAGCGCAGCATTGTCGGCGCCGGGCGAGCCTCGCCGGGCCGCAGCGGCCGGCTGTACGGGTTGCTCATCATCCAGACCATCTTCTTCTCGATCAGCTCGGTCTCGAACAACCGCATGATCGAGCGGTCCGCGGCGTCCTTCGCCCCCGCCAGGCTGAACACCTGTCCCTTGCTGTTGCGCTTCCCCACGAAGAGCAGGTCGGCGATCTGCTGGTTCGTCATGAACCGGAAGTCGTTCAGCTCCAGCAGGATCCGCGACCCCTGGGCGATCGCCGCCAGCGGCCACGTCTTCCGGATCAGCTCCTTCTTCAGCCTCGTCCTCCCCTGCCGCGGGGTGATCTCGCGCGTCTGCGAGCTCTTCGCGGAAGGCTCGGCCCTCGGCATCATCGAGGTCGAAGTATCCGTCTCGTCCGTCAACATCTGGTTCATCATAGGCTCCCTCTATTGTCCCATCCACGGGGCGCGTATACGCCGCGCTCGCGGCGATCGCCGCCTCCAGCTGGCCATCCACCACCGGCCCCCACCAGTCGAGCGTCCTGACCGTGACGCCGGCGAGATCGGGGCCGGTCTCGGAGCGGCGCTCGAAGAAGAAGTACCGCCGGTCTCCCGGCGTCTCATCCTCCGGCCGCATGATCACCCGGGCCTGCCGCCGTGGCAGCTTGACCGTCTCCTGGGCCTCGTCCCGCGAGATGTAGTACTGGATCTGCGTCTTGTCCGCCGGCACCAGGCCGAAGTAGACCTTGACCGGGAGGCCGGAGAGCGACCCCCGCAGCGACTGATCCTTGACCTGTGTGTAGGACTGGTGGGCGAGCACCGGCACCACTTTCGAGGCCCGCAGCTTGTCGATGGCCTTGACGAAGGTGGCGGCGGAGAGCTGGTCGAACTCGTCCGCGATCAGCGTCCACTGCCGGCTCGAGCCATCGTCCTTGATCCGCCTCGCGGCGGCGGCGTTGATGAACGCCGACATGATGACGTTGCCGATCTTGATCGGCTGCCCGAGCGGCATGCCCCGCCACGAGTCCACCAGGTTGCAGACCACCAGGCGACCCTCGTCCAGCCATTCGGTGATCCGGAAGGTGTTCTCCGGCATCTCCATCATGTCCATGAGCGGATTGGCGAAGAGGTAGTCCCCCAGCCGGCCGATGGTGGACTCGACCAGGTCCTGCTGCGACCGGGTGTTCACATCCGCGGCCAGCGACTTGGCATCGCCCATCCGCTCGAACTGCTCGAGATCGTGCAGGATGTGGCGGGAGAACCGCCGGCGGCGGCGGGCCAGGCTGAGGTAATACCCTCGCAGGCTTGGCCGCTGCAGGATGTCCATGGCCAGCCCCAGGGTCGGATGGTCGTCCTCCAGCGCCAGCCAGCAGGCGATGCGCAGATACTTCCGCACCCGCGTCATCGACTGGTCCATCCCCTCGGTCTTCAGGAACATCTCCTGGATGTTATCCACGACGACCTCGGGCTCTCCGTCCAGCAGGTTGACCCCCCAGGACATCCCCTGGGGTGCGAGGCCGGGCGCGACGTAGATCAGCCGGTCGGGATGCTTCGTCCGGGCGGCAATCGCCTCCGCCAGCTTCCCGTCCTTGATGTCGATGAGGAGCACCCCATCGCCCCGGTCTGCGGCCTGCTCGGCCATCGAGGCGATGAAGTGCGACTTTCCTCCCCCCGGCGCTCCCAGGATATGAACCGGCAGGTCATCGTGCGGGATCGCAACGACCTCTTCCGTGTCGACATCCCTACCGACGATGGTCGCCATCGCGTCCTCCCTCCCGCTCATCATGGCGCTCGTGGTCGTTTCCCTGGTTGCGACCACGGTCGCGCTCGCCAGACTGATGGTCGGGGTCATGCCCCTCCGTCCGGCGTGGCGGCCGGGAGAACCCGCCGGAGAGCGCCATCCGAACGAGATCCTCATGGGTGCGCGCCCGGCGCTCGGCCTGCCGCTGCAGCTCGCTGTTGATCACTGGGCGGGCCCCCTCCTCCTGGGTCTTGCTCAACCCGATCTCGGCGACCATCTGCCCCACCGTCCTGATGTCCTCCCCCATCGCGTCGATGCCGCTGCCGCCAGCGGCCACCTGGAGGATCCCCATCATGACGATCCGGTCATCGGTCTTCTGCTGGGCGACCGCCAGCTCGTGTGCCTGGTCGAGCTGCTTCATCTCGACCACGCGATCGTGCTCGGCCTTCAGGACCGCCTGGGTCTGGTCGAACACGACGCCACCGCGCACCCGCTCGACCTCAGCCTCGGCCTTGGCCGCCACGAGCGCGGCGTCCTGGGCAGCACTCGCCGCCCCGGTTGCCAGGTACCGGCCCACCCGATCCGTCCGCTCCTGGGCGACGGTCTCGAGGGTTTCAGGGAACATCGCCATCGCCGCCATGTTCGCCCGGTGCAGCGCCGGCGCCACCCGGAAGATGCTGTCCACGGCCGTCACGAGGCTGGCGACCGGCTTGCCCAGACCGAGCGGCAGGCCGGCGTAGGCCTGCTGGTTGTTCTGCCGGAGGTCGTCATAGATCACCGGCATCAGGTCACCGAGTGAGCGCAGCGACTGAATGGCAGCGATCGACTGCATCTCCTGGATCTCGATCAGGTCATCGGTCATCAGCCGAGACCGCCGGGCCTGAGCGCTACGAGCCCGGATTGTCCGGATCTTCGACTCAAGCCGCTCGATCTCGGCTTCGTCCGCCGGGGTCAGCGGCGCAGCTGGTCCCCGTTCATCACCTTGCTGGTCGTCATCATCGCGGAGAGGGAGCACGGAGAGCGCCATGGGACACGTCCTTTCTGCCGGCGCCACAAGGCGCCACGACACGCGGGGGGAATGACTACGAGCGGCATGAAGACGGACGATCGCTATGTGGTTGTTGCCCGAAGGGCGAAATGGGATGGCACGATCATAGCAGATTCGCGGCTCAGCGCAAGTCCTTCCGCCGTCGCCTACGCAAAGCCGTACAGTCTGGCCATGAGAGACCGCACGATTAACCGGCATGGCTCGGGAGTGAGCATGCCGGTAACGGTCCTCACGTAGCGCTTAGAGGATAGTTTAGCGGGATGTACGTACATCCGAAGTGGCGTAAAATAGGGGAGATCGGCACCCTCCCCGCCCCACGCAATCTGCCGACCCGCAGGGGTTTGTGCGCCAGGAACTCTCACTCACAGAGGCTCCCACCTGACGCCGACCGCGGGTGCTGCCGGCCTCAAACGCTGGCCACCTGGCCAATGCCAGGTGCCATCATCGGCTGGACGTTGGTGGGGCAGGGACGAGCGCGCGCAAATGTCCAGGCGCCTCGTTCGGATCGGCGCGTGGCCGGGGAGGACCGATCCGCGTAGGGCTTCAGCCGCTGCGGCGCTGGGGCTCCTCGACGCCGAGCAGGTCGGCGACGATGGCGAAGAAGTATGGCATGGCGTTCTTGGAGCCCTGACGGCCCCCTGACGCCTTTTTTTCAATCGATGCGGACCATTCCTTCGTTTTGGCCCGCGCCGTGTAGAGCGTGCCCACGTAGGTGTCCATATCGACGCCGGAGGAGACGTAGAGGTTGACCGCCCGGGTCACCGACGAGCGGATCGGTGCCTCGTCCCGGAATTCGCGGGCGAAGTCCTCCATGAACGGCAGGAGTTCGGTTCGCGCCTTCGCCAGATCAAAATCGATCGGTCGGCTTTTCGAAACTTCGAAGTCCCTCTCTGTCGTCTTCTCTTGTGTACTCTCTGTAATAGATGGGAGGTTTCCCGCACGCTGGCTTGCGGGTTTCCCGCGATCTTGGTCGGTGGTTTCCCGCAGGCTAGGATGCAGGTTTCCCGCATCCTGGAGGGGGATCTCCCGCATCCTTGGTTGCAGGTTTCCTGCATCCTGGGATGGACCGCCCTGCAGACTAGGTTGCGGGTTTCCTGCATCCTGGGCAACGGCGCGGGTTTTCGCCTCGAGGAGCTCGAAGACGGCCTTCCACACGACCCGGTAGTAGAGCTTGGCCGGCACGCCGCGCTTGTCTTCCTCGATCACACCAAGACGGCGGAGCTTCGCCCGCGCATTCTCCTGCTGGGTGCGCGTCAGCGTCGTCTCCGCCTCGATGTCCTTCTGGGTCTTGTAGATCCACTCCGGGTCGGCGCCCTTGTCCGACCAGTAGGCAAGCTGCTGGAAGAGGATCGCCTCGTTCACCCCGCCGAAGGCTCTCGCCAGCTGCGGGTGGAACGCGATGATCCGGTCGGACAGGACCGTTCTCAGGAGTTCGTATTCACCCGGCATCGACTCCCCTCCCGATCACCATCGGCCGGCCCGAAGCCGACGATGACCGACCTCCGTTTCTGCAGCGTCCCCCAATTCAGCCCACGATAGCACGCTTTGGCGTAACCGGGGGAAACCGGCCCGGAGGAGCTATCCAGGGTGAGCCAGGCACACAAGAATATGCGTGTGTGCGTGCGGCACTGCTCAGGCAGCGTTGCTCTCGTCTTGCGAGGTGCGTGCGCTCCGGGCGGTTACGTATTCCCGGATTGCTTCATCCACGATCTCGGAGAGGTCGGGCTTGACCCGTGTTCGTCGGTGCTCCGCCGCCTGGAAGTCGCGGAGCATCAACACCGTCTCGTCGGAGAGCAGGTAGGTCCGCCGGCGGCTCGGTCCGCGGTCGGTTTGCTCAGGTGGGGTGGTCTTCAGGTCAGGAGCCTGTTCCGCGGTCGAATCGAACAATCCTGCCTTCGGAACGCGCCGGCTCATGATCGGGGATTGCTTGTTCTGGGCCATTGAGAAGCTCCTTGGCGATCGTGGCATAGGCCAGACGAGGTTTTGAATCTGGGGCGAACGCGAGCAGCGACTTGCCGGCCGCCGATGAATCGGCGACGACCACCATCTCCGGCACTGCCGGCGCATAGACAGGAACGTCGGGGAAGTCCATCTTCGCCCGCTCGATCACTTCGGTGGCGTGACGGGTCCGCTTGCGGCGGGTCGGAATGATGCCGGTGATGGAGAGCCTGGGATTGAGCACGCGGCGCATCCGCAGAATGCTGTTACTCAGCCGGGCGAGTCCGAGGAGTGAGTAGAACTCCGTGGCCATCGGCACGACGACCTCGTCGGCCGCGGAGAAGGCATTGACGGTCAGCAGACCGAGCGACGGTGGACAGTCGATGAGAATGAAGTCGAACCGAGCCCGCATTGGCTCCAATGCCATCTTGAGCCGATCCTCGCGTCTGACCATGGACACCATGTCCAGCTCGAGGTCGGCCAGGAAGATATTCGAGGGTGCCAACCAGACGTTCTCGTCGACCTGGAGCAGGATGTCGTCCAGCTGGACCTCGCCGTGGTCAGAGAGTACCCAGCTGATGTCTCTCGGCAGGTCGTCGGCGATGATGCCGAACCCTTCCGCGAGATGCCCCTGCGGATCCATGTCGACCAGGAGCACCCGTTGGCCAAGCGCTCCGAGTTCGACTCCCAGGTTGAGGCAGGTTGTTGTCTTGGCCACCCCACCCTTCTGGGAGCAGATGGCGATGATCCGGGGTGTTGTCATGGCTCTACCTGTCTCGCACGGGCGACATCAGCCCACGAGCGTCGATGCAACGGTGCCAAGGTGTCAACGTGCTCGTGTGGATGGGAGTATACGTTCAGGGGTGGGAAGGTGTCGAGGTGCGTATGTTCTTATGTGCCTGCGCAGCAAGCTGGCAACCCACAGACGTGAGGAAACAGCGAGACAGCATGGTGGCTTGCTGGCTGGCAAAGTGCAAAGAAAGCAAGCTGGCCAGCCACGAGCGTGGGCAGTGGAGCGCGTGACCGTGAAGTGAGCGCTGCACCTGCAGCCGGATACCTCCGTGGCAAGCTGTGAAGCCAGCAAGGCACGTGACCATGTGCGCACAGACGTGGAAAGAAGGCAAGCCATACCCCTGTCAACGTGCGAAAGCAGGAACGTGTAAGCGCAGCCGTGTTGAGAGATGGTGGGACGCGAGGAAAGCAAGCTGGCAAGCCACAGTGATGCGCGGATGGCAACGTGAAGACGTGAGAAGGTGTAAACGCAGGGACGTGCCAGCGTGCAGGCGTGCATGGGAATCGGGGAGGCTCATATAGACCGCATCACGCGCAGTCGCGTAGAATGGTAGACAAACCGAGTGTACTGAACGAGTAGACTCCAGGAGAGGAGCGAGCAATGGCTGCACTGAGGAAGAATGCGCCGTCGTTGGCGTCGGTCCGAGTATCGGTGGCCACGCACGAAAAGCTGCAGGCGCTGGCCAAGCAGGAGGAGCGGCCGATGAGCGAGATCGTCATGGATCTCGTCGACCGCTACGAAGACGAGGCCTTCTGGTCTTCGTATGAGAAGGCGCTCGATCGGCTGCGTGACGATCCCCAAGCCTGGGCAGACTACCAGGCGGAGATCCGCGAACTCGATGCGATGGGGTACGACGGACTGCAGGACGAGGATCCGTATTTCACGCCGGAAGAAGAGGAGGAGATCAGTGCCAAGCTCGCGCACGCCGAAGGCCGGTGAAGTGTGGCTCACCAACTGCGACCCGCAGGTGGGGCGAGAGCAGGCGGGGAGGAGGCCGGCGCTGATCCTTTCCCATGACCGGTTCAATGCGGCCAGGAACGGGTTGGTCTTCCTGGCGCCAATGACGGGCACCGATCGCGGGCTCCCGATTCACTACCGGATCGAGGCCGGGGTAGGAGGGCTGAGCAAGACCTCCTACGTCCTCTGCGACCAGGCCAAGTCGACCAGCGAGCTGCGTCTCCTTCAATATATGGGGGAGGTTCCTGCCGAGGTCCTGCTGGAGGTGCGGCGGATCACCGGCCGCTTCATCGACGCGGATAAGGTTTACCGCCAGGGACAGTCGAGATAGTCAAGGACGACAAGAGCCCCGGAATGTTCCGGGGCTCTTGTGTGTGTATGCGCAGCAAGCAAGACAGCTGTGAAGAGGGATGTACAGGTGTGTGTATGCGTGGATGTCTTGCTGCAAAGGTGGCAAGCTGGCTGTGCGCGAATATGCTTGAACAGCGTTCAGGCGTCATATCCCATTGGCTCTTGGAAGCAACCTGATGGAGGCCGGGAGGTGTTCCCTCCGTTCCACACCCACCGTGGGCGAATACGGCCCCCTCAAAGCCCAGCAGCCCGGTTTCTCCAGCTGGCGGCACAACGCGCCGTCGATGCCGGTAGCCCCTCCAGATACCTGCCTTCACTGTTTTTGCTCGAGGGTTTGGCTGACTGGGGAAGCGGCGCCGGAGAGCCTGACGTCGCCACGACCCGTCCTGCAACATGGCAGGAGGGCATTGTATGAAGAGGGAGTCCGATTCGAACGGACGTGGCTATGACACAAACCTCCTTGGCGGGGGAGTGTATTCAACCGCTCTGCCAATTCTCCATGGTCCCGCCTCCAGGTATCAAACCTGGCGAGGCTTCAAGCCACCGGTTTTACAGACCGGATCGCCTTCTTAACGAGATACGACGGGGTGGTGCGCGATACAGGACTTGAACCTGTAAGCCGAAGCACTGCGCCCTCAGCGCAGCGTGTTTGCCGATTTCACCAATCGCGCATGATACTCCTGGCTGGTCTCGCACCAGCACTCGACGGGTCTTAAATCCGGTGCGTCTGCTTTGCGCCACAGGAGCATGGTATCCAGCGAAGGACTCGAACCTTCAGCTTTCCGCCTTTGAAGCGGTTGCGTATGCCAATTCCGCCAGCTGGACATAAATGGTAGGAGACCAGAGATTCGAACTCTGAACATTCCGCTCCTAAGGCGGACGCGTCTGCCAGTTGCGCCAATCTCCCACGTATATAATTGGTCGAGGTGCCAGGTGTCGATCCTGGGGTCCTTCCTTATAAGAGAAGAGGGTTGCCGTTACCCCACACCTCACTATGGTGTGAACCAGTGGACTCGAACCACTTCCATCGGTGCTTCACGCCGATGCTCTGCCTGCTGAGCTAGATTCACATGGTCCTCGGGGCTGGATTCGAACCAGCGATCACTGACGTATCAGATCAGGGTCCTAGACCTCTAGACGACCCGAGATGGGGTGGATGACCAGATTCGAACTGGCATGGTCCGTCTTCACAGGACGGAGCACTGACCGTTGTGCTACATCCAACATGGAGGGGCACCGGGGAATCGAGCCCCGATTTTCACTTTGGAAGAGTGTCGTAATAGCCTTTATACGAGTACCCCGTGGATCGGGATCGAGGATTTGAACCTACGATCGGCTGGTTCAGGGCCAGCTGTGCTGCCATTACACCAATCCCGAATGACATAAAAATTGGAGCCTGATGAAGGAATCCAACCTCCATCCTCGCCTTAGAAGTGCGGTGCCCTATGCGTTGGACGAATCAGGCCTGGTGAATAGGGGAGGGCTCGAACCTCCACCCGACGGGTTAAAGGCCCGCGACTCTGCCGATTGAGCTACCTATCCATAGACACGACCGCTCGCTACCCATCTCGGTTTCAGCACGCTCAGGGTTTCACTCCCGCAGCCGTCGTACATACCGAGCCAAAGCCTCGTCCGTCGTGTGTGATTGTCTATCTGGCGCGACCGAACGGATTCGAACCGATGACACCTCCCTGGACAGGGGAGTGCTCTAGCCGGGCTGAGCTACGGTCGCATGGTTGTCGCTACAAGAATCGAACTTGTGGTCTCAGCCTTCGCAAGGCTGCGCTCTATCCGCTGAGCTAAGCGACATTGGATGCCTCTCCAGGATTCGAACCTGAATTCGCTGGTTAACAGCCAGCCGTCCTGCCGTTGAACGAAAAGGCAGTATTGGTCCCGCCCCAAGGAGTCGAACCTCGCAGAACCTCTGTATAGGAGAGGCGCCTAGCCGATCGGCCTAAGCGGGAAACTGGTGTCCCCATAGGGATTTGAACCCTAGTTGCCCGGCTGAGAACCGGACTTCCTAACCGCTAGAAGACAGGGACATGGTAGGGATGCGGGGTGCTGCCCCCCGGACTCAACGCTGAAAACGTCGTGTGATGCTGTTTCACCACAACCCCAAACTGGTGAGCTTGCCTGGATTCGAACCAGGGATGGGATCCTGGTTAAGAGCCAGGTGCAATCGACCGCTATGCGACAAGCCCGTATTCATTTGGTGGACCGATAGAGAATCGAACTCTACGCAAGGGCCTTGCAAAGGGCCTTCGCCAGCCTTGGGTCATGCCGGCCCATCTGGTCAGGGATGACAGGATTGAACTGCCGACTCAGCGTCCCAAACGCCGTGTGTTACCGCTATACCAATCCCTGGATTTATTTGGAGCCCCCAGATGGATTTGAACCACCGACCCGCTGTTTACAAAACAGCCGCTCTGGCCGCTGAGCTATAAGGGCTTGGTACTCCCACTAGGAATTGCACCCAGGTCTCATGCTTCGAAGGCACGTATTCTGTCTGCTGAACTACAGGAGTGAATGGACGACTGAATCCGAGTCGAACGGATCTTCGGTGGTTTGCAATCACCTGCCTGGCCGCTCGGCCATCAGTCGCTAGCTATTGAGTTGCCTTTGGTGGTGGATTCCGGCAATGCTCCGGATTGGGGTAGCTTATGAGGCTACTGAGATGCTGTACCTCCCATCCACTATATGGCAGAGATGGGAGGAGTCGGACTTCCTGGCGGCCGATTTTGGAGATCAGCTTCGCACCATGCGCATCTCTACAGAGTGAGCGTCGTATTCGATTGGAGATGAATCGGTTGTGACATATTGTTATTTACATAATAGCACATGCACTGGCGACGATGTCAAGCCGGAAGAAGTCTGGAAGGCAGATGCGACGACAACTCAGTACTCGGCTTCTTTCATGGCACCGAGGGGATATGGCATTCTCAGGTGAGGTTTACTTGAGAGGAGAGGGGGCTCTCACCCCCTCTCCTCTAAGAAAGCTGAGTGGCTCATGGGTGTTAGCCGATAGGCGCCGGGCACTCGAGGATTCTCCCTGGATCCTGCGAGCCATAAGCTTCCTCGGTGAGATACTGCCCCCTGCCGCACGGTCCCATGAGAGAACCGTTGAGGGCTAACGTCTCACAGGTACTATCGACGTACCCCCACATGTCCTCGAAATTAGCTACCTTTGCATCATCGCCAATCCTTGCACCGATCCCATTGTTGTAGAGATCCATCTCCGAGATCTGGTAGGCGTTTGGTACGTAGAACTCGTGGTCAGTTGTAATCGCGACTGCCGTGTCGTATCCGACTCTGGTGGCGAGGAATCCTGCGCCCGCGCAATGCTGATACGCATTTCCCATGTCACCATCAACGCCTGGAGCTATCCCGGTGTCGTAAAACTTTCGATGGGTCTGTACCTTTGCCCAATTGCCGGCGTCGTCAGCGTGGGCGCAGGCGATGGCGCCATAGTTGTAGATACAGCTTGCGATTTCATCGGCTGTCTGGGCAGTGGTCGGAGGAGGGGACCAGAGAACCCCCAGACCGATAAAGGCGAGAAGGCCGATCGAGACGAAAAGTCGGAGTTGGCGCATCATGGTCAGGCCTCCATGTGGTCATCAGGCTTTAAGCGCGGTCGGTCGGCGGAAGAACCACACCTCCTGTCTCAATATGGCTTGTCTCCCCGGTGGGGTGTTCACTATAGCACGGGATTAGCCTTAGTGAATACCTAGTTTTCTCACAGAAAGCTTCGTGAAGGGCTAAAGTGCTGGGTCGTAGAACATTGCGACAGACTACATATCCCATAGGAT
>Ga0182740_1002283_pt1 | contig 11936 bp, 9 predicted proteins | sample eDN5th37CKraftBY_FD_128872 | JGI IMG/M metagenome (GOLD analysis project Ga0182740, IMG submission 128872) | Enriched backyard soil microbial communities from Emeryville, California, USA - eDNA 5th pass 37_C Kraft BY (version 2) (version 2) | ecosystem: Environmental > Terrestrial > Soil >...
CAGCTCACGTCGCCGATGGCATTGGGCTCGTTGAGGTTGAGGATCAGGCTGGATTCGGCCAGGTCGGCGGCATGCTCGCCGATCTGGATCGTGCGCCACGGCGTGTTGAACGGCAGCGTGCGCACCACCGCGCCGCCGTCGCCGCCGGGGGTGAGCGCGGCGCGCAGCACGTCGCCATCGCCACGGGCCAGGTTCATGCCGGCGTAGTCCACCAGCGCGGCCTCGTGGATGGAGATGTGCAGGCCGCTGTCGTCGCGCAGGGTGAGCGGCGTCTGCGCGGTGCCGATCTCCTTCAATGGCGTGCGCTGGTACAGGTATTCCTCGCGGTTCCACTCGAAGGCAGGGATCCACCACGCGGTGGCCGGGCGGGCGAGGGTGAATTCGGTCAGCTCGGCGCGGATGCGCGCCTGCGGCATCGCCGCCTGCCGCGGGAATTCGTAGCGGAAACCGATGCCGTCGTCGTAGACGCGGAACACCACGTCGAAGCGGCGCGGGTAGTCGCGGCCGGCGCCCGCTTTCTCTTCGAAGCTGGCGCGCAGTTCGTTGTAGTGGTTGCGGGTCAGGCGGCGTTCGCCCCACGGCTGTTCCCAGGTTTCATCGAAGCTGCTGCTGGACTGGCCGACCAGCTCGACGTTGCGTTCCAGCCGCCCGTCGCCGAGCAGGAAGCCCAGCCGCGACGGCGCGATTACCGCCTGTCCCTTGCGTTCGACGCGGTAGGCGATGCGCCCTTCGTGCTGCGATTCCAGCGTCACCGCCAGCACGTCGCCGGGCGAGGCGATGCGCGCCAGGGTGTCGGCACGGGCCGGCAGCGCGGCGGCCAGCAGCAGTGCCAGCGCGGGCAGGAAGGGAAGGGTGGGGCGTCGTGCGGGCATGTCGGTGTGCTCCGTAACGGTGGAACGGGTGGCATGAACTATTCCACGGCGCGCCCGTGCATTGGCCGTGCCGGCGGCACTGAATACGTATGCACCGGCGGTGCGCATTCGCCGCCCCCCCTCTACCATCGGGTTTCCTTGGAGGGGGAGCGTTTGATGAACAGCAAACCGCAGCTGTCGTTCTGGCAGATATGGAACATGTGTTTCGGGTTCCTCGGCATCCAGTTCGGCTTCGCGCTGCAGAACGCCAACGCCAGCCGCATCTTCGAGACGCTGGGGGCGTCGATGGAGGCGGTGCCGGGGCTGTGGATCGCCGCACCATTGACCGGGCTGCTGGTGCAGCCGGTGATCGGCTACCTGTCCGACCGCACCTGGACCCGCTGGGGCCGGCGCCGGCCGTTCTTCATGATCGGCGCGGTGCTGACCACGCTGGCACTGCTGGTGATGCCCAATTCGCCGACGCTGTGGATCGCCGCCGGCACGCTGTGGGTGCTGGACGCCTCGATCAACGTGTCGATGGAGCCGTTCCGCGCCTTCGTCGGCGACCAGCTCGCGCCGCGCCAGCGCCCCTCCGGCTATGCGATGCAGAGCTTCTTCATCGGCGTGGGCGCCATCGTCGCCAGCCTGCTGCCGTTCCTGCTGGCGCACTGGGGCGTGGCCAACACCGCCGCACCGGGCGAGGTGCCGGACACGGTGCGCTATGCCTTCTATTTCGGCGCGGCGGTGCTGCTGGCGGCGATTGCATGGACGGTGTTCAGCACCCGCGAGTATTCGCCCGCGGAGCTGGCCGCGTTCGACGATGCCGAACCCGCCACCGGCCACCGCGCGGCCGCGGCCGGCGGCGCGCCTTCGTGGTCGCAGGCCGGCGCATGGCTGCTGTTGGGCGTGGCGCTGGCCACATTGATCGCATGGCGCGATGGCGACCGAATGCTCTACGTGCTGGCCGGCCTGTGCGCCGCTTACGGCGTGTTGCTGGCGCTGGCGCGGGTGCTGCCGGGCACGCACATGCTGGCGACCATCGTCGGCGACCTGCGCGCGATGCCGCTGACGATGCGGCGGCTGGCGTGGGTGCAGTTCTTCTCGTGGTTCGCGCTGTTCGCGATGTGGATCTACACCACCGCCGCGGTGGCCGGCACCCACTTCGGCTCCACCGACCCGCAGTCGGCGGCCTACAACGAAGGCGCCAACTGGGTGGGCGTGCTGTTCGGCGCCTACAACGGTTTCGCCGCGCTGGCGGCGCTGGTGATCCCGCGGATGGTGCGGGCGCTGGGCCTGCGCTGGAGCCACCTGCTCAACCTGTGGCTGGGCGGGCTGGGGCTGGTGTCGCTGATGTTCATCGGCGACCCGAAGTGGCTGCTGCTGTCGATGGTCGGCGTCGGCTTCGCCTGGGCCTCGATCCTGTCGTTGCCGTATGCGCTGCTGTCCGACAGCGTGCCGTCCACCAAGATGGGCGTGTACATGGGCATCTTCAATTTCTTCATCGTGATCCCGCAGCTGGTGGCCGCCAGCGCGCTCGGCTTCGCCCTGCGCGCGTGGCTGGGCGGCGTGCCGATGCACGTGCTGGTGCTGGGCGGCTGCAGCCTGTTCGTCGCCGGCCTGTGCGTGCTGCGGGTTCCTTCCCGTCCGGAGGTGGTGTGATGCGTGTGCGTTTGTCGGTTGCCGGCCTTGCCTCGGCACTTTCCCTTGCGTTGCTGGCCGGTTGCGCCGTGGCCGGCACGCGCCCCGATTACGTCGGCACCACCGAGCCGTTCGCCAGCGACGCGGTGTATTTCGTCGTCACCGACCGCTTCGTCAACGGCGACACCGCCAACGACCACCGCGAGCAGGGCGGTGCGCACCGCACCTTCGACATCCCGGTGCATTGCGCGGACGGCATCGACGGCAACATCGGCTACCTCGGCGGCGACTTCCGCGGCGTGCTCGACAATGCCGGCTACATCCGCGACCTCGGCTTCGGCGCGGTGTGGATCACGCCGATCGTCGACAACCCGGACGAAGCCTTCACCGGCAGCCGGGAAATCAGCTGCACCAGCAGCCTGACCGACCGCGGCAAGACCGGCTACCACGGCTACTGGGGCATCAATTTCTACAAGCTCGACGAGCACCTGCCCAGCGCCGGTCTCGACTTCGCCGGGTTCACCCGCGGCCTGCACGCCGCCGGCCTGAAGGTGGTGCTGGACATCGTCGGCAACCACGGCTCGCCGGCGTGGACCATGCCCGAGCGTCAGCCGCAGTTCGGCCAGTTGTTCGACAAGGACGGCACGCTGGTCGCCGACCATCAGAACCTGCCGCCGCAGCAACTGGACCCGCAGCACAACCCGCTGCATGCCTTCTACAACAACATCGGCCTGGTCGATGCGGACAAGGGTTCCATCTTCGACGGCAACCTCGCCGAGCTGTCCGACTTCAACCAGCACAACCCGGCGGTGATGGACTACCTTGCCGGCGCCTACCTGCAATGGGCGGGGCAGGGCGTGGACGCGCTGCGCATCGACACCATCGGCTGGCTGCCGCACCCGTGGTGGCACGCGTTCGTCGGCCGCATCCGCGCCGAGCACCCGGGCATGTTCATGTTCGGCGAGGCGTTCGACTACGACGCCGCGCGCATCGCCGAGCACACCTGGCCGGCCAACGCCAACGTCAGCGTGCTGGATTTCCCGCTGCGCGGCGCGCTGGAGGCGGTGTTCGGGCGCGAAGGCAAGGGCTTCGAGGCGCTGGCCGAGCCGCTGCACCTGAGCGGCGGCCCATATGCCAACCCCTACGAGCTGATGACGTTCTACGACAACCACGACATGCCGCGCATCGACGCCAGCGACGCAGGCTTCATCGACGCGCACAACTGGCTGTTCACCGCGCGCGGCATCCCGGTGCTCTACTACGGCTCGGAAACCGGCTTCATGCGCGGCCGTGCCGAGCACGCCGGCAACCGTGCCTACTTCGGCCAGCAGCGCGTGGATGCCGCGCCTGCCAGCCCGATCTTCGGCCCGCTGCAACGCATCGCCAAACTGCGCGAAGCCACCCCGGCGCTGCAGCGCGGCCTGCAGGTCAACGAGCGTTTGCAGGGTGAGCAGGCCGTGTTCTATCGCGTGTTGCAGCAAGGCGACGTCGCCCAGACCGTGCTGGTGCTGCTCAACAAGGGCGGTGCCGCGCAGGATTTTGAAGTGCGCGATTACCTGCAGCAGGGGCAGTGGCGCGATGCGCTCGATGGCGGCAGCGTGGTGGTGAAGGACGTGCTGCATGCCGAAGTGCCGGCGCACGGGGTCAAGGTGTTCGTGCTCGATGCACCGGTGAAGCAGCCGCAATTGCAGGAGCGGCTGGACGCGGCAATGGCCGATCAGGCGGCGCGCACCGCGCGCTTGGCGCACTAACGTAGATGCGGGGCTTGCCCCGTATGAAGCCTTCCCGATGAGTGGCCATTCCGGCAAAGCCCCATGCGGGGCAAGCCCCGCATCTACAAGACGTTGCGCAGGCGGCGGGCATGTCGGCGGTGTCTGGAAGCTACAATCGCTGCCCCATTGATCCACCGACACCATGAACACGCTTCCCCCGCAGACACCCGTCGAGACGCTGTTGCAGTCGGCGATGGACGGCAAGCTGCCGATCCGCACCTTCATGCAGGCCTTCGTCGCCTCCGAGGTCGTCCTGCTCACCGGCAGCCTGGTCACGCCCGACGGCAGCGGCTTCGATCCGCTGCTGTTCGACAAGCAGGGCGTGCTGCACGTGGCGGTGTTCACCGACATGGCGCGGGTCGGCATCCATTCGCAGCAGGCGCCGCACACGATCCGCTGGCCGATGCTGAACGTGCTGCGCCGCGTACCGGGCGGCTATGGCGTGGTGGTCAACCCCGGTACCTCGCTGGGCTTTGAAATCGCGCCTTCGGGCGTGGGCGAACTGCTCAGGGATTTTGGCTGATTCCGTGGATGCGGGGCCTGCCCCGCATGAGGCATTACCGGGAAAGCGCCGTGCGGGGCAAGCCCCGCACCTACGGCCAGGACGATTCCCGCGCCACCAGCTTCACCGGGATGCTGATCCCGTCCACCGTCTCGCCCGCGATCAGCGCCAGCAGCCTGTCGACCAGCAACTGGCCGGCCTGGCGGGTGTCCTGCTGCACCGTGGTCAGCGGCGGCGACACCGAGGCCGCCAGCGGGATGTCGTCGAAACCGGTGACCGCCACGTCCTGCGGCACGTTCAGGCCATGCTCGCGCAGGGCGCGCATCGCGCCGATGGCGATCAGGTCGCTGGCTGCGCATACCGCGTCGAAACGCTCGCCACCGGCCAGCAGGGCGTGGCAGGCGGCATGGCCGGATTCCTCGGTGGTGATGGCGTCGTGCTGCAACGCCGGCTCGACGGCCAGCCCGCGCGCGCGCAACGCCTGCGCATGGCCGCGGTAGCGCTCCTCGAACTCGGGGTAGTGGCTGGAGGCATGGCCGAGGAAGGCGATGCGGCGGCGGCCCTGGTCGAGCAGGTGGGTGGTGATGTCGAACCCGCCCTGGAAGTTGTCGCTGCCCACCGACACCCCGGGCTGGCCGGGCAGCGCCGCGCCCCAGCGCACGAAGTGCGTGCCCTGCTCGACCAGCCGCTGCAGGCGCTCGACCGACTCGTGGTAGTCGCCATAGCCGAGCAGGATGATGCCGTCGGCCTTGTTGCTGTCCTCGAAGTCGGCATGCCAGTCGCTGGACAGCTGCTGGAACGACACCAGCAGGTCGTAGCCCTTCAGCGCGCAGGCGCGGGTGATCGAGCCCAGCATCGAGTGGAAGAACGGGTTGATCAGCGAGTCGTCCGGGGTCGGGTCCTCGAAGAACAGCAGCGCCAGCGTGCCCGATTGCTGGCAGCGCAGGCTGGAGGCGTTCTTGTCCACCTTGTAGTTCAGCTGCCGGGCGATCTCGAGGATGCGCTTGCGGGTCTCGGCGTTGACCATCGGGCTGCCACGCAGCGCGCGCGACACCGTGGGCTGCGAGACGCCCGCCATGTGCGCGATGTCCAGTGACGTGGCTTTGCCCTTGATGACCATCTTTGCCGGCAGCGTGAAGATGCCGGCCATCATGCCATGCGCGATTGCTTCCGCGGCCGGTGGTGGCGTGGCGCTCCCTCCCTCCCTCCCTCGATGGACGGGCCGGGTCGCGCGATGCCTGCGACAACCTGCGTTGCTGGCGTCGTCGCATCAAAAATATTGCCCGGGTAAAAACATGGCGTTAATATCATCCGGGTCAAATTAGGAGGAAGCCATGAACGACACATTGGAAGCCCCCCACGCGCTGTTCGCGGGCAGCCGCCTGCTGGCCCGGGGCAGCCTGCAGGACGTGGTGCAGGAAGCCGCCGCACGCGAGGGCGTCGGCGCGGACGGACGTCCCTTGCTGCTGCTGGACGACCGCAGCGGCCAGACGCTGGATGTCGACCTGCGAGGTGATGCCGGGACGGTGCTGGAGCGGCTGCGGGCGCGGTTCCCGGCCGCCGACGACAAGGCCACGCCCGCGCCGAGGGAGCGCGGCCGGCCCCGGCTGGGCGTGGTGGCCCGCGAGGTCACCCTGCTGCCGCGGCACTGGGAATGGCTGGCGGCGCAGCCCGGGGGCGCCTCGCAGGCGTTGCGCAGGCTGGTGGAAGAAGCACGGCGGCGCGAGGGCGGGGCAGGCGAGCTGCGCCAGCGCCGCGAGGCGCAGTACCGGGCGATGCTCGCCCTGGCGGGTGACCTGCCGGGCTTCGAGGAAGCCAGCCGCGCCTTGTTCGCCGGCGACGAGGCCGCTTTCGCCGGATACCTCCGGCAATGGCCCGCCGACGTAGGCGATTACCTCGCCAGCCTGTCGGCGCAGGGCGCCGGATGAAGGAAGCAGGGTGGGCGCGGGATGGCGGGGTTGCTACCATCCCATGTCCCGTTCCCTCCCGGCGCCTGCACCGGGAACCACGGATGCCGGCCGCAGCCGGCATAAACCCCGGCACACAACGCAAAGAGCGAATCACATGGCCCGCGGCATCAACAAAGTCATCCTGGTCGGCAACCTCGGCAACGACCCGGACGTGAAATACACCCAGAGCGGCATGGCCGTGACCCGCATCAGCCTGGCCACCACCAGCGTGCGCAACGACCGCGACGGCAACAAGCAGGAGCGCACCGAATGGCACCGCGTGGTGTTCTTCGGCAAGCTCGGCGAAATCGCCGGCGAGTACCTGCGCAAGGGCTCGCAGGTCTACGTCGAGGGCGAGCTGCGCTACGACAAGTACACCGGCCAGGACGGCGTGGAGAAGTACAGCACCGACATCGTCGCCAACGAGATGCAGATGCTCGGCGGCCGCGGTGAAGGTGGCGGTGGCGGCTACGGCGGCGACCGCCCGCAACGCCAGCAGGCCCCGCGCCAGCAGGGCGGCGGTGGCGGCTACGGCAATCAGGATCAGGGCGGCGGCTACGGCCAGCGCCCGCAGCGCCAGGCCCCGGCCCAGCAGCCGGCCGCACCGCCGATGGACGACTTCGCCGACGACGACATCCCGTTCTAGGATTGAATAGAACTTATTTGTAAACAAAATCCCAGTTAGGCCTTGCGCCTGCTGGGATTTTTCTATTTACACCTGCTGTTTTCTTTCTTGCTAATCTGCGGCCAATCTTCTACCTGTAGAGGATGTAAACGATGGGGCCGACATTTCGAGTTCGGATCGTCGTGTTCACTTCTGGCGAACGATTTCCGGTGTTGCTGGATCAGCAAGGGTGCCCGCTGTTTCGTCCTAACCTATTTGCGCTTACGCAAGTCCGCGGACGAAACCTTTCCACAAGCACGATAAGTAATGTGCTACGTGCGATCGTGGTTCTCGAACACTTCCTCGCGGCACAAGGGATCGATATCGATGATCGTCTGGAGTATGGAGATCTTCTTTCGGTTGCTGAGGTTGAGGGGCTGGTACGTAGTAGCCGACAACCTTTAGCGGAGCTCGGTTTCAGAGCTGCCGCCTCTTGCATTCAGAGCAAGAAACCAGTCCAAGCCAAGGAGGCCGTGCGCGCCAGACCACTTGGGCAACACCTAAAAGAAGTGGCCCCTCAGGTAGCGTCCACGCGCTTGTTATACATTCGCAGCTATCTTGCTTGGTTGGCGGATGATCGTCGAAGTCGAAATGGCGTATCGAACACATTCCTTGCTCGCCTCCAGAGTGCTACGGATACCACGTTTAGGGCATTGGATAGTCGGATGCGGTACTCGCGGGCAGCCGGCATCGGAATTGAGCGGGAGGGGTTGTCCGACAGACAGTTGCTAGAACTTCTGCGAGTGACAGACCCTTCTTGCGCCGATAACCCATGGCGCGATGAGCATACTCGTCATCGTAACGCTTTGCTGGTGCGATGGCTGTTGAATCTTGGGTTGAGAATAGGAGAGGCGCTCGGGGTGCGGAACTCCGACATCGATAGCCGATTGGGTGAAGTCACGATCCATCGCCGTGCCGATGATGCGGCTGATCCACGACGAAATCAGCCTCAAACGAAAACTCGAGCCAGGGTTCTTCAACTGCAGAACGATCTGCTTGCTCAAACGAGAGCATACATCCTTGACCATAGATCGGGTCTTCCGAAATCACAGGCGCACGGCTTTCTTTTCGTGGCTAGCCGTAGCGGAAGGCCACTCACCATTGCTGCTGCAGAGAAGGTCTTTGAGGTGCTACGTACCGCATGTCCTGGCTTGCCTAAGGATCTTTCACCACATCTTCTGCGACACACATGGAATGACATTTTCTCGAGACAGATGGATGAGGCGCGGGTGACGTCAGCTAATGAGCAAAAGTACCGAAGCTACCTGATGGGATGGTCGCCAACATCCGACACCGCAGCGGTGTACACAAGACGTCACATCCGGCGTAAAGCGCAGGAAGTGTCTCTAGCCATGCAGAAGCAAGCCATGGGGGGAGGTAAGCATGAGTAGGGTGGCGCTAGCTGAGACCAAGGGACTTCTCTTGCTGCCATGCAAGGCATGGACACGATCTGGAGTGGAGTTCAACCCAAGACTCGATCACTGGCAGTATCGAGATGATCTTGAGGTGATCAATTTGGACTTTAGTCGTCTCGGCATGGAGCGCCGGCTCACTGACGCTGCTAAGGGAGTTCTTCTTTGGTATGCAGAGCAGACGGCTGCTGGGCTTCTTTATCTTGCGTTCTCGAGGTTGCTGCACTTTTGCTTATACATGCGAGCCGGCAGGATTGCTGATATTGCAGAGATCGAATGCGCCGATTTAGTTAACTACAGGTCGTCACTGAGTGCGCGAAATCTGTGGTACTTCGGTGTCATATCAAAAGTGTTTAGGCGTTGGCGCGATATGGGGTATCAGGGGGTTTCAGATGAGGCCATTGTCCTGTTGGGGCAGCTTAGAACTCCCGGTGTTCAAAAAGGAGAGGCGGTTCTGACGCATGATCCACTTCGTGGGCCATTTACCGATATCGAGCTGGAGTCGCTGCAAACAGCTCTAGATGAAGCTTATCAGGATGGTTTCGTCTCCTTGGAGGGGTACGTGTTGGCGTATCTGTTTATGCTACTCGGACAGCGTCCCATTCAACACGCTGCTTTGAAGGTGTGCGATCTCTCCGTCATTGAGCAGAAAGAAGGCGTGCCTGTCTACCTATTGAAAATGCCAAGGGCGAAGCAGCGAGGACAGCGCGCCAGAAGTGAGTTCAAGGATCGCTTGTTGATACCGCAGATCGGTCGGCTACTTCTTGAGCATGCGAAAAATGTAAAAAGATCGTTCCGGGGTGTGCTTGAAAACCCCTCTGAAGCGCCGTTGTTTCCAGCGGATTCACGGCCCCACACGGAGCCTGAGGGTTTTGAGTTTCATCGCACCGGAGCTGGTATTACACGACTCCTTCAGTCTGTGTTAGAGCAACTTCAAGTTAGATCTGAGCGAACCGGAGAGTTTCTGCGAATCAATTCGGTGCGCTTTCGGCGTACATTCGCTACTAGAGCTGCCATTGAGGGTCATGGCGAACTAGTCATCGCAGAACTGCTTGATCATAGCGACACCCAGAACGTTGGTGTGTACATCGAGGCTCGACCAGAGATCGTCGAACGAATCGACAAGGCGATCGCGTTTCGATTGGCTCCAATGGCGCAAGCTTTCTCAGGCGTTCTCATTGAGGATGAATCTCGCGCTACTCGTCATGTGGATCCGACAAGCCGGATATGTGACCCACGCTTTGATCCATCCATGAGGCCTATCGGTAGCTGCGGGAGTTATGGATTCTGCGGCTTCCTGGCTCCCATCGCCTGCTACACCTGCGTGAACTTTGAGCCTTGGGTTGATGGGCCTCATCAGGCTGTGCTGGAGCACTTGGTGGATGAGCGCGAACGTCTGAGCAAGGATGCTGATGCTCGAATCGCAGCCGTGAACGACAGAACTATTCTGGCGGTAGCGGAAGTCGTTCGCCGCTGTGAAGCATGGCAGAAGGAGCGAGATCATGGTGGCTGAAATCGTCGCTTTTGTTCCACGCTCTACGACTGATGCCAGGGCCAATATCATTCAGTTTGTTGATATGGCTCGCTGTCAACTGACAGTTTTTGGCAATGACCTCGCATTCGAAAGTGATACGTGGGACGTGACCGATACGGTCTTGACCAAAGCCAAAGGAAAGAAGCGAGAGCGGATCAACTTTTCAACACTTGCGACAGTGAGTGACGCTAATCCGGAGATGATGCCAGAGCCTTTTCGAAGTTTTGCGAAGGCTTATATTCGCTACCTATCCGGGGTGCGTCCTATTAAGTCCATTCATACCAGGGTTGGAGCTCTTCGTGCGCTCGGAGCGGCACTTTCTGAAGGAGGGGGCAAGTGCGATCCGGTACGGGCAGATCATGGATCCTTCAATAGGGCCGCACAACTTGTCGTGGATCACTACAGCGCCGCTGCGGCATATCGCATTGGGCAGCAGCTAGCGAGCCTTGCTGAGTTCATGAAGGATAATGCGCTCGTGGTCAATCGGGCAATTTGGCGCAATCCAATCCGACGTCCATTGGACACCATTCGGGTAGGGGCAGAGGCTGACAGGCGAAGGGAGGAAAAGCTGCCATCAGCAGCTGCTCTTGATGCTCTACCACAAATATTCCTGATGGCCCAACAGCCTGCGGACGTGATCACCACGTCAGCTGCTGCAATCATGTTGGCGGCTCCAGATCGGATCAGTGAGGTCTTGACGTTGCCATCAGATTGCGAGGTTGTAGAGGCCCGTCCCGGGAAGGGCGATGCATACGGCCTGCGCTGGTGGCCGGCTAAGGGAGCAAAGCCTGGAGTGAAATGGATGGTGCCAGCAATGGTGCCGGTAGTGCAGGACGCTTTGCGTCGAATCCGAAAAGTCACTGCGGAAGCGCGAGTGGTTGCCGAGTGGTATGAGCGCAATCCTGGCCGAATTTATCTGGCGTCGGACGTGGAGCACCTACGCAACAATGAATGGCTAACCCTTGAGGAGGTTGCGCGGATCATTGGCCTGATCGACAGAGTCGGCGCAAACGCATGGTGCAAAGCGCAGGGGATTGGCATGGGTAGATTGAAGGGGCGGGGTAATGCGCTCTATGTCAGATTCCAAGAAGTTGAAGAGGCCATTGTCGCGCTGCTTCCGCGAGACTTTCCAACTCTCGATGCGGCGACGGGGGTTACCTATGCGAAAGCCCTATTCGTTGTGCGCAGAAATGAGCTGGGGGGCCAGCGTGGCACGTATCGCTGCATGATTGAGCTCGTAAGTGTCGGGCAGATCAACACGGGACTTGGAAGCCGGAGTGCGCATGGGTTGGATTCGATCTTCTCGCGCTTCGGGTTCACTGAGCCCAACGGTAGTCATATCGTTCTGAAGTCGCATGCGTTTCGGCATTACTTAAATACGTTGGCTCAGGCAGGTGGGTTAAGCCAATTGGACATCGCGAAGTGGTCTGGTCGACTGGATGTGCGCCAGAACGAGGCATACGACCACATGTCGCCAAGGCAGATTCTTGAGGGGGGTTCACCCCCGCTAGCACGGACACTTCAGTTAGGCCCCATGATGGGGCAGGAGGAGTGTCATGCCACAGCGGAAAAAATACAGCGAAGAGTTCAAGCGTGAGGCCGTCGGCCTGACCC
>Ga0182740_1002284_pt1 | contig 11936 bp, 14 predicted proteins | sample eDN5th37CKraftBY_FD_128872 | JGI IMG/M metagenome (GOLD analysis project Ga0182740, IMG submission 128872) | Enriched backyard soil microbial communities from Emeryville, California, USA - eDNA 5th pass 37_C Kraft BY (version 2) (version 2) | ecosystem: Environmental > Terrestrial > Soil >...
CTCCTTGGCATTGATGCCGTGGGTGGCGCCGAGCTTCTGCGCCAGCGCGAGCTTGGCCGGATCGAGATCCACCGCCACCACGGCGCCTGCGCCCGCAAGCCGCGCGCCCTGCACGGCTGCAAGACCGACCGCACCGCAGCCGATCACCATCACGGTGTCGCCATAGGCGATGGCGTTCAGATTGAGCGCCGCTCCGACACCGGTCATCACGCCACAACCAATCAGGCAGGCGCGGTCGAACGGAATCTCCTTCGGCACCACGATCGCTTGCTGGTCCGGCACGATGCAATATTCGCCGAACGCACCGAGATACATCAGATGCTGCAAACTGCGGCCATCACCGAGCGTCGCCCGGCTGTCACCGTCAAAGCCCCGCGCCTTGGCGCCTTCGCCGAGATAGGTCTCACACAGGATCGGCGCGTCGCGATCGCAATAAAAGCAATGGCCGCAATGCGGATTCCACGACAGCACGACATGGTCGCCCTTGCGGACACCGCGCGCCTCCGGCCCGGCCTCTTCGACGACGCCGGCTGCCTCGTGCCCGAGCACGATCGGCATCGGAAAGCGCAATCCGCCTTCGATCACCTCAAGATCGGTGTGACAGAGCCCGGCAGCCCGTATCTTGACGACAACATCGGTCGGCTTGAGCGGCGTTGCCGTCACGGACTCGATGCTCATCGGCGTTTTGGCGGCGTGTAGAACCGCCGCACGATAGGTCAGCGGCATCAGGCGACGGCCTTACCGCCCTTGAGAATGGCCAGCGCCTGGGCGATGTCGTCCGAGGTCATCTCCCATTCGTTGCCGAAATTCGCAACAACACCCTTCATGAACGCGCTGGACGACGCCTTGGCGGCTTCCACATCGCCAAGATGATCCATCAACAACGCAAATGCGAGCTGGAGTGGCGACTCACCCTCGTAACCCCATTCAATGCCGTTGTCGCTATACTGCATGACGTCAGTCCGCGGCGACAGCGGAACGCCGTCGACGCTGACCTGAACTCCGTCAATCGTTCTGTCGCCGACATAATGTTTCATTTTTATTGTCCTCTTACGTTTCAATAATTCCAGCGAGGCAACTACGACGCCATCTCGACTTCGCCGGCGATCACCCGCATCACGTCGCGGTCACGATGCGCTTCCGCGAGCGTACCGGTGAACATCAGTTCGCCGCGCTCCAGCACATAGAGCCTGTCGACATATTCGGGGATGTGGTGGACGTTGGATTCTGCCATCAGAACGCCCTTGCCCATGGCGCGGATCGAAGCGACGCCTTCGGCGATCAACGGAATGATTGCGGGCGACAGGCCCTCGAACGGCTCATCGAGCAGCAGAAGTTTCGGGTCGAGTGTCAAGGCGCGGGCGATCGACACCATCTTGCGTTCGCCACCGGAGAGCTCCGCACCGCCGCGGGCGAGATACCGCCGGAGTTTTGGAAACACATTGTAGGCTTCCTCGATGCGCGTCTTGGCATCGCGTCCGGTCGGCCGCGTCCAGGTCGAGAGTTCGACATTCTCCGCAACCGTAAGGTCGGCATAGACCTCCGACTCTTCCGGCGAGAAGCCAATGCCGCTCTGCGCGATCTTCCAGGTCGGCATCTTGGTGAGGTCGAGTCCGTCAAAGGTGATCTCACCGGAGCGGATGCGGCGATAACCCATGATACTGCGGAAAGTCGTGGTCTTGCCCGCGCCGTTGCGGCCGACGAGGCAGACGAGTTCGCCCGCACCGACTTCAAGAGTCACGCCGTTGAGAATGCGGCTGCCCTGGATATCTACCTTCACATTGGAGAGGTTGAGCATCACGAAGCCCTCTTCATGTTCGGCGGCCGAGTGCCGACCACAGCGGAGATCATTTCCGGATCGGAAAAGAATTGATCAGGCGGCATGTCGGCCAGCACCTGCCCGGCCTGCAATGCGACGATCCGGTGCGAGTAACGCGCCACCAGATCCATATCGTGCTCGACCTGGACGATGCCGCGCACGCCCGCCTCCTTCGCCGCACGCACCAGCACCTCCATGATGGCGTGTTTGTCGCCGGTGGAGACGCCACTGGTCGGCTCGTCGAGCAAAATGACCTGCGGATTGAGCGCAAACGCACTCGCGATATCGAGGAGCTTCTTCTCGCCCTGTGACAACGTCGACGTCACGGTATCGAGACGCGAGCGCAGGCCGAGGACTTCAGCCACGCGCTCGGCTTCAGCCTGCAGCTCCGTATCCTTCCGAAGCGAGCGGAACGGATTGGAGACGCGATTCAAGCGCGACGCGATGGCGACGCCAAGCGTCTCACGCACCGTAAGTGCCGGAAACACGTTGACGAGCTGAAATGCCCGCGCCATGCCGCGGCGGCCTAGTTCGACCGGCCCGACACCTGCGATATCGCGGCCGAGAAACCGCACTTCGCCGGTCGTCGGCTTAAGGAGGCCTGTCACCACGTTGACGATGGTGGTCTTGCCTGCCCCGTTCGGGCCGACGATCGAAATGAACTCGCCATCGCTGAGACGGAACGAGACGTTATGCAGCGCGCGATAAGCGCCGTAGAACTTGCTCACGCTCTCCGTCTCAAACAGAGGCGTATCGTTCTTTGCAGGAGTCGCTTGAGGCTGCATCACTTGCCTCCGCTCTGGCGGGAGAACAGCATCTTGAATGCTCCGGAAATGCCCTGCGGCAGGAAGATCACCAGGAGCACCAGCACTGCGCCCATCACGAAGCGCCAGTACTGCGTCACGGTCATCACGATGTCCTGCAGTGTCACGAAAGCGAGCGCACCGATCACGGGGCCGACAAACGTGCCGCTGCCGCCAAGCACCGCCATGAAAACGAGGTTGCCGGAGTGCGTCCAGTACGCGAGCTCGGGGTCCGCAAGGCCGGTGGTGATGGCAAGAATAGTGCCGCCGACACCGCCATAGACCGCCGAGATTACGAAGGCGGCAAGCCGCATGCGGAAGATCTGCACACCGACATAGGCCGCTTTGTTCGCGTTCTCGCGGATCGCCTTGAGATGCAATCCGAACGGCGATTCCGTGATCCGCCACATCACCGCGCCAAGCACTGCGAACAGCGCCAGCACATAATAATAGAACGGACCGATCAGGAAGCTGGTCTTGCCCCCGCCGAAATCTATTCCAAGCAGCAGCGGACGCAGCACACGCATGCCCTGATCGCCGCCAGTGACGGAATAGAACTTGAACAGGAAGGAGTGGAACAGCATACCGAATGCAAGCGTCAGCATGCCGAAGAAGATTTTGGTGTAGCGCACGCACAGCGCGCCCACGATGACCGCGACCAGCGCGGACACCAGCATGCTGACGAGGAGAATCGCCTCGTAGCTCAGCACACCGAACTTCGATGTCAGCGTCGACGCCGTATAGGCGCCGACGCCGAGGAACAGCGCATGGCCGAACGACAACAGGCCGGTCGTGCCGAACAGCAAGTTGAAGCCGAGCAGCGCAATTGCGTAACCGAAGAACGGCAGCAGCATCAGCAGCATGTAGGATGATGCGAAGAACGGCATCACCGCCATGACGGCAATCAGCGCCGCAAGAACCCACAGGCCGGAAATACGCGGCATTGCTCGTCGCTCCGTGCGTGGCAGAGATACATCCATGGATTGCTGGCTCATGCTGTCACCTTTCCAAACAATCCGGCAGGCTTGAGAATGAGGACCGCGACCACGACGAGATAGACCGACAGCAACTCCATTTCAGGCATGATGGAGATCGACGCCGCACGCATCAGACCGACGATCAGAGCGCCAACCAGTGCACCACTCATGCTGCCGAGACCACCGATCACAACGACGGCGAACGCCTCGACGACGAGTTCGACGGCCATTTCCAGCGACGCAGCGCTGGAGGGCACCACAAGCGCGCCACCGACGGTGCCGAGCATGCAGCCGACCGTGAATACCAGCGCGAAGATCTTCGAGACGTTGACGCCAAGACCTTCGGCCATGTCGCGATTCTCGGCGGTCGCACGCACGATACGACCAGTCCGGGTCTTCTGGAGGAACAGGCCGAGCGTAACGGCAATGCCGATGCTCGCTGCGATCACCAGAAGATTGTAGGTCGGCACGCGGACACCAAAAATGTCCGCGACACCATAGACCAGATAGGCATTGTCCATAGTGCGCGGCGTGGCGCCCCAGACAAACCTGAACACGTCCTGAAACATCAAGAGCAGACCGAACGTGATGAGAAGCTGGTAGCTCTCGTCACGCCGGTACACTGCACGCAGGACGCGCTCGATCGGAAAACCGACCAGGCCAATCAGGAGGCCTGCCGCGATCACCACCGGAAAGAAGGAGGCTGCAGGCAGACCCAGACTCATGGCGATCCCAACCGCCGTGATCCCGAAATACGCGCCAAGCGCGTAAAACGAGCCACAGGCGAGGTTGATGATCTTCTGAACCCCGAAGACGAGCTGGAGCCCAGCCGCTACCAGAAAAAGGACAGCGGCATGGAACGCCCCGCCGAGAATAACGTCGACGACCCCCTGCATGGTCAGACCGGCATCTTACCAGTCTTGATCCAGTCCCAGAAATCGACTCCGGGCGGCTTCTGAAGCTGATCGGCCTGGAACACATCCACCGAAGCCAGCGTCGGGAAGTCGTACTTGTTCTTGTTGGTCGAGGGGCCCTGATAGAACACCTGCTCCGCAATCTTGTCCTTGCGGAAGCGCCCCTTGCCGCCGAGGCTCTCGACATCGAGACCCGGAATGGCCTGCGCCACGGCATCCGGCGTCGGCCACTTGCCGCCTGCCTTCTGCGCCGCTTCGACACCAGCCTTGTAAGCGGCGAGCGCGAAGTAGGCACGATCGGCTTCCCAATGCGGAGCCTCCTTGTAGCGATCCATGTAGTCCGCAACGAAGGCCTTCTGCAGCGCGGAGCCGTCGGCGTAATCGAAGTAAAGGGTGTTGTGTCCGAAGATCACGCCGTCCGGCATGAATTCCTTCTTGAGCTGGTTGAGCTGCCAACCGGCTGCGGGCAGCACGACCTTGACGCCATCGAACAGACCGGCCGCGGTGCCCTGCTTCATGAACACCGGCAAGTCAGCGAACAACATCGAGGAGAAGATCAGGTCCGGCTTTTCAGCCTTGAGCGCAGCAACGTGCGAGGTCAGATCAAGCGTGCCGACCTTCGGCCACTGCTCGGCAACGAACTCGGCCTGAACGCCGAAGCGCGTCAGAATCTGCTTGAAGGCTTCCCAGTTGTTGCGGCCATACGAGTAATCCGGGTTGATGCCGGCGACGCGCTTGAACTTGCCCTTGAAGTGCTTCACCGCGAGAAGCGAACCCATCACGGCTTCACACTCGTTATCGGTTGAGCGGAACACGAACTTCGGATCCGGCATCGTTTCCTTGACACCGTCCTGCGTCGTTCCGTCCCACATCACGAACAGCGAACGCTCTTCTTCGGCCACCGGTGCAACACCGAGGCTGACGCCGGTCGAGATCAGACCGTGCACGCTCTCGACCTTCTCCTGAAGGATCAGGCGGCGGAACCGCTCGATCGTATCCTTGGGGTTGGTTTCTTCTTCAACAATGAGCTGGATCTGACGGCCAGCGATGCCGCCCGCCTTGTTCATCCGCTCTGCCGCCCACTGCACGGCACGAATGCCGCACTCGCCGGCAGTTCCGGCCACGCCGGAGCGCGGCGCCAGAATACCGATCTTGAGCGGTCCACTCTGGGCGATCGCCGGGCTGAAGACTGCAGGAATTGTCGCAGCCGCAAGACCCGAGCCGGCAAGTTTTCCAAAGGAACGACGGGTTAGTTTCATAGGCCCCTCCCATATCATTGTTTTAATTAGGAACGTTATGTTGTAGGCATACGTTGTTGCCATACCATAAATATATCACGGGCATTATAGCAAGCAGTTTTTGATATAGATCTAAAATTTTCGCGACTCGCGTGAACTGCTATTGTCTGCGTAATAGATGGCTGATATATCAGAATCCAGCGCGATCCTGTTACGGGTCGGTCAGACTATTCATTCAATGGGAGGACAGAATGGTGGAACTCACTTCCAGTCCGATGATGGACAAACAACGCAAGTATCGTGCGACCTATCGTGATCGGATCGCCGGTTGGTATAATGGCTGGCTGCATGTCGCAGTTATCTCAATCATCGGCGCCGCGGCTCTGTCGGTTTATATCGGCAACATTCACAACGTCGCCTGGTGGGAATGGCTCATCGTTCCGGTGACATTCCTGTTTGCGAACTTCTTCGAGTGGTGGATTCATGCCGTCGTCATGCATCGCCCCTCCAAGATCAAGGCGTTCCGAGCGATCTACAATCGCCACACGCTGATGCATCATCAGTTCTTCACCGAGAAGGAGATGCGGTTCGCCGATCACCACGACTGGCGCGTGACGTTCTTCCCGCCCTACGCGCTCGTGACCTTCACGCTGATGTCGATCCCGCCGTCGCTCGTGCTCGGCTGGCTGATTTCGCCGAACGTCGGCTGGCTCTTGATCACCACGACGACGGCGACCTACCTCGTCTATGAGTTCATGCACTTCTGCTGCCACGTCGGCGACAACTGGTTCATGCGCAACACGCCGTTCATCAACACGATCCGGCGCCACCACACGGCCCACCACGATCAGTCGATCATGATGGAGCTCAACATGAACCTGACGTTCCCGATCATGGACTGGCTGCTCGGCACCTCGGATCTCGACCGCGGTCTGATCGGTCACCTGTTCAACGGCTACAGCACCAAGCATCTGCGGAAGGATATGCGTAAGACGTCCCGCACGCCGATGCCGAAGGCTGACGGAAATAACGGGCAGATCGCGTCGCCCGCCGAGTAGACAAGGACAACGCTCATGAGTTCGATCGAACCAAATTGGCTGTCTCTGCTCTGGTTCACATTGTTCGCGGCGATCTGCGGCATTTCGCTGCTGATCGTCACGGGCATGTTCCCGCTCGGCCACGATCCGGAGGGGCGGCGCCGCTCCGGGTTGACCGTGCTCCTCGTGCTCGGCAACGCCGCTCTGCTCCTGGCGCTGGCGATCGGGACCGGGATCTACGGCTACAACGAACTGCGATGGAGTTCGCTTGTGGCGGTGACCGGCCTGATCATCCTGTTTGCGCCAGGCCTCTTTGAGGAGTGGCGCTGGCCGATCGGCGGCATCCGGACTCAGCTTGCCGTTCTTGTCGGCGTCCAGGCGCTCGCGCTTGTTACGCTCAGCCAGATCGGCGGCACCGTCCTGCCGTTCGCATCATAGAAAACTGACCAGGGAGCAACCCCATGCCTTTCCACATCAAGCTAATGATATCGATCGTCACAGCGATCACCGCGGCCGTCGCCTTCTACATGCAGGGGCAGATCGGCCATGTCCGCGAACAATACCTGATCGCCTTCCTGGGCCTCTTCATGGTGTTTGCAATGTGGCTCTTCCCGGAAGTGAAGCGGGAGGAGCGCCCCAATCGCAACAAGCAATCTGCCTGAGTAAGTACGACTACCCTACCTACCTTTGCTTCGCCTCATCCGGCCCGAAACGACGCTCTCCGTTTCGGGCCGTTTTTTATGTCAGCTGCCAGCGCTGCTGGCATAGCTAGGCCAGCACGATCAACGCACGAATTACGGCTGGTCAGGAAGATTGGCGGGCGACCCAGGTCGATAACCCGGCGATGGTTTTGAAGTCGTCTGCTGCACGGGCGGCGATGTTTGGCATCTCCTCTCCCATGATCTTTGTCAGGGCCTTCCCTGCTCCAAACTCGAGCGTTGCAGTGACGCGGTATTCGCCGAGCGCCAACATCGTGCTGGCCCAATCGAGGTGCACACAGATTTGCCGGGCCAGACTGGAAATCGCTTGCGCGCGGCTCGTCACCGATGCGCCGTTGATAGGAGACAGAAGGCGGTGAGACGGGCGACGCCACTCGCATTGCTGCAGAGCAGTCTCGAATTCCGCTGCAGCCGAAGCAAGGTAGCTCGTGTGAGAAGCAACTCGCCCCCCGAGACGTTTGATATGCGCGCCGGCAGCCTCGGCTTTCGCTTCCAGCGTGTCCAAAGCAGCAACCGTCGCGCCGACAACGACGTGATCACGCCCATTGACGAGAGCAATCTCGACGCCGCTATCTGAAGCCATCTCCTGGATCGCCTGAACCGAAAGGCCCCGTATCCCCGTCATGCCAAGCATCGTGCCGCACTCGGACGCGGCGCGATCCATTGCACGCCCCCGAGCATCTGCAAGCTTCAACACATCGTCGATCGAGATCGCCCCGGCGAGCGCATGCGCCGCAAGATCCCCAACGCTGTAGCCTGCAACTGTCAGCCCATGTGTCGGACGGTCGGAAAGCGACGACCAGAGCGCGAGCGTGTGACCAACAACAAGAACCTGCGCGATCCTGTTTTCGGTGAGAGCCTGCGGATCGTCGAGATTGCTCAGGGTGAGACCCGTGAGTTCCTCGATCTTCGCCAGAATCAGCTTTGCCGGCTCCACGTCAAGCAATCGTTGAAACATGGCCGCATGCTGACTGCCCTGCCCGGGACATAGAATCGCAAGCGACATACCGCTCAGACTCCGAACATCGACTCGAGATCATCGAGAAAGTAGCACAAGGCCAGCATGTCCGCAGAGCCGCCGGGGCTGAGCCACGCGGCAACAAACTCGCTATGAAGAAGCCGCGCCGCACGCCGGCCTTCCATGGTAAAAGCACCGCCAAGCAGCAGCGTTTCTTTTGCGCGACATTGCGCAAAGTCGAGGGCATCCCTACCCCCACGATGCAGCAGATTGCTGTCGTCCAGCACCGCAACACTGGTCAAAAACGACTGCACACCGGCCCAGTTGGTATCAAGGCCAGCCTCACGCGCCGCGCGCAGTGCCGGGAAGGAATTCCGACGCAGCGCCGGAAAGCCGTCGGCCGCCTGCTCGCGTGCACCGGCAACACCGTAGCGATCGCGCACAAGAGCACCATTCGTGCCCCGGCACTGATAGCTCGTGGCGAGCATCTCGGCGCCCCACAGATTGCCGACCTGCAGGCAGACCGAAGTTGCTGACAGGCGTTGATCGCGTGCCGCCCCATGGCCGGAGGCCGCTGCGAGCAAACCTAAGGAAAACACGGCGCCGCGATGCGTATTCACGCCTTGGGTCGCGGCCAACATTTTCTGCTCGGCGGCCATTCCGATCCGGTTGAGCGTTTTGAAATCGACTGCGCGGCCACCGGCATCGGCCATATCTTTGAAGTAACCGCGGAGGCTATCGATACTGGCCAGAAAGGTCGCAGCATCCATATCGGCATGGCTGCCGCAATCCCGGAAGCTGACGAGGCCCGGCTTGGGATAACAGGCGAGCTCGGCGTGGAGCGCTTTGATCGCGAGATCGTCGACGGTTTGCGCAAACGTCGAGGTTTCAACAGTTGCGTTGACGATCATGGCGCGCGCTCTTCCAGGGGGCTCAGCCACATATCGCGAGACGCAATGCGTGGGCCGCGAATATCCTTCACCAGAACATCCCTGCTCGAGCTCAACAGCTCGCGCCATGCGACAGCTTCACCGCTCGGCGCAACGATCTCCCCGTCAATGCGCGGACCCGGTGACAGATCGCTGTCTTCGAGAATTTGCAGCAATACTCGCAATTGGGCCATGCTGGTCGGGTGAACCACGAGATCAAGATCCGATCGTGGATGGAGATAAATCTCGCCGGTGAGATATTGCCAGGCCAGCGAGCCAACCACGCGCACGCTCGCTGCGTGCTCGGTTAATTCCTGACACAGCCTGTCAACCCGAGCTCTCCACTCGGGCGGCAACGTCTCGATAGCTTCGCGCAAGGACGGCGGCTGCGCGACAGATTGAACGAGCGAGGGGTCAACAGTAAGCGCAATGCGTTTCTTGCCAAGATTGAGCGGCAGCGGCAGACCAAGCGCAATTGAACCATCCGCATCCCGATCGGAGCGTGTACGGGCGATCAGTGGCCGGCCTGCGCGTATCCAGCTCTCGATAACGGCAATATCCTGCGAATGAGCCGTGCGGATCACTCCATCGCTCAGCCGTTCCGGCGCGCAATAGACCAAGGCATGGCGTTCGCCGGGATGGCCCGTCATAACCGCTGACGTCCTTCGCGCACCGCCTGAGCAACCTTGGCAGCGAGCAACCGCCCACCTCGCTCCGCACCGCGCGCTCGGCGCGCGTCCTCTTGCTCTGGTGCGGACAATGCCTCGTGGAGATGCGCACGCAGATCGCCCGACCACACACCAGCGATCGCGCCAATGCGCTCAAAATTCTTCACGCCCGGCCCGAGAATAGGATTGGACTTCGTGAGTTCGCCAAGCCGCTCTAGCGGAATACGCGTAATCCGGCTCATCGCCTCCGGCGCCATCACGCGAAGCTCGGCGCCTTCACAAGCGTAGCAGTCGCCGGTCGCCATGCCCGTCGCCATGAACCCGCCGCTGATCGCAAGCTCATGCACAAGGCCGATGACCTTGTGCCCACGCCGCCGTGCCGCATCGAGGCACGTCGACAGATGCGCGATATATCCGTTATTGCCGATCAGTTCGTCGAACAGACTGAGCTTCTGCCCGCTATTCTCGACAACGAGAAGGATCGGCCGCCCGGGATGATCCCGCATCACATCGAGAACATAGCGCGCCTGCTCGAGCGCAAGGGAGGCACTGATATAGGCCCGCTCCAGCGTCCCGAGAATAGCGATCGTCTTGCCTTGGAACGTCGCTTCGCCGTGAAGCAGCGAGCTCTCAAATTCGACGGCATACTTGCCGCCAAACAGATCGAAGAAAAGCCGCTCAAGGCTTTGACGGGATTGTTCACTCATGGCCGACGCACCGCGCAGGAAGATGCAAGATTTTCGAACTGCTCCGGATCAAGGTCCGGCACGCGGCCGGACTCGTTGACGCCAAGGCGCGCCCATATCTCCCGCGCATCGCGGCAATCCTCAAAACGCTTGAGGCGGCTTGCAAGAAATTCCTGTTCCGCATTCAGCGCATCAAGCGTCAATGGCCGCGATTTCCCAAAATAATCCTGTGCGGCTGCGCGGAACGCGTCGATATCGTCAGCCACCACGCGGTCGATATCGCCAATCAGACGACGATGCTTGACACCCATCGTACGCCACACCAGCGCGCGATCCTGCGAGTCGAACTCCTCCGCGCCCTCGACCGTTTCGATCACTTCCGGGCCGGAAATCGATAGCCGCCCCTCTTCGCTTCCGATAATCCAGTCGCAGGTCCGCGCAACGATCGAGGTTCCGCCGTAACAGCCGTTACGTCCCCCAACAAGCGCGATGACCGGCACACCAGCATGGCGCGCAGCCAGAACAGCGCGCTGAATTTCACCGACCGCGATGAGACCGGCGTTCGCCTCCTGCAAGCGGACGCCACCAGTGTCGAACAACAGCAACACCGCTGCCGGTTTGATGTCGATGGCGCGCTCCAGAAGGCCGGTCAGCTTCGCACCATGCACTTCGCCGACGGCGCCGCCCATGAACTTGCCTTCCTGCGCGGCAATCAGAACAGTGCGGCCACCGATCTTGCCCTCGCCAACAGCCACACCATCATCGAAGGCAACCGGCATATCCAGCTCGGGAAGGTGTGGACTGGTGACCCGTGCGGTCGGGCCCAGAAATTCCACAAAGCTACCCGGATCCAGCAGACCCAGAATGCGGTTGCGGGCGCTCGCTTCCAGATAGCTCCCGCTCATTGGGCCGCTCCGAGGTAATCCGCGACAGCCTGATCGAGCCGCAATGAGACCACTGCCGGCGTCGCTCCGCCATCATTGATGGAAATTCGAATGTCCGACAGCGTATGTCGCTCCATGAAATCCGTCAGCACCTGCCGCCACGTCTCACCAAAGCCGACAATCGATGTCGAGATGGTTGCGAGACAATCGCCTTTGAGGTCGGCCGGCTCGATCAGAACTTCGAGATTGCCGGACCCGACCACGCCGACGACTTTGCCTTCGGCCTTCCAGACAAGGCCGGGCC
>Ga0182740_1002285_pt1 | contig 11931 bp, 10 predicted proteins | sample eDN5th37CKraftBY_FD_128872 | JGI IMG/M metagenome (GOLD analysis project Ga0182740, IMG submission 128872) | Enriched backyard soil microbial communities from Emeryville, California, USA - eDNA 5th pass 37_C Kraft BY (version 2) (version 2) | ecosystem: Environmental > Terrestrial > Soil >...
CGCCTCGAGGCCGAGCAGGCCGCCACCGATGACGACCGCGCGGCCGCCGGATCGCGCGGCCAGCAGCATGGCGTGCACGTCATCGAGATCGCGGTACGTGAGAACACCGGCGAGATCGTGCCCGGGCACGGGAAGGATGAAGGGGAGTGAGCCTGTTGCGATGATCAGTTTGTCGTAGGCTTCGACGACGCCCTGCTCCGAACGGACGGTCTTGGCTTCACGATCGATCTCGACGACCCTGTGGCCCTTGTAGAGCGTGATCCCGCGCTCGACATACCAGCCATCGCCGTGAATGACGATCTCCTCGAAGGTCTTCTCGCCGGAGAGCACGGGCGACAGCATGATGCGGTCGTAATTCACGCGCGGCTCGGCATTGAAGATGGTGACGTCGTAGGCCTCGGGCGCGAGTTCGAAGAGCCTCTCGAGCGCGCGGCCGGGCGCCATGCCGTTGCCGATGACGACGAGCTTCTGCCTCATGATGATGTCATCCCCGCCCACTCAGGCAGGGTGGCCCGTCCGCTCATGCGGCGTGCTGCAATCGCCGAAGCTCGAGCCTCGCGCTTGCGCATATGGGTGCCCCTGCTTGGCCTGCCTCATCACGCCACGCCCCTTCGCCTGGACTTCCTGCTTTGCGACCCCGCGGGCGCAAAAAAAGAACGCTGCGACATGGTTGGTCGACCTTCATGTGAAGGTCTTCCTTCCTGTCGGCAGCGTTGCCGGAAGCCCATCGTTGGGCTGGGGAAGTTCAAGGCCAAGGAGCTGGCTTCGATTAACGAGCAAGCAGGAACCGTGCCAGATCTTTGAGATCGAGAATTATCTCGTTCGATCAAGTTTCTATCTGGTATCCGCGTTCGTTCCGGATGTTCGGAAGCTCCGAAGCCGTCGCCGGATTTTTACGCGATTGCCCGTTTGCTGGGCGCGGCGCTGGACCCTCGATTATCGCGCCGGATGAGACTTCAGCGGAAAGCCTTCGAGATAGGCCTCGAGGCGTTCGGGGTCGAAGACGCCGCCATCGAAGAAGCGGTCCGGCCCGAGCGAGAGACGGCCGGTCGTGGAAGGCACGGCGGTTTCGGCGGCGAGTGCGCCCTCGATCTTGGCGCTGGCCGTCGGCAGGGGCACGTCGAGTGGGGCGAGCGCGGCGCGATGCAGGTCGGGCCGGTAGGTTGCGCGCGCGCGTTCATAACCTTCACTGCTCGGCGCAACATCGCCCCATCGCACCATCTGCGAGTAGAACCACGCGGCGTGACTGCTCCATGGGAATGTCGCCGCATGAGCCGCGAAGTTGAGGAACCCGTCGACGGTCGCCTCCTGTCCATCATCGAGCGCGATGCGGCGCTCGAGATTGGCGCGCAGCACAGCGACTGGCAGGTCGAAGATCTCAGGGCGCGCAAGCAGCCCCGCGAGCTCGGTGCGGTTCGCGGGATCGTCACACCACACGGACGCCTTGTGCACGGCGCGGACCAGCCGGGAAAGCCGGTCCGGATTCTCTTCGGCCCAGATCTTGCCGACGCCCAGAACCTTCTCGGGGCTCGCGCGCCAGATGGCGACATTGGTCGTCACGACGCGTCCAGTCCCGGCGAGCGAGGCAATGCGCCCCCAGGGCTCGCCGGCGCAGAAGCCGTCGATCTGGCCGCCGGCGAGCGCGTCCGGCATCAGCGGCGGCGGCACGACGACGATGTCGAGGTCGCGATTGGGCATGATCCCAGCAGCCGCAAGCCAATAGGCGAGCTGGTACTGGTGGGCCGAGTGATGATGGACGACGGCGAATACGAGCTTCGCGGCGCCGCGCCGTTTGCGCATGGTGGCCACCTCGGCGAGCGCACGGGCCGTTCCGGCAGCCTCGAGGCGCGTCGGTGCGCCAGCCGCCTTCATCGCCGACCAGAGCGTGGCCGAGACGGTGATGGTGTTGCCGCCGCAGCCGAGAGCCATGGGCACGACGAGCCGATCGGTGAGCGGCGTCAGCCCCAGATTGGCGGCAATGGGCATGGGCGCGAGCATGTGCGCGGCATCGAGGTGGCGCACGGCAATGCGGTCGCGCAAGGTTGCCCAGGAGGTTTCCCGCGAGAGCTTGATCCGCAGCCCCTCCGCCTCGGCAAATCCGAGCAGGCTTGCCGCCACGACCGGTGCGCAGTCCGTCAGCGGCATGAAGCCGAGCCGGACCACCATGGATTGAGGCGCAGGCGCCAGCGGACTCATCAGCCATCCTCCCCGCCGAGCAGGCCGGCTGCGGTGATCAGGCTCTCGGCAATGTCGACAATGCGTTTGTTCTGCTGCATGGCCGTCGAGCGGAGGAGGGCATAGGCCTCCTCCTCCGCGAGGCCGCGCGTGCGCATGAGAATGCCCTTTGCGCGCTCGATGCGCTTGCGGGCCGTGAGTTCACTGCGCGCCTGATCGAGTTCGAGGCGCAAGCGCTCGAAGGCGCGGAAGCGCCGGATGGCCGTGTCGAGAATGGGTTTGATGCGCTCCTTCTTCAGGCCGTCGACGACGTAGGCAGAGACGCCCGCGTCGATGGCCGCCTCGATCGAGGCATCATCCGTGCGGTCGACGAACATGGCGACGGGCCGCTTGGCGGCGCGCGAGACCTGGAACATGTGCTCGAGCGCGTCGCGGTTCGGGCTCTCGAGATCGATGACGATGACGTCGGGGTCGAGTTCGAGAATGCGACGCATGAGCCCGGTCGTATCGTCGACGACCGTCACTCGCGCGCCCCCCGCTTCCATGAGCCCCTCCTCGATGATGGAGGCTCGGATCCGGTTGGCATCGATGATGAGAATATGCAGCGCACGATCGCCCATCCGGGCATCTTGTGTGCGCTGCACAATGACCGCAAGGGGGCGCGGTTGCTGCTTTTTCGGGCGGGATTGGCGCGAGATCCAGCAATCCCGTGGCGATGCTCAGATCCGCCAATGGCTGATGGCGAGTGCGCGTCCGGCGCCTTCGAGAGCCTCCGCAAGTGCCGCACCCGTAAGAAGCCCGCTCTGCGTGTCGATGTAGCCGACGACGGCGGCGGAGTTGAGCGCTGCGGCCCGCATGGCATCCTCCGGCGCGCGCCCTTGTGCGAGATACGTTGCGAGTGTCGCGGCATAGGCGTCGCCAGCGCCGGCAGTGCCGGCGACGGTCGCAGGCGCGGCCGGGCAGAAGCGGATCAGGTCCTTGTCCGCGAGGAAGGAGCCGGCGGCGCCATCGGTCACGAGGACGTAGCGGGCACCGGCATCGCGCAGCGCCGTGAAGAACGAGCGCAAGCCGAGATGGTATCCACCTCCCGTCAGGCCCTGACGCGCGAGTGAGCTTGGCGGCTCTTCGCTGTCTGGGCCGAGCGGCGGGCCGCCTTCGCCGATCTTTCCCGCGATCATCGGCACGAGAGCCGATGCCTCGATCTTGTTGACCACCAGAAGATCGATGCTGCCGAGCGCGTCCTGCAGCGCGACCCCGCGGCTTGAGAGCTGGCGTATGCCGGGGTTGGTCGAAAGAAAGGCACCAGTACGCTTGGCCTCGGCAAGGATCCGCGGCACGCGGTCGGCGGAGCGGTTCGACAGCGAGGAAACGTGTACGAGATCGACCTCGAAGGCATCGGGCTTGAGGTCGCCGTCCTCGAGCAAAGTGTTGGCGCCCCGGAAGGTGAAGATCGCCGCATTGCGCTCGTGCGACGAGATCATCACCGCAGCGCCCGTCGCAGCGCGCCCGTCGCGGCCGATCCAGCGTGTCGAGACGCCGGCCTCCAGGAGCCGTGTCAGGATCGTCTCCGCGCGCTGGTCGCGCCCGAGCTTGGCGAGGGTCGCGACGTCGAGGCCGAGGCGCGCCATGGCGATCGCCGCGTTGATGGCACCGCCACCTGTATGCGTCGAGATCTCGAGCGCCTCTGTTTTGTGGCCTTCCGCAAGTAGCAGAAAGGACGTTTCCGCATTGAGCATGGTCATGCGCTCGATGCGGCTCGATTCGATGATCGCGATCGTGTCGATCATCGCGCTACCGATGGTGAGAGCCTTCATTGTTCTTTTCCGGCTTTCCTTTTTGCCAACCTTATCGCGAGGCGCATGGAACCATTTCGGGGTCGTGAGCGTTCTACTTGTCGCGCGCCGGCGCCCTGCTGCCGACAGGCCGAGGCACATTCGGGATGCTTGCGTGCCCTGCCAATGAGGTCCAAACTAACATGCATAGAACGACCGCAATGCGGTGCAACTACATCTTGTGTATTGCCCGGCAGGAGCGGCGGCGCGAAGCGCGTAGATCGTTCTATCCGACATGCTCGTAGATACGCATGACCACCCAATCGGATGCCACTCGGCACCGAATAGCCATCAAGAATCTGGGCCATCAAGAATCGGGCCGATAAAAGGAGAGCACCGTTTTCATTCCCATGACCTTGCCGATCCTGAGAGAGCCCGACAACATCGCCTTCTTCCTCGATTTCGACGGCACGCTCGTCGAACTTGCCGAACGGCCGGATGCCGTGCGGCTGACCGAGCGGACTCGCGACGCCCTCGCCCGCCTCACTGATGCCACCGGAGGAGCCGTTGCCGTGATCACAGGTCGCGAGATCGCCGATCTCGACGAGATGCTCGCACCCCTGCGGCTGCCGGCCGCAGGTGTTCACGGACTGACGCGCCGGACGCTCGCGGGCGAGAGCCATGCAGCACCGATCGACGAGGAATTCCTTCGTCACGCCGAGCTTCTTCTGGCGCCGCTGGTGCTGAGCGAGCCGGGCTTGCTGCTCGAGCGCAAATCGAACGCCGTCGCGCTCCACTATCGCGCGCGTCCGGATCTCGAAACAGTCTGCGGCGATGCCATGGATGAACTCGCTGCGGTCACGCGCGGGATCCAGATCAAGCGTGGCAAGATGGTCTTCGAGGCCAAGCCTGCGCTCGCCGACAAGGGGACGGCCATTCTCGACTTTCTCAAGGAGGCTCCTTTTGCGGGGCGCCGTCCGTTCTTCGCCGGCGATGACATCACCGACGAGGATGCCTTTGCCGCCGTGAACAAGCTCGAGGGCATCACGGTCAAAATCGGACCCGGCGCGACGATCGCGCACTACCGGGCGGAGGCCACACCACTCTTCCTCGACTGGCTCCATGCCACCTCGTTGAGATTCTACGGTGAGGTGTCGAATGACTGAGAGGCCGGGCTTGCACAACAATACGCTCGATCTGGCGCTCGTCGGCAACTGCGGCATCAGTGCGCTCATCGATCGATGTGGGCGCATCGTGTGGAGTTGCTTTCCGCGCTTCGATGGCGATCCGGTATTTCACGCGCTGCTCGGGGGGCCGACCGGCGAGCCCGGCGATGGCAGCTTCGAGATCGAGCTCCTCGATGCGGCGTCCTTCACTCAGAGCTATGTCGGCAATACGGCCCTCGTGCGCACGGTGATCGAGGGGCCATCCGGCGCGATTGAGATCACGGACTTCGCCCCGCGGTTCACCTGGATGGGACGGCGCTTCCGCCCGCAGACACTCGTCCGGCGCGTTCGCCCCTTGCGGGGCAGCCCGCGTATCAGGATCAAGGTCAAGCCGCGCTACGATTACGGGAAGACAGCACCGCTCGTCGCTTACGGCTCGAACCACATCCGCTACATCAGCTCTGGTGTCTCGCTGCGCCTCACGACCGATGCGCCGATCGACTATATCGTCGCCGAGACCGCCTTCATCCTCGACGAGTCGCTCAACCTGATTTTCGGCCCCGACGAGACCTTGACGACGGGTGTCGCCGAGACCGCGCGCGATTTCGAGGAGCGCACGATCCAATATTGGCGCGAGTGGGTGCATCGGCTGGCCCTGCCGCTCGAATGGCAGGACGCCGTCATCCGCGCCGCCATCACCCTCAAGCTGTGTAGCTACGAGCCGACGGGCGCGATCGTAGCCGCCATGACGACGAGCATCCCCGAGGCTGCGGGCTCGGCTCGTAACTGGGACTATCGCTTCTGCTGGGTGCGCGATGCTTTCTTCGTCGTGCGCGCTCTCAATTCGCTCGCGGCCGTGCGCACGATGGAGCTCTATTTCCGCTGGATGATGAATATCGTCGCCGATGCGCGCGAGGGCCACATCCAGCCGGTCTACGGCATCGGCCTCGAGAAGGAGTTGACGGAGAAGGACGTCACCGCGCTCCCCGGCTATCGCGGCATGGGCCCTGTGCGCTCCGGCAACCTCGCCCACAAGCAATTCCAGCACGACACATACGGCAACATGATCCTCGGCGCGGCGCAGGCCTTCGTCGACCGTCGCCTCTTCATGGAGGCCGGTGCCGTAGAATATGCGCGCCTCGAGACCGTCGGCGAGCAGGCATTTCTGCTGTACGACAAGCCGGATGCGGGCATGTGGGAGCTCAGGACGCGGGAACGCCCTCACACCTCCTCGGCGATCATGTGCTGGGCGGGGTGCGACCGCCTCGCCAAGATCGGACATCATCTGGGTTTTGCCGAGCGCGCGCAGATGTGGCGCCAGCGCGCGGATCAGATCAAGGCGACGGTGCTCGAGCGCTCCTGGTCGGACAAGCGCCGGGCGTTCGTCGAGAGCTTCGGTGGCCGGCATCTCGACGCCAGCGTACTGCTCATGGCCGAGGTCGACATGATCGATCCGAAGGACCCGCGCTTCGTCTCGACGGTCGATCAACTCGAGAAGACGCTCGCGCGCGGGCCCTTCATGATGCGCTATGAGGAGCCGGACGATTTCGGCGCGCCCGAAACTGCCTTCAACGTCTGTGCTTTCTGGCGCCTCGACGCGCTCGCGCGCATCGGCCGGCGCGAGCAGGCGCGCGAGATTTTCGAAGGGCTGCTCGCGGCGCGCAATCCGCTGGGTCTCATGTCGGAGGATACCGACGCGGCGACCGGCGAGGCATGGGGGAATTTTCCGCAGACCTACTCTATGGTGGGGATTATCAATGGAGCCATGAGGCTCTCGAGACATTGGGAGTCGACAGTATGAGCCGGCTGATCGTCGCCTCCAACCGCGTTGCGGACATCGACAAGGCCGTGCAGTCGGGCGGCCTTGCGGTCGCGCTCGAGGATGCGCTTCAGCGTGGGCGCGGCCTTTGGTTCGGCTGGGACGGCACGACCGTCGACGAGGACGCCTCGCTCGGTATCAAGCTGCAGCAGCACAACGGCATTCGGACGGCGACCATTCCGCTCACGCGGCGTGACTACGAGGAGTACTATCTCGGCTTTTCCAACCGCGCCTTGTGGCCGACTTTCCACTACCGCCTCGATCTCGCGCACTTCGAGCACGCTTTCGTCGATGGCTACCGTCGGGTCAACCAGAGGCTCGCACAGTCTCTCGCGGCGCTCATCGAGCCCAATGACCTGATCTGGGTGCACGACTATCATCTGATGCCGCTGGCCGAGGAACTGCGCCAGCAGGGTGTGAAGGACAAGATCGGCTTCTTCCTGCACATTCCCTTTCCCTCGCCCGATTTCTTCTCCGCCATTCCCGAGCACGCATGGCTGGCGAAGGTCATGTTCTCGTACGACGTCGTCGGCTTTCAGACGTCGGGCGATACGGCAAACTTCATTCGCTATGTGGTCGAGAATTTGGATGCCGAGATTGTCGGAAATGATCGCGTGCGAGCTTTCGGCAGGACCATCACGGCGCGTGCCTTTCCGATCGGGATCGATCCCGATTCCGTCTTCGAGATGGCGCATACGCCCGAGGCTGACGCGCACATGGCGCGCCTGCAGCGCCGCAGCATGGCGAACATGTTCGTCCTTGGCGTCGACCGCCTCGATTACACGAAGGGCCTCCCTGGGCGCATGCGCGCTTTCAGGCGTCTTCTCGAGCTCTATCCCGACTTGCGCAAGCGGGTGACCATGATGCAGATCGCGCCGCCGACACGTGAGGAAGTGGAGGCCTATACCGACATTCGCCAGGAGCTCGAGGGCCTTTCGGGCTCGATCAATGGCGAGTTCGGTGACTTCGACTGGACGCCTGTGCGCTACATCCATCGCGCCATTCCGCGCGCGACGCTCGCTGCGCTCTTTCGGGCGAGCCAGGTCGGTCTGGTCACGCCGCTCCGCGACGGCATGAATCTCGTTGCCAAGGAATACGTCGCCTCCCAGGATCCCGAGGACCCGGGCGTGCTGGTCCTGTCCAAGTTTGCGGGCGCGGCCGAGGATCTGGTGGAGGCCATCGCGGTCAATCCCTATGACACGGACGAGGTGGCGGAGGCTCTTCATACGGCCCTCACCATGCCGGCCGCCGAGCGCCGCGAGCGCTACGAGAGCCTGATCGTGCGCGTCAGGACGAACAACGTGGAGCGCTGGCGCGAGGCCTTTCTCGACGCGCTCAAGGAGGCGTCGCCGGAGGACGCATCATGACGCGCCGCCGGATTGTCGCGGATGTGGGCGGCACGAACAGCCGCTTCGGCATCAGCGCCGGTCCTGGCGATCTCGGCGAGGTTCGGATTTATCCGACGTCGGGTGAAGCGGCGTTCACGGACGCGCTAGCGACCTATGTCAGCGATATTGGCGCGCATGTAGCGTCGGGATGTTGCGACAGCGTATGCATTGCCGCTGCGGGGCCTGTCGATGCGGGCTCGGTACGGCTCACGAACGCTGCGTGGTCCATATCCGCTCGCGAAGTCTCGCAGTTCCTCGGTGGGGTGCCGGTTGCGCTCGTCAACGATCTCGAAGCCGTCGGTCTTCTTCTGCCGCATCTGCAACCGTCGCAGGTGGCACCCGTCGGGGATACGGGGAAGGCCGCTCTCACGGGGAACCGCATTGCCGTCAATGTCGGGACGGGCTTCGGCGCGGCAACTGCGGTCCGCTCGGGCGAGGGGCGATGGGCCATCGCCGCCGGTGAGGCCGGGCACATGTCGCTTGCGCTCGCATCGGCGGAGGAAGCTGCCGTTCTCGGCTCGGGCGCGACAATCGAAGATTTCGTATCGGGCGCGGGCGTCGCGCGCCTCTACGCAGCCCACCTTCAAGAAAAGAAAAGCGAGACCGGCCGCTCGGCTGATGCGATCTTTGCGGCTGTCGGGCGCGACCCTGCTGCGGCGCGGACGGCTGCGATGCTTTCGAGATTGCTCGGACGTGTTACCGGCGACCTCGTGCTGGCGACAGCGGCCTGGGACGGCGCCTTCCTTTGCGGCAGTGTTGCGCGGGCGTGGCTCGACATCGCCGATATCAGGGTCTTCCGCTCGGCCTTCGAGAACAAAGGCCCGATGCGTGACCGCATGGCCCGTGTTCCGACATTTCTGATCAGCCAAGCCGAGCCGGCGCTCATGGGGCTTACGCACGCGGAGGTCGCGGCGCGCTGAACCCGTGGCATTTGGCTTTCGCTGCCCTATATCCTTTCGTGCCGGGGACGACCCCGGTCTTGCGTGTCTCGCATCGGGGACGACCCCGCTCAACGGAGATCGTCACCATGGCTTGGGGTTTGCTCGTCGTCGCCGGCATCCTCGAAATCGGCTGGGCTATCGGCCTCAAATATGCGGACGGGTTCACGCGGCTCTGGCCGTCCGTCTGGACCATCGCGGCCATGGTCCTCAGCATGTACCTGCTGGCGCTTGCTGCAAGGACGCTGCCCATCGGCACGGCCTATGCTGTCTGGGTCGGGATCGGCGCTGCCGGCGCAATGGTCCTCGGCATCGTGCTCCTCGGCGAGCCGCGCTCGCTCGCACGGGTGGTCTGCGTGGGTCTGATCGTCGCCGGAGTCATCGGCCTCAAGCTCGTGGACCCGGCCTAGTATTTTTGCTCGTTCGGAACCTTTTGAGGGGCCCGTCCGACAAAGTCGGGCGGGCCTCTGCCTCCTGTGTGAGCATTAACTGCATCGATCCGGATTCATGGCATAGGATGGGCAAGCCCGCATATGGCAGGCGGGGAGGGCTTGAGGGTCGGCGGCAAGGATTTTTCCGCTGAACTGAATGAACCAATTTTCATGTCGCTGCGACAGAGCAAATAGATCCAGGTTGCGCAATGCAGGACCAGACGGACGACCGGACGCTGATCACTCGGATCGCGGGCCAGGACCAGGCGGCACTGCGGGCGCTGCTCGGACGCCATCAGCTGCGCGTCTACCGGTTCGTGCTGCGTATCGTTCGCCGGGAAGCCGTCGCCGAGGAGGTGACAAATGAGGTTTTTCTCGAGGCTTGGCGCAGTGCCGGTAGCTACGAGGCCCGATCGTCGGTCGGCACATGGCTGCTCTCGATCGCGCACAACCGCGCGGTCAGCACCATGCGACGGCGCCGCGAGGAGGCCATCGACGACGAGACGGCCGGCGCGATTGCCGACGACGGTGACGATCCGGAAGTGGCCACGCAGAAGCTCGACAAAGCTGCGCAGATGCGCCGATGCATCTCAGCGCTTTCGGCCGAGCACCGCACGATCATCGATCTCGTCTATTACCATGAGAAATCGATCAACGAGGTGAGTGAAATCCTGGGCATCCCGCTCAATACGGTGAAGACGCGGATGTTCTATGCACGAAAGAAGCTCTCGGAGCTGCTGGCGGCAGCTGGAATAGACAGAGGGTGGCCATGAGCGGGATCGACGAACATCTATCAGAGCGCGAGGAGATCGAAATGCTCCTCCCGTGGTACGTGACCGGCAGGCTCGATGCTGCCGACACGGCCCGCGTCGAAGCTTATCTCGCGCAACATCCGGACATGCTGCACCAGCTCGCGCTCATTGCCGAGGAGCAGACCGTGACCGTCGAGGACAACGAGGCCATCCGGCCGCGCCTCACCTCGGCGGGAGCGATCGTCGCACGCACACAGGCGCCTGGCAGCGCGATGCGCGCCTGGTTCGACGGTGTCGTGGACAGCGTGAAGGGCCTTTTTCAAGCGCCGACACCGGGCGCCGTGCGCTGGGCGGCGGCTGCGGCGGCAGTGATCATATGCTTGCAGGCGGCAGCTCTCGGCACATTGCTGACGCAGAATACGGGCGGCTACCACACGGCCTCGCGACCGGGCATCGAAGGCGAGCAGGCGCCTGTTGCGCTGATCGCCTTCACGGATCGGGCACCGATCGCCGATATTGCACGGGTACTGGCGGAGAACCGCCTGCGGGTCGTCGATGGACCGCTGCCGGGCGGCTTCTTCAGCGTCCGCTTCGAGGATCATGCGACGGGTGAGGAGCAGAAGAAGCGTTTTGATGCAATTCTCGCGCGCAAGGATCTCATAAGGGCGGTGATGACGGGCCACTGAGGACGTGCATTTATCGCCTTCGCCCGGCCGTGAAGCAGAGTGGATACGTGCCATGGTCTCGATCTCGAGTTTTCGCACGATCGCTTTCGGTGCCCTCATCGCGGCCCTGGGATTGGCCGCGCATTCCGAGGCAGAGGCGCAAGGCCGCCAGCGGGGCACCGTCGGACGCGATGGTCCGTCGAGGGGCGGTGGCGGCATCGGCGTGCCATCGGTCGTCCCGAACCTGGTGATCCGCGGCGTGATCGGCACGCTCGCCAAGCAGAAGGATGACGACGATGACAGGCGCAAGCCTCGTCGTCCGCGCCCCGGAAAGCTGAGCGACGGCAAACACAAACCGCGCTGCGGCGTTCGTGGGCGCCCGCGCTGCCCCGACAAGACGGCTGACGACAAGAAGCCGACGTGCGGCGTGCGCGGCCGTCCGCCCTGCCCCGGAAAGACGGTCAGCGGCGGCGGGCGCATTCCGCCGATCATCCTTCTCCCGACGCCAGGCGGCGGCCGTGACGGACCGCCACCACGCGCCTACGGCACGCGCGAGGAGCGCGCCGCGCCGGTGCAGACCGGAGCCTCCAATTCCTCAGTGGCGCGCCAAGTGCTCGTTCTGGTCGCTGCAAACCAGCCCGGCGCGACCGAAGGCCAGATCGCGCAGGCGCACCGCCTCACCCTGATCAGCAGCGCCGAAGCACCGTTGCTCGAGGCGCGTGCGCAGGTCTATCGGATCAATGACCGGCGTTCGGTGCAGACGGTGGTCGCCGCGCTGACATCGGACCCGCGCGTGATGCTGGTCCAGCCCAACATGGTCTATCA
>Ga0182740_1002287_pt1 | contig 11928 bp, 7 predicted proteins | sample eDN5th37CKraftBY_FD_128872 | JGI IMG/M metagenome (GOLD analysis project Ga0182740, IMG submission 128872) | Enriched backyard soil microbial communities from Emeryville, California, USA - eDNA 5th pass 37_C Kraft BY (version 2) (version 2) | ecosystem: Environmental > Terrestrial > Soil >...
AAGAGCCGGCGAAACAGGACCGACCGGGGCGTGTAGAACTCCCACGCGAGGCCCTGCCCGCTGCGATCGGCCACCATCGCCTCCCACACCATGCAGTCGGCGAGGCCCATGATGCGCTGCAACTGCGCTTCCGTCGCCCGCCGGGCGTCCTCGGCCTGCCGCTGCCGCGTGATGTCGGTGATGACGCCCACCAGCCGCCACTGGTCCGGACCGACCGTCTCGACCGATACGCTTTCGCGCAGCCACAACACCCGGTCCTGGCTGAGGACGCGAAACTCCTGCTCGTATCCAGAAGCTCCCGACAACATGGCCTCGTCGCTGCGACGGTTCATCTCCTGCAGATCTGGAACGCGTGCCGGATCCCAGAGCATGCTCGATTCCGCGTCGCGGTGCCGGCCCAGCAGCTCGACGCTCAGTCGCGAATTCGGCCGGTTGAAGTGCGTCCACACCAGCCGGTCGCCCTGGCGTTCCACCGCGGCCCGCCACAGCAGGCAGTCGGCTCTTTCCATGATTTCCCGCAGCGCCCGCTCGCTGCTCTGCCGCGCCTCCTCCGCGCGATGCCGGTCCGTCACGTCGGTCACGACGCCCACCAGCTGCCACTCCCCGCGGCCGACCGACCGGATGGTCGCATGCTCGTGCACCCGGATTTCCTCCGTCCCGAGCCGGCCACAGACCTCCTGTTCGTAGGAATCGGCGCCGGCCCGAATCGCGCGGTCCGCGCGTTCCACCATTTCGTCGTAAACGGCCGGGTTCACGAAATCGCGCCAGGGCATGAACTCGTCGGCGCCCGTCGCCGCGCGTCCGAACAGCCGCTGAAACAGCGTGGACTTCGGGACATCGAGCTCCCACACGAGCACCCCGTTTTCGTTTTCCCGCACGCGCGCGTGCCAGAGCAGGAAATCGGCGAGGCCCAAGGCCTGCTCCAGCCGCGATTCGCTCATGTGTCGCGCCCGCTCCGCCTCGCGTTGCGCGGTGATGTCGGTGATGACGCCGACCAGGCGCAGATCCTCCGCCGACAACGCCGTGATCGTCACCACCTCGTGCAGCCGGATGAGTTCGCCGGGCCGGACCACCTGAAATTCCTGCTCGTAGCCGCTCGCTCCGCTCCGCAGCGCCTGCTCGCAGCGCGCGTTCATCTCCAATCGCTCCGGCACATCCAGCCGCGCCCAGTCGAAAGCGCCCTGCACGTCGCCAAACAACTTGCGGTAGAGCACCGATCGGGGCGCCTCCATTTTCCAGGTGAAACCGTCCGACGTCCGCTTCACGTTGGCGTGCCAGATCATGCAATTGGCGCGTTCGAGCACCTGCTGCAGCTGAGCCTCCGTGCGCCGGCGCAGGTCCTCCGCCTCCTGTCGCGCGATTTCCGCTTCGTGCTGCGTGGTGATGTCAGTGATCAGGCCGACAAGCCGAAACCGGTTAGGCCCGTGGGGCGTGATCGACACGCGCTCCGCCAGCCAGATGTCGCGGCCGTTTTCGCGAAAGTGGAATTGTTGCTCGTAGTCCGGCAATCCCGCACGCAAGGCCGCCGTGCTGCGCGCGTTCATCTCCGGCAACTCCGGCACGTCCAGCAGACTCCAGAGCTCGCTGCCGCCGCGGGGGAAACGGGAACCGAACAATCGTCGCGCCATCGCCGAATCCTGCATCGAAAACGTCCAGCGAATATCCTCTCCCGCCAGCGTCACCTCCGCATGCCACAACATGCATTCGGACGACCTCACCATCGCCATGAACTCCCGCGCCGCCCGGGTGCTCCGCCGCCAGCGCCGCCACGCCCAAGTAGCCGCTCCCGCGCCGCCCAAAGCCAGCACCGCGACAACGCCCCAACCCAAGCCGGGGGTCATCAGGCCGGGCGCGCCGATCCCCGCCGCCAAGCCCGTTGCCGGCGCCGCGAACACTCCACGCAGCAGCCAGACCGCAGTGCGTCGCACGCACCTCGGTCTTCCAACATTGGCGGACTCCGCAACGGGGCATTCGCCGATCATGGCGTCAGGAACATGTTGTCGTATTGCACAATCGACCTCAGAGCAGCGGACTTGAGGGCGCCTGCCAAGTTCCCGCACACGGTCCCGGCTTCCCCGCCGCGCAAGCCATCTTCATTCAGTCGCTTAAAAACCCCACTTTTTCGCGGCGGCGCCAAACCTCGCCGGGCCTGAACCGTTTTCAGAACCTGCGACCGGTTGACATCTCGCCCGTTCGTCCGACCAATCTCCGGCCGCATGGCCCAACGCGCTGTCCTCCTCGTCAACCTCGGCTCGCCGGACTCGACGTCCGTCCCGGACGTCCGCCGTTATCTCGATGAATTTCTCGGCGACGAACGCGTCATCGACCGCCCCGCCCAGCCGTTTCGCTCGCTGCTCGTCCACCGGATCATCATCCCCCGGCGCGCCCCGAAATCCGCCCACGCCTACGAGCAGATCTGGACGAAGGAGGGCTCGCCGCTGATCGTGATCTCGAAAAGCGTGCAGCAAAAACTCGCCGCCGCGCTCGGGCCCGAGACGCCGGTGTATCTGGCCATGCGATACGGCAAACCGTCGATCGCCTCCGTGATGGCGCAGATCGTCGCCGACGGCGTCGAGGAACTGTTTCTCGTTCCCCAGTATCCGCACTACGCGATGTCGTCGTGGGAGACGGTCGTCGTGAAGGTTTACGAGGAGGCCGCACGGCTGTCGCCGAAACTGCGCGTCGACTGCATTCAGCCGTTCTACGCGGATGCCGATTACATCGAAGCGCTCCACGCCGTCAGCGCGCCGTATCTTTCGCAGCCGCACGATTACGTGCTTTTCAGCTATCACGGCATTCCTGTGCGGCATCTCCAAAAGGCCGATTCGTCGAAGGCGCACTGCCTCGAGGTCAACGACTGCTGCAACACCTGCTCGCCGATTCACGCGACGTGCTACCGCGCGCAGTGTTTCGCCACCACGCGCGCGCTCGCCGCCCGCGCCGGGCTCGCGCCGGATCGTCATTCGGTTTCGTTCCAGTCGCGCCTTGTGGGCGAGCCTTGGCTCTCGCCCTACACGGATCACGAGTTGGAACGGCTCGCGAAAGAGGGTCGCAAGCGCATCCTCGTCCTCTGCCCGGCTTTTCTCGCGGACTGCCTCGAGACCATCGAGGAGATCAGCGGCGAGGGCAAAGAAACCTTCCTGCACGCGGGCGGCGAAGCGTTCACGCAGATCCCCTGCCTCAACGACCAGCCGCCGTTCATCGATTTTCTCGCGCAGCGTGTCCGCCGCTGGCTGGGCTGACGCCCGCTCGAGCCGCCCAACTCCGCGAAGCCCTTGAACGATTCCGCGCCAGCTTCCGCCTCGCCAACGGCCCAACCTCCGGCGGACTTCGCCGCGGTGCTGCTGCTTGATGCCGCCGGCCGGATCACGAGCGCCAGCCGCGCGGCCCGGACCCTCTGGCACACGGGCGACCGCGAGCTCGTGGGCGAACCGTTCTCATCGCTTTTCGCCTTCGATGTCGTTTCGCAGGAGCCCGATTGGCTGGAAGCGCAGTGGGACGTGATTCTCGGCGCTACGCTCGACCGCACCGCCACGCTCACCGCGCAACCGCGAGCCGGCGCCGCGTGCGAGGTGCGCCTGCAGCTCGAACGCCTCACGAGCGAAGCCTATCTCGCCACGGTGCAACCGCCCGCGCGCGTCGCGCCGGCGCCGCGCGGCGACGAATCCGCCGCGCTCGAACTGCTCCTCCGCCACGCGCCGGCTGGGTTTTTCGACCTCGATTTGTTGCACGGTCGCGTCGCCTACTCGTCGTCCTGGAAAAAAATCCTCGGCTATGTCGACGCCGAGCTGCCCAACACGCTCGAAACCTGGCGCGAACTCATTCATCCCGACGATTCGGCCGCCGCGCCGGATCAGATCGGCCGGAAACTCACCGTCGGCGCGCGCCCCTTCAGCGTCGAGTTTCGCATGAAGCACCGGCTCGGCCACTGGGTGTGGATCCAGTGCGTCGGCGTGCAGGTGCTCAGCGCGTCCGGCCAACTCGAACGCGTGGTCGGCTTTCACCTCGACATCACCGAGCGCAAGGACCTCGAGGAAGCGAGCGTCACCAACGATGAGCGACTCGAATTCCTCGGCTCCGTCGGTCCGCTCGGCGCCTTCGACCTGGATTTCGCCGGCGACACGTTCTGGTTTTCCTCCGGCTGGAAACGGCTGCTGGGTTACCGCGACGACGAAGCGCCGGACGAGATTGGCACGTTCGCCGCCGCGCTGCCGCCCGACGAGCTCACCGCCGGAGTGCACACCTGGCTGCTGCTGCGCGCACCTGGTCAAAGCAATTTCCTCGAACCCGTCCTGCTCACCGGCAAAGACGGCCGGCGCGTGCCGGTTTTGCTCGGCGCGCACCGCGTCCTCACGCGGCGCCGCGATCTCTCGCGCGTCGTCGGCTTTATCTGTCCCGCGCCGGCCGGGCTCCCGCACGCCGATCAGGCCCTCGCCGGGCCCCTCGCGCAAGATGCGTTCGCCGCGCTTTCCGAGGGCGTGCTCATCACCGACGCCTCCGGCCGGATTCTTCAGGCGAACCCCACTGCGGTCCGGCTGCTCGGTCTCAAAGCCGATCAGATCAAAGGCCAGCCCGTCGCGGACGTTTTTCGGATCGTGAATCGCGAATCAGGTCGTCCCGGCGACGATCCCTGCGAACGCGCGCTTTCGGCCGACCAGCCGCTACCGTTGTTCAACGACGACGCCATCCTCCCGATCGCCGAAGACGAAGCGCCGCGTCCGATCGCGTGGACGGCTCGCGCTTCGTTCGACGAGTCCGGCAAGGCCCGCGGCGTCGTCATCGTTTTCCGCGATCCGGCCGAGATGAATCTCACGCCGGAGGAGCTCGTGAAAGCGAATCGCTTCGAATCGCTCGGCCTGCTCGCGGGCGGCATCGCCCACGACTTCAACAATCTCCTCACGACGATTCTCGGCGGCATCTCGCTGGCCAAGGACAACCGCGATTATTCCGCGCTCGAGGACAGCGAAAAATCCTGCCTCACCGCCAAAGGTCTCACGAAGCAGCTGCTCATGTTCGCCAAGGGCGGCTCGGGCACACAGAGCGTCGTCGCCGCGAAGGACATCCTCGCTGACGCCGTGAAAATCGCCGCGGCCGGCGCCGACGCCGAGATCACGCTCGACGTCGCCGACAACGCCGAGCCCGTCCGCGTCGATCGCGCGCAGATCCTGCAGGTGTTTCAAAATCTCGTCGTCAACGCGCTCCAGGCCATGCCGCCCGCGCCCCATCGTGCACGCCTGCTCCTCCGCGCGGCGAACACGCAGCTCGCCGAGAACCAGATTCCGCCACTCGCCGCCGGCACCTATGTCGAGTTCGAGGTGCGCGACAACGGCAGCGGCATTTCGCCCGAGAACCTCCAGAAGATCTTCGATCCGTTCTTCACCACGAAAAAGCACGGCACCGGTCTCGGACTTGCGACGGTGCTCTCGATCGTGCGCAAACACGGCGGTCAGATCGGCGTCGATTCCGTCGTGGGCACGGGCACGGCGTTCACGGTTTTTCTCCCGCGCGCCGACGCCCCCGTCGAAGTTCAGGCGCGCCGCGCACCCTCGCTGCGTTTCGGCACCGGACGCGTCCTGCTGATGGACGACGACCCGAAGATCTCCGCGCTCACCGCGACGATGTTGCAGAGCCTCGACTACAAATACGACGTCGCGAAGAACGGCGAGGAGGCCATCACGCTCTACAAGCGCTACCTCAACATCGGTCGGCCTTACGACGCCGTGATTCTCGACATCACCGTGATCGGCGGCATGGGCGGCGAGGAATGCTTCAAGATCCTCCGCGACCTCGATCCCGACGTGCGCGCGATCGTGTCGAGCGGCTACGACAACGAAGACATGGCGCGCCGCTTCCTCGACATGGGTTTCTGCGGGTATTTGACCAAGCCCTACCGCGTCACCGATCTTGGCAAGGTGCTGAAAACCGTTCTGGCCTGAGCCAGAGATCGGAAGAAAGGCCCGCGGAACCCACGGACTACACGGAAGAGTGGATCCTCATTCCGTGTCCTCCGTGTGTTCCGTGGGCTGAAAATCCCTCCGGGTTTTTCGTGGTTTTCGTGTTTTTCGTGGTTCTACCCGAACCCGTCGCTCACGCGAGCGGCGGCCGCGTCCCGGACTTCTTCGGCGGGATCAGCGCATTCGCCCGCACCACCGCGGCCTCGAGGTCGGCGACCACGTTTTCACGCCCGACCTCGTCGAGAAAGCCCGCCCGCTCCATCGTGAAATACGGCTGCGTGTGCGGACCCGAGAGAATCAGGTGCCGGCCGTGCCGTCGCAGTTTCGCATGCAGGTCCTCGAGCCGGTCGAGCGCAGTCGCATCGAGGGCAGTCACCGCCGCCAGGTGGAGAATGATCACCCGCGTCTCGCCGCCGGCCCGCCGCAGCACAGTCTCGAGTTTGTCCGCCGCGCCGAACAGCAACGCGCCGAAGACGCGATAAACGACCGCGCCCGGCGGCAGTCCCTTGATCTGCTGATGCGGCGCGCCTTCGCCCTCGCGCGCCATCGCCTGCACCTCGGTTGTGTCGGCCACCCGTTTCACGAACAAGCCGGCCGCGAGGATCATCCCGATGCTCACCGCTTTCGTGAGATCGAAGCACACCGTGAGCACAAAGGTCGTGAGAAAAACCAGACCGTCGCTTTTCGGCCGCCGCTTCAGCCAGAGAAATTCATCCCACTCGCCCATGCGCAACGCGACCACGATGAGCACGGCGGCGAGCGACACGAGTGGCACCTCCGACGCCAGCGGCGCCGCCACCAGCAACACCAGCAGCAGGAAAACCGCGTGCACGATGCCGGCCACCGGCGTGGAGGCGCCGTTGCGGATGTTCGTCGCCGTGCGGGCGATCACGCCCGTGACCGGAATACCGCCGAAAATCGGCACGACAAAATTCGCCACGCCCTGCGCCATGAGCTCCTGATTGGAATCGTGCCGGTCGTCGATCAGACCGTCGGCAACCACAGCCGAAAGCAGCGATTCGATCGATCCGAGCATCGCGATCGTGAACGCCGGCATCACGAGGTTCTCCAGCGTGCGCCAGTCGAAATCCGGAAACGCCATCGTCGGCAAACCGCGCGGGATGCCGCCGAACTTGCTGCCGATCGTCTCCACCGGCAGCCCGAAAAAATAAACGAGCAGCGTTCCGAACACGACCGCCACGATCGAGCCGGGCACGCGTTTGCTCCATTTCGCCGGCCACCCGCCGACGATCGCGAGCGACACGGCGCCCAGAGTCAGGGCATACCAGTTGATCGTCGGCAGCGCCCCGGCGAGAGCGATCATCTTGGGCAGGAACTCCGCCGGCTCATGTTCCAGCTGCAAACCGCCCAGCGCGCGCAGCTGCGTCGTGATGATCGTGATCGCGATGCCGCAGGTGAACCCCATCGTCACCGGTTGCGGGATGAACCGGATGAGCGAGCCGAGCCGAAACGCGCCCATCACGAACATGATCGCGCCCGCGAGCATCGTGCAGATGAGCAGATTCGGCAGTCCGTATTTCGCGCCGATCAAAGCGACCAAACCCACGAAGGCGCCGGCCGGTCCTCCGATCTGCACGCGCGAGCCGCCCAGCGCCGAAACGATGAAGCCGCCGATAATTCCCGTGTAGAGTCCCGCCGCCGGCGTCACGCCCGACGCAATGCCGAGGCCGATGCAGAGCGAAAGCGCCACGATTCCGACCGTGATTCCCGCGAGAAGATCGGTCATGAAGCGCGTGCGGTCGTAGCCGGCGAGCGCTTCCAGCAATTTGGGGCGGAACGAAAAATATCCGGTGTCGGTTTTCATGACATGCGCGCCGAGCATGCTCCCGACCATGCCTCACCGGCAAGGTGCGGTATTTGCTTTTTCTTGCGCATATCTTGTCGCTGCCGCGGCGCGTGCGACCGGGCCGCGGCTCAACCGCGCCACGTAAACGCGTGACACAGCGCCACGCCCGCGGCATCGGCCTCGTCCGGCGCGAGCGGACGCCCGTGGCCCAGCAGCGCCATCACCGTGCGCGCCATCTGCTCCTTGCTCGCCCGCCCCGCGCCGACCACCGCCTGTTTCACGCGCAACGGCGCGTATTCGAAAACCGGACACTCGTGCAGGGCCGCCACCGCGATCGCCGCGCCCCGCGCGGCGCCGAGGATCTGCGCCGTCTGAAAGTTCTGCACGTAGATCGTCTGCTCCAGCGCCACGTGCTTCACCGACGTGCCGTCGAGAAACGAGCGCACGCTGCGATGTATCTCGCCGAGCGCGAACGCCATCGTTTCCCGCGAGGGCACGCGCACCGTCGCGCAACGCAACAGCACCGGCGGCCGGCCGGGCGCGAATTCGACCAACGCCAGTCCCGTGCCGCGCAACGACGGATCGATGCCGAGCACCCGGCCCGCGAATGCCGAACGCGGCCGCAACCCGATCGCCTCCGCTGCGGTCGCCGCCGCCTCCAGCGGCACGCGCACGGCGGCCGGCAACGGTTTGCCCGCGAGCTTTGCCGCCCACATCTGCCGGACATTCATGCGCGCCATGCGGGAAAGTGAAAGTGAGGGTGAAAGTGAAAGTGAAGGGGAAAGTGGCTCCCCCGCGGACCTTCCCTTTCACTTTCACTGTCACTTTTCCCTCACACCAGCAGCTTCAGCCCCGCGATCGCGCTCAGCGCCAGCGCCAGGTTCTCGAACAGCCGCTGGTCCATCCTCACCAGGATTTTGCGTCCCAGATACGCCCCGAGAAACACCGCCGGCGCGAGCCACAGGTTGAAAGCGAAGCTGGCCGAGTTGATCAGCCCTAGGTTCACCATGAAGGGGACCTTGAAAAGGTTCAGCAGCATGAAAAACACCGCCCCGGTGCCGACGAATTCCAACTTCGGCAACCGCATCGCGAGAAGGTAAATCGCCATCAACGGCCCCGCGGCGTTGGCCACGAGCGTCGTGAATCCCGCCAGCACGCCGATCGTCGGCGCAAACCAGATTCCGTGTTCGCCTTCGCCGACGTGATTCTTCCGCCGGATGAGATGCAACCCGAGCAGCACGAGCACGATCGCGCCGATCATCACTCTCGCCTGCCGGTCGTCGATTCGTCCGAGCGCAAAATAACCGAGCACCACGCCCGCGGCCGTCCACGGAAAAAGTTTCCACAAGAAACGCCACTGCGAGTGCTGTCGATATGACGCCACCGCGATGAGATCGCCGAAGCACAGCAGTGGCAGCACGACACCGGTCGCCTGCTTCGCCGGCAGGATCTGCGCGAAGATGACCACCGGCAACATCCCGAGCCCACCGATGCCGGTCTTGGAGACGCCCACGAGGAACGCCGCCGCGATCGCCAACGCCCATTGCCAAGGCTCGAAACTCATCGCGCGACACGAGCTAGAAACCGCCGAGAGGTCGAAGACGAATTATCGTGAAACCACGAAAGACACGAAAAACGAATCACTGAAAATGAGCCCACGGAACACACGCAACACACGGATCACACGGAATTCAGAACCATTCTTCCGTGTATTCCGTGTGTTCCGTGGGCCAAATCCGAAACTTTCGTGTCTTTCGTGGTTTTCCCCGTTCGATCTCTAGTCACGCGTTTCGAACGTGCCGTCTTTCACCGTGAACACCTGCCACTCGCCGAGCTCCGCGTCGGGCAGATGCGTGCCGGTCGCCACGATTTGCGATTGCGGATCGATCGCCGCCCAGAAGCGGCGCCGCCGTTCCGGATCGAGCTCGCCCAGCACATCGTCCGCCAGCAGCACCGCCCGCACGCCGCTCTTCTCCTGAAACCACGCCGCCTGCGCGAGCCGCAACGCGAGCACCAGCGAACGCTGCTGGCCTTCCGAAGCGAAATCCTTCGCCGCCGTGCCTTTCACCGAAAACGAAAAATCGTCGCGATGCGGCCCCGCGAGCGTCGTGCGAAATTGCAGATCGCGCGCGCGACCGCTTTCCCAGCGCGCTAGCAGCGCCGCCGCATCGGCGTGCTCGAAATTGGGTTCGTAACGCAGCGCGCTCTTCTCCTTCTCGTCCTGCGCGACGAGCTGCGCGTAGGCCGTCCGCACCGTCGCTTCGAGCGCCTTGAGTCCGCTTTCCCGCGCCACAATCAACGCCGCCGCCGCCGGCGCGAGAATCTGCTCGAAGGCCCCCAGCTCCGCGTCGCGCGCGCCGCCGCGCTTCAGGAGCGCGTTGCGCGCCGCGAGGGCCTTCGCGTAGGCCTGCAGCGCGGCGAAGTATCCAGGATCCATGGACGCCAGCGTCAGGTCGAGCCAACGCCGGCGCAGCGCCGGCGCGCCGCGGACAAGCAGCAGGTCCTGCGACGAAAACACCACGGTCGGAAACCGTCCGAGATAATCGCCGAGCTTGGCGATGCGCGTCTGGTCGCACCACAGCTCCTTGCCGTCGCGCCGCAGCGCGATCGTCACCCGCGAATCGCCGAAGCGCTCGTGCTCGATGTCGGCCGCGATGCCCGCCGCCGGATGGCCGATGCCGACGAGCAGCTTGTTGTCCGTCGTGCGAAACGACCGTAGCGCGGTGAGGAAGCCCGCAGCCTCGAGGAGATTGGTTTTTCCCTGGCCGTTCGCGCCGACGAAAAACTGCTGCCGGCCGGCAAATTCGACGGTGGCAAAGCCGACGTTGCGGAAATGACGAAGCGTGAGTTTCCGAAGCCGCATGCGAAAGCCTCACCACGAAACACAGCCGCCCGCGGAAAGGGAGGAGAAACCACGAAAAACACGAACTACCCGAAAAGGCCGAACCTCGATCCGAAGAGCCCACGGAACACACGGATTACACGGAAATGAAATCCGGTTCGATTCCGTGTGACCCGTGGGCTCGTTTCCCATTTTCGTGTGTTTCGTGTTTTTCGTGGTTCCACTTCCTCAGTCGCGCCGGCGATTTTGGTTCTTGCGCGTGATCGGCGCCGTGGGTTCCTTGCGCGACTCATGAGCACCACCGCACCTGCCAAGGAAAACGCCATCATCAAGACCAGCTACGGCGAAATGACGCTCGCCTTCTGGCCCGACGTCGCGCCGAAAACCGTCGAGAATTTCAAGAAGCTCGCGAACGAAAAATTCTACGACGGCACCGCCTTTCACCGCATCATCAAGGGCTTCATGATTCAAGGCGGCTGCCCCAACACCCGCAAGGGCGAGAGCGGCATGCCCGGCACCGGCGGACCCGGCTACAAGATCAAGGCCGAGTTCAACGCCAAGCCGCACGTCCGCGGCGTCATCTCCATGGCGCGCAGCGCGCATCCCGATTCCGCCGGCAGCCAGTTCTTCATCTGCCACGGCGACGCCCGTTTTCTCGACCGCCAATACACAGCCTTCGGCGAAGTGATCGCCGGCGACGACGTCCTCGAGCGCATCGCCACGGTGCCGACGCAGAACGGCGGCGGCGGCGAGAAGAGCACGCCGATCGAGCGCATCGAGATCGAGAGCATCCGCATCGTTCCCGCCTGATCGCCTCCCGGCCCGGCGATAACGCCGGACCGCCTTGCCGAAGCCGCGACCCCTCGTCGCGGCTTTTGTTTTTCATCCTTGCCCGCGCCGATCGCGGGCTCAGAAACGCCGCTCCTTTTTCATGCCGACCACCCAAGAACTTTCCCTCGATTCCATCAACGTCTACGGCGGCACGCAGGCTCGCGTCACCACCAACGACGACGCCATCGCCAGCTACGCCGACGAGATGTCGCAGGGCGCCGTTTTCCCGCCGATCTCCGTTTATTTCGACGGCACCACCTACTGGCTCGCCGACGGCTTTCACCGCTATCTCGCCGCCAAGCGTCTCGAACGCGCCGCGATCCTCGCCGAGGTCGAACCCGGCGGACGCAGCGACGCCCTGCGCCACGCCCTCGGCGCCAACGCCACCAACGGCGTGTATCGCAACAACGCCGACAAGCGCAACGCCGTCGAGATCGCGCTCGAGGAATGGCCCGACCTCGCCAATCCCGTCATCGCTGAGATCTGCAAAGTCT
>Ga0182740_1002288_pt1 | contig 11924 bp, 9 predicted proteins | sample eDN5th37CKraftBY_FD_128872 | JGI IMG/M metagenome (GOLD analysis project Ga0182740, IMG submission 128872) | Enriched backyard soil microbial communities from Emeryville, California, USA - eDNA 5th pass 37_C Kraft BY (version 2) (version 2) | ecosystem: Environmental > Terrestrial > Soil >...
AGCGCTTCCGCGGCCAGGGCGTCGGGATTGTCCGCGACCAGGCGCGTGCCGTCGGCCTTGGTCAGGCTGGCCGCGCCGGGGCGCCCTTCAACGCGCGCCTCGGTCGAGCCCAGCGGATTCGTCAGGTCCAGCACATAGTGGCGGCCATCGTCCGACCACGAGAAGCCGCCCTGCACGGCGTTCTGCTTGCCGCTTTCCTCGTTGACGGTGATGGCGAAGCGGCCGATGCGCGAAAACGCGTCCGCGCTGGCGCCTTCAATGGGTTTGGGCGTGGTGCAGGCAGCCAGCGTAGCCGCCAGCGCCGCCATCAGAAACCAGCGCAGCGCAGCTGCGGCGCCCTGCATGCGTTGAACAACTGCCGTCACAGGTTGATCCCCAGGCGCTTGGCCACGTCTTGGACGGTCTTGTTCTTGGGGTCTTTCGTCAGAGCGGCGCGCAACAGCTCGATGGCCTGGTCGCGCTTGCCCTGGGTCCAGAGGACTTCGGCAAGGTGGGCCGCGATATCGGCTTCCGGACGCACACTGTAGGCACGCCGCAGATAATCGGCGGCCGCAGCGGAATCGCCCATGCGGTATTTGACCCAGCCCATGCTATCCAGGATGAACGGATCGTTGGGAGCCAGTTCGAGCGCCTGCGTGATCAGGTCCAGGGCCTCGGGCAGGCGCTGGTTATGGTCGGCCAGCGTGTAGCCCAGCGCGTTATAGGCATGCGCATGATCCGGATCCAGCGCGATGACCTGGCGCAGCATGCGCTCCACGTCCGCCAGGCGGTTCTGGCGTTCATACAGCATGGCCAGCTCGTATTTGATCTCGACCGTATCAGGCAGCGCCTGATCGGCGGCCTCCAGCACGGACACTGCCTGCGCCACGCGATCCGCGTCGCGCAGGATCTGCGCCTTGGTCAAGACGCCCAGCGTGCGTTCTTCTTCGTCCTGGGGACCTGCGGCGTCGATCAAGGCCAGCGCGTCGTCCACGCGGCCGCTCTTGGCGCGCAAGGCGGCCTGACGCATACGCACCGAGTAACGCAGCGTCGGATCGTCGATGCGGCCCAATTCGGCGATGGCGTCGTCGTAATGGCCCTGGTCTTCCGCGATGCGGGCCAGCAGCACGTGGGCGTCGGCCGCAGCCGCGCCGGCGTCAGTGGCGCCCGGCACGGTGGCGCGCTGCCGCTGCTGCTGCACGTCCAGGTATTGCTGCAACAACGTCTTGGCCTGCGGCAGCTGCCCGGCCTTATAGGCCAGTTGCGCCTGCATGAACAGCAGGTCGAAATCTTCCGGCGAACGGCGCGACATCGCTTGCAGTTCAGCCAGCGCGCCGTTGTAGTCGCCGCTGTCGGCCAATTGGCCGGCCAGCATCAGGCGCACCTTGCGGGCGTTGGGATTGCGGGCGATGTAGGCGCGCGCCTCGGTCTGCGCGCGCTGCGGATCTACCTTGTAGCCATATTCGAGTACGCGCAGGGCAGCGGCTTCCGACTTGGGCTCCGCCGCCAGGGCGGCGCGCGACTCCTGCGCGGCGCGGGGGTAGTCGCCTGCGGCGGACGCCACGTCCGCCAACGCCAGGTGTGCGGCAGGCAATTTGCGCACGCTGTCGCTGAAGGATTCGTCGAGGATGCGCAGGGCCAGACGCCGGTCATTCAGCCGGCTCAGCACAGCCAAAGCCTGGCCGATGGCCGCCGGCTTGTCGCGCGAGGAATCGATACGGTTGCGCAGGGCCTGGGACAGCCCCTTGGTCTGACCGTTGGCTGCGGCCAGCGCGAGCTCGGTGGAACTGGCCTCGACGTCGTTGGGAGACAGGCGCGCCCAGACCCGCGCGGCGTCCAAGGCGCCGGGGAGATTGCCGCCGGCCAACTGGAACTCCAGGGCGCGACGGGCCAGGCGTGGATCACCGGTATCCCGCGCCAGGCCCAGCATGGTGGTCGCCGCCGAGCCGTACATGCCGCGCTGCGCGGCGATCTCCGACGCAAGCACGCGATAAAAGATATCGGCGGTCAGCGAGACATAGGGCAACTGCCCGGGGCGCAGCCGTATGACTTCGGTTTCAGGTTGGCGGCTCTGGGGCGCCATCCTGGGCCCGGTCGCATCGCGCGTCCGGCTGTCGGCGGCCTGGGCCGGCGGGGTCAGTATTGCTGCCAGCGCAAGCGCTAGCGCGGCGATCCCGATGTTTATAGGTTTGAAAGACGACTTCACGCGGCCCGTCCGGTTGATGGCACAATCTTCGTACACGCAATTAATGATCTTACACTGGCTCATGCCGGAACTGCCTGAAGTCGAAACCACGCGTCGGGGAATCGACGCCGTCATCACCGGCCGGACGCTGACGCGGCTGGTCGTCCATGAATCCCGCATGCGCTGGCCGATCCCGCCGGATCTGCCGGCCACGATCGCCGGCCGCGCCGTGCTGGAGTGCGCCCGCCGGGGCAAGTATCTGCTGCTGCGGTTCGAACACGGCACCCAGATAGTGCATCTGGGCATGTCGGGGTCGCTGCGCAGCGTCGCGCCCGGTGAATTCCTGCGCAAACATGATCACGTCGAATGGATATTCGACGAGGCCGTGCTGCGCCTGCATGACCCGCGGCGTTTCGGGGCAGTGCTTTGGCATCCCGCTGGCGACGGCCCCATAGACGCCCATCCCTTGCTGGCCAAGCTGGGCATCGAGCCCTTCGACCCGCGCTTTGACGGCGCATGGCTGCATCGCCACTTCAAGAATCATGGCGCTGCCGTCAAGCAGGTGCTGCTGGCTGGCATGGCGGTGGTGGGCGTGGGCAATATCTATGCGTCGGAAAGCCTGTTCCGCGCCCGCATCAATCCCAAGACGCCAGCCAACAAGCTATCGCCCGCCCGCTGCGAGCGCCTGGCCGACATGGTGCGCGCCACCCTGGCCGACGCCCTGACCTCGGGCGGCAGCACGCTGCGCGACTATGTAGGCGCCACCGGCGAGCCGGGCGCCTACTTCGAGATCCACGCCGCCGTCTACGAACGCGAAGGCCTGCCGTGCCGGGTCTGCGCCACCCCGATACGTCGCATCGTCCAGGGACAGCGCGCCACCTATTACTGTCCGAAATGCCAAAGAAACTGACCGTAACGCCCCCGGAAATCCGCGGGAAATCCCTGTAAAAACAAGGGCATTTGTTTATAGCAAACGTATTGCACAAACACTAACGTCGGGCTATATTCCTTCCACACACCCTATTCCTATAAAAGTGGAAGGAGCCTCCATGAGCAAGCAATTCGCCTCGCACGCCGATCTGGACGACAAGGTCGTCTCGTTTGAAAAACTGTCCGACAACGCCTATGCCTACACGGCCGAAGGCGACCCCAACACGGGCGTGATCATCGGCGACGAGGCCGTCATGGTGGTCGACACCCAGGCCACCCCGGTCATGGCGCAAGACGTGATCCGCCGCATCCGCGAAGTCACGGACAAGCCCATCAAGTACATCCTGCTGTCGCACTATCACGCCGTGCGCGTGTTCGGCGCGTCCGCCTACAACGCCCAGGAAATCCTGGCCAGCCGCGACACCTATGACCTGATCGCCGAGCGCGGCGAACAGGACAAGGCCAGCGAAATCGGCCGCTTCCCCCGCCTGTTCCGCAACGCCGAATCGATCCCGCCGGGCCTGGTCTGGCCGACGATGACGTTCAAGGGCGAAATGACGGTCAATCTGGGCAACCTGGAAGTCAAGCTGCTGCAAGTCGGCCGCGGCCACACCAAGGGCGACACCATTGCCTGGCTGCCCGAGCAGAAAATCCTGTTCGCCGGCGACCTGGTCGAATACCAGTCCACCCCCTATTGCGGCGACGCCTATTTCCGCGATTGGCCCACTACGCTGGACGCGCTGTCCGGCTTTGAAGCCGAAAAGATGGTCCCGGGTCGTGGCCCGGCGCTGAAAAACGCCACCGAAGTCCGCCAGGGCTTGGCTGGCACGCGCGCCTTCCTGACGGACCTGTACGGCGCAGTGAACCGCGGCGTGGCCGAAGGCAAGGACCTGAAGACCATCTACCGCGAGGTCTACGACTTCATGAAGCCGCGTTACAGCGACTGGGTGATCTTCGATCACTGCATGCCGTTCGACGTGTCGCGCGCCTATGACGAGGCCACCGGCCATACCCACCCGCGCATCTGGACCGATAAGCGCGACCTGGAAATGTGGGCGCAGCTGGAAGGCTGATTCCAAATGGGGCCGCGCCACGCGGCCCTAGCCAGCAGGAACCGGAATCGCGCGCCGCAAGGCAGCGCGCGGTGACGTGACATAAAAACAATATGACCCACACAGGAGACAACCGTGGGAGACATCGACTTTCAGGCGATGGAGTTCGCCTATGAAAAGCATGCGGACCAGGCCGCCAGCGAGCTTGCGCGCCATCAGGTAGTGGTTGTGGGAGCGGGCCCGGTGGGCCTGACCACCGCGCTGGATCTCGCCCGCCAGGGCGTGCGCGTGGTGGTGCTGGACGACGATTTCCGCCTGTCCACGGGCTCCCGCGCCATCTGTTTTTCCAAGCGCACGCTGGAAATCTGGGACCGTCTGGGCGTGGGCCAACGCATGATAGACAAGGGCGTCTCGTGGAACGTGGGCAAGGTTTTCTTCCGCGAACAGGAAGTCTGGCGTTTCGACCTGCTGCCCGAGCCCGGCCATCGCCGCCCCGCCTTCATCAACCTGCAGCAGTATTACGCCGAAGGCTATCTGTACGAGCAGGCGCGCCAGGAACCCAACATCGATCTGCGCTGGAAGAACAAGGTCGTCGGCGTGGAGCAGCGCGATGACGGCGTGGTCTTGAACGTGGAAACGCCCGACGGCGCGTACGCCCTGCATGCCGACTGGCTCGTCGCCTGCGACGGCGCGCGCTCGCCGGTACGCAAGCTGATCGGCCAGGAAAGCCATGGCCGCATTTTCCGCGACCGCTTCCTGATCGCCGACGTCAAGATGCAGGCGGACTTTCCGACCGAACGCTGGTTCTGGTTCGACCCGCCATTCCATCCCAACCAGTCGGTGCTGCTGCACCGCCAGCCGGACAACGTCTGGCGCATTGACTTCCAGCTGGGCTGGAACGCCGACCCCGTCGAAGCCGTCAAGCCCGAAAACGTGCTGCCGCGCATCCGCGCCCTGCTGGGCCCCGACGCGCGCTTCGAGCTGGAATGGGTCAGCGTCTATACCTTTGCGTGCGAACGCATGGACAAGTTCCGCCATGGCCGCGTGGTCTTCGCGGGCGACTCCGCCCATCGCGTGTCGCCATTCGGCGCCCGCGGCGCCAATAGCGGCGTGCAGGACGCCGAGAATCTGGCGTGGAAATTGAAGCTGGTGCTGGCCGGCCAGGCACCCGAAGCGCTGATCGACAGCTACAGCGTCGAACGCGAATTTGCCGCCGACGAGAACATCCTCAACTCTTCGCGCGCCACCGATTTCATCACGCCCAAGAGCGACATCAGCCGCAGCTTCCGCAATGCGGTGCTGAACCTCGCGAAGACTCATCCCTTCGCGCGCTCGCTGGTCAACAGCGGCCGCCTGTCGCTGCCCGCGACCTACGCAGGTTCCCCGTTGAACACGCCGGACACCGACGCCTTCACTGGCCGCATGGTGCCGGGCGCGGTGGCGCTGGACGCGCCTGTGGATACGCAAGGCGCGCAGGACTGGTGGCTGGCGCAGCTGAATGGCGAATTCGTGCTGGCCCTGTTCTGCGGCGATACCCTGCCCGAGCGCGACACGCTGCTCGCCCTGCAGGCCCTGCGCCTGGCGCCCGTGCCGGTCAAGGCCGTGCTGGTGGCCAGCCCGCTGTGCGACCTGTCGGCGCTGCCGAAGGAACTGGCTGCGGTCACCGACCGCGAGGGTTGCCTGGGCAAGCGCTACGACGCGCAAGCCGGTACCGCCTACCTGATCCGCCCCGACCAGCACGTCTGCGGCCGCTGGCGCACCTTCGACGCCGCTGCCGTCACTGCCGCCGTCGGCCGCGCCACGGGCCGCGCCTGAACTTCGAGATCACTTCATCATGCTGATTACCGAAACCAACCTGAGCTCGCCGGACGACTTCTACGAAGCGCTGATCGAGACCCATCGCGATCTCACCAACGAGCAAAGCCAGGAACTCAACGCGGCACTGATCCTGCTGCTGGCCAACCACCTGGGCGACATGGACGTGCTGCGCGAGGCCCTGAGCCAGGCGCGCGCTTCCGTGGCGCCGTAAACGCCAGTCAGACTCCCACCGCAAAGGTGTTCACGATCAGCGTCCGCAGCCACTGGTTGCCGCTGTCCCGATCCACCCGGCGCTGCCAGTACATATTGGTCTGCAGCGCCGGTACCCTTATCGGCGGCGTCATGTAGCGCAGGCCGAATGGCGGCGCGGCGCTGGCGGCGAGTTTCTCGGGCACCGTGGCCAGCAAATCGGTAGCGCTGACGATATACGGCACGGCCGAAAAGTGCGGCACGCTGAAGTGCTCGGCCAGGTCGACGCCCGCGCGCTCCATGGACTGATTGACCTGCCCATAGGGCGCCGCGCGCGAGACGATCAAGTGGCGCTCGGCTCGGAAGGCCTTGAGGCCCATACCGGCATGGGCCGTCGGATGAGCCTGCCGGAACAAGGTTGCGTAGCCCTGGCGGAACAGCATGCGCTGCAGCGTCCCCGCCCCCATTTCATCGAATGCCCCGATCGCCAGGTCCACGCGCCCCGTCTCCATTTCCCGCGGCAGGTCCGGCCCCTGCACGCGCACGGAATCGATACGCACCAATGGCGCCACCTGCACGCAGACTTCCATCAGCCGCGGCATGAAGTGGATTTCGCCCACGTCGGTCATCGCCACGCGGAAGCGGCGCGTACTGGTGGCGGCGTCGAAGACGTCCTGGTCTTTCAGCGCCTGCGACAGCATTGTCAGCGCCTCGCTGACAGGGCCCGCCAGGCGCTGCGCGCGCGGTGTGGGCAGCATGCCCTGCGCCGTGCGTACGAACAGGTCGTCGCCGAATGCCTCCCGCAGCCGCCGCAGCGCATTGCTGACAGCGGGTTGCGACAGGTCCATCCGCCGCGCCACGGCCGACAGGTTGCGATCCTCCAGCAGATGCTGGAAGAGCAGCAGCAGATTCAGATCGACATTGCGCAGTTCCGCCATGCGCCCCCCTACTATTCACAAAATTTATAGTCTCTATTTTTGCATTCCCGTAGCCGCAGCGGGGATTTTTTCCGACAATGGCATATCGGTCACCGGAAGCCTTCCGGACCGGCCACCCGCATCAGGCCGCGCGGCCAAGCACCGCGCCGCCGCTCAGGAGGATTCCATGGAACTGCAATACCAGACCGGCTTCGGCAACGAATGCGCGACCGAGGCCCTGCCCGGCGCGTTGCCGGTGGGCCGCAACTCGCCACAGCAATGCCCTTACGGCCTGTACGCCGAGCAATTGTCCGGTACCGCGTTCACCGCGCCGCGCAATGAAAACCGCCGCTCCTGGCTCTATCGCATCCGTCCGGGCGTGCAGCACAAGCCCTTCGAAGCCTTCGGCGGCGCCACGGGCTGGCTGAGCACGTTTGGCCATGGGCCCGTCACGCCCAATCAGTTGCGCTGGAGCCCGATGCCCATTCCCTCCGCCCCCACCGACTTCCTGGAAGGCGTGAAGACCTGGGGCGGCAACGGCGGCCCTGACGAACAATGCGGCGTGGGTATCCACCTGTACGCGGCCAACCGTTCGATGCAGGGACGCTTTTTCTACAACGCGGACGGCGAGCTGTTGCTGGTGCCGCAGGAAGGCCGCCTGCGCCTGGCCACCGAACTCGGCCTGATCGACCTGGAACCGCTGGAAATCGCCGTCATCCCGCGTGGCGTGCGTTTCCGCGTGGAACTCCTGGACGGCGCCGCGCGCGGCTATATGCTGGAGAACTTCGGCGCAGCCATGCGCCTGCCCGAGCTGGGCCCCATCGGCTCGAACTGCCTGGCAAACGCCCGCGACTTCAAGACGCCCGTGGCGTGGTACGAAGACATCGAAGGCGACTTCGAACTGATCGCCAAGTTCACGGGCGGCTTCTGGCGCGCTTCCATCGGCCATTCGCCGCTGAACGTCGTGGCCTGGCACGGCACGCACGCGCCGTACAAGTACGACCTGCGCAACTTCAATACCGTCGGCTCCATCAGCTACGACCATCCGGACCCCTCGATCTTCACCGTGCTGACCGCGCCGTCGGACACCCCGGGAACGGCCAACATGGACTTCGCGATCTTCCCGCCGCGCATCCTGGCCATGGAAAACACCTTCCGTCCGCCCTGGTTCCACCGCAACATCGCCAGTGAATTCATGGGGCTGATCCAGGGCGTCTACGACGCCAAGGCCGACGGCTTCGCCCCTGGCGGCGCCAGCCTGCACAATTGCATGAGCGGCCACGGGCCCGACGCCGAGACCTTCGAAAAGGCCTCTCACGCCGACACCAGCACCGCCCACTACATCCGCGACACCATGGCGTTCATGTTCGAGACGCGGCGCGTCATCCGCCCGACGGAACAGGCCTTGGCCTCGGTAGAATTGCAGGGCGACTACTACCGGTGCTGGCAGGGCATAGCCAAGCATTTCGACCCCAGCAAGGCGTGATACGCAGAACCTCTGCTTTCCGCGCCCGCGGCGATGAGCGCAAGCTCATCGCCGTTTGGCATTTGGATTTTCCGGCGCCTGACGCCCGGCCACCGCATAACCACACTGAAAGAGACACGCAGCCATGACCACCACCATCAATGAAACCCACGACCCGTCGCTCAAGAGCTGGGTCGCCAGCGCCAACACCGGCGAGTCGGATTTCCCGGTGCAGAACCTGCCCTACGCCGCGTTCCGCCGCAAGGGCACAAACGAATCGTTCCGCCCCGGCGTGGCCATCGGCGACCAGATCCTGGACCTCGCCGCGCTGGCTGCCAAGCAGCCCTTCGAAGGCCTGGCGGCCGAAGCCCTGGCCGCTTGCGCCACGGACAGCCTGAACGCCCTGATGGCCTTGGGTCAGGCGCACTGGAGCGCCCTGCGCCTCGCCCTGTCCCGCGCACTGCGCGAAGGCGCGGCCCTGCGCGGTACCGTCGAACCGCTGCTGATCAGCCAGGCCGACGCCGAGTACACCACCCCCGCCCGCATCGGCGACTACACCGACTTCTACATCTCTGTGCACCACGCCACCGCCGTGGGCAAGCAGTTCCGTCCCGACAACCCCCTGCTGCCGAACTACAAGTGGGTGCCCATCGGCTACCACGGCCGAGCCTCGAGCATCGGCGTGGATCAGAAGTTCCCCCGCCCCGTCGGCCAGACCCGCCCCGCCAACGAAGGCGAAGCGCCCCAATTCGGGCCCTGCGCCCGCCTGGACTACGAACTGGAACTGGGCATCTTCGTCGGCACGGGCAATGCCCAAGGCGATCGCATCAGCCTGGCTGACGCCGAATCCCATGTTTTCGGCCTGTGCATCCTGAACGATTGGTCGGCGCGCGACATCCAGGGCTGGGAATACCAGCCCCTGGGTCCCTTCCTGTCCAAGAACTTCGCATCCACGATCTCGCCCTGGATCGTCACCATGGAAGCGCTCGAGCCGTTCCGCACGCAATGGAACCGCGGCCCGTCCGAACCGCAACCCATGCCCTACCTGGCGTCCGACGCCAACCGCGCCAAGGGCGCCTTCGACGTGCAGATGGAAGTCCTGCTGACCACCGAGAAATCGCGTGCCGACAAGCAACCGCCCGCCTTCCTGTCGCGCAGCAACTTCCGCGACGCCTACTGGAACGTGGCGCAACTGATCACGCACCACACGGTCAACGGCTGCAACCTGCAACCGGGCGACATGCTGGGCACCGGCACCCTGTCCGGTCCCCAGCCTTCCGAAGCCGGCTCGCTGCTTGAACTTTCCAACGGCGGCAAAAATCCGATCGAACTGCCCTGGGGCGAAAAACGTACCTTCCTGCAGGACGGCGATCAGATCATCATGCGCGCCGAATGCGTGAAGGCCGGCTATCCGCGCATAGGCTTTGGCGAAAGCTTGGGCCAGGTACTGCCGGCCCGCGCCTGATCCGCGCCTGATCCGCGCCTAGTCCGCGCCTAGTCCGCGCCGGCGCCCGCTCTTGCGGGCGCCATCAACGCCTCGATCTCTTCGTCCTTGGCCTGCCATTGCTGGCCCAGCCAATGATGGAAGGTCGAGCGGAAAGTCTTGTCACCGGTGTAGTCGGCGTCACAGAACTCCGGCGGCACCGGCAACTGCCGCATACGCACCAGCACCTGGCCCGCACGGCCGCAAGCCAGGTCCCAAAAGCTGGGAGCGCCCCCCGGATAGACGATCGTCACGTCTATCATCGAGCGAAAACGCTTGCCCATCGCGTTCAGCGCCACCGCCAGTCCGCCCGCCTTGGGCTTGAGCAGATGCCGATACGGCGATCCCTGCGCATCGCGCTTGGCCGCACTGAAACGCGTTCCTTCAGCAAATACCATCACGCTGGTCGGCACCAACGAGAACTTCGCGCACGCGCGCCTCGCGGCTTCCTGATCCTGCCGCCCCAGATCCGGATTGCGCCGCAACGCCGCCTTGCCGTGGCGCTTCATGAACGGAAAATCCAGCGCCCACCACGCCAGCCCGATCACGGGCACATAGATCAACTGCTGCTTCAGGAAGAACTTCAGCAGCGGAATACGCCGGTTGAGCGAATGCTGCAGCACGAAGATGTCCACCCAGGACTGGTGGTTGCAGTTGACCAGGTACCAGTCGGCGTAGCGCAACCCGTCATGGCCCCGCACATCCCAGGACATATCCTGGATCCGCGCCAGCCATCCGGCGTTGCAGGACACCCAGGCCGTGGCGATGCCATTGAGCACGGGATCGACGCTCCGCCTGACCGCCGCGAACGGCAGCAGCAACTTCAACAAGGCCAGTGGAAACAGCAGCAGGCACCAGAACACCGTGTTGAGCGCCAGCCAGACGGTACTGACGGTCCCCGTCACCCATGCGAACCGCCCACGCGGCAACGGCAACACGCGGCGCCGCTCGGACGCGCGGGCATCGGATTTGTTTGATTGGGCGGCAGCGGCGCGGCCAGCCCCGGAAGACGATTCAGGAAAAGTCATGCGCCAGTTTCCTACCTTCACCAAAAATCCGACTTGCGCAGAATCAAGCCTACGATCAGGCGCAGCGTCAGCACCCACCGCAAGACAGAACGTATGCTCGATGAGGCCGCCCGGCGCCCCAGGCTCCCGACACCCCAAGCGTCTTAAAAACCAGCAGCATCCCGCAGAGGCCAGCCGCCATCAAGGCAGGCGATACCGCTCTTCCCGATAAGCCCAACTGGCCCACAAAGCATGCGCCAATGCCTCTTCCGAGAGCTGAGGATCCAAAGGCTCCACCGGCGCATAAACCTCATCCCGCCCCACAGGCGCGGCCTCGTATCGGAACTGCCGCGGCGGCTTCGAAGGCTCCAGCACCAGCAACTGATCCCCCCGCAGATAGCCGAAATTATCCGCGTACTGCATCATCGCCCGGTTCGGATCCCGCTGCGTCAGATCCACGCCGAGCATAGGATTCACGTTGTCCAGGCCCATCAAGGACAGCATGGTAGGCGCCATGTCGATCTGGCTGACCAACCGCTCATCCTGCCGCGGCGCAATCCCCGCCCCCAGAATCAGCGCGGGAATCTGGAAATGCCGCACCGGCACCGGAATCGAGCCGTAGACGCGCGAATCGTGATCCGCGATCACCAGGAACACCGTGTTGTCCCAGTACGGAGCCTTGCGCGCCTTGTCGAAAAACTGGCCCAAAGCCCAGTCCGCATAGCGCACCGTGTTGTCCACGGTGGCCGGATCCCCCTGAGGCTGGATGCGCCCTTCCGGATACTCCCACGGTGAATGATTGGACACCGAGAACGCCAGCGTGAACACCGGCTTATCGCCATCGGCGCGCAGCAGCCGGTCCACCTGGTTGAACATGTCTTCGTCCGAGGCCCCCCACG
>Ga0182740_1002293_pt1 | contig 11895 bp, 10 predicted proteins | sample eDN5th37CKraftBY_FD_128872 | JGI IMG/M metagenome (GOLD analysis project Ga0182740, IMG submission 128872) | Enriched backyard soil microbial communities from Emeryville, California, USA - eDNA 5th pass 37_C Kraft BY (version 2) (version 2) | ecosystem: Environmental > Terrestrial > Soil >...
CATCTATGCGCAGATCGGCCTCGTCGTGCTCATCGCGCTCGCAGCAAAGAATGGCATTCTAATAGTCGAGTTCGCCAAGGAGCGCCGCGAGGAAGGCTTCTCCATCCGGGAGGCCGCCGTGCTTGGCGCCGAGATGCGCTTCCGCGCCGTTATAATGACTTCGATCGCCTTCGTATTGGGTCTCCTTCCGCTCGTCATTGCAACTGGCGCTGCAATGATCAGCAGGCGCGATGTCGGAACGCCGGTCTTCGCGGGAATGCTCGCCGCCAGCCTCATCGGGATTTTCATAATCCCCATGCTCTACGTGGTCTTCCAGACCATCCGCGAACGCGCGAAAGGCCTGACCGGCAAGCCTCCGGCCGCGAAGAAGATGCCTGAACATTGACCGCGGGCGCTCGCCCGTACTGGGCGAAATCTCGCACGGTTCGCGGCGAGGACGGTGTGGCAATCGGCATGCGGCCGCGCTAGAAGCGCCCCATGGATTCCTCTTCTTCAAAGACATCAGGGACGGCGGCTTCCACCCCCTCCCAGGCAAGCTCCGCCAAGCCGGCGTCGCCCAATCTCGCCGAAGGTTTCGTGCTGCTCGATAACAGCACGAGCCTTGATGCCGTATCGAAGCTGTTCGAAAAGCCCGTCGAGATCATCCGCGCGGATGCTCCGGAAGATGTCGAAGCCGCGCTAACGGCGCTGCAGGCGGGTATTGGACGCGGCCTGCATGCCGCCGGCTTCTTCTCCTACGAGCTTGGCTACCTGCTCGAGCCAAGGCTCGCGCATCTGCTGCCTGAGCAGCGCAAAATGCCCTTGCTCTGGTTTGGCCTCTATTCCGCCCCCCGTGAAATGACGGGAGCCGAGGTGCAGGGATGGCTGACCGAAGAGGCTATCGGCAACCCAACGCTGGGTGAGCTTGCGCATAGCTGGGATAGCGTTTCGTATTTGAAGCGCTTCGACGAAGTTCAAAAGAACATCCGCAGCGGCGACATCTATCAGCTCAATCTCACGTTCAAGGCGAAGTTCAATCTCCAGGGCTCGCCGCTCGCCCTCTATCGTGACCTGCGCCTGAAACAGCGCGTCGCCTACGCGGGTCTCGTTGACACGGGCGATGCAACTATTCTGTCAGCGTCGCCCGAACTTTTCATCGACCTGCACGACAACCTCATCGAAACCCGGCCCATGAAGGGAACGGCACCGCGCGCCGGCACGCCCGAGGGAGAGGCAGAGGTGCGCCAGACCCTGTCGACGGACGTCAAAAACCGCGCCGAGAATTTGATGATCGTCGACCTGATGCGCAACGACCTAGGGCGGATCGCCGACCTCGGTTCTGTGACCGTCACGGATCTCTTCACGATCGAAACCTTCAAGACCCTCCATCAGATGACATCAGGCGTGCGCGCGCACCTGAAGGATGGTGTCGGCATCAGAGATATTCTGAAGGCCATCTTCCCGCCGGGCTCCATCACGGGCGCCCCCAAGATCCGGGCGATGGAACTCATCCGCGAACTTGAAACCGAGGCGCGCGGCATCTACTGCGGAGCCATCGGCAATTTATCGCCGGATGGTTCGGCACAGTTCAACGTCGCCATCCGCACGGCCGTCATCGACCGCAACGGCGCGGGTGAAATGGGTATCGGCTCAGGGATCGTCGCAGATTCCGACGGCCCGAAAGAATATGCCGAGTGCCTGCTCAAGATGAAGTTCTTGACCGACCCCGTTCGCCGCTTCGAACTGATTGAGACGATGCTCTATGAGCCGGGCGATGGCATCTGGTTGCGGGGTTATCACTTGGCGCGGCTGGCAGCGTCAGCGGCATACTTCGGATTTGCCTATGACCCGGTGAAGGTCAGGGACGCCATCGACAAGGCGATCGCCGAGCAGCCCGGTGAGCGGCGGCGCGTCCGCCTGCTGCTCGACGAGGATGGCGCCGTCACGGTCACGACAGCGCCTCAGCCAAAGAGCCCGGCGGATGCCGTCATGCGGTACGTGGTCTCCGACACGCGCGTGAACAGCGGCGATCAGTTCCTGTACCACAAGACGACGCGCCGCGAGCTTTATGATCGGGAGTGGAAGCACTATTCCGAAACCCTCGGCGCCGACGAGGTGATCTATCTCAACGAGAACGGCGAACTCGCCGAAGGCAGCCGCACGACCGTCTTCGTCGAGCGCGACGGCAAGCTTCTGACGCCCCGGCTCGCGGCCGGTCTTCTGCCGGGCACGCTGCGGGCGGCGCTCGTCGACGAGGGCCGAGCATCGGAAGCCGCTTTGACGATCGACGACGTCAACAAGGCGGATGCGATTTATTTGGGAAATTCCGTTCGCGGACTTATTCGAGCCGAGCCGCTGGTGCCGCGGCTAGTGGGAGACCACCGGGACTAGGAGAGAGTCACTTTCGGCCGGCAATTGCGTAACGGGGCTGATGGTTTTGACGGAAGTCTGCGTCTCGCGACGCGAGGCGATGGCCATCGCAATGAGCGCCGCCAGCGTCAAAGCAACCGCAGTGAATATGGCTTTCGATGAAAGCCGTGCGCGGCGTGCAAAGACCTGAGGAATCTCTTTCGTCATGCCTTCTTCGGTACTCGGCAGCATGACCACTCTCTAGCCCGCCCGATGCCGCGCGACACCTGCGCACATCGTAAGTAGAAGAAGCATTTCTTCAGAAAACAAGATCGCGATAAACCCCGTTTTGAATGCCACGCCAGATTACATGCCGCGAACCATGCAGCCGAGCATCAGGATCGTATAGGAAGCAAGCAACGCCCAAGATTCATGTCCCGTTAGCCAAGGTATTTCTGCGCCGAAAAATTGGGACGTCAGGACGATGACGGTTAGGATCACCGAAAGCATGAAAGTTACAATGCTTGGCGCCTTCAAACCCATGTCGTGCACTCCCTCCGCTCTTAGCCGAACGCGCATTTCGCCCCCCTTGCTCTCATGGGTTCCCAAACCGCCGAATCTTTATAGCAGCCAGCAGAGGCGGTTGAGATCATCTGCGCTGGATTGCATGTGGAAAGCTTTTGGTGAGGGGCGCTCTACGAAGGTGCGCATGCCGCCTGTCCTGCAACTTAGGTGTTGCCGGCAGGTGCGCTTTTCACCCGCCGAGGCCGGAACAGGCGGGCGAGCCACGCCAACAAGATCAATGTGATAAGTCCCGCTCCGATAACGGCTTGCGGATGCTTGTCCCAGAGCAACAGTGGTGCCACCCGGCCATCCCAGACGAGCTTCAGGTCGTCTCCCAGAACCTTCGTGGAGTAACCGGCCGACGGCGCAAGCATCATGTCGGCGGCCGCCCCCTGATCGCTGCTGGCAATGATGCGCTCCCGAACCCGCGGCGAGGCCAGCACCTGCATCTTGGCAGGATCAGCTGAGACGGCCCGCAACACCTTCTCCCGCGGCCCCGGCTTCAGTCCCGACAGATAACCGGCGAGCGCGCGCAGCTCATCTTCCGAAAGCGATTTCAGCAGGCTGTCGAGATCGCCGGGCTGAAGGGCGAACAGCATCTCGCGCGCATCGGGCGGCACGCTCGCAATCCGAACGATCGCCCTCCGGTCGTTGAGTGCAAGTATCCGGTCGAGGGAAGCTCGAGTAAGATCCTTCGGCGACATCCGCTTATGCAACTCGTACTCGGTCACCCTTCCGATCTGGTCGCCGGCGAGACCCGTCCAGTCGAGGCCGGCGCCGACCGACTTCAGGTCCCGTGCGATCTGGAGTCCGCTCTCGGGCATAAGGTGCACCGCATTGTTCAGGGATCCATCCTGTAGCCGATTGAGAATGGCCGGCTCACCCTCCGAGGCGACCAGGATCGACACCACCTCATCGAGCCGCGGCAGGGCATCCGGCCGAACCCCGTCGAGGAACTTTCGGAATTCCCCGTTCTCGTCCGCAATCCTCAGAACGAGCGCGTGCGCGCGCCTGAAGGTCTGCCAGACGTCGATGACATTGTCAGCCGCGGCATTGGCAATCTCGGCAACGTGCTCGTTCATCTGCTCACGGAGAGTGTTTGCGAGCTCTTCGCGAACCTTCTCCTTTGTGGCCGGTGCCTTCATCTCGGTGGCGATGATCGGCAGCACGCCGTTGCGGAAGTCCCAGAGATCCTTGGCAATGAGAACGAGGCCAACGCCACCGGCCACTGCCGAGACAAGACGCGAAAGAACGCTGCCCACGATCCGTTGGCCGACACGCTGCGCGAGCCCGGCAAGTTGACGTCGCACGATGAGGATCGTCGCCCCGGCAAGTCCGCCGCCGGTTTCCTTCAGCACAGAACCCGCCGAGACGCCGCCGGCCCCTTTACTCGGATCGACCACGACGCCCTTGCTCGCATCGCTGGCAAGCGCTGCGGCGACCGAGCTTCCATAACGCGGTCCGACGTAAGCCTTCAGGCAATCGAGGAGGGGCCCCGTCGCATCCGCGCTCGCGAACTCGATTGATTTGCCAACTTCGCTTGCAACTCCCGTTGCGAGGTCCTCGATGCCTGCTTTCACGGCATCCGAGCGATAGACCCGTTCGGCGACGGCTGTGGCGAGCTGTTGTGACTTTTCGCTGTCGGCAAGTGACTGGAGACGTTCCGACCAGCTCGTTTCGCTCGTTATCTCGGCAACGGCGATATCAACGCGGCTGTCGATGATCTGATCAAGGTTCCTCTGCCGCCATTGGTCGGCAACCAACGCCTTGTAATCGATCGTCTTTGTACCATTTGTGAGAGCGTCGGTTGCGATGGTTACGACAGCGGCTTTGAGGGCGAAGTCATCTTTAGCTTGGCACGCTTCGTAGTCTGCCCGGCTGACCGGTTGGGCGAAAGCAAAGCGCATTGGAACCTGACACACCATAATGGCCGCGGCGGTCAGCAGCGAAACGGGCAGGCGCAAGGAATGGATCACTTCAGCTCAGTCCCCGGCACATTCTACCGGTGTAACCCGCGGAACGCGGCCGGTAACGGCGGTTTAAGTATAAAGCATCGATTTCGTGGGAACAGTGTCTGCAATCCAGGGGTTGCTGGATAGTCTCGACTTGGGCCTCGTCTTCGTCGCTGGGATCGCGCGCCGGCGATTCGAAATGGAACCTTTAGCCGAAGGAAAACTGCATGCTGCAGAACCAGAGTTCTCCGGGGATCGTAGGAAATTGTGCCGCAATGCAGCAACACTTTCGCGGCAAACCAGCGCGGCATTCCGTCCAGCTTAACCAATCGTAAGTAACCTGACACCAAAACGTATGGCGTTTTCAGCTACTTCGTAATAGCTTCCACAAACCAAATCTCAACTGCGGGTATCTGCAAAGTAGCTCAAATCTGCGGCGACGCGACAAAGTTGCGTTGGCATCTGAGGCGCCCACGGCGTAATAGCGTCCCACAGGGTAATAACGAGTTCACGTAGGTAATGAAAAACCAAGAAAAATTTCAGCCTCCCCGCGGGAGCCTCTATATTCCCGGCGGGAAATCGGGGGTTCTGCTGGTTCACTCTCTGGGCGGATCACCGCTGGAGATGAAGGCTGTTGCCCACGCGCTGTCCCGTAAGGGCATGACCGTTTATTGCCCCGTTGTTCCGGGTCTCACCTTTGGAACGGACGTCTCTGGACTTTCAACGTGGCAGGATTGGTATAAGTCGGTTTCCGACGCTTTCGACCACCTGCGCACGGTTTGCGATAACATCATCATCGGTGGCGCCTCGGCCGGCTCGATCCTGGCTTTGAGGCTTGCGGCGTATCGGCAGGACCAAGCCTGCGGCGTGATGCTTTACGCACCGACGCTTGCCGTCAACGGCTGGGCCATCCCGAAGGCGATCAAGCTGTTTCACCTTGTCACCGACAAGTGGACGGCACGGCTCTTCAAATTCCGCACGCCGGCTCCCTATGGCATCAAGGATGAGCGCGTACGCAATTTCGCGCTCGATTCCATGCGCGGCAGCGATAACATGCCGGCCGACATTACCGAGCGCGGCGGCGGCACTGTCTATGAATTCTTCTGCCTCGTCCGCAACGTCCGTCCGATGTTGCCGCTCGTGAAGCTTCACACGCTGATCTTCCATCCCCGCCACGACGACCAGAGCGACATCAAGAACACGATGGCACTCCAGCGCCAGCTCGGCGGCATGGTCGAAGTATCGGTGCTCGACGATAGCTATCACTTGGTCACGCTCGACCGTCAGCGCAACTATGTTGTTGAGCGGACAATGGAATTTGTCGAGCGCGTGCTTGCGCGTCAGGCCGACAAGGCCGCAAGCCAGAAGCCCGCTTCCACAGGCTCGAAACAACTGGGCGCAGCTGAATAGCTGAAGCGTTCGCAGGGCACTATCGCGAAAAAGGCGGCACCAACCTAGTTGGAGCCGCCTTTTCTGTTTCCGTATCTCGTGAGCTGCCCGTCGTAACTTGAGAGCGCTAGTCCGCTGCCACTGGCGATTGGGCCTTCGGCTGCGTAGCCGCCGCTTTCTCAGGCGGCTTTTTCTTCTTGTGAGCTGCCGCCGCGACTTCGGCGGTCTTGGTCTTCGGAGCAGCAGAAGTGGTCTTCGCAGGTTTCTTCGTCGCTCCAGCGGCCTGCTTCTTCACAGCTGGAGCGTGGGCGGGGACGCCGGCTGCGCCGGTGCTGGCGCCAGAGCCTGGGGAGGCAGATGCCTCGTCAGGAGCACACGACGGCAGGTCAGCCGGAGCGCGGGTCCAAATGAACGACTTGCCCAAGAAGCGCATGCCCTTGTAGCCCGTCACCTTGAGCTTGTCGGGCCCAACGAGATCCAGGGCCACGCTGTAGGATTTGCCTTCCTTGGGGTCATAGACCCAACCGTTGTCGAAACCGCCGCCAGAGAGCTGTTTCAGGTCGCCCAGCACCGGCAGACCGCAGATCGGACGCTCGCGCATTTCCGGCTCGGGATTGTACCTGTCGACTTTCGGCTGCCCATCGGCGGCCATCGGCTCTTCCAGCCAATAGATCTTGCCGCACAGCGTGGTCGGTGTGCAGATCTCGATCTTCACGGCGCCTTTGCCGCTGTCGTCATACCAGACGCCCACTTCTTTCGGCTCGGCGGCCGCCGGAGCGGGTCCGATGCTCGCGCCCAGCAAACAGGTTGCGGCTACGAGGGCAGCTGTTGAACAATTCACAATATTGAAGCTACGCATGACAATAAACCGCAGATGAGAACCCAAGTTTATTACTCCTATGCCCCGAAAGCGGCAAAACATTGGATCTAATTTGTTAAGCCGCTGCTAATAATTGGGACGGAACCTTCATCATCCCTCTGATTAACCTCTGGCACAGTCTGAGAGCGGAACGTGACGCGGGCCAATTTGCCGTTTGGCTGTGGTCGCAGCGATACATTAAAGCTATATGAGCCTGCGTAGGCGCACCGGTATGATGCGGAGTAGGCGCCATTTGCAGGCCATAGGGCCACTAGAAACAATTCTAAGAGATCCGGCAGATACATGGTTTTTACTCTCGCGCTTCGTAACTTGTTGCACGATCGCGTTCGCCTGGCGGTTACGCTTATTGGTATCCTTTTCTCGATCGTCCTTGTGGCCGTGCAGCTCGGTCTCTACCTCGGCTCGAGCCGGATGATTACCGCCAACATCGCCCGGTCGAACGCTGATCTCATCGTCACCACCTATGGTGCCAAAAGCTTTGAGGACGGCGGTCTCCTGCTGGGAGACCGTGAACGCCATCAGGCCCTTGCCACTCCTGGCGTCGAGACCGTTTTGCCGCTCGTGGTAGCGTTCGCAGAATGGCGCAAGCCCGAGGGCGGTTCCTCCCGCGTCGTCCTAATCGGCAGCAACCTCGATGATCAGGGCCTCCTACCGTGGGGTTTGGTCGAAGGCTCCATCGAAGACATCAAGGCGCCGGACGCAATCGCGGTCGACCGCACGTACCTGAACGAGCTCGGCATCAATGGCATCGGCGACACTGCCCAGGCCGCGACCGGCCGCGTCAAGATCCGCGCACTGACTGAGGGCATACGCTCCTTCACACAATCGCCGTACGCATACACGACGCTCAGCCGAGCTCGGCAATTGCTGGGTGTTGACGACGACAAGACGACCTTCTTGCTCGTGAAGCTTGCGCCGGGTGCCAACATTACGGAAGTCCAGAAAGATCTCGCCAAGCGCTTGGATTCGGCCGACGTGCTGACCAAGGACGAGTTCGAAAGCCGTAGCTTGAAGCAGTGGCTGTTCCGCACGGGTGCCGGCTTGGCCCTCATCGGCGGCGCAATCCTCGGCAGCCTCGTCGGAACCGTCATCGTCGCTCAAACGCTGTACTCCAGCACGAAGGACCACATTCACGAGTTTGCAACGCTGCGCGCGCTCGGGTCCTCGAGAGGCTACATTTATAAGGTTATCCTGGCGCAAGCCGGCCTGAGCGCCATCATGGGTTACGTGCTCGGCATGGTAATTGCGCTAGTGATACTCTACTTGAGTAGGAATTCGTCGTTGCCGCTGGTGATGACGCCGGGCTTGGCCTTCTGGCTGTTCGCGCTGACGCTGTTCATGTGCGCGATCTCGGCGCTGTCTGCCATCGTCAAGGTCACGAAGATAGATCCGGCTACGGTGTTTTCGAGATGACAACGACCCCCGTCATGCAAGCGGACAATATCGTCAAGGAGCTTGGCTCCGGGGCAGGCTTGGTGGTCGCCGTCAAAGGCGTCTCGCTTGAACTGGTTCCCGGCGAGCTGACCCTGCTGATGGGGCCCTCGGGCTCCGGCAAGACGACGCTGCTCTCGATCCTCGGTTGCATTATGAAGCCGACGTCGGGAAGCATCCGCATCGCCGATACGCTGATTGATGGACTGTCCGCCGAAGCGCTGGCCAAGGTGCGCCGCGAGCACCTTGGTTTCATCTTCCAGTCCTACAACTTGTTTCCGACGTTGAATGCCATCGAGAACGTGCGCATCGCTCTCGATGTCAGAGGCGTCAAAGGTTTCGCTGCTACGAGCCGCTCGGAAGAGGTACTGCGAGAAGTGGGTCTGGGCCACCGCCTGACCAACTACCCGCGCAACCTGTCCGGCGGTGAACAGCAGCGAGTGGCGGTCGCTCGCGCGATCGCAAGTTCCCCCTCGATCGTACTCGCTGACGAACCGACAGCCGCGCTCGACAGCGAAAACGGACATGCCGTGATGGCGCTCCTGTCGCGTATCGCGAAGGAGCAGCATCGCAGCGTCCTGGCCGTAACGCATGACCCGAGAACCTTGGGCTACGCCGATCGCGTCGTACGCATCGAAGATGGAAGAATAGTCGGCGAAGAACGCCGGCCGGAAGGAATAGATTCCCCCGAAATCACGGATTTGACGAAGAGGCGCAAGCTGCATGCTTAAGAAGATTGACCCCACGGTAACGGCCATCCTGGCCGCCGGCGCGTTGGCGCTCATGGGTGGTTTTGCCATCAACTCCCTGACGCACAGCGAGACGATGTTCTCGGCCGTCACCGGCCCCGCGCACGCGGATCCTGCCGTCCCGGCTGCGCAATGGGCGGCATCCGCCACCGCGCGCGTCGAACCGAAGGACGGTGAAGTTCGCATCGCCAGCGAAGTCGGCGGCAAGATTGCCGAGGTCCTCGTTAGCACCAACGACCAAGTAAAAGCCGGCGATCTGCTGATCCGCCTCGACGACGATGACTACTACAACAAGATCGCAGCTGCTGCCGCTGAAGCCAGCGTGCGCGAGCGCGAACGCGCTGAAGAAGCCGCGACCGGTCCTGCTCTCGACCGCCGCAATGCTGAAGACGCGGTTGCCAAGGCGCAGCGTGCCGTTTTCGCCGCCCATGAGGCGTTTGACGCCGCCTACCGCGCGCAAAAGAAGGACAACGGCGACGCCGATGCGGTCGAAAAGGCCCGCAAGGATCTCGCCGACAAGGAAGCAGCTTTGTCGGCCGCTAAGGCGAAGCTGGCTCAGGTCAACGCCCAGCCCAACATGCCGCTGCAGCAGCGTCTGGAATCCTCGCTGGCGCTCGCCCGTTCGGACCTGACCTCGGCCGAGCTTGCGCTCGAGCGCACGCGCATTCGCGCCCCCGCTGACGGCACCGTCCTCAATGTCCTGGGACGCGTCGGTGAAACGGCCGTGCCGTCGCCCGAAAGCGCCGTCGTGGTCTTCGGCGACATGTCGAGCCTGCGCCTCCGCGCCGAAGTCGAAGAACGCGACGCTGCTCGCGTTCACGTCGGCCAGCGTGTCGTCGTGAAGGCAGATGCTTTCCCGGACAAGACCTTCGAAGGCACCGTGACCTCGATCTCGCAGTCGCTCGGTGCGCCGCGCATCGCAACGCGTGGTCCGCGCCGTCCCAACGACGTTGAAGTCGTGGAAGTCATGGTCTCGCTCGACGATCGCCCGCCGCTTTTCACGGGCATGCGCGTCGATACTTTCTTCAAGCTCGATCAGGCCGCCAACGCATCGAGCGGCACGAAGACCAACTGATCGAGTAAGACTCACAGTAAAAAAGGGCGTCCGCGATTGCCGCGGGCGCCCTTTTCGTTTTGCGATGCCGCTAAGGGGAAATGCCGGGTCAGGCCGCCGCCAACGCCGTCGAGTCGATTTGGGCCGCGAGCTGCGGATCAAGCCCAAGCTCCCGCGACAGCGAAGACAAAAACCGGTCCTCGGCCGGAGAGTTATCGGCAACCGCCAACCGGGCCATCGTGTAGAGCTGGATCGCTTCCTGTGGTGTTTCCACGGACGCGGCCAGTTCTTCGACGGAATGTGGATGATCGAGTTCGCGTGACAAGAACGCTTCGGACTCGCTGTCGAGACCTGCCCCTTTGAGACTGGACACGATCCCCTGCCGCTCGTTCGGGTCGAGGCGGCCGTCAGCGTAGGCGGCGGCGATCATGGCTTGCAGATAATGAACTGCTGCCTCATTCGTCATCGCTGCTGGCTCGAAACCTGAACCGGCCGGAGGCGGCTCAGTGGCCATTCCGCCGTCTGTTAGCCGGACGCCCTGGGCTCTGCGCTCCTCATCTGACTGGTCGCCTGAGAGCAGCGGCGCGCCTTTTTGGTAGTTTTGGATGGCCTTGTAGGCGAGACCGCCGATCATCGCGAGGGCGCCGAGCTTCGCCGCGCTCGTCGCAACCGACCGGCCTGTGCGCGTGCCGAGCAACAATCCGCCAAGCCCGCCGGCAGCCGCACTCGACGCCTCGGGATTGTTTTGGATGAGGCCTTTCAGTTTTTCGAGCATCGGCCCTGTCTGCGGGTCCGACGCGAGCCGGCCGAGAGCCTCGCTCGCACCGGTCTCCTGCCCGATGCGCTGCGAACCCTCCTTCACGCCTTCCGTGGCTTGCGTGAAGACGCGGCTCAAGATCTCGCCGATGCTGCTGCCGCCGGACGCCGAACCGCCTGCCCCGCTCAGACTGTCTCTGATCTGACCGAGGATGCTGCCGAAGTCTGGGGAACTCGTTTGCGCGGGCTGCCCAGGCTCAGCCGGTGATGGCGATTTCGATTGCGCCTGCGTCAGGCTTCGGCTGATTTGACCTAGGATATCGCCTACGCCGCCGCTGCTCGTTCCGCTTTGCGCGCTCTGGCCTCCGGCGCCTGCATTGCGAAGAATGTCATTCAAAATATCTCCAATGCTGCCGCCGGCTGGCGCGTTGTTGCCGTTGGGTTGCGGTGGAGTTGATGCACTCGCGGGTGCCGCGCCGCGAACAATACCTTCAAGTATGGATTTGGCGTCGAACATGTGAGGGGGCTCCTTCTGTTGCAGCCGCTCGGGCTGGAACGTAGGAACGCGCCGTGGCCAGCACAATCCGACGACCGATCAATCCTTTCGAAATTATTCCGCCGCGAGCGGCAGCGGACGTTTGCCAGAAGCATCCGCCGCTTTGCCCGATGCCGGGTGCTCATTCCCAGGCGGCTCATCGCGCGGACCGATGAAGCGGCCGAAAATGCGCTGCATGAGGTTCCCGAGATCGTCCATCACCGTGAAGAAGGACGGCACGAATACCAGAGACAGCA
>Ga0182740_1002296_pt1 | contig 11891 bp, 10 predicted proteins | sample eDN5th37CKraftBY_FD_128872 | JGI IMG/M metagenome (GOLD analysis project Ga0182740, IMG submission 128872) | Enriched backyard soil microbial communities from Emeryville, California, USA - eDNA 5th pass 37_C Kraft BY (version 2) (version 2) | ecosystem: Environmental > Terrestrial > Soil >...
CATCATCGGCACCAGCCCGTTCGCCACGCCGGACGTGGTGAAGTATCCGCTGGACCTGAAGAAGTCCGAACAATTGCTCGAAGAGGCGGGTTTCAAAAAGGATGGCAAGGGCGAGCGCCTGTCGCTGACGGTGGACTACATGCCCGGTTCCGACGTACAGGGCAAGAACGTGGCGGAGTACCTGCGCAGCCAGCTGAAGAAGGTGGGCATCGCGGTGCAGGTGCGCGCGTCGCCGGACTTCCCGACCTGGGCCAAGCGCATCGCCAGCAAGGACTTCGACATGACCACCGACATCGTCTTCAACTGGGGCGATCCGGTCATAGGCGTGCACCGCACGTATCTGTCCAGCAATATCCGCGACATCATCTGGACCAACACGCAGTCCTATTCCAATCCCAAGGTGGATGAACTGCTGGAGCAGGCCGGCACGGAAACCGACGTGGACAAGCGTCGCGCGCTGTACGCCGAGTTCCAGCGCCTGGTCACGACCGACGTGCCCATCGATTTCCTGACGGTGATTCCGTACCACACCTTGTCGTCGAAGAAGGTGCACGGCTTGCCGGATGGAATATGGGGCGTCATGTCGCCCATGGACGATACCTATCTGCAGTAGGGCGGAGTTGCCATGACGCGCTATCTCTTGCGTCGCCTTGCCTACGCGCTGGTGCTGCTGCTGGCGGTGGTGACGCTGAACTTCCTGCTGATCCATGTCTCGCCGGGCGATCCCGTCGAGACCATTGCGGGTTCGATGGGCGGCATCAGCGAAGAATTGCGGGCACAGTTGCGCGCGCAATACGGACTGGACAAGCCCTTCCTGACGCAGCTGGGCATCTACCTGATGCAGGTGCTGCGCGGCGACCTGGGCTATTCCTACTTTTTCAACGTCCCGGTGGCGCAATTGATCTGGGACCGCGTTCCCGCGACGCTGCTGCTGGTGGTGACCTCGGTGCTGAGCGCCTTCCTGGCCGGCACGCTGCTGGGCACGCTGGCCGCCCGCAAGCCCAACGGGCCGCTGTCGCAGGGCATCACGCTGCTGTCGGTGGTGGGCTATTCCGCGCCAGTATTCTGGACCGGCATCATCCTCATCATCCTGTTTGCCTCCGTGCTGCCGATATTTCCGGTGTCGGACATGCGGTCGGCAGGCGGTCCGCAGGACGGCTGGGCGGGCGTGCTGGACGTATTGCATCACCTGGTGCTGCCGGCTTTCACGCTGGCGTTCGTCTACCTGGCGCAGTACAGCCGGCTGGCTCGCGCCAGCGTCATGGAGGCGCTATCGGCCGACTACATCCGCACGGCGCGCGCCAAGGGCCTGCCGGAACGGTCGGTGCTCTACAAGCACGCGCTGCGCAACGGCGTGCTGCCCGTCGTGACCATGCTGGGCCTGCAGTTTGGCAATGTGCTGGCGGGCGCGATCCTGGTCGAGACAGTCTTCAACTGGCCCGGGCTGGGCCGCCTGGCGTTCGACTCCGTGCTCAGGCGCGACTACCCGACGCTGCTGGGCATCCTGCTGTTTGCGTCGTTGCTGGTGGTCGTGATGAATCAGCTTACCGATCTGGCCTACCGGCTGATCGATCCCAGGATCAAGACCTCATGAGCCAGACTCCTCCCGCCATGCCGGTTGCCGCCTTGCCAGCCCAGGCGGCGCGCCCGCCGGCCCGTCCCTCATACGAGGCCTTGCGCGTCTTCGCGCGCAATCCCTCCGCGCTTGCCGGGGTGCTGCTGCTTGCCGTCATTCTGGCGGTGACGATCTTCGGGCCCATGATCATGGAGGCCGACCCCTTCGAGATCGCGGGCGCGCCGATGACCCCGCCGGGCGCGGACGCGATGCTGGGCACCGACTATCTGGGCCGTGATGTGCTGACGGGCATGGTCTATGGGGGCCGCGCCACGCTGCTGGTCGGCGTGGTGGCGGCGGTGCTTTCCATGGCCATCGGCCTGACGGTGGGGGCGCTTGCAGGCTACTACGGCGGCTGGATCGACGAAACCCTGATGCGCATCACGGAGTTCTTCCAGGTGCTGCCAACCTTGCTGTTCGCCATGGTGCTGGTGACGTTGTTTTCGCCCTCGCTGGCGACGATATCGGTTGCGATCGGAGTGGTGAGCTGGCCCGGCACTGCCCGGCTGGCGCGGGGCGAATTCCTGCGTCTCAAGCGCCGCGAGTATGTATTGGCGGAGCGGGTGATAGGCGCAGGGGACGCGCGCATCATCTGGAGGGTCATCCTGCCCAATGCACTCGCGCCCCTGATTGTGTCCGCGACGCTCGCGATCGGCATGGCGATCCTGTTCGAGGCGGGGCTGTCGTTTCTCGGGCTGGGCGACCCCAACATCATGAGCTGGGGTTTGATGATAGGCAGCAACCGGCCTTACATCCTGACGGCGTGGTGGGCCGTGACCCTGCCAGGCGCCGCCATTTTTCTGACCGTGCTGGCCGTCAGCCTGATCGGCGATGGGCTGAACGATGCGTTGAATCCCAATTCGCGGGGGCGGGCATGAATGAAGCGGTGCAATCCCCGGTGCTGGAGGTCGATAGCCTGAGCCTGGAATTCCAGGCGCGCGGCCGCGTGGCCGAGGTGCTTAGCGCGGTGAGCTTCGACCTGAATCCCGGCGAGACCTTATGCCTGGTGGGCGAATCCGGCTGCGGCAAGAGCATGACCGCGCTGGCCATCATGCGGCTGATCCCGGCCCCCGGACGTATCGGCGCCGGCAGCGTGCGCCTGCGCGGCGACGATCTGGCGGGCCATGACGAAGAGGCCATGCGCCGCGTGCGCGGCAACAAGATCTCCATGATCTTCCAGGAGCCCATGACGGCGTTGAATCCGGTGTACACGGTGGGCGACCAGATTGCGGAGCCCCTGAGGCTGCATCAGGGGCTGAGCAAGAGCCAGGCCCGCGAGCGCGCGATCGAAATGCTGAAATCGGTGGGCATACCCCTGCCGCAACGACGCGTGGACGATTATCCGCACCAGATGTCGGGCGGCATGCGGCAGCGGGTGATGATCGCGATTGCGCTGGCCTGCGATCCGGACGTGTTGATTGCGGACGAGCCAACTACCGCGCTGGATGTCACCGTCCAGGCGCAGATCTTCGATCTGCTGCGCGAGCAACAGGCGCGGCGCGGCACCGCGGTGCTGCTGATCACGCACGACATGGGCGCCGTCTCGGAAATGGCCGACCGCGTGGTGGTGATGTATGGCGGACGGGTGGTCGAGCAGGGGGGCGTGCGCGAGATCCTGGCGCATCCCAGGCATCCCTATACGCAAGGATTGATCGCCTGCCTGCCCGAACTGGACCGGGAGCCCGACGACTTGCGGCCCGATCTGCCCGAAATCCCTGGCGTGGTGCCCTCGATCTGGGAGCGCGGCGCGGGCTGTCCATTCATGGAGCGTTGCGGGCAGGCCATGGCGCGCTGCCGCGACGAGTTTCCGCCACTGACCCGAGTGGGCGAGGGGCAGGAGGTTGCCTGTTGGCTTTATCCGGAGGCCGCGCGATGACGACACCGCAATCCCCCGCCTTGCTGTCCGTGCGCGATCTGGCTGTCCACTTTCCGATCGGCGGCCGTGGACGCGACGGCAAGCAGGCAGTCGTGAAGGCGGTCGATGGTGTTTCCTTCGATCTGCAGCGCGGGCGCACCCTGGCGATCGTGGGCGAGTCCGGGTCGGGCAAGACGACCACCGCCTTGTCGGTATTGCGCCTGGCCGATCCGACCGCGGGCTCGATCCACTTTGACGGCACCGATCTGACCGCGTTGAACGGCTCGGCCTTGCGCCGCATGCGGCGGCGGGTGCAACTGGTGTTCCAGGATCCGTACTCTTCGCTCAATCCGCGCCAGCGCGCGGGGGACATCGTGCGTTCGCCGCTGGATCTGATGGGCATCGATCCGCCCGGAGGGCGCGAGGCGCGGGTGGCCCGAATGTTCGAGCTGGTGGGCCTGCGCCCGGAACAGCGCCAACTGTTTCCACACCAGTTTTCCGGGGGGCAGCGACAGCGGCTGAACGTGGCCAGGGCGCTGGCCAGCGCGCCGGACCTGATCGTCTGCGACGAGCCGGTTTCGGCCCTGGACATTGCCATCCGCGCCCAGATCCTGAATCTGTTGCGACGGATCCAGCGAGAGCACGGGCAGTCGTTTCTGTTCATCTCGCACGACATGGCGGTGGTCGAACACATCTGCGACGACATCGCCGTGATGTACCTGGGCAAGATCATCGAGCAGGCCCCGCGCAATGCCTTCTTCACGCGTCCGCTGCACCCCTATAGCGTCGCCCTGATGTCGGCGGTGCCGACAGTGAAGGGCGGACGTGAACTTGCGGCGCGCCGCGTCCGGCTGGCGGGGGATCCGCCCAGCCCGGTCGATCCGCCGCCGGGCTGCCGCTTTGCCGGCCGTTGTCCAGCCGCGCAGCCTTTGTGCGCCACGCGCGAGCCGGCGTTGCATGAGATTGCCCCAGGCCACCGCGTGGCCTGCCATTTTGTCGAGTCCCGCAATGGCGTCGTGGTGGCGCCGCTGCAGGGATGAGCCCACTTCCTATCAGAAGGACAGCCAGATGAGCCACAGCAACGGCCGGACCACGATCTATGCGGCGCGCAGCATCCTGACCATGAATCCGATGCAGCCCCGCGCCACGCACGTGGCGGTGCGCGAGGGCCGCATCCTCGGCGTGGGCAGCCGGGAAGACCTGGCGGGCTGGGGCGCAGCCCACCTGGACGACCGCTACGCCGACAAAGTGCTGATGCCGGGCCTGGTGGAAGGGCATTGCCATCTGCCGGAAGGCGGCATGTGGAAGTTTGTCTACGTGGGTTACTACGACCGGCGCGGGCCCGATGGCCGGCTATGGGAGGGCTTGAAGAGTTTCGAGGCCGTCGCCGCCCGGCTGCGAGAGGCCGAGCGCGCCTTGCCGCAAGGCGAAACGCTGATAGGCTGGGGATTCGATCCGATCTTCTTCGACGGCACGCGCATGCGCGCGCAGGACCTGGACGCCGTGTCCGCCGAACGGCCGGTGGTGGTCATGCACGCGAGCATGCACTTGATGAACGTGAATACGACCATGCTGGCGCGCGCCGGCATAGACCGCGATACCGACATCGAGGGCGTTACGCGCATGGAGGACGGGCGGCCCAGCGGCGAGCTTTGCGAGTTCGCGGCGATGTTTCCGGTCATGCGCCTGATAGGCAGTCCGTTCCGCACGGTAGGCGTATCGGAAGAGGGCCTGCGCATGTTCGGCAAGGTGGCGCAATGGGCGGGTGTTACCACCGCCACGGATCTGGTCAATGAACTGGGCGACGAGGGACTGGCGACGTTGGCGCGCATCACCGCCGAGCCGGACTATCCCGTGCGCATCGTGCCGGCCGCATCCGCGCTGACATACGCGGGGGATCCGGCGCGGTGTCTGGCCAAGCTGGCGGATGCGCGGCGACTGAACAACGACAAGCTGCATCTGGGCATGGTCAAGCTGGTGGTGGACGGTTCGATCCAGGGCTTCACGGCCAGACTGCGCTGGCCGGGCTACTACAACGGCGCGCCCAATGGCATTTGGGTGATCGCGCCGTCTGAGCTGGACGCCCTGGTCCAGGCCTATCACGACGCCGGCGTGCAGCTGCACATCCACACCAATGGCGACGAAGCGACCGAGCTCGCGATCGACGCAGTGGACCGCGCACTGCGCCGCAGCCCGCGGCGAGACCACCGCCATACGCTGCAGCACTGTCAGATGGCGGATGCGGCGCAGTTCCGGCGCATGGCCAGCCTGGGCATGTGCGCCAACCTGTTCGCCAACCACATTTTCTATTGGGGCGATGCGCACCGCGCCTTGACGATGGGGCCGGATCGCGCCAACCGCATGGATGCCTGCGCCTCGGCCGCGCGCGCGGGCGTGCCGTTCTCGATCCATTCGGACGCGCCGATCACGCCGCTTGCACCCTTGTTCACCGCCTGGTGCGCGGTGAACCGCCAGACGTCCTCGGGCCGCGTGCTCGGTGAGTCCGAGCGCATCGGCGTGGAGGCGGCCCTGCATGCCGTGACGCTGGGCGCCGCCTACACCTTGCACCTGGACCATCTGGTCGGTTCCATCGAGATCGGCAAGCATGCCGATTTCTGCGTGCTGCAGGAGGATCCCCTGGAAGCGCCGCCCGAAGCGTTGAAGGACGTGCGCGTGCTGGGCACCGTGATAGGCGGCAGGCCGCTGGCGCTGCGGGAGGCCTGACATGGCGCCGCAGGGCGGGGAGCGTATTGCGTTGACGGTGGTGGGCGGATTTCTCGGCGCGGGCAAGACCAGCTTGCTTAACCATGTGCTGGCCAAGAGCCGGCGCCGCGCCGCGGTTCTGATCAATGATTTTGGCCCGATGGATATCGACGCGGGGCTGGTCGCGCAGCGCACCGACCAGGTGATCCGGCTGGCCAACGGCTGCGTCTGCTGCTCGATGGCCGGCGGTCTGGACGACGCCCTGGCGCGCGTGCTGGCGCTGGATCCCTTGCCGGAATGGATCGTGATCGAGGCCAGCGGGGTGTCCGATCCGGGCCGCATCGCGCAGGTGGGCATGTCCGACCCCATGCTGCAGCTGGAGGGCGTGGTGGTGCTGGCCGATGCCGCGAACGTGCGCGCGCTGGCGGCGGATCCGTTGCTGGCCGATACGCTGGAACGCCAGCTCAAGGCAGCCGATCTGCTGGTGCTGAACAAGACCGATCTGGTCGCCGCCGAAGAGCTGTCCTCCGTGCGGCAGTGGCTGGCCGTGACGACGCAAGGGACCGCGATGGTCGACGCGCGGGAAGGCCGCGTGGATCTGCGGCAATTGTTTGGCGAGAGCGCCGGCCGCGTCGCGCCGCATGATTGCCTGGGAGGCGCTTGTCGCCATCCCGCGCATGTCCATGCGGCTGCGGGAGGAGACCCCGATCACCCGTTCCAGAGCTGGCTGTGGCGCGCGCCCGCCATCGTGGATGCCGACAAGCTGGCGAGCAGGCTGCGCGAACTGCCCAGGCAGCTGCTGCGCGCCAAGGGCTGGGTGCGCACCGGCAGGCATGGCCTGGTGCTGGTCCAGTTTGCCGGGCGGCGGGTGCGTTACGACACGCAGGCCCGGCCGCCGGCCAATCTGGAGGCACCGTCGTTGGTGATGATCGGGATGCGCGGCGCCATCGATCCCGATGACGTTGACGCGTGGTTGGCGCCGGCCGCGGCTTGAGCCATGGGCGGGTGTCTGGTGCAAGCGATTTTCCATTTCTGGTTCTAGACCCTGCTGGGGGCCTCACTTACCTTGGATCCTGAATGCTGGCGCATGCCGCGCCGGTATCTACCGGAGGTACGCAATGCAGAAGACCGTCACCGCGGACATGTTGGCCGAATTCGCGGCGGCCTGGAACCGCCACGATATCGATGCCCTGATGTCCTTCATGAGCGACGACTGTGTGTTCGAGACCGTGGCCGGACCAGAGCGTTGGGGCGCGCGGCACACCGGGCGCGATGCCGTGCGAGCCGCTTTTGCGGCAGCCTGGGCTAGCTTTCCCGACGCCCAGTGGAGCAACGGACGGCATTGGGTCGCGGGCGACAGGGGCGTGTCTGAATCCACCTTCAGCGGCACTGCCGCCGATGGCACCCGGGTAGAGGCGGACATGGTCGACGTCTTTACCTTCCAGGACGGCAAGATCCGCGTGAAGAACGCCTACCGCAAGCAGCGCCCGGCCTTGCCGGCGCGCCCCTGAGGATGCCCTCCGCCCTTCGCAACCGGAACGCAGCATGGATACTCAAATGTCCTTCCAACCTGAAGGTCCGGCCGCTGTCGGCCGGTCGGCGATCAGCGCGTACAACCCGGCCTACGACCCATTGGTGTCTCCGCCGGGGCGAGGCCAGGACTACGCGCCCACCTATTGGGTCGCGACCGCGGGCGCGCCTCCCGAGGACGACGGTCCCGTCCATGGCGACATCGATGCCGATGTGGTGATCGTGGGCTCGGGCTTCACGGGCCTCTCGGCCGCCCTGACGCTGGCGCGCGATTTCGGCGTGAAGGCCGTGGTGCTGGAGGCGAATCGCGCGGTGTGGGGCTGCACCAGCCGCAACGGCGGGCAGGGACAGAACGCATCGGGGCGCTTGTACCGCTCGCAATGGATAGAGCGCTGGGGCCTTGCGACCGCAAAACGCCTGGACGCAGAGATCCGCGAAGGCTTCGAGTACTGGAAGAGTCTTGTGGCCCAGGTGGATTGCGACGCGCAGCCTGGCGGCCATCTGTACACCGCGCACCGGCAGAAGAAGATGGCGTTCCTGCAGAACGAGGCCCGTGTGATGCGCGAGGCGTTCGGGTACGACACCCGGATCCTCAGCCAGGGCGAGCTGCGCGAGCGCTACGTGAACGACCGCGAGGCGGTGGGCGCGATGCTGGAACCGGACGGTGTAGGCGTCCATCCGCTGAAGCTTGCCTACGGCTATATGCGCCAGGCTCGGGCGCTGGGCGTGCGCATACACCCGGGCAGCCCGGTGCTGGGCTGGCGTGCCGAGAACGGCGGCGTGCGGTTGCAGACCCCGGCCGGGTACGTGCGCGCGCGGCGCGTGGCGTTCGCCACGGGAGGCTACACCGCGCAAGGCGTCAACCCCCTGCTGGACAACCGCATCATGCCCGTGCTGTCGAACTCGCTGGTGACCCGGGTGCTGACGCCGGCGGAACGCGATGCCGCCGGCTTGAAAAGCACTGTATTCATCACCGACACGCGGACCCTGCGCTTCTACTACCGGCTGCTGCCGGACGGCCGCATGCAAATAGGCAGCCGCAGCGCCTTGCGCGGCGCCGATGCGCAGCACCCCCGCCACCTGGCCTTGCTGCGCGAAGGGCTGGCGCGCAAATTTCCCACGCTGGCGGGAGTGGATGTCGACTATTCCTGGTGGGGCTGGGTGGACGTGAGCCATGACATGATGCCGCGCGTGACGCAGCCCGATCCGGCGCAGCCCGTCTACTACGCCTTTGGCTACGGCGGCAATGGCGTGGCATTTTCCGCGCATGCGGGCAAACGCCTGGCCCAGCGCATGATGGGCAAGGACGGCGTGGCCTGGGATCTGCCGATCTACGATTCACCTTTGCCGGGGCATATGTTCGCCCCGTTCCGCCGGCTGGGTCAGGGGTTGCTGTACCGTTGGTACTACCTACGAGACGAAGTGCTCTAACGTGTGCAGATCCGGGCCCTGCGGGGCCTGTTTCGCGTCCGCCGCGCGGCGTTGGCGTTCGACGACCTTGGCCAGCCTGGCGATGCCCGGCTCGATGTGCTCGGGCCGGATGGACGTGAAGCCCACGCGCAGGAAGTTACGCGGAGCGTCGGCGCCGTTCATGAAGAACACGTCGCCCGGCTCGACGACCACGCCTTCAGCCAGGGCCGCTTCGGACAGATCCACGGCATTGAGCCAGGGCGGACCTTGCAGCCAGCATGACGAAGAACCCGTGATCGGGATGACCTTGAAGTCAGGCAGGTGCCGTGCCAGCGCGCGGGCCAGTTCGGTGCCGCGTTCCTGATAGGCCTGGGATTGGCGGCGCAGCAGCGAATGGTGATGGCCCAGCGAAATGAACAAGGAAAACGCCCGCTGGATGTAGGCCGATGGGTGGCGCAGCATCAGGCGGCGCAGGGCGCGCAGCTCGGCGGTGAGCTCGCGCGGGGCCACGATGTAGCCGATGCGCAACCCCGGCGCGAAGGACTTGGCGAGGCTGCCCACGTAGATCACGCGGCCGTCGCGGTCCAGGCTCTTCAGTGCGGGGATGGCCCCTTCGCCCCAGCGGCTTTCGCTTTCGAAGTCGTCCTCGATGATCAGGCTGTCGGCCTGGCGGGCCAGCGTCAGCAGGCTCTGGCGGCGTTCCATGGACAGCGTGACCGTGGTGGGGCATTGATGGCCAGGCGTGACGAAGAGGTAATCGCAGCCCAGCAGATGGGTGCCGGTGCACAGCCCTTGTTCGTCGACGGGCAAGGGCAGGAGGTTGCGCGTGTGACTGGCGAAGATGTTGCGCGCGTCGGGGTAGCCCGGGTCTTCCATGCCCACCACGGTGTCTTCGTTGACAAGCAGGTCGGCCAACAAGTAGAGCGCATGCTGGGCGCCCACCGTGATGACGATTTCCTCAGCATCCGCCCAGACGCCGCGGCGCGGCAGGACCTGGGTCCGGATCTGTTCAATGAGCGCGGGGTCGTCGTGGGTGATGAGGTCGGGCGCCCAGCTGCGGATGTCCAGCACCGATAGCGCCTTGATGCAGCATTCGCGCCATTCCGCGGTGGGAAACAGGTCTTGGTCGAACTGCGCGTAGACAAAGGGGTAAGGCTGCTTCTGCCAGTCGCGCGGCTTGGTGATGTTGCGCTGGCGGGTCGGGCGAAAGCGCATTCTTTCATCCCAGCGCACGCCGACCGCGCCGTCGCCGCCGTCGGGCGCCGGGGCGTCCGGTGCGGGGCCGGAATGGCCGCGCATGACCGTGTCGCTGACGAAATGGCCGCTGCGTTCGCGCGACACCAGGTAGCCTTCGCTGACCAGCTGCTGGTAGGCGAACACAACGGTGTTGCGCGCAATGCGCAGTTGATCGGCCAGGTGCCGGCTGGACGGCACGGGCGTACCGGGCGGCAGGTGGCCGCTGAGGATGGCGGACACCAGCATCTGGCGCACGCACCCTTGCAGGCTGAGGTTGGGCGCGCTTTCCCGCTCAAACAGACGCTCCCACAACACAGGCTTTAGCATCGAGGCCTGGCTGGACATGACGGCTCCTTGTGTAGGCCGCGCAGCCGGTAGCCGCTGCGCAGGCGCCGTTCTTGAGGATAGAGGAGCCGGATAGGGGAGGAAATGAGGGATTGCCCGGGCGGTGTTCAGACCCGTCCCTTCCAGGGAATGGCGAACTTCTCCAGGTAGCGGACCAGCAGGTCGAAGGCAAAGGCGAACACGCCGATCACGATAATGCCCATGATGACGGTGTCGCTGGCCAGGAATTGGGCGGCGTTCAGCACCATGAAGCCCAGGCCGCGGTCCGCGGCCACCATCTCGGCCGCCACCAGCGTGGTCCAGCCCACGCCGATGCCGATGCGCATGCCCGTGAAGATTTCCGGCATGGCGGCCTTCAGAATCACGTGCCAGACGATCTGCGCGCGCGTGCCGCCCATCGCGTAGGCCGCATGGATCTGCTCGATGGACACCGAACGCACGCCGGCGCGGGCGGCGATCGCCATGGGTGCGAAGATCGCCAGGTAGATCAGCAGCACCTTTGGGAATTCGCCGATGCCGAACCAGATGATGATCAGCGGCAGATAGGCCAGCGGCGGCAGCGGACGGTAGAACTCGATGGGAGGATCGAAGATGCCGCGCGCATAACGATTCACGCCCATCAGGATGCCCACGGGAATGGCGGTCACGCAGGCCAGGAAGAAGGCGCCGAACACTCGCGACAAGCTGGCCAGCGCATGTTCCGTGAGCGTGGAGTTGGCGACGCCATCGGTCATGGCCGAGACGAACTTGTCGTACACGGCAAAGGGGGAGGGCAGGAACAGCGGCCGCACCCAGCCGGCGCTGGTCACCAGGAACCAGAGTCCGATGAGCGCCAGGCTGGTGATCAGGCTGATGTGGCCGCTGTATCCCGCGCCAGGCGCGCCGTAGACTTTCCCCGGCTGGGCAGGTTTGTGTCCGGGGCGGCTGCTAGCCATGGAAGCCTTGGGGGGAGGAGGCTCGCTCGTCGCCATAGATGATGCCAAGGACTTGTTCGCGCATGGCGATGAAGTCGGGACTGGATTTGATGCTGCGGCCATCGCGGGTCTCCAGGTAGCGCCGGTTGAAGTCAGGCGTGAAGGTGTGCGTGATGCGGCCCGGGCGGGGCGACATGACGATCAGGCGCGAACCCAGAAACAGCGCTTCTTCCACGCTGTGCGTAATGAAGAAGAACATCTTGTTGGTCTGCCGCCAGATATC
>Ga0182740_1002297_pt1 | contig 11883 bp, 8 predicted proteins | sample eDN5th37CKraftBY_FD_128872 | JGI IMG/M metagenome (GOLD analysis project Ga0182740, IMG submission 128872) | Enriched backyard soil microbial communities from Emeryville, California, USA - eDNA 5th pass 37_C Kraft BY (version 2) (version 2) | ecosystem: Environmental > Terrestrial > Soil >...
GACGAGTTCGAACAGCGCATCCATGTCATGGTCGATGATGATCATGGTGCGGCCGATCGCAATCGACTTCAACAGTGCGACGGTGGTCACGCGCTCCTGCGGGCTCATGCCGGCCAATGGCTCGTCAAGCAGCAGCAGGCTGGGCGAGGTCGCCAGCGCCAACCCGATCTCGAGGCGCCGCTTCTCGCCATAGGCGAGTTCGGAAACGGGCGTATCGAGGCGGCGGGTCAGGTTGACCAGCGCGGCGGCGCCCTCGACCTGGTGATCGAGGCCCGGCACGCCCGACAGGCTTCTGTAAAGGTCGAGCTTGAACTTGCCGCGCAGCAGGCCGAGCGCCGCGATCGACAGGTTCTCGCGCACCGTCAGCCGCTCGAACAACTGGTTGATCTGATAGCTCTTGGTCAGGCCGAATTGGCACACGTCGGTCACGCTGAGGCCGGTGATGTCGCGACCTTCGAACACGATCTTGCCCGATGTCGGCGACACTTCGCAGGTGAGCATCTTGAAGAAGGTCGACTTGCCGGCGCCGTTCGGCCCGATGATGCCGCGCATCTCGCCATAGTCGACCGAGAAGTCGATGTCGCTGTTTGCAACGACGCCGCCATAGCTCTTGGTCAGGCCCGTTGCCTTCAGGATGGCGCCGACATTCTCGCTCGACGGCTTGCGGGCGAGCATTTCGGCGCTGCGGTTTGCAATCGCGGCCATGTTCTCGACTTCGGCGCCCGTCCCGGCGGCCGTTTCGTCGACCGGCTCGTGCTTGCGCTTTTCGCCGGCCGCGAGGTGATAGAGATCGACGAACGCGCCGACGAGGCCGCGGCGCAGGAAGCAGACCAGGAGCACGAAGACGATCCCGAGGACGAGCTTCCAGCTGGCGCCGAGGTTGAGCGTGGTCTGGAAGAAATCGCTCATGAAAAGCCATGCGCCTGCGCCGAGCAGCGGGCCGAACAGCGTGCCGGCGCCGCCGATCGCCGTCTGCATGACGATCTCGCCCGACGTTGCGAACATGAACGCATCGGGCGGCATGAAGCCCTGGAACATGCCGAGCAGGCCGCCGGCAAAGCCCGTGTAGATGGCGGCGATGACAAAGACCGACAGCTTGTATCCGTGAATGTTGTGGCCGAGCGCCTCGGCCCTCAGCGGATTGTCGCGGATGGCGCGCAGCAGCAGGCCGAACGGCGAGCGCACGATGCGCAACGCAATTGCCAGTCCGACGAAATACCAGAAGGCAAAGAAGATATACATCGTCCAGTTCGAATCGAACTCGATCGTCGTGAACCCGAGCGAAAGGTTCGGCGTGGGAACACCCGGCAACCCGTTTTCGCCGCCGGTATATTCCGACAGCGGGTTGAACTCGACGAAGAAGAAGACCTCGGCGATCGCCACGGTGATCATGGCGAAATAGATGCCGGTGCGCCTCAGCGCGATCAGGCCGACGAGATAGCCCACGACGCCGGCGGCGGCCGCGCCCAGGAACAGCGCCAGGATGGTGTTTTCCATCGGCGTCTCCGTCAGCATGTAGGCGGCGAACATGCCGCCGGTGCCGAAGAAGGCCGCCTGGCCGAAGGAGAGCAGCCCGGTATAGCCGAACAGCAGGTCGAAGCCGATGCCGAGCAATCCCCAGATGAGGATGCGGTTGATGGTGCTCGGCGTAAAGCCGAGATAGGGGAGCACGAACGGCGCCAGGCACAGGCCGATGACGACGAACAGTTCGATGAGGTAGGGGCGTTGTCTGATCATGGGGACCGCGTCTATTCGCGGCCCGCCGTGCCGAGCAGTCCGTGAGGACGAAGCACGAGCACCAGCGTCATCGCCACGAAAAGCATGACATAGGAATAGGCCGGGTTGAACATGGAGGTGATCGAGATGATCTCTCCTGCGATGAGGCCGCCAATGATGGCGCCGGGGAACGACCCGACGCCTCCTATCACGACGACCACGAAGGTCTGGACGAGGATCGCCTCCCCGACATCGGGCGCGATCGAAACCACCGGCGCATTGACGATGCCGGCAAAGCCGGCCGCCATCGCGCCGATGCCGAAGACGAGCATGAACACCTTGTAGACATCGATGCCCAGCGAATCGACCATGACCGAATCCTCGATGCCGGCGCGCACGATCATGCCGAGACGCGTCTTGTAGAGGACGAAGTAGAGGACGAGCAGCGCGATCGCGACGATGCCGAGCGCAGCGAGGCGATAGGTCGGATAGACCATGAAACCGAGATTGGTGATGCCCTGGAACATCGCCGGCGGCGGGGTCGTGCGCGACAGGCTGCCGAAGAAGAAGCGGACCAGTTCGACGAAGACGATGCCGAGGCCGAAGGTGACGAGCAACTGGTCTTCAGGCGGCCGCGCATAGAAATGCCGGATGATCAACCGCTCGGTGACGACGCCGGCAAGCATGACGAACAGCGATCCGACGACCATCGCGGCTATGAAGGAATCGGTATAGGTGTAGGCGAGCCAGCCGGCATAGCCGCCGAGCATGAACATCGCGCCATGCGCGAGATTGAGCACACCGAGCGTGCCGTAGATGATCGTCAGGCCCGATGCGATCAGCGCCAGCAGCGCGCCCAGCACAAGCCCGTTGAAGCATTGCGAGATAAAATTCGCCCAGTTGACCACGCCGCCCCACCTTTGTAATGGCCCGCCCGGACTTTTGCGGGGCTCGCCCCCGCGCCGCCGTCGGGCCGGATATAAACGGACCCCCCGCGGCTTTGGGCCGCGGGGAGACTGTCGCGCCTCAGGTATAGTCGCCCGGCTGGCAGCCGAAGGCGTCCGGCGCCTGGATGACCGTGTCGCCCGCGACCATTTCGAGCACTTCCCAGAAGTCCTCGTCGTTCTTCATTTCGGACTGGGCCTTGCCCTTGACGATGACGACCGGGCGCACGCACTGATGGTCTTCGGGGCGATAATGGACATCGCCGAGCAGCGAGGGGATCGTCTCGCCCTTTTCGTACTGCTTGATGACATCCGGCGGATAGAAGCTGCCGGCTTCCGTCACCATGCGCGCCCAGTGGGCGAAGCTGACATAGCTGTTCTCCGCGCCCCATTCCGGCCGGTAGCCGTATTTCTGCTGGAACACCTCGACGAACTGCTTGGCCAGCGGGAACTTGTCCTCCAGCGTCCACCAGAAGTCGGTCGCCGCGAAGACGCCGGCGGTGATGTCCGGGCCGACTTCCTTGGCGAGGAACGGGATCTGGTAGGGAATGACCAGCGTCATCGTCGGCAGGATGCCGAACTGCTTGGCCTGCTGGGTCGACAACACGGCGTCGCGACCCCAGTTGACGTTGATCAGGAACTCGGCGCCCGAATTGGCGATGTTCGTCAGATACTGGCTGAAGTCCTGCGTGCCGAGCGGCGACACCTGATTGGTGACCATCTCCCAGCCGGCCTTCTGCGTCAGGTAGTCGTTGACGGACTTCGTGGTGGTGTGGCCGTAGGTGTAGTCGGGCGTCATGAACGCCGCCTTGCGCTTCTCCCCGAAATTCTTCACCAGCACCGGGCCGATCGCGTTGGCGGCCATTTCCCCGTAGAAGCCCTGGCGGAAGCCGTAGCGCACGCAGTCCTTGCCGGTGGTGTCGTTGGAACCGGAGATGCCGGCAAGGTAGAGAATCTTTTCGCGCTGGGCGAACTTGTTGAGCGCCACCGCGACGGCCGATGAGGTCGACCCGGTCATCAGGACGATCTTGTTCTGGTTGATGAACGTCTGTTCGGCCTGCACCGCATTGTTGGGCTTGGCGGCGGAGTCGGCCGAAAGAAGCTGGACCTTCTTGCCCAAAAGGCCGTTGTCGATCTTCGGCGCGATCGCTTTCATGAGCTCGTGGTTGGTGTTGATGTGCTCGACGGCGAGCTCCCATCCCTTCAGCTCGTCGGCGCCCTGCACCGCATAGGTGCCGGTCAACGGAACGGCCGCGCCGACATAGATGCTGTCGCCTTCGGAGCCGGCCGGCCATGTGCCGATCGGCGGCTTGTCGTCCGCCCATGCAAGGATCGGCATTGACGGCAGCATTGCCGCACCCGCCGCGCCCGCGCCGGCAAGCAAGGCCTGGCGGCGCGTCCACGCGCTATTCAAAATTCGAGACATAGACTTCCTCCCGTTTCAGACACCGGCCCTCCCGGCCGCCCTGAGAACCCGATGGAGGAAAATTCCCTCGACAAATCCCGCAACAGGGCGTACGGCGTGCGCCGGCGACCCGGAATGAGCAGGATCAGCTCCTCCACTGAATCCAGGCTTCAATAAACGGCAGCAAACTGATCGAAACCTGACACAAAGCTGACGCGAAACTGAATTTTGTTAGTTTCTCGTGATTTGCCGTGTCGGTGGAACCGCCGCGTCAATCGCACCGATCAGCCCATCGAGGGACGGCGCGGCAGCCGCATATCCCGATTGCATCGACGAGCGCGCCGCATGCACGCCGTTCTCCAGCGCCAGCGCCGCCTCGCTGATCTCGGGATACCCGAACGTGCCGGCGGCGCCCACAAGCCTGTGCGCCAGGCTCTCGAGGTCCGCCAGCACATCGTCATCGGTCGGGTTGTATTCGAGAAGGTCCGCGAAACGCGCGAGCGCAAGACGATCTTCGGCAAGACGCGCGGCAAACGCCCCGTCCGGGTCGAGACGTGCGAGATCCGCCGGGCCCGGCCGCCTCATCATTTGGTTGCAGCGGGTCGTTTCCACCAGCCGGTAGCCGATGCCGCGGCGGGTCTCGACCTTGGCCTCGGCGCCGACGGAGTGCAAAACCTGCCTCAGTTTGGAGATATGGGCCTCGATCGCATTGCCGGACACCTCGTCGCTGAACGAATAGAGCGCCTCTTCGATCATCCGTTTCGGCGTCATGTGGTTCTTGCGCCGGGCCAGCAGCTCAAGCAGCTGGAATTGCTTGCGCGTCAGCGGCGCGCTGACGCCGCCGACGATCGCCTCGAGCGCATCGCGGTCGACGACGATGTTGGCCACGACCAGCCGATTGTCCTTCATCGACGACGGCCGGCGCAAGAGGGCGGCAATCCGGGCGCGAAGCTCGGGAACGGCGAACGGCTTCACCAGATAGTCGTCGGCGCCGTTGGCGAGCCCGCTGACCTTGTCCTCCACCTTGCCGCGCGCCGTCACCATCAGGATGGGGGCGGCAATCGAGCGTTTGCGCATTTCGCGGACAAGCTCGAGCCCGTCACGGTCGGGCAGGCCGATATCGACGACCATCAGGGAGTATTCCGTCTCACGCGCGGCAGCGAGCGCGTCCTCGGCAAAACCCATGACGTCGACCGTGAAGCCAAGCGCGCGCAGCTCTCGCCCGACAAGCCCGGCGACGTCGCGATCATCTTCCACGACCAGAACGCGTGGCGACGCGGACGCCATTCCATCATCGAATGCAGCGTTTTTTCCCGGCTCCGCCGTGGAAGCGCGGTTCACCATCTCACTCGCCCGATTGTTTCACCCCCCGGTTGTCTTGGGATTTTGGAAGGCTTGTGAGGCAAAAGCAAGAGGTTTACATATTTCGCCAGGGACCAGGAGCGTTCGTCGAACCGACATCCGGCACGCGGCAACGATTTCCTGGCCGAGGAGGAGGCATGTCGGCTTCGGTCCTGATCGCCGATGACGATCCGAACATATCGCGCGCCCTGGGTTTCCTGATGCGCCAGGAAGGCTATGACGTGCGCATCGTCGCCGATGGCGAGCAGGCGCTGGCTGCCGTCAACAGCGATCCGCCCGACGTCATCCTGCTCGACGTCATGATGCCCAAGGGCAACGGATATGACGTGTGCCGTGCGTTGCGTGCAAACGGGTCGTACGGAAATATCCGCATCATCATGCTGACGGCCAAGGGTGGCGAGGCGGACCAGAAGGTTGGCATGGAACTGGGCGCGAACGCCTATATCACCAAGCCGTTTGCCATCATCGATGTGGTCTCGTGTGTGCAATCGGTGCTGTCCACCCGGATGCCCGAGTAGCGGCGGATGCAAGGATGCTGAGAAAGACGGCAAGACGGGATCGCGTACTGGCACTGTTCGGCGCCGGGGTGCTGCTGCTCAACCCGCCGATCGTCAATCTCTTCTCCGGATACGTCTTCGGCGTACCGGCGCTCTATCTCTACTTCTTCGGCGTCTGGGCGCTGGTGATCGGCGCCGTCGCCCTGATTTGCGAACGCGGCGCAGGCCAGGCGGCCGACGGCGGCAGGGACACGCCGCCGCAATGAGCCAGCCGGTCCTCGTCGCGATCGCCGTCGCCTATCTGCTGTTGCTGTTCGCGATCGCCTGGGCGGTGGAGCGCGGATCGGACCGGCTGTCGCGGCTCACCGGCTCCAGCGTCGTCTACACGCTCTCGCTTGCCGTCTATTGCAGCTCGTGGACGTTCAACGGCGGCGTCGGCAAAGCCTCGCAGACGGGCCTCGACTTCCTGCCGATCTATCTCGGGCCGACGCTGGTCTTCTGCCTGGGGCCGCTGGTGCTGCGCCGCATCCTGCGCATCAGCCGCGCCAACCGCATCACCTCGATCGCAGACCTCATCGGCGCGCGCTTCGGCAAGCGCGCCAGCCTCGCCGCGCTGGTGACCACGATCGCGGTGATCGGCCTCGTTCCCTACATCGCGCTGCAGCTCAAATCGATTTCCAACGGGCTTGCGGCGCTGAGCAGCAGCGGCTCGGCAGCCGGCATAGACGGGCCGGTGCTGGCAGACGGCGCCCTGTGGGCCGCCATCGTGCTGACCATCTTCGCAATGCTGTTCGGCAGCCGCAGCATCCGGCCGGGCGAACACCATCCCGGCATGGTCGTGGCGGTCGCGGTCGAATCGATCCTGAAGCTGATCATCCTGACGGTGATCGGGCTCTTCGTCGTCTATTGGCTGTTCGACGGATTCGGCGACCTGTTCGCACAGGCCTCGCAGGTGCCGGACATCGGCGCCGTTTTCGACGGGTCGTCGCAGCCCTACGGCTATAGCTGGATCAGCATGACGCTGCTCGCCGCACTCGCCATCTTCTGCCTTCCGCGGCAATTTCAGGTGATGGTGGTCGAAAACGTCGACGAACGCCATCTCAACCGGGCGCTCTGGCTGTTTCCGCTCTATCTGCTTGCGATCAACCTGTTCGTGCTGCCGATCGCCATCGCCGGCCGGCTCATACTGTCGCCCGACACCGACCCGGACAGCCTCGTGCTGGCCTTGCCCTATCTGACCGGGCATCCGTGGCTTGCGCTGATTGCCTTTCTCGGCGGCCTGTCCGCCGCGGCGAGCATGGTGGTGGTCGAGGCCACCGCGCTGAGCCTGATGGTCTGTAACGATGTCGTGATGCCGGCGCTGCTGCGGGTCAGGCGGCTCGGCCTTGCGGAGAAATCCGATCTGACGCGACTGCTTCTGTGGATCCGCCGCGCGGCCATGGCCGCGATCATGGCGCTCGGCTACCTCTACATGCGTCACGACAGCGCCCAGTTCGCGCTGGTGTCGATCGGGTTGATGTCGTTCGTTGCGGTCGCGCAGTTCGCGCCGGCCATCCTCGGCGGCATATATTGGCGCAACGCCACCTGGGCCGGCGCCTTTGCCGGCATTTCACTGGGGTTTGGCATCTGGTGCTACACATTGCTGCTGCCGTCCTTCGCGCGGTCCGGCGCGCTGGGCATGGAGTTCATCGCGCACGGCCCGGCCGGCATTGCGCTCCTGAAGCCCTATGAACTGTTCGGGCTGCGAGGCCTCGATCCCGTCACCCATGCCACCTTCTGGTCGCTGCTCGCCAATATAGGCGCCTTCGTGGCGGTCTCGCTCGTCGGCAACCAGCGGCCGATGGAAAGGGCGCGCGCGACGATGTTCGTCGATGCCGTCGATTCCGGCGAGGTGGCGCAGATCATGCGCCGCACGGCCCTGGTTCCCGATCTGATGACCGTGACCGCACGGTTCGTCGGCCGCGAGAAGGCCGTCGAAGCCTATGCGAATTTCGCCCGCACCCGCGGCGTCGATCCGGACACGACGATGCGGGCCGACGCCGAGACGGTGCTGTTTTACGAACGGCTGCTGGCAGGCGTCATCGGCGCGGCCTCCGCACGCGTCCTGGTGGGCGCCGTCGTCGAGGAGGAGCCGCTCGGCATGGACGAGGTCATGCGGATTCTCGACGAGACGTCGAAGGTGTTCGAGGCCAACCGGCAGCTCCAGGAAAAATCGTACGAGCTGGAGAACGCGACCGCCGAGTTGCGGGCCGCCAATGCGCGGCTGAAGGTGCTGGACCGCCTGAAGGACGATTTCGTCGTCACGGTGAACCACGAGCTGCGGACCCCGCTCGCCTCGATCCGCGCCTTCTCGGAAATCCTTCGCGACCACGCCGGCATCACCGATGGCGAGCGGCGGGAATTCCTGCAGATCGTCGTCAACGAATCGGAACGGCTGACGCGCCTTATCAATCAACTGCTCGATCTGTCGAAGATCGAGGCCAACGGATCGATGCCTGTCGCCAACAGCAAGGTCGATCTGGCCGAGGTCGCCCGCGAATCGGTCGCCGCGGTGCGGCAGGTCTTTGCCGAGAACCGGGTCGGCCTGTCGCTCGACATCGCGGTGGAACCGGCTCACGTCCTCGGCGATCACGACCGGCTCGTGCAGGTGACCATCAACCTGCTGGGCAATGCGGTAAAGTTCTCGCCGCCGGAAACAGGCAAGGCTCACCTTTCGCTTCGCCGTGAGAGGGAGTTCTTCGAGATCGCGGTGTCCGACAATGGCAAGGGCATCCGGGCCGAAGACCGGGAAGTCGTGTTCGAGCGCTTCCGGCAACTCGGGGACACGATGACCGACAAGCCGCACGGCGCCGGGCTCGGACTTGCCATCTCGCAACGCATCGTCGCCCAGCACGGCGGCGACATATGGGTGGAGGGCGCCGAGAACAAAGGCGCGATCTTCAAGATCAGGCTGAAAGCAATGCCTTCGAAGACCTCCGGTGCAAAACGAGCTCGATAAGACTGATCTCTCAAGGTCGTGGCTGTCCGATCCCAGGCTTTGATGATGCGATCCCTTTCGCAGTGATGGAGGGATGCGCTAAGATAGTCGAGTGGAAGAAGCGGACCTCTCCCGCCGACCCTCCAAACGGGCTGAAAGACCGGCACTCGTATGCGTGCCCCGAGAGCGGCTAAAGGATTCTAGTGGGCGGTTCAGACAGCGACCCTAAACTTCAGGACGCGCTGGTGTGACTAGCCCCAGTCGTCGCGGAGGCGATCCTGGCATTTAGCGCACGAATGATGTCGCTTCCAAGTTGCTGGGTGTTTTTCAATCCACCCTTCGAGTTAAATAGATCGACACCCACCTCGGTTGCTATCGGGCGCAAGACTTCTTTGACTACGACCGGTTGGATTTCTCCGCGGCTACGAATCCGGATTGCGCCATTTTCGTATTGGACGATCTCAAGGTTAGCGTAGGTCGCAAGAGCTGTGATTTCCAAGTCTTCGACTGGTCGCTCCTCCCGCCTCCCTTGAATGATTGAATAGATAAACTTGCCATCTCGAGATCGCATGCGCGTCTGCGCATCGTGCGCTGCGATGTCGAGCAACTCTTCGACGGAGACACCCTTCTCCTCATCAACATTTATCCGAAGCACCAATATGCGATCCACATGGTGAAAGGTGTTCTGATTGAAGCTAACATGGTTCGATGTCGTGACGGTTTTGACTGATATCCGCTCGTTGGATGCCGATACTACATCATATCCGCGCTGGTTTGTATCCAGTGCCATTTGCCCACGCTTAATCATCGCGGCGTAAAGCTCACCGATGCGTCCCGTAAGATGATTAAGTTCGCCCGGACTGACGCCCCAGCTGATCTCTTTCTCAAACCATGACAACGCCTCCGCAAGCGACTGAATGATCTGGACCTGAGTAAGTGTCGGACGGTCTGATATCAAAGATTCCTCTCAATCAAGACTGGTGATCCTGGCCGGCAAGAAGGTTTCGAGTTTCTTCAGGCCACTAATCATATTTTGCCGTATAGCGGCGTTTCGATTGCACCCTTCAGCATTCTCGCTTGACCTTGATGTAAGTGAACGCGATGCAGAATACCTCGTCCATACATGCCAATCTGCAAGTCAAGGGAGTTCTAGCTGGTTGGCTTGCTGATCTCTAGCGTCAAACGAACCTGGTAAAATCTCCAGCTATCGGGCAGCCCCGCCGCCGAAATGGCGCTCGAATGTGAAAAGCGAGGTCGGTAGTTCCGAACCGCCCTCAAGCGCGAGATCGCTCAGGATTTCGCCGACCACGCTGGTGAACTTGAACCCGTGGCCGGAGCAGGCAGACGATATCACGACGTTGCGGTGCCGGGGGCTGAAGTCGATCAGGAAATCCTCGCTCGGCAGCATCGTGTAGCGGCACGTCGTGGCGCGCAGGCGCGCCGACGCCACCTTCGGCAGGCGCTTGCGGGCGAAGGCATCCAGGAGGTCCGTGTCGGCCTTATTGACCGGCGGATTGGGCTTGGCCGGATCGACAGGCTCGCGGAAATGCGCATGGCGGCCGATCTTGACGCCGTCGAACCCGATTGCCGGAAACCCGAAATAGGAGCCGCCTTCGCCCTCGTCACGCAGGAAGCAGGGCATCCGGTCGGGCCGGGCGACGAAACCGTCTTCCGGCTGATACCAGGCGACGACCTGCCGGATCGGCACGGCATGGGCGGCAAGTTCCGGAACGAGCTCGGCGATCCACGCACCGGTCGCGACGATCACTTTCCGCGCCCGGTATCGTCCGGTCGTCGTGAGGATGTCGACACCGGCCTCGTCCGGTTCGATCGCGGTTACCCGCTCGCCGAAATGCAGTTCCGCCCCGTCTTCGGCCGCGAGCTTCAGATAGCCCATGATGGCCGCCTCCGGCCGGATATAGCCGCCCTGGGGATCGAGCAGCCCGATCTCGCCGTCCTCCAGCGCGAAGGCCGGGTAGCGCCGCGCCATCTCGGCCTTGTCGAGGATTTCATGCGCCAGGCCGTGCAGGTCGCAGGATGCCTTCGTGCCGCTGACGATCTTGCTGTCGGGCCGGCCGATCTGGAGCACGCCGGTGACGGTGAGGATCTCCGCCCGCAACCGCGCCTCCAACGCCCGCCAGTTCCCGTAGGCGCGCCGCAGCAGCGGAACATAGGACGGGTCCTCGAAATAACCGAGCCGGATCAGCCGGCTGTCGCCATGCGAGGAGCTGAGGGCATGGGCGGGAAAATGCGCTTCGATGCCAAGAACGCGCGCACCGCGCGCGGCCGCGAACGAAGCCGCGGCGCTTCCCATGGCGCCGAGGCCGATGACGGCGAGATCGAATTCCGCAGGCATGACGTCTTCTCCGTCTACGTTGCCGGTTTTTCTCTGGCGATCAGGGTCCGCAGCGTTTCGATATCGGCGCCGAGCGGCCGGTCGTCCTCGTAGTGCGCGACGTTCTCGCGGACCATGGAATAAAGGGCCTGCGTGCCGGCGGCACGCTTCCCCCTGCCTGCCAGGAAATCGTGCGCCTGTGCCGCCGCCATCAGTTCGATGGCGAGGATGTGTTCGGCATTGTCGATGATATCGAGCAGCTTGCTGGCCGCCGCCGTCGGATGCGCGAGGAAGTCTTCCTGCAGGCCGGAGGTGATGCCCCCGTCGGTCGCGGCGGGTGCCGCAAGGCGGCGGTTCTCCGCGCTGAGCGCGGTTGCGGTATATTGCGCGATCATGAAGCCCGAATGGCTGCCGGCATCGCTGGCAAGGAAGGGCGGCAGGCCGCTGACCAGCGGATTGACCAGACGGTCCATGCGCCGCTCGCTCATCGCCGCGACCTGGGCAATCGCGATCGCCAGGCCATCGGCCGCCTGCCCCAGAGCCGGCGCGACGGCATGGGCCTGCGAGGAGACGAGCGGATGTTCCGGCGTGCCGGAAACGGCCGGATTGTCGGTGACCGAAGCAAGCTCGCGATTGACGACCGCGCC
>Ga0182740_1002298_pt1 | contig 11877 bp, 10 predicted proteins | sample eDN5th37CKraftBY_FD_128872 | JGI IMG/M metagenome (GOLD analysis project Ga0182740, IMG submission 128872) | Enriched backyard soil microbial communities from Emeryville, California, USA - eDNA 5th pass 37_C Kraft BY (version 2) (version 2) | ecosystem: Environmental > Terrestrial > Soil >...
AAGACGATGGCATTCGGCATCGCCTCGATCTCCTTGATGACCTGCTTCAGCCGTTCCTCGAAGTCGCCGCGATAGCGCGTGCCCGCGAGCAGCGAGCCCATATCGAGCGCGAACACCGTCGAGGAGCGCAGCACCTCGGGCACCTCGCCTTCGACGATCTTCTTGGCAAGGCCCTCGGCGATCGCCGTCTTGCCGACGCCGGGATCGCCGACATAGAGCGGGTTGTTCTTCTGGCGGCGGCACAGCACCTGGATCGTGCGCGCGACTTCCTTCTCGCGGCCGATCAGCGGGTCGATCTTGCCTTCCTTCGCCTTCTTGTTGAGGTTGACGCAATAGGCGTCGAGCGCGTCGGCTTTCTTCTTGCCGCCCTCCTCGCCCGTCTTGGCGTCGGCCTCTTCATCGGCGCCGCGCACCGGTTTCGTCTCGCTCGCGCCCGGACGCTTGGCGATGCCGTGACTGATGTAGTTGACGGCGTCATAGCGCGTCATGTCCTGCTCCTGCAGGAAATACGCGGCATGGCTCTCGCGCTCGGCGAAGATCGCGACGAGCACATTGGCGCCGGTCACTTCCTCGCGGCCTGACGACTGTACGTGGATGACGGCGCGCTGAATGACGCGCTGGAAGCCCGCGGTCGGCTTGGAGTCGTCGTCGCCTTCCATGACGAGGTTGTCGAGCTCGCCGTCGATGTAATCGACCAGATTGCGCTTGAGCTTCTCGAGATCGACGTTGCACGCGCGCATCACCGCCGCCGCGTCCTGATCCTCGATCAGGGACAGCAGCAGATGTTCGAGCGTGGCGTATTCGTGATGGCGCTCGTTGGCGACCGCGAGCGCGCGATGCAGTGACTGCTCAAGACTGCGGGAAAAGGTAGGCATTCAATTCCCTTTCAATTCCGACTCACTTTTTCTCCATCACGCACTGCAAAGGATGCTGGTGCTTGCGGGAGAAGTCCATTACCTGCGTGACCTTTGTTTCGGCGACTTCGTAGGTGTAGATGCCGCATTCGCCGACACCGTTCTGATGCACATGGAGCATGATCCGTGTGGCGTCTTCGCGGCTTTTGTTGAAGAACCCTTCGAGAACCTGAACGACGAACTCCATCGGCGTGTAATCGTCGTTCAATAACAACACCCGGTAGAGGTTCGGCCGCTTGGTCTGCGGCTTCGTCCGGCTGATGACGGCGGTTCCCGTACCCTCATCCTCGCCGCGTTTGCGGTTGCCGCTATTATTGCCGTTGTTGCCGCCAGCCGATTTCGCGAGCCGGTAGGGCTCGGAATCTTGCTGGAAAACCGGCCAATTCTTGCGATTCATCGAACGATCCGTCCCTTATCCCGGCGCGTAAACGGTCAGGTCCGATGACCTTTTCCATCGTCGCAGGGCTGAAACTCCTCCAGAATATACGGGAAACGGGCCATCCGGGCCAGCGAGTGTCCCCGATATGGTGACTTGTAATGCTGCCGCAAGGGGAACCTTAACCTTGCCCGCGCTGTTCGGGCCGTCCGCTCAAATCGAGCGCTTCAAAACAATCTTTGCGCAAGGATGTCCAAGCATGCTCCCGCGCTTTCTACCGGCTGGGAGTCTGACTTGCGCGGGCTTGCGTCCCTACGAGCGTTCTGCACCGATCGGCGCGGCAATATCGCCATTCTGTTCGGCCTCCTGCTCGTCCCGCTCGTCGGCGCGATGGGCGTCGCGCTCGATTATTCGTTCGCCAATCAGGGCCGCACCCAGATGCAGGCGGCGCTCGACCTTACGGGCCTTGCGCTTTCGAAGATGATGCCGCTCACGCAGGCCGATCTCGACACGCAAGGCCGCAAAATCTTCCTCGCCAATCTCGGCGCTTCGCCTCTCACCATCAAGGAGTCGAACATCGCCGAACAGCTGACGATCACGCCCGATACCGGCAAGCTGACGCTGCGCGTCGATACCGAATATCCCATCCGCATGGCGGGCGTGCTGAGCAAGCTGATGCCGCCCGACATCCCCATATCTTCGACCACCGAAGTCGTTTGGGGCCAGGGCAAGGTCGAGGTCGCGCTCGCGCTCGACAACACCGGCTCGATGGCCGGCAACAAGCTCACGCAGTTGATCTCGGCTTCGCATAACCTCATCGAAATTCTTCGCAACGCTTCGCGCAATCCGGGTGATGCCAGGATCGCGGTCGTTCCGTTCGGCGTTCAGGTGAAAGCCGATCCCGTCACCTATGTGAACGCGAGCTGGCTGCGTTGGGATCTATGGGAGGAAAACCACGGCACCTGCAGCATCGCTGGCCGGACGACGCGCACCAATTGCGGCTCGTGCTCCGTCTCGGGCAACAACACGCCCGGCAGCTGCGGCTCGGCCGGCACCTGCTCGCGCAGCGGCAACAATTCGGAGAACTCGTGCGAGCGCAACGGCGGCCGGTGGACGCCGGCGACATGGACGCCCGGCACCTGGACGCCCAGCACCGATCACTCGAGCTGGAAAGGCTGCATCCAGGATCGCGACAAGGATCCGAGCCTCGATTATGACGTCAACGACACTGGCGTGTCGGGCGGCAACATCGTGACCAAATTTCCCGCCGTCGAAGGCATCAGCGGCGATTGCGGCAGCCTCGCCACCGTGATGCCGCTCAACGACAACTGGGGCGACAGCAGCAGCATCGATCCGGCGACATTGCACGGCAAGATCAATTCGATGATCGCGACCGGCAACACCAACGTCACCATCGGCCTGCACTGGGCGCTGCAAATGATTGCGCCCACCGGCACCCTGCCGCTGTCGCAAGGCGCCGCTTACGACACGGAGAAGCTGACGAAATATGTCGTCCTGCTCACCGACGGCGACAACACGCAAAACCGCTGGAACAACAACGCCTCGTCGATCGACCCGCGCACGGCTGCCGCCTGCGCGGCCATCAAGGCGAGAGGCATCAAGGTCTATACGATCCGCCTCCTCAGCGGTAACGCCACGCTGCTGCGCAACTGCGCGACCGAACCCGGCATGTATTTCGAGGTCACCGACGCGAGCCAGTTGCAGAGCGTGTTCAACACGATCGGCACCACGATCGCCAACCTCCACCTCGCCCGCTAACGCGCAGACCGGGTTACCTCTGGCGGGAAATCGGCGGCATCCCGGAAGCCTTTCTTAACCACGCTTTCAGCGCGTCTGCGCGCCAGGCGGTTGTAGCGCGGCAATACCCGAAAATCCGGGGCTCCTTGCAAGATTCAATTAAAATACAACTGGCAAGGTCGCGGCGCTTTTCATGATGCTCTGGGAGCCGGTCATGCGCCTGCTATCGAAGTGCCGCCGTTTCCTGTCTGACGTGCGGGGCAACATCGCTATCCTGTTCGGCATCGCCATTGTGCCGATGTTCGGCATCATGGGTGTCGCGCTCGATTACAGTATGGCCAACATGCAGCGCGTTGCGCTGCAAGCCGCCGCCGACAATACCATCCTCGCGCTTTCGAAGATGCCGCAGCCGATGGGCCAGGCCGACCTCGACAAATACGGCTGGCAGATTTTCCAGGCGAACGTCGGCAGCAGCACCCTGCTCTACAAGCAGGAAGACCTCGTCATCACCGCGTCGGGCAGCGGCAAGCTCAACCTGAACATCCAAACGCAATACCCGATGACGCTCGGCCGGGTGCTGAATACGATCTTCGGCACCTCGCCCATGATGCCGGTCAGCGTGAAGTCCGAAGTGCTGTGGGGCAATACGCGCCTTCGCATCGCGCTCGTGCTCGACAACACCGGCTCGATGGCCGACGACGGCAAGATGGAAGCGCTCAAGACCGCGACCACAAGCTTGCTGACGACGCTGCAGAACCTCGCGAAGAACCCCGAGGACGTCTATGTCTCGATCATTCCGTTCAGCAAGGACGTCAATATCGGCGCGCTGAGCGAGGACAAGTTCGGCGTGAAGACCTACCAGCAGAGCGGCTGGATCTATTGGGACAACGCCGCGAAGGACGACAACAAATCGTGGGATGCCTTGAACGGCACTTGCTCGATCTCCAGCAAGAAAAACCGCAACTCCTGCGTCACCTCCGGCGTCTGCTCGGATTCGGCTTACACCAGCCAGGGCACCTGCCAGGCCAGCGGCGGCTCCTGCTCTGTTTCGGGGAACGACAGCCCGAGCGCCTGCTCGAATGCGGGCACTTGCTCGACCAACGGCTCGACCAAGGCCCAGTGCGAGAGTGCGCATTGCTCGAGCTCGAAATACACCACCAAGAAGGCGTGCCAGGACGCAGGCAGGACCTGGTACAACGCCGGCACCTGGACGCCTGCCACCTGGACCGGCGCGACCTGGACCGCCGGTGTCTGGACGCCGAAAGACCACAGCGAATGGAACGGCTGCGTGACCGACCGCGGCACGCCGACCGGACCTACCAGCGCGACCGCCGTCGGCTACGACCAGAAGGTCGATTTGCCGAGCGGCACCGACGAGACGCTGTGGCCGGCCGAGCAGTTCGCTTCCTGTACGGCGCAGATCGTCGGACTGACCAACAACTGGTCCACTCTGAGCAGCACCGTCGACTCCATGAAATCGGTCGGCAATACCAATACGCCGATCGGTCTCGTCTGGGGCTGGCAGTCGCTGGTCGGCGGCGGCCCGCTCCTCGCTCCGGCGAAGGATCCGCAATACGCCTATAGCGATACGATCATCCTGATGAGCGACGGCGAGAACACGCAAAATCGCTGGACGACGAGTGCGGGCAACATCGACAAGCGCATGCTGAACGGCACCTCGCCCAATTTCGCGGGCACCTGCGCCAACATCAAGGCGACGGGCGTGCAGATCTACAGCGTGCAGGTCAATACCGGCGGCGATCCGACCTCGACGCTGCTCAAGAACTGCGCGACGAACCCGAGCATGTTCTTCGAGTTGAAGACGGCCGGCGCGCTCGTCACCACCTTCGACCAGATCGGCTCGGCGCTCGCCAACATCCACATCTCGCGCTAACGCCAAGCCGCGCTGACGCAAAGAGATCGCGCAAACGAAAAGCCCGGCATCGCTGCCGGGCTTTTTTGTTGTCTCAAAAACAAAGGCCCGGCGAACCGGACCTTGAAAATTCTTACTGCTTGGCCTTCGCCAGCGCCGCTTCGAACGGCTTGTAGGTCTCTTTGGCGAGGTCGGCATAGAGCTCGCCGATCTTCTTCGACTGGGCGACGAAGCCTTCATAGGCCGACTTCAGGTAATCGGTCTGGGTCTGGATGACACCGTCGAGCGAGCGCGAAGCGAACAGCTTCTCGATGGCAGCGGTGCCCTGCTCGAACGACTTCTTCTGGTAGTCGGCGACTTCGACCGCAATGGTCTGAAGGCCCTTGGAAACGGTATTGAGGTTCTTCAACGCGAGTTCGGCGTTGTCTTTGCTGATCTTCTGGAAATCTTCGAAGTTCTGAAACATCGGCCTCTCCGGCGCGCGCCGTTTCGGCGAGCGGCATGGGGTTCAGGGGGTGTGAGGTCTTGGTCTTCTGCTTGTCCGAAACGGCTTAATCGCCAGCCGTCATGGGAAAGCCTTATATTGCACCGCACCATATCTGTCAAGAAAATATCGCAGCGCACCATCATTTCTTGGCCCATTGGCTAAGGTCTTTATAGGCTTAACGAAATTCTAACCGCACTCTCCCTATTTTCGGCGAACTGGCAGAACACTTTGGCGGCGCGGCGGGCAGCAATGCCTGTCGGGGAAGCCGCCCACAAGACGGGTTCGGAATACGAGTATGCGTATGCGTAGGGGGAAGGCGCGCCTTTCGCGCCACATGGCGCGTCATGCGGCGGGAGTTTCGGCGCTGTTGCTAACGGCGCTGTTCGTGACCGCGACCACAGCCGATGCCGCGCGCTGGCGGCGCCATCATCACACCTCCTCGTCCTCGAATTCCGACAGCGGCTGGCGCGAGGGTTATTCCTCGATCGTCGTCGATGCCAAGACCGGCAAGGTTCTGCAGGAGTCGAACGCCGACAAGCTGCGTCACCCTGCTTCGCTCACCAAGATCATGACGCTCTACATGCTCTTCGAGCAGCTCGAAGCCGGCCGCATCCGGCTCGATTCCAAGATCACCGTTTCCGCGCACGCTTCCGAAGCCGCGCCCACCAAGCTCGGTCTTGCCGCCGGTCAGAAGATCGACGTGGAAGATGCCATCAAGGCCGTCGTTACGCGCTCGGCCAACGATATGGCGGTCGCGATCGGCGAGACCATCGCCGGCAGCGAGGAAGCTTTCGCCGCGCGCATGACCAAAAAGGCGCGCGCGCTCGGCATGAACAGCACGACCTTCACCAACGCCTCGGGTCTGCCCGACAAGCGCCAGGTCACGACGGCGCGCGATCTTGCGATCCTCGGCCGCGCGATTCAGGACCGCTTCCCCCGCTACTATCATTTCTTCTCGATCCGCACCTTCGTCTGGCACGGCACGCCGATCGGCAATCACAATCGCCTGCTTGGCTCGGTCGAAGGCGTTGACGGCATCAAGACCGGCTATACCCGCGCCTCTGGCTTCAATCTCGTGACGTCGGTGAAGCGCAACAACCGCTACATCGTTGCCGTCGTGCTCGGCGGCCGCACGAGCCGCGCGCGCGATGCGCGCATGCGCGAACTGGTTGCCGAATACACCCCGCGCGCTTACGCGGGCGCCCGCACCGCGCCGCTGATCGCCGAAGCGCAAGAAACTTCTGGCGGAGCGAAGCCCGCGCCGAAATTCGCCGCCAGGATCGCGCATACGCCGCTGCCGCGCCCGGCGCCGCGCATCGATTCACGCGAGCCGATCAAGCCGATCCCGGTCAAAACCGTGCAGATCAATACGGCGAAGGAGCAGCAGGTTGCCGACATGATGCCGAGCAGCGGAACGCTCGGCACCCTCACCATCTCGCCGTTCGGCGACGTCAATGCCGGCCCGCCGCAGACCATGCAGATCGCGGCCTATGCCGACACGCGTAACGCCGGCTCGCCCGCCGTTTTCACCCCCGCCGCGAAGCCGCGGACCGTCGAAGCCGTCCAGGCCTCCGCCGAGGACAGCGCGGTCGCGGCCGAAACGGCCAAAGCCGGCGACGACAAGCCCGCCGCCGTTCGCGTCGCCGCCGCTACGATGTCGGCGCTCCAGTTGACCACGACCGCCGAGGCCGCGCCGGCTCGCGCCGCCGCCCGCGACGACAAGAAGCCGGTTTTCCATGCCGCGCTCGTGCAGCCCGTCCCCGTCCCGGCCGGCTGGCAGATCCAGATCGGCGCCTTCACGGCCGAGCCCGAAGCGCAATCCACCCTTCAGGCCGCGCGCTCCAAGCTCGGCGCCGCCTGGGGCAAGGCCCATGCTTTCACCGAGAAGACCGTCAAAGGCTCCGTTGAATATATCCGCGCCCGCTTCGCCGGTTTCCGGAACGAAGCGGACGCCAAAAAAGCCTGTGAAGCATTGCGAAAGAACGACTTCGCCTGCATCACGGTAAAAGATTGAGAAAACAGGACGGCGTCACTAACCGCGTAGCGTTGTGGAGTTAGTGATGAGTACGCAGCAGAATTTCCTTGGCCTCGTTGACCCGAGCGGCCAGATACGTCGATCCGCCGTGGTCGGGATGGAGCTTCAGCATCAGCGCGCGGTGCGCGCGTCGTATCTCGGACGCGCTCGCGCCTGGTTTGACTCCGAGGATCTGACGCGCCTCTTCCTCGGACATCGCGCGATGGCTCGTCGTCTCAGTGCGCCGCGTACCCGCATCTTCCTCGACGTTTTCACGCCAGCCGGGCGCCCGGCGGTCGAGATAAACTTCGAGTAGCGCACAGCTCTCCTCGTCCATCGAGGCGAGCATCGCAACCAGCGCTTCCGGCGTCAGCGCATCGAGCGGGGTGCCGGCATGCGGCCCTGCGGTGAATGTCCCGCTTATCGTCCCGCTGTCGTGATCGAGCTCCATCTCGATCATCGCCGAGCGCACCCTTGAGGTCTGCCCCGGCGCCGGTTTGGCCCAGCTTCCGAATGCATTGCGGCCCGGCAGCCAATCCAGAAGGCCCATCGCCAGAAAGCCGAGCGGCACCGCCATCGAGAACCGCCCCGTGGCGGCCAGAAACGCCGCGCCTGCGAGCGCGGCAAAGCCGCCGCCCTTCTTGAGGCTTTGCACCACGACATGCGGATTGGCGCCCGCGAATTGGCGCGCGGCCCAAAGCACGAGCAGCAAAATGGCGATGCCGATCAGAAGCGTAGGCATGTCACCTCATACGGGCCATTGGATGCGCGGTTCAAGATATGCGGCTCAAAATACGCGCTTCACGTGCGCATCTGGCTGAGGAGGCGCATTGCGGCTTCGCTGCCGCCTGGGCCGCCCTTTCGCCGGGAAAGGTCGCTGAGCGCCTTGTAGCCGCCCGCTGCGTAAGCGGCGGCGGCGCGGAGCAATTCCCGCAGCTGATGCGCCGCCCCCGCGTCGAACGGGCACCACGCGCCCTTGGTGAGACGAGCGATCTCCTTGAAGGCGCGCTCGGCGACCGGATCGCCGCCCTCCTGAAAGACGAAGACAGGCACACCCATCAGGCCCAGTTTGCCCGCTGCGGCGCAAACCTCGTCGATCGCCTCCTCCATGCAGTCACCGACGAAAACCAGCGCATGAACCTTGCGCAGCTTCGACTCCCTGGCGACGTGATCGAGCATGCGGCGGATCTGCGTCTGGCCGCCCGCGCAACTGATCTTCTGCATCAAACTCGCGAGCCGCTTGGGATCGGAAACCCACTTCGAGGCCCCGCACTCGGCAATCCCCCGGTAATAGACGAGCTGAACGTCAAGGCCGCCTGCGGCCGCCGCCTCCTCGAACATCTCCGCTTGCAGCTTGCAGGCCATGTCCCAGGCCGGCTGGCGGCTCATGGTGGCGTCGAGCGCAAAGACCAGCCGCCCGCGCCCGCCGTCACTGCGCGGCCCAAGCGCCCGCGCCTGGTTCAGGAAGGCGTCGATCTCGGCCTTGCGTGAAGCAGGCTGCGAAGCCGGCTTCGTAACGTCGCGCGGGTCGTTCTGGCCCATCAGCCATCCTTCGGGGAAAGCGGTATTATCCTCTTCCCTGAAGATTGTGTTTTTTCAGGCTTAACGCAAGTGGAGCCGGTCAGAAGTGGAGCCGGTCAGTCGGTGGTCAGGCCGTCCTCGAACGGGCGGCGCGAGGAGCGGAACCACTCGGCGCGGGCCGCCGCGCGGCGCTTGCCGCGCTCGTTGATCGGCAGCTTGAGCGTGGCGATGAATTTCGCCACCTCGTCCCGGGCGACATAGTGGGACGCGGTCGGGCTCATGCCGAGCGTGCGCTCGTCCAGCGTATCGAGTACCGTCAGCCCGCGCGGAAACATCTCGCGGTAAACGACGCGCTCGGCGAAGCCATCGGCAAGCCGGAACGACATCCGCCGCGACAGGGCTTCCAGCCCTTCGGCGATGTTGCGGCCATTGCGCGTCTCGAGCTGGCCGAGGCGGTTGCGGATCACGATCCAGTCGGTGTCGATATCCTCCACCAGCCGCCGCTGGCGCCGCGCGTCGCGGACCATTTCGGAATAATGGCTTGTGCCGATGACCTCGAAATTCTCGGGATCGATGCTGGCCAGCACGTCGAAGTCGATGAAGCTGTCGTTGAGCGGCGTGATCAGCGTGTCGGCCATCGAATGCGCGAGCCGCATGAGGTAGCTGTCGGTCGCCGGCGTATCGATGACTACGAAATCGTGCGTATTCTCGATTGCCGTGATCGCGGCGGCAAAGCCGGCGAATTCGGCAGCCTCATTGTCGTCGACGCTGCGCGAGTTGCCGCGGTCGATGACGTAAGGATCGGGCAGCTCCAACGGGATGCCGCTCTTCTTCGCCCAGTTCTTGCGATTGGTGATGTAGCGCGTGAGGCTTTTCTGGCGGCTGTCGAGATCGATGGTCGCGACCTTCTGTCCTGCCTTCAAAAGCGAGACGACGACATGCATCGCCGAGGTCGTCTTGCCGGAGCCGCCCTTTTCGTTGGCGACCACGATGACGTGCGAGGTACGCGCCGCTCTCGCCCGGCCAACAGCCCCTGCGAACGCCTGACTCTCGATACGCATGTGTCACTGACCCCGAAACCCCGAGAGGTTTCTACCAGCATTGTGCAAACCAGTTGCTAACAACGTCAAGCGCGAAACGACGCAAAAGCTTTCACCGCGAAAATTTTTCTTCGACCGTCTCTCTTTGAGAACACTTCTCGATAAACGCTTCCACGATACGGCATGGTTTCGCGGCTTGGCCGCCGCGAAGCACGTCTGCTAAAATCGATTCCGCTTCCCGATCATGCAGAACCGGAGACAAGAATGACGGCCAAGCCACGCGTCATGCGGCCGCGTATCGTGCGCAGCGTGAAGGCACTCCGCACCGCGGTTGCCGCGTTGCGAGACAATCGCCGCACCCTTGCACTTGTGCCCACCATGGGTGCGCTGCATGACGGCCATATTGCGCTGGTGCGTTTTGCAAGGGAAAAAGCCGACCGCGTTGCGGCATCGATTTTCGTCAATCCGACGCAGTTCGGCCCGACCGAGGATTTCGGCCGGTATCCGCGCACCTGGAAAGCCGACATCCGGGCCCTCGCCAAAGAGAAGACCGATCTCGTCTTCGCGCCTGACGTAAAAGCGATTTACCCCGATGGGTTTGCGACCCGTGTCATTCCCGAGGGGCCGGCACGCGCCGGGCTTGAGGATCGCTTCCGCCCGCATTTCTTCGCGGGGGTCGCAACCGTGGTGGCAAAGCTTTTAATCGAGGCAATGCCCGATATCGCGATCTTCGGCGAAAAGGACTACCAGCAGCTTCTGGTCATTCGCCGCATGGCGCTTGATCTCGACCTTCCAGTGAAGATCGTCGGCCATCCTGTTGTCCGCGAACATGACGGCCTCGCCTACTCGTCCCGCAACGCTTACCTGTCGCCCAGTGAGCGCGAGACGGCGCCGGTGCTGTATCGGACTTTGAAGGAAACCGCCGCCGCCATCAAAAAGGGCGAGCGTGTCATGGACGCGCTTGTGAAAGGCCGGGAAAAGATCGAGCAAGCGGGCTTTGCCCTCGATTATCTCGAGGCCCGAAACGCCGAAACGCTGGAAACGGCCCGCTCGCGCGCCGAGGGGCCGCTCCGGCTGCTGGTTGCCGCGAAACTCGGTAACACACGCCTCATCGACAATATCGGTTTCCGTTAGGCCCGCCGGTTAGCTCTCCGGGCGTTAGCTCGGATTGCTCCACAACAGGAAGATTGCCCCGAAGAACAGGATCGTCAGCACCATGCCGATGATCAACATGTAGAGCGTGTCCGTATCCATCAGACCCGCACGCGCCTTGCTGGGCGGCAGCACCTTCTTGCGCGAGACGTTTTCCTGCGGTTCTTCGTAAGAGGGGCTTGCGGTTTTCGCCATGACTTCCCTCCCATCTAGATGATGTATGCCGGATTAACGGCCATACATCGCGAGGGTTCCCGCTTACCTTCTCTTTTCTCGCAATTTTATAATGGGCCGAAGCCCTACAGCAGCCCGAGTTCCCGAAGCTCGCGCCGCATCTCCTCCGGCAGCTCCGCAAGGCCCTTGCCGCTCTTGGCGAGATCCGGCGGCGCTTCGTTGGCGGGAAGATACCGCCAGCCCTGAAAGGCCGCGCGCGGCCGCGGCACCACCGGCGTCACCTTGCCGTCCATGACGAGGCGGCAGCGCTTGATGCCGTCCTTGTCCACGAACGGCCGGATATCGACGAGCCTTTCGCGCGCCGCGATCTCGCCCTTGATGACCCAGTAGAGCGAGCCGCCGTCGAGGATCTCATCCTTGCGCGTCGGCATCATGCGCGTGGTGTGGATGTGTTCGAGCGGCTGCTTGCGGCGCTTGCGCTGCTTGAGCCGCTCGTCGATCCATTCCTGCAGGTCGGCGATGGAGTCGGCGCCTACGCAAAGTTTTACAAGATGAAGTGTCATTCCGC
>Ga0182740_1002301_pt1 | contig 11871 bp, 5 predicted proteins | sample eDN5th37CKraftBY_FD_128872 | JGI IMG/M metagenome (GOLD analysis project Ga0182740, IMG submission 128872) | Enriched backyard soil microbial communities from Emeryville, California, USA - eDNA 5th pass 37_C Kraft BY (version 2) (version 2) | ecosystem: Environmental > Terrestrial > Soil >...
CGTCCGGGCTTGCATATGAAAGCGAAACGGCGGGCGCTTCCATGCTCAGCCAGACATCGCGCCAATCGTGTTCCCGGGACTGGGAATCGGTCGGCGGCGTTTGCCGTTCGATGGTGGGGGAGCTGTGGTCGTCCGTGATGCGCACCAGCGCGTAACCGCCTCGCGCGAACATTTGATCTGCCAGCGCCATCCGCTCTCCAGGGCCGCCCGCGGCATGCGACAAGGCCCAGGCCAGCGCGTTGGCGCCGTCAGTGCTTTGCTGTGCCAGTTGCGCGCTGAGATAGCGGTGCGCAGCCAACATCCCCACCGCCTGCGCGCCGAGCAGAACGAGGCCGATCAGGATGGTGGTGAAGACGAGTAGCCGGCGGAATGTGGACATGTATGTGGAGGTTCCCTTCCTGGCCGCTGAGCGGCCTGAACTGAGGACTGCCAGGTGTCCGGTTGGAACGGCGTCGGATCGTGACCGGCGCAATAAAAGCCTGGGTACGAAGGGTGACACGAGCCACTAATACATCAGTGGCACAGCAATTCTACATGTCACAGAAGGTACCGAATATTACTAAATTCGTGCCAGGAGGGGACAAGCTGTGCAATTATTTCGATGCTGTCGGTTTTTGAATGACAACTATCGAGACACGGTGTATTAATTTTTCGGGTGCGGCTGTCGTAGTAGTAGGGCGAGCATGGCGCAATAGGGGCCGGCCCAAGCCTTTCATGGTCCGTCCGAACCCTCCGTGAACAACCAGAGAAACCGTAGGAATACAGGGAAAAGAGGTGCGTTGCCTCTGAAGTGTGGCGTTTTTGCGAAAATAATGCATATTTTAAAAAATGTTACAGCCCTTGGGTTCCATTCCGAACCGCAACGCCAGGGGCTTATGGATAGGGGGCTCCGTGCGTGAGAGTTACCTGCTCGCACTGTGCCTGACGCTTGCGGGCGCACTTGTGGCGATGTGCTTGGTCTTCGTGCGCAGGGAACGTCGGTTGCGTCAACGCCTGACGCGCGATGAATTGACCGGTGCCCTGAGCCAGCAGGAACTGCACCGGCGCGCGCGCGCCTGGCTGAACAATGCCGAAGGCCGAACGGCCCGCGGCGCTTTCTTCCTGGTGAGCTTCGAGCAATATGCCGAGATCAGCGCCATGTTGCGCGCGGGCGAAGACCAGCACCTGCTGCTGCAGGTGTCCGACCGCCTGCGCCTGATCTGCCGCTCCATGGGCGGCATGGTGGCACGCACGGGGGCGGATGCGTTCACCGTCTGCGCGCCCGACGTGGATGAAGCGGGCGCGGCCCAAGTGTCCGCCAAGCTGCTGGAAGCATTGAGCGTGCCCTATGAACTGGGCGGGCGCCCGCTGATGGCGATGTTCCGGGTTGGGGCGGCCTTGTACCCCGAGCACGGCCGCAGCGTGGAAGAATTGCAGCGTTGCGTGCAGGTGGCCCTATTGCCGCTGAAGGAACGTGGCGGGCCGGGCTGGAATCTGTTCGACTTCAGGATGCTGGCACGCCAGCGCGACCAGCAAGGGCTGGAAAACGACCTTCGGCTGGCGCTGACGACGCCGGCCATGGAGCAGTTCGAACTGTATTACCAGCCGGTCTGTGACAGCGGCACCGGCATGGTGCAGGGGTGCGAAGCGCTGCTGCGTTGGCATCATCCCGTGCTTGGCAGCGTCTCGCCCGCCGTGACAATCGAATTGGCCGAACGCAGCGGGCTGATCGTGCCGCTTGGCGCCTGGATCCTCGAAAAGGCCTGCATGCAGGCGGCGCTCTGGCCGGCAAGCTGGCGTGTGCACGTGAACCTGTCGGTCAAGCAGATGAACGAGGACGGTCTTGTCGAACTCGTGTCGAATGCGCTGGCAGCCGCGCGCCTGGCGCCTCGTAAGCTGGTGCTGGAAATCACGGAATCCCTCTTTATCCTGCACTACGAACGGCACGTAAAAATCCTGAACACGCTGCGGGCGATGGGCATAGGCGTGGCGCTGGATGACTTCGGCTGCGGTTATTCCAGCCTGAACCACTTGCGCCGTCTGCCCATCGATTGGGTCAAGATCGACCGCAGCTTCATTTCCGCGCTGGAGTCCGACGCAGGCAGCCGCGAAGTCGTCTCGGCCTTGTTCGGGCTGTGCCAGGCGATGCACCTGCCGGTGGTTGCGGAGGGTGTTGAAACCGAGGGGCAGCGCGAGATCCTCAAGTCCCTGGGTTGCCGGGTGATGCAGGGTTTCCTGTTGGGGCGCCCGGCGCCGGCATCGGAAATCCAGGCTTTGGCCTCGGCGGTGTCATAATCGGGGTTGCTTGCAAATCCGACCTGTTGACTCCTTATGCCCGGCAATACCCTAGGTACCCTCTTTACCGTTACCAATTTCGGCGAATCCCACGGGCCGGCCATCGGTTGTGTCGTGGACGGCTGTCCTCCGGGGCTGTCGCTGGACGCTTCCGACATCCAGCTTGAACTGGACCGCCGGCGTCCTGGCACCTCCCGCCACGTCACGCAGCGCCAAGAAGCGGACCAGGTCGAAATCCTGTCGGGCGTATTCGAGGGCGTGACCACGGGTACGCCGATCGGCCTGCTCATCCGCAACACGGATGCGCGTAGCAAGGACTATTCCAACATTGCCGATACGTTCCGTCCGGGTCATGCCGATTACGCCTATTGGCGCAAATTCGGCGTGCGCGATCCGCGCGGGGGCGGCCGGTCGTCGGCGCGCCTGACCGCGCCCACTGTCGCCGCGGGCGCCATCGCCAAGAAATGGTTGGCAGAGCAGTACGGCGTCAAAGTGCGCGGCTACATGAGCCAGCTTGGTCCTATCCCCATTCCCTTCGTGACCTGGGACGACGTCCCCAATAATCCGTTCTACGCGCCCAACGCCGGGATCGTGCCGGAGCTGGAAGCCTACATGGACCAGTTGCGCAGGGATGGCGACTCCGTCGGCGCCCGGATCGAAGTCATCGCCGAGAACCTTCCCGCTGGCTGGGGCGAGCCGATCTACGATCGTCTGGATGCGGACATCGCGCATGTGATGATGGGTCTGAACGCCGTGAAGGGCGTGTCGATCGGCGCGGGTTTCGACAGCGTTGCACAACGCGGCTCGGAGCACGGCGATGAGCTTACGCCGGACGGCTTCCTGACCAACAACGCGGGCGGGGTGCTCGGCGGCATTTCCACCGGGCAGCCCGTGACGGTGTCGCTCGCCATCAAACCGACTTCCAGCATTCGCGTCGAACGTCGTTCCGTGAACCGCGCCAACGACCCCGTTATGGTGCAGACGCTGGGCCGCCACGATCCTTGCGTCGGCATCCGCGCCACGCCCATCGCCGAAGCGATGCTCGCGCTGGTCCTGATCGACCATGCCCTGCGCCATCGCGGCCAGTGCGGTGATCCGGTAGTCTGATACGCTGTCGTTCTTCTAAATCGACTGGGGGCACGCCATGAAACGGAAACGTCATTTGCTGCGCAATGTGGGCGCTGCGCTCGCGCTGGCGGCCCTGGCTGGCTGCACGGGCATGAATACCACGCAGTCCGGCGCCATAGGCGTCAATCGGACCCAGTACATGTCCAGCATGGTGCCTTCGCAGGCGTTGGAGCAGGAAGCGACCCAGCAGTACGCGGACATCCTCAAGCAGGCGCAAGCCAAGGGGCTGTTGGACCGCGACCCCCAGCAGGTGGCGCGCGTTCGCGCGATTTCCCAGCGGTTGATCGCGCAGGCCGGTGTGTTCCGGCCGGACGCCGCCAGCTGGAAATGGGAAGTGCACGTGCTGTCCAGTAACGAAATCAACGCCTGGTGCATGCCGGGTGGCAAGATCGCCGTCTATACGGGCCTGCTCTCCAAGATCAAGCCCACGGACGACGAGCTGGCGGCGGTGCTGGGGCACGAGATCTCGCACGCCTTGCGTGAGCATGCGCGCGAACGCGTATCCCAGCAGATGGCCACCAACCTGGGGTTGTCGGTCCTCGCGATCGCCACGGGGTCTTCCGCAGCTTCCGATCTGGGCGAACAGTTCACTAGCGTGATGTTCACGCTGCCCAATAGCCGCACGCACGAAACGGAAGCCGACCGCATGGGCGTGGAGCTGGCGGCCAGGGCGGGCTATGATCCGCGCGCCGCCGTGACGCTGTGGCAGAAGATGGGCGCTGCCGACCAGGGCAGCGCGCCGCCCGAGATCCTGTCGACCCACCCGTCTGCCGCATCGCGCATCAGCGATCTGCAGGCCGCTGCGCAGCAAGTGCTGCCGCTGTACGAACAGTCCAAGGGTAAAGCCGCTCGCTGAGGCCGCTTTGGCGGCCCCAGCGGCCCGGTTTATGCCGCGGCAGTCTTGACGCCGGGGCCGCGCATGACGCCGATGCCCAGTCTGGCCAGGATGCGCTGCGTTTCGGCATCCGGCACGTCTTCCGCATAGACCGCGATATTCAAGCCGCGCGCGGTTTCCAGCACGGATGCCGTCAGTTGCTGGCTGCCGGGGCTTTGGGACATGCCGCCCACGAAGCCGCCACCCAGCTTCACATACGACAAGGGCAGGGTGTGCAATTGCGCCACCGCGCCGAACTGCTGCGCCAGCCGCCGCACGCCGATATGCGCGCCGAATTCCGAGGCGACGCGGGCCAGCGTGGCGATCTGCTCGTGGCATTCCACCAAGCCGTGCGCGTCGATCTCCAGGTACAGGCGGCGCGCCAGCGGCCGGTGTTCAGTGAGCAGCAAGGCCAATTGGCGGAAGAACTTCTGGCCGCGCAAGGAGGGCAGGGCCACCCGCACCGCCAGTTCCCCGGGGTTGGCAGCCAGCCAATCCAGCCCCAGGCTCACGGCTTCCAGATCGCAATCGGCGACCAAATCCAGGCGCACGGCGGGCGGAATGAACAGCGTTGCCGGTATCGGTACCTGATCGGCGGCAGTGCGCAGCATCAGCATGGCCTCGGTCCGGACAGGGCTGCCGTCGGTGGCTTGCAGGCTTTCCGTAGCCAGTTCGAAACGGTGGTCCTCCAGCGCGGACAGAATGGCGTCCTTCCAGGCGCGTTCGCCGGATTCCGAAGGCGATTGCATGTCGGTGGCGCCAGCGATCACGACCTGGTCGTTGCCGGCGCTTTCCGCTCGCATCAGTCCGAAGTCCAGGCGCGCGAGCACGGGCCCCGCCTGGTTGCCGTGGCCGTAGTCGGTCATGGCCTGTGCCCAGCGGCACAGATGACCTTCACCCACGGGGATGCGCGAAGCGTGCAGATCGGCGCGCACCTGTTCCGCGACCATCATGGCCTGGGGCGCCGCGCAACCGGGCAGCAGCAGCGCGAAATCCGATCCGTTCAAGCGGGCCAGCAAGGGGGAGGCCACGTGCATGCTCTTGAGGGTGCCGCGGATGCGCTCGCACGCCGTGCGCAGCCACTGGTCGATGAACTCGCGCGGCATGTGACGGTTCAGGTCCGCCAGGTCGCGCTGGCGGAACACCAGGACATGACCGCCATCGATGCCGCGTCCCGTCGGGATGGCCGGAGCTTCGAGCGCGCGGCGGAACTCGTTGACGAAGTACTTCCGGTTTGGCAGGCCGGTGACCGGGTCCTGGTTCAGTTCCAGCTCCAGCGATTCGATCTTGGCGTTCTGTTCTTCGACGCTGGCGTGGATGCGTTCGCGAGTCTGGTTCAGCGCTTGCACCACTCCCGACAGTTCGGGCACGCGCGCTTCGACCTGTTCCGTCGGGGATTCCTGGCCAATGCTGCGCACGTGATCGCTGATTTCACGCAGCAGGCGATTTTTGATCCAACCCACCAGCATGAAGGCGAATACCGCCCACAGGATGCCAGCGCCCACCACCAGGGCGATCATCTTCAGGCTGCTGCGCCACAGGGCTTCCCAGGCATAGGCGTCGTTGGCGATCAGTGTGACTTCGCCGATCTGGCGCCAGCCATCGCTGACGGCGTGACTCGCCGATTGCGCGGTCAGGGGGGCCAGGGCCTGGAACCAGGCGGGAACGGACGCCGCGGTCGCGGTGGACTTCCGTTCGATCAGGACTTTGCCTTCAGGGTCGCTCAAGCGCACCAGCGAGAAATGCCCGCCGTCGTAGAGCGCCGATACCAGCAATTCCTGTACGACCGGATCATTGTTGGCGGGCTGCGAGAGCGACAATGCAAGCGACACGGCAGCGTCGGTGCTCTGTACCTGCAATTGCCCGGACAGGTACTCCCTGGCGGCATTTACGCTGAGCGCCAGCGTGCCCAGCAGGATGACGCCGATGGCAAGGGTAACGCTGAGCAATAGCTGTCGAAGTATGGACATAGTCTTGTTTCCGAACATCAGGGGCGCACGCCTTCCCGTTCCATGCGTTGAAGTAGATCACGCCAGCGGCTGAGGCGGTCAACCGGCGCGGCGGGTTTGCCGTCCACGTAGACGCCGTCGGCATTGAAACTGAACACCGGCGTCAGGTCGCGACGCTGCGTGGCGGGCAAAATGGTCGAGATCAGGTTGTCCAGCACGAGTGGCACGGCGTTCGGGGTTTCGTAGTAGCCCAACACCATGTGGGCGATCTGGGTGCTGCTGGCAGCTCCGCCGATACGAGCGCGAACATAGATGAAACGCAACTTATTGGCCGGGACGCCCAGCGCCAGCAGCGTGAAATACTTGCCGATGACGTAGTCTTCGCAGTCTCCTGCGCCTCTGCCCAGCGATTCCAGTGGCGTGGCCCAGTAATCGGCCTGCTTCCATATGGTGATGTCCTCGCCGGACATCAACGAGCGGTTCCAGAAATCATTGGCCTGCGTGAGCGCGCCTCTTTCCGGCGCGGGAGCAGGGCTGCGCATCAGTTGCAGCCATTCCGACACCGCTTTGGATCCTTTCGCGCCATAGCGGCTGGCCGACAGGCTTTGCAGCCGGTCGGCGTTCACTTCCAGGGCGGAACTTCCGCTCCAGCCGCAAGCCAGGCATAGCAAAGCCAATCGGCACAGCTTCAGCACGCTTGGGTAACGGCGGGTCGATGGCATGAACCGGATTTTCACATGTTTCTGAACGTTTCTGTTGAAAAGTCCAAAAAAATGAGACGTCCGGGGGAAGGGCTCGACGAACCCTTCCCCTGTTTGCTAGCGCTTAGCTGTGGTCGACGTTCAGCTTCCCCTTCTGCAGCAGGTCATTGATGATGGCTTGGTTGTTCATGACCTGGCCGTTGGCGTCGTGCGTGAGGTCGACGTTCTCCAGCACGATCTTCTGATCCGCGCCCTGGGTGCCAAGCTTGCCCTGGGTGTTGATCTCGACGAGCGTGTTGTTGGAGTTGGCCGGATCCTGCTTGAAGTTCAGGTACTGCGACAGGTTGCCGTCGTTCTCGCCCACGAGCAGGTCCTTCAGGTCCAGGACGTCGCCGCCATCGGCGACCGAGGCCTTCGAGAAGTCCTTGATCGTGTCGATGGCCGGGGCGCTGGTGGTGCCCTGGTCGCCAAGCTGCCACTTGAACGTGTCGCTGCCGCCGTCACCCCACATGGTGTCGTTGCCCTTGCCGCCGACCAGGATGTCGTTGCCGGCGCCGCCGTGGAGCTCGTCGTTGCCGGTTCCGCCATAGAGCTTGTCGTTGCCGTCATCACCCCACAGGACATCGTTGCCGCCCTGGCCGTAGATGATGTCGTCGCCCTTGCCGCCATGCAATTCGTCATTGCCGCCACGCGTGTCGCCAGCCGCATCGAACTGACCCGGATTCTGCTTGATGAACTCGTATATCCGTTCGTTCGTCGGGGCGACGCCGTCCACCGCCTTGAGGTAGTCCTTCAGCGAGTCGAGACCGCCACCATTGTGCGATCCCGCGGGATTGCCGGCCCACGCGAGGTGGTCGGTGTTGATCGCGTCACCGAAGATGATGTCGTTTCCGTCGCCACCGTAGACGGTGTCGTGGCCGACTTCGGCCGGATTGCTCGTGCTGCTGCCTCCCTTGAGAGCGGCCTCCAGGTCGTTGGCGGTGTTGACGATGTCAATGGAGCCAACCTTGCCGGTGACGGTATTGAATCCCCAGTTAAACGAGATCTGGCCATTGCCGACTGTGTCCGTATTGTCGAAGAAGCGCAGGATGTTGCTGTCGATGCCAGTCCCGATACCGATGCCGTGGACCTTGCTGGTGCCACTCAGGGCTTTGAAGGCGTCGACGGATTCCTTCATGGTGTTGTAGTCGGTATCGTTACCCGGTCCGTCCACTCCCTTCTTGTCGTTGTAGTAGTACTGCGTCGGGTTTCCGTCGGTCAGGAAGAACGTCAGATTCTCGAACTTTGTACCGCTGGGATTCACTTTGCCCTGATCGGCGAACCACTTCACGGTCGCGTTGAAGGCGGCTTCGTAGTTGGTCCCCGCAGTGTTACCCGTCGCGATAGTCAGATCGTTGATCGCCTTGATCAACTGGTTCAGGTTGGCCTGCGTGAGGTTGTTGAACGTGATCGGATCTTGAGCATGGGTTGCGAAGCCGATCAGCGATACGTTGACGACGCCGTCGTGGTGCTCCAGGTCGGCGGCGAGCTTGACCAGCGCGTCCTTAACCAGTTGCATGCGGTTGACACCGGAACCGGACTGCGCGGACATGCTGCCTGAACGGTCCACCACCAGCGCAATGTTGTAGTTCGTGCCGGGGGTGACGTTCGTGACGTAGCCGCCCTGGTCCGCCAGGATGACGTCGTCACCCGACCCTCCGTTCAGCGGCGGTTTGCCGCCGCTGCCGCTGTCGTCATTGCCATGGGTCACCAGGTGATCGGCGGAGATGACGAACTTGTGCTCGGTCGAGGTGTCGTTGCCGCCATTCGCCGTGCCGCCATTGTCCTTCACTTGGAAATTGAAGGAGCTGTCCTGCTTGTCGGCGCCCGGCGTGAACTTGAGCAGGCCTTGTTCGATGGCCGACTTCGGAATCTCCATGCCGGCCGTGACCGGCTTGCCGTTATAGGTCATCGTGCCGCTGGTGGGCGGTTGGGTGATGATGACGCTTTGCAGGCTGTTGCCTTCTGCTCCATCGTCGAAGCGGAAATCGTTCAGCGAGAAGACGTACTGGTAATCGCCAACTTCCAGGTTCGCGGAACCGTCCACAGTCGTGGGCGCGTCGTTGACGCCATTGATGGTGATGGCGATGGTGCTGGTGGCCGAGCCGTCGGCGGAGGCGACCGTGTAGGTCTCGACGATGCTTTCGCCCGCCTTGAGGAACTGGATCGCGGCGTTGTTGACGTTGTAGGTATAGGTGCCATCCGCCTTCATTACGATGACGCCCAGCGCTCCGCCCGCATGCGTGCTGCTGGCGAGCTTGAGGGTGTCGGTGTCGAAGGTCGACTGGCCGGCATCGGGATCCGTGATCGTGACCGCGCCCTTGACAGTGAGATTTCCGCCCGTGACGTTCACATCTTCCGTGACCGACCGGAAGTCGTTGGTCATCACCGGCACGTCATTGGTGCCATTGATCGTGATGGTGATGGTCGTGGTGCTGAAGTCGCCGTCGGAATCGCGGATGGTGTACGAGAACACGTCCGAGAGCTTGTCGCCTTGCCCCAGTGCATTGATGCGCGGATCGCTGTTGTTCAGGGTATAGGTATAGGTGCCATCGGCGTGGATGGTGATCTTGCCGTACACACCATTGACCTCGGCGTTGACGTTGCCTTCGATCGCCTTGTTCGCGTTGGCAGTACCCTTGGCCACGCCGACCACCGTGGTCACGTCGGCGCCCACGGCGTCCGCACCGGTGCCGGTGATGACGTTGCCCGTGGCTTCCAAGACCTTGTCTTCCGTCACGCTGGCAGTGTCTGGCTTTGCCTCGGGCGCGCTGTCGGTGATCCGGATGGTCAGGCTGCCGCTGCTTCCGTGGCCGGCAGCATTCTTGGCGGTCACGGTGAAGTCGTCATGCACACTGTCCTTGCCGTGAGAGTGATCCTGGGATTTCCCCTTCTCGGTATAGGTGTAAGTGAGCTTGCCGGTAGCCGGATCGTAACCGGTAATCTTCAGTGTGCCCTTGCCCGTGGTCAGGCTGACGGGGTTGGCGTTCGTCGCCTTGGTGACGTCCACGCCATTTACGTCGACGCTCACGATGCCCAACGCTGCGGAAATCTGCATCGTTCCCGTAACGGTGTCGCCGGTGGCTTCCGCCACCTTGTTCGTCGCGTTCGTAACGGCGGATTCCGCGGTGGAGGTCACGTTGAAATGCGTGTTCACCTTGTCGCCGTCGCCATCCGTTCCAGTAACGCCAACCGTGAAGTCCATCGGGCCGGCGGGAACGCTTTCCGTATAGGAGCCGGTCGTGAGGAAGGACATCCTGACGCCGCTGCCCGCGGTGATCTCGATGCTATCGAATTGAGTGAACGAGGGGGTGCCCTGGCTCAATATCTCCTTCGTGATGTGAATGGCGCCAGTCGTACTGTTCACGGGTACGGAGATCATCTTGGAGACACCGTCGCTCCATACCGTGATATTGAGCGTGCCGCTTCCCTTGACTTCCGCGACATTCAGCTTGAAATCCGAGAGGGCTTCGTTGAAGTCCATGCGGAAGCTTTCGCCCGAGTCGAAGGAGGTGTTGCCGATCCCGAACGAATTTCCGCTGCCGAACGTGTTGGCATTGAACGTCTTTCCGCCGCCGGCGCTCAGCGTGGCATAGCCGAGGTCATAGGTGGATTGGGGGTTGTTGCTGATCGAGGAGGCCAAGTCGATCGACGCGGTCGTCCCGGGCCGGGCTTCGTGCTGGGTGACGGTATAGCCGCCCTCCGGATTCAGGGTCACCGTGAAGATCTTGGTCCCGTTGGGCGAGAAGATGTCGACCGAAGACTTGTTGAGCGCGCTGGTCGTCCAGTTCTGCGGCAGCTGACCGACAGACGACACGACCAGCGTGGCGCCCACGGCGTCGGCGCCCGTATGGAATTCCAGGGTGCCGGTGGCGCTGGTGGCGGCATTCTCCATCACAGTATTGGAGACGGCGCCGAATTCCGGACTGTCATCCTCGATATTGATCGTGATGGTGCCGCTGCTGGTGGCGTGGCCATCGCTGACCTGCACGCCGATACCCAGCTGGAGCACGTCCTCGACCGAGTTCGTCGGGTGATCCACTTGGCCCGACAGGGTTACGGTGTAGCCGCCCGCGTCGGTCATCGTGACAGTGATGACGGAGTTTCCGTGGAAGTCCTTGCCGACCAGGGTGTGGCCATTGTCCGACAGGGCCCAGACGACAGGTTTTCCTTGTGAGGTCAGGGCGTTGTCCGCCGGCTTGACCAAGGTGACGGTATGGGTGTCCTTCACATCCAAATCGGAGATGGCCAGGTTGCCGGAGTAGGTGACAGCGTTCGTCGTGTCCGTGGTGCCATTGCTGTCAGGTATGCCGTGCGGCAGGCCTTCTTCAGACAGGTTGATGCTGGCGCTGCTGATCGAGGGCAGATCGTTCGTGCCGGTGATCGTAACCGTCAGCACGGCCTCGCTCTTGTCGCCGTCGGCATCGGTGATGGTGTAGCGGATGGTCTCGGTCAGCAATTCGCCCGCCTGCAGCCCCTGGACAGCTTGCAGGCTGTTGTTGAGCTGATAGGACCAGGTGCCGTCGCCATTGTCTACCAGCGTGCCGTACTTGGCGTCGCCGGTAGTGATGACCGTCGTGACTGCATCGGCGCCGAGCGTGTCGTTGCCCAACAAGTTGCCGGAGATGGGGGCGGTCGTGCCTTCCGTGATGCCCGCCGTGTCGTTCTTGGCCTCAGGAGCGGTGTCGGTGATGAGTACGACCAGGTCGTCGGACTTGACCTGGTTGGCCGCATCGGTGACGGTGACGGTGAACTTGTCGGTGACGGAGTCGTCGCCGGCAGTGTGGTTCTTGGCCGTCCCGTCCTGCTGGTAGCTATAGGTGATCTTGCCGGTGGCCGGGTCGTAGCCAGTCAGCGTGAGCTTGCCCTCGGTGCCGGTGACGACGACCGGGGTGGTGCCCAGCGC
>Ga0182740_1002302_pt1 | contig 11864 bp, 10 predicted proteins | sample eDN5th37CKraftBY_FD_128872 | JGI IMG/M metagenome (GOLD analysis project Ga0182740, IMG submission 128872) | Enriched backyard soil microbial communities from Emeryville, California, USA - eDNA 5th pass 37_C Kraft BY (version 2) (version 2) | ecosystem: Environmental > Terrestrial > Soil >...
GAGCGCTGCGCCCAGCCGGTCATGGAACGCTCCGCGTAGGCGGTGATCGCGTACATGACGACGCCGAGAACCGCGAGCACCACGAGGGCTGCCCAGACAAGCGGCACCTCGAAAGCCGCCGAGGCGCGGGTGAGCAGGTTGCCGATGCCCACATTCGACGCGTTCTGCTCGCCGATGACAGAGCCCACATAGGCGAGCGTGATCGCCACCTTGAGGGAGCCGAAGAAATACGGCATGGCGCGGGGCACGCCGACCTTGAGCACGATGTCCCGCTTCGAGGCCCCGAGCGCCCGCAGCACGTCCTCCATCTCGGGCTCCACGGTGGAGATGCCGGTGGCCACGTTCACCACGATGGGAAAGAACGAGATCAGGAAGGCGGTCAGCACCGGCGGCACCCAGCCGACCCCGAACCAGAACACGAGGATCGGCACCACGGCCACCTTGGGGACCGAGTTGAATCCCACGAGCAGCGGATAGGACCCCGCATTGATGAGCCGCGAGGAGCCGAGCACCATGCCGAGCAGCAGGCCGAAGCCGACCGCGAGGCCGAAGCCGGCGAGCGTCATCCAGAGGGTATGCATGGCGTGGTAGGCGAGCTGGCTCCGGTATTCCCACACGGCGAGAAGGATCGTGGAGGGGGCCGGAAGGATGAAGCTGGAAATCCTCAGAACGTGACAGAGAATTTCCCAAAGGGCGAAGAACCCGACAGTGAAGATCCAGGGTGCGAGGGCGAGCTGGCTCTTGGTTTTCATGGGTTTCAGGCCGCCTTTCGCGCCTGCGCGATATGCCCGCGCAATTCATGGACGAGAGCGGAGAATTCCGGCGTGTAGGTGATCTCGAGATCGCGCGGCCGCGGGAACTCCACCTCCCGCTCGGCGACGATCCGGCCCGGCCGCGCGCTCATGCAGAAGATCCGGTCCGACAGGAACGCGGCCTCGCGCAGATCGTGGGTGACGAGGATGATCGTGACCTTCTGGGCCGCATGGAGATCGCGCATCACGCACCACAATTCCTCGCGGGTGAAGCTGTCGAGCGCGCCGAAGGGCTCGTCGAGCATCAGGAGCTTCGGCTCATGGATCAGCGCCCGGCAGAGGGAGGCGCGCTGCTGCATGCCGCCGGAGAGCTGCCAGGGGAACTTATGTCCCTGCCCCTTGAGGCCGACCTGCTCCAGCAGGCTCTCGGCCTTGGCCACGTACTCCGCCTTGTGCCGGCGCAGCCGCGAGCGGTGCGGCTCCACGATCTCGAGCGGCAGGAGAATGTTATCGAGGGTGGTGCGCCAGGGCAGCATGGTCGGATTCTGGAAGGCCATGCCGGCGAGCTTGACAGGAGCTGCCACCTGCCTGCCATCGACGATGACGGTTCCCTCGCGGGGAAACTGCAGGCCGGTGGCGAGCTTCATGAGGGTGGACTTGCCGCAGCCCGAAGGACCGACGATGGCAGCGAACTCGCCTTCGCTCACCTTGAGATTGAGGTTCCTGACCGCGGGCAGCCCGTCCTCGGCCCGGGCGTAGACGTGAGTGGCGTCGTGGATGTCGACGAAAACCGGCAAAGGGCGCTCCGTGGTTACACCCTCCCCTCGAGGGGGAGGGTCGCGAGCAAAGCGAGCGGGGTCGGGGTGAGAAACGCCAACATCAACGAAGGTCGCGCTACCCACCCCGGCCTAACGGCCGCCCCTCCCCCTCAAGGGCAGGATAAAGGGCGGAGCACGGAATGGCTCAGTTTACCTTGCGCTGGTCGGCGGCGGGGAGGAACTCCTCCGTGAACACGCTCTCGACGGTCGGCTTCGCCTTGTAGGTGAAGGTCAGGCCGATCTGGTCGAGGGCCTTGGCGAAGCGGTCCTTGTCGATGCCGCCGAAGCCGTTTTCCTTCACCCAGGGGGTGATCATGTTCTGCTCCAGCACCATCTTGAGGCGCTCGAGCTCCACGTCCTTCTTGGCCACGTCGTTGCGCTTGATCACCGAATCCACTGCGCTCGACGGGTCCTTCACGGTGTCCTGCACGCCCTTCATGAGAGCCCGAAGAATACCCTTCACGGCCTCCGGCTTCTCCTGCGCGAACTTCTGCGAGACGATGATCGTATTGCCGTAGAGGTCCACACCGTAGTCGCTCATAGCCAGGACGACGATGTCGTCGACCGGAACGCCGCGGGACTTCAGGTTGATGTAGGACGACATGGAGAAGCCGAACACCGCGTCGACCTCGCCCTGAGCCAGCATGGGCTCGCGAACCGGAAACCCGACATTCTCGAACTTCATCGTGGAATCGTCGATCTTGTTGACCGTCTTGAAGATCGGCCATTGCGCATAGGCGCCATCGGCCGCCGGCGCGCCGAACTTCCGGCCCTGGAGGCTCGACACCTCCTTGGTGACGCCGCGGCTCTTGCGCCCGATGATGGCGAAGGGCGGTCGGTCGTAGATCACCATCACGGCCTTGATGTCCGTTCCCGGATTCTCGTCGCGGAAGCGCACGAGGGAGTTCACGTCGCCGAAGCCCATGTCGTAGGTGCCGGAAGCCACGCGGGAGATCGGCTCGCGGGAGCCCGCCGACGGATCGATCGTCACGTCGAGCCCCTCGGCCTTGAAATAGCCCTTGTCGATCGCAACGGCGAAGGGCGCGGCCGGCCCCTCCCAGCGCCAGTCCAGGGAGAACCGCACCGGGGTCTGAGCCTGAGCTGCTGCGGACCCGAGAAGCGCGGCCGCTCCGACCAGCATCCCCCTGATCCACGTGGCCCTCGTCGCACGATCCGCAAACATCACCGTCACCTCTGTTTTTATGGTCGGGACCTCATGGCGTCCGTTCTGGGCGCCTGCCCGGTTCTTGACCATGCAACCAGATCGTCCCTCAGGGTCAAGTCTCTTGCCCGGGCATCACTGCCCTTCGGGCAGGCTTCTGACGGAAAATTGAGCAGAAGGGCTGGAGGCCGAGACCCTTGACGGTCGCGGGTCGGCTTCCCACGTGAGGTTCATCGGCGACCGGGCCCCTCTGGCAGGACGTGTACGCACGACTGTGATGTCGGAGCCGATGCTTGAACGCAAAGCAATCATAGGGTCCGGTTATGCCAGAATTCCTTCTCGTGGAATGGCTGGGAAAGCCCGTCTGGATGTGGACGGCCTTCCTGAGCCTTGTCGTGCTTCTTCTCGCCTTCGACCTCGGTGTCCTCAATAGAAAGGACCGGGAACTCGGCGTGAAGGAGAGCCTTCTCCTGTCCGCCTTCTATATCGGCATCGCGGCGCTCTTCGGCGCCTATATCTGGTGGTCCTTCGAGACCGGCCTCCTGGTGACCCAGGACGGCAGCCATGCGGGCATCGCCTACTTCACGGGCTTCTTCATCGAGAAGTCCCTGTCCATCGACAACGTCTTCGTGATCTCGCTGATCTTCAGCTATTTCGCCATCCCCCGGAAATATCAGTACCGGGCCCTCGTGTGGGGCATCATCGGCGTCATTGTCCTGCGCGGCATCATGATCGCCGTGGGCGCGGCCCTCGTGCAGGAATATGCCTGGATGCTCTATCTCTTCGGCGCGTTCCTCATCGTGACGGGCGTCAAGATGCTGCTCGTGCCCGAGAGCGAACCGAACATCGACAACAACGCCATGGTGCGCTTCCTGCGCCGGCACATGCGGGTTTCGGACCGACTTCACGAGCAGCGCTTCTTCGTGCGGGAGCCCGATCCGAAGACGGGCCGGGTCGTCACCTGGGCGACGCCGCTCTTCCTCGCCCTCGTGGTGATCAACGTGGCCGACCTGATCTTCGCGGTCGATTCGGTGCCGGCGATCTTCGCCATCACGACGGATACCTTCGTGGTCTACACGGCGAACATCATGGCGATCCTGGGCCTCAGGGCGCTCTACTTCGCCCTCGCCGCCATGGTGCATCGCTTCCACTACCTGAAATACGCCCTGGCGCTCGTGCTCGTGTTCATCGGCGGCAAGATCTTCTGGAACCAGCTCATCGGCAAGCTCGATCCCACAATCTCGCTCGGCGTCACCTTCGCCCTGATCGCAGGCGGCGTCGTCTATTCCCTCTGGAAGACGAAGAACGAGCCGGAGACGATGTCCGGGTAAGGCACGACGGGAGGGCGAACGCCCTCCCCCATTGTCATTCCGGGTTCGCCTGCGGCGCCCCGTCCGTCACACCGGCAGCATCCCATCGCTCTTCACCTCCTCCATCACCGCATAGGTGCGCGTTTCCTTCACGCCGGGGAGCGCCAGGAGGATCTCGCCGAGGAAGTGGCGGTAGGCGGCCATGTCGGCCACGCGGGTCTTGACCAGATAATCGAAGCCGCCCGCCACCATGTGGCATTCGAGGACTTCGGGCGCCCGCTTCACGGCGGCGGCGAATTTCTCGAACACGTCGGGCGTCGTCTTGTCGAGGGAGACCTCCACGAAGACCAGCAGCTCGAGCCCGAGCCGGTGCGGATCGAGCCTCGCCCCGTAGCCGGCGATGACGCCTTCGCGCTGGAGGCGCTTCACGCGTTCGCCAGTGGAGGTCGGCGACAGCCCCACCTTTTCGGCCAGCTCCACGGTGGCGATGCGGCCATCGGCCTGGAGAGCTTTGAGGATCTTGCGATCGATCCGGTCCAAATCCGTCATTGTCACGGCTCTTTGAGTGTTCCGGCGCTGTTTCTAAGGCAAGCCTGCCAATTTCGCCATCGAAACACGGATGACGGCCTCATATATTCCAGAAAACATCCAGAGGATTTTCGATGAACCCTGCCCCCGGCGCCCCCCTGCCCTTCGACCCGCCCTTCGCCGAAGACGACAAGGCCCTGGCGGCCCGCCTTCTCGCGAGTGCGCGTCTCTCGTCCGAACGCGAGAAGCGCGTGGACGAACAGGCGACCCGCCTGATTGAGGCGATCCGCGCCAAGGGTGGCGGGCTCGGCGGCGTCGAGGAGATGCTGCGGGAATATGCGCTGTCCACCAAGGAGGGCCTCGCCCTCATGGTGCTCGCCGAGGCCCTGCTGCGGGTGCCGGACGCAGCCACCTCCGACCGGCTGATCGAGGACAAGCTGGGCCAGGCCGATTTCGCCGGCCACGAGGCCAAGTCCGATGCCTTCCTGGTCTCGGCCTCGGCCTGGGCGCTCGGCATCACGGCACGCATCATCCAGCCAGGCGAGACGCCGGAGAGCATCCTGGGCCAGCTCACCAAGCGCCTGGGTCTTCCCGCCGTGCGCACCGCCACCCGCCAGGCCATGCGGGTGATGGGCAACCATTTCGTGCTCGGCCAGACCATCGAGGAGGCGCTGAAGCGCGCGGGCTCGTCCAAGGGCCGGGTCTATCGCTATTCCTTCGACATGCTGGGCGAAGGCGCCCGGACGGCGGACGATGCCCGCCGCTATTTCGATTCTTATGCCTCCGCCATCGACGCTATCGGCCGCTCGGCCGGCAACGAGCCGCTGCCGAACCGTCCAGGCATTTCGGTGAAGCTCTCGGCCCTTCATCCGCGCTACGAGGCCACGAGCCGCGAGCGGGTCATGCGCGAGCTCGTGCCGCGGGTGATCGAGCTGGCTCGGCAAGCGAAATCCTACGACCTCAACTTCACGGTCGACGCGGAAGAAGCCGACCGGCTCGAATTGTCGCTCGAGGTGATCGAGGCCGTGCTGGCCGATCCGTCGCTCGCCGATTGGAAAGGCTTCGGTCTCGCGATCCAGGCCTATCAGAAGCGGGCCGGTTCGGTGGTCGACGCCATCGCGGCCATGGCGGAGAAATACGACCGCCAATTGATGGTGCGCCTCGTGAAGGGCGCCTATTGGGACACGGAGGTGAAGCGGGCCCAGGAGCGCGGCCTCGACGATTACCCGGTCTTCACCCGCAAGGCGATGACGGACCTGCACTACATGGCCTGCGCCGAGAAGATGCTGTCCCTGCGCCCGCGCATCTATCCGCAATTCGCCACACACAACGCCCTGACGGTGGCATCCATCATCGAGCGCGCCGGCGGCACGGAGGGCTACGAGTTCCAGCGCCTGCACGGCATGGGCGAAGCGCTCTATGCGCGCCTGCTCGAAGACAATCCGGGCCTCGCCTGTCGCGCCTATGCGCCGGTGGGCGGCCATCGCGACCTTCTCGCCTATCTCGTGCGTCGCCTTCTGGAGAACGGCGCCAATTCCTCCTTCGTGTCGGTGGCGGCCGATCCGAACGTGCCGGTCGAGGCGCTGCTGAAGCGTCCCGCCGACATCATCGTGTCCGCCGACAAGGCGCGCCATCCCAAGCTGCCCCTGCCCCGCGATCTCTATGGGCCGGAGCGCGCCAATTCGAAGGGCGTGGAGTTCGGCCATCAGGCCTCGCTCGATGCGCTTCTCGCCGAGATCGAAAAGGGACGGCAGCAGAGCTTCAAGGCCGAGCCCCTGATCGACGGCAAGGCGGCATCCGGTACGCCGCGTCCCGTCATCAGCCCCATCGACGGATCCACGGTCGCCGGTCAGGTGACGGAAGCCTCTCCGGACGTCGCCGACCGCGCCATGGCGTCGGCGCAGGCCGGTTTTTCCGCCTGGAGCCGTACGGACGCGAACACCCGTGCCAAGGCCCTCCAGCGCGCCGCCGACCTGCTGGAGGAACGGCGGGGTGCGCTGCTTCATCTCCTGCAGGTCGAAGCCGGCAAGACCCTCGACGATGCGCTCTCCGAAGTGCGCGAGGCGGTGGATTTCCTGCGCTACTACGCCGTCCAGGGCCGCACGCTGTTCGGGCCGGGCGAGGCGATGCCGGGCCCGACGGGCGAAAGCAACGTGCTGCGCCTGCGCGGGCGCGGGGTGTTCGTGGCGATCTCGCCTTGGAACTTCCCGCTCGCCATTTTCCTCGGCCAGGTGAGTGCCGCCCTGATGGCGGGCAATGCCGTGGTGGCGAAGCCCGCCGAGCAGACACCGCTGATCGCCGATCTGGCCGTGCGCATCCTGCACGAAGCCGGGGTGCCGAAGACAGCGCTTCACCTGGTGCCCGGCGATGGGCGCGTCGGTGCGCGCCTCGTCGAGCACAGGGATGTGGCGGGCGTCGTCTTCACGGGCTCCACGGAGGTCGCGCGCATCATCAACCGCACGCTGGCCAACAAGGACGCGGCCATCGTGCCGCTGATCGCCGAGACCGGCGGCATCAACGCGATGATCGTCGATGCCACCGCTCTGCCCGAACAGGTGGCGGATGACGTGGTCATGTCGGCTTTCCGCTCTGCCGGACAGCGCTGCTCGGCCCTGCGCCTGCTCTGCGTGCAGGACGATGTGGCCGACCGCATGATCGAGATGATCGCGGGCAATGCCCGCGAGCTGAAGATCGCCGATCCACGCGAGATCTCGACCCATGTGGGCCCGGTGATCGATCGCGAGGCGAAGGAGAAGCTCGACGCGCATATTGAGGCGATGAAGCGCTCCGCGAAGGTCCGCTACGCCGGTGAGGCGCCTGCGGCCGGCACCTACGTGGCGCCGCATATCTTCGAGCTGAACAAGCCGCACGATCTCGCCCAGGAGGTGTTCGGCCCCGTGCTGCACGTGGTGCGCTACAAGGCCGATCGTCTGGAGGACGTGCTGAACGCCATCGAAGGCACGGGCTACGGTCTGACGCTGGGCGTTCATTCGCGCATCGATGCGACGGTCGAGCGGGTCGTGCAGGCCCTGTCGGTCGGCAACGTCTACGTGAACCGCAACATGATCGGCGCGGTGGTCGGCGTGCAGCCCTTCGGCGGCCACGGCCTCTCCGGCACAGGCCCCAAGGCGGGCGGCCCGCATTACCTCCTGCGCTTTGCCACGGAGCAGACGGTGACGATCAACACGGCCGCCGCGGGCGGCAACGCGAACCTGATCGCCATGGGGGAGTAGCAACGCGCAAACTCCCTCTCCCGTTTGGGGTTAGGGTGGGGGAAGGTCGGTGTCGGTCAGGCGACATTTGCCTTCCCCGCAGCCTCATCCTGAAGCCGCACACCCTCACCCCTGCCCCTCTCCCGCCCGGGAGAGGGATTCTTGGCCGCGCATGTCGAATGCGAACGCTCTCACCCGCTCCCACGGCCCTCCCCGATACCACCACAGTTCCAGCCCGATGGCCTCGGCGTGGAACGGCCGGAAGCCGTCGCTCAGCTCCTCCAGGAGAGCCCGCGCGGCGGAGGGATGGACCTTGTTCTGCACCGTCACGTGCGGCTGATGGTTCTGCCGGTCCTGGGGCTTGAGCCAGTCGTTCCAGTGCAAGGCCAGATCGCGACGCAGCTGCGCCAGCTCGGTGGATGCAAGCGCGTAGGCGACTCCGCGCCCGAGGGGCTGCAGGCCGGTGACGTCGAGCCCGAAAGGGTGTCGGCGCGACGCATGAGCCTCTATGTCCCGCTCGATGCTCGCGAGGTGCTCGCCGGGCAGAGCGTGGAACAACGTCAGGTGCGCAGGGATGAAGTTCCGCTCGGGCGGGAAATAACGCCGGCGCTGCGCATCGAAGAAGGCGAAGGAGCGTTCGTCGAACTGAAGTGTGAGGATGAGGGGCGCGGCGGGATCCATCAAAGAAAAACCCGGCTCGGGGCCGGGTTGTTTCAGGGCTGGCGCATCGAATTCAGTCCCGAAAGTGGCACCCACTTTCGGGTCCGATGCTTCAGTAGTTCAAGGCCGCCTTGGCTTCGCGCAGCTGCGCGATGGCCGATTCCGCCGCGTGCTTCGCAGCAGGCTCATTGGTGGCGTCGTAATGCATCTCGGCCGTCAGGATTTCCTGGTCGAGGATCTCCTGGGTCAGCTCCTCCTCGGGAAGCGCGCGCTCCGCCAGGACCGTGAGGCCGTTCTGATTGATGTCGGCGAAGCCGCCGCGGACGAGAACCCGCCGGCCGTTGCCGGGCGTGCTGGTGACGACGAGGAACCCGGTCTTGAGGGTCGTCATCACGGGCGAATGGCCGGCCAGAACCGTCATGTCGCCTTCGGTCGCCGGCAGCACCACGGCGTCGACGTCGCCGGAGAACAGCACGCGCTCGGGAGAGACGAGTTCGAAAGTGAAGGTAGCCATCTGAGCTCCTCGTCATCCCATGGCCGGTGAGAGGCCGGGAATCGTTTGGGAGATACGCTTTGAAAAATACGCTTGGACAAGCGCCATCCCGGAGCGTGTGGACACGGCTCCGGGATGGCGCTTGATGGCGATCAGGCCGCTTCGGCAGCGAGGCGCTGGGCCTTCTCGATGGCTTCCTCGATCGTGCCGACCATGTAGAAGGCGGCCTCCGGAAGGTGGTCGTACTGACCCTCGACCAGACCCTTGAAGCCCTTGATGGTATCTTCGAGCGCGACGAGCTTGCCGGGCGAGCCGGTGAACACTTCGGCCACGTGGAAGGGCTGCGACAGGAAGCGCTCGATCTTGCGGGCGCGGGCAACGGTGAGCTTGTCCTCTTCGGAGAGCTCGTCCATGCCCAGGATCGCGATGATGTCCTGGAGCGCCTTGTAGCGCTGCAGCACCTGCTGGACCTGACGGGCGACGTTGTAGTGCTCCTCGCCGACGATGGCGGCCGAGAGCATGCGCGAGGTCGAGTCGAGCGGGTCCACGGCCGGGTAGATGCCCTTTTCGGCGATCGAGCGCGACAGCACGGTCGTGGCGTCGAGGTGGGCGAAGGAGGTCGCCGGAGCCGGGTCGGTCAGGTCGTCGGCGGGCACGTAGATGGCCTGCACAGAGGTGATCGAGCCCTTGGTAGTGGTGGTGATGCGCTCCTGCAGGGCGCCCATGTCGGTGGACAGGGTCGGCTGGTAGCCCACGGCCGAAGGAATACGGCCGAGGAGCGCCGACACCTCGGAGCCCGCCTGGGTGAAGCGGAAGATGTTGTCCACGAAGAACAGCACGTCCTGGCCCTGGTCGCGGAAGTTCTCGGCGACGGTGAGGCCGGTGAGCGCGACGCGGGCGCGGGCGCCCGGGGGCTCGTTCATCTGGCCGTACACGAGGGCGCACTTGGAGCCGGCGGCCGAGCCGTTCTCACGGGGATCGATGTTCACCTTGGACTCGATCATCTCGTGATAGAGGTCGTTTCCCTCGCGGGTGCGCTCGCCGACGCCGGCGAACACGGAGTAGCCGCCGTGCGCCTTCGCGACGTTGTTGATGAGCTCCATGATCAGCACGGTCTTGCCGACGCCGGCGCCGCCGAAGAGGCCGATCTTGCCGCCCTTGGCGTAGGGGGCGAGCAGGTCGACGACCTTGATGCCCGTCACGAGGATCTGGCCCTCGGTGGACTGCTCGGCATAGGACGGGGCCGGCTGGTGGATGGCGCGGGTGCCTTCGCCGACGATCGGGCCGGCTTCGTCCACCGGCTCGCCGATGACGTTCATGATGCGGCCGAGGGTGGCGGTGCCGACGGGCACGGAGATCGGTGCGCCGGTGTCGGTGACTTCCTGGCCGCGGACGAGACCTTCGGAGGTGTCCATGGCGATGCAGCGGACGGTGCTCTCGCCGAGCTGCTGGGCCACTTCGAGCACGAGGCGGGAGCCGCCGTTCGTGGTCTCGAGAGCGTTCAGGATCTCCGGCAGGTGGCCGTCGAACTGCACGTCGACGACGGCGCCGATGACCTGGGTGATGCGTCCGGTCGCTTTACCGGCGGTGGTAGCGGTGTTGGCCATGATTGGCTCCTCTCGGATGTCGTCAGAGCGCCTCGGCGCCCGAGATGATTTCGATCAGTTCCTTGGTGATCATCGCCTGACGCGACCGGTTGTAGGTCATCGTCTGCTTCTTGATCATTTCGCCCGCGTTGCGGGTCGCATTGTCCATGGCGCTCATGCGGGCGCCCTGTTCGGAAGCGGCGTTCTCGAGCAGCGCGCGGAAGATCTGCACGGTGAGGTTCCGCGGCAGGAGCGTCGTCAGGATCTCGCCTTCTTCAGGCTCGTATTCGTAGACCGCGTCGGTGGAACCGCCGGCGCTGGTCTCGATCTGGGCCGGAATGATCTGCTGCGCGGTCGGGATCTGAGCGATCACCGAGCGGAAGCGCGAGTAGAACAGCGTCGCCACGTCGAACTCACCGGCCTCGAAGCGGGCGAGCACCTTCTGGGCGATCATGTCGCCCTGCTCGAAGCCGATCTGGCGCACGGAGCGAAGATCGACGAACTCGATGATCTGCTCGGCGAACTGGCGACGCAGGATGTCGTAGCCCTTCTTGCCGACGCAGATGATCTTCACCGTCTTGCCCTCGGCGAGCAGCCGGTTGGCATGGTCGCGGGCGAGACGGGCGATCGAGGAGTTGAAGGCGCCGCAGAGACCACGCTCTGCGGTGCAGACGATCAGCAGGTGAACGCGGTCGGAGCCGGTACCGGCCAGAAGACGCGGCGTCTCGGGCCCGACGGTGACGCCGGACGCGATGTTGCCGAGCACCACCGCCATGCGCTCCGCATAGGGGCGCGCGGCTTCCGCCGCGGTCTGCGCGCGGCGCAGCTTCGCGGCGGCCACCATCTGCATGGCCTTGGTGATCTTCTGCGTCGCCTTGACCGAGGCGATGCGGTTACGAAGGTCTTTCAAGCTCGGCATCGAGCAGCCCTACCTCTCCGGTATCCCGGTTCGATCTTCAAGAAACCCCAAGCCCTTACGAGAAGGACTTGGCGTAGTTCTGGACGATGTCCTTGAGCTTCGCTTCCGAGTCGCTCGACAGGTCCTTCGAAGCGCGGATGGCGTCCAGGAGATCGGCGTGCTTGCCGCGCAGGAGCGAGAGCAGACCGTCCTCGAACGCGCGCACCCGGTTGAGCGGCAGGTTGTCGAGATAGCCGTTCACGCCGGCGTAGATCACGGCGACCTGCTCTTCCATCTTCAGCGGCGAGAACTGCGGCTGCTTCAGGAGCTCGGTGAGGCGCGAACCACGGTTCAGCAGGCGCTGGGTGGTGGCGTCGAGGTCGGAGCCGAACTGGGCGAAGGCCGCCATCTCGCGGTACTGCGCCAGCTCGCCCTTGATCTTGCC
>Ga0182740_1002303_pt1 | contig 11864 bp, 11 predicted proteins | sample eDN5th37CKraftBY_FD_128872 | JGI IMG/M metagenome (GOLD analysis project Ga0182740, IMG submission 128872) | Enriched backyard soil microbial communities from Emeryville, California, USA - eDNA 5th pass 37_C Kraft BY (version 2) (version 2) | ecosystem: Environmental > Terrestrial > Soil >...
CGCCCGCCATCCTTGCGCGAGCGCGAAAAGGCCATCGAACAGGGAGGCCTGTCCGGAAAGCCTCTGTTTGCGCTGGCGACGCGCATGCTGGCGGAAACCTATGTCCGACTGGAAGGCGCAATGCCGGTCATCGGCGTCGGTGGGATCGATTCCGGCGCGACCGCGATCGCCAAACTGCGTGCGGGCGCGACGCTCGTCCAGGTCTATAGCGGGCTTGTCTATGGCGGTCTCGGGCTACTCAACGAGATCAAGCACGCGCTGCTGACGCAGGCGCAGGAACGGCTGCTGGCGGAACTGGTTGGCGTGGACGCTGCGGATATTACCGCGCAGCCCTGGCCGGTGTGAGGGCGGAGAAAGGCTGGTTCGACGGAAAGGAGCTACCGTCCCTTCGGCGCGTTGGCGATGCGCATGATCAGCCAGACCGGGATCACGATCACCGCGCCAAGCAGGAAGTAGCGCCACAGCCAGTGAACCGCATCGAAGCCGAGATGCCAGATCGCCTCGAACAGATGCTGGATGCTGCGGATGATGTTGTAGGGATCGAGGCCGAACGTCACCATCACGAAGCCGACCAGGATCGACAAGAGGATCAGTCGCCCCGCGACAGCGAGCGGCGAGCCGCCAAGGAAGCGCGACAGAGAATCGCCGGTCGCAGGCCTTGCGGTCTCGATCGAGGCACGCGGATCGTTGGTCGACATTATCCCCTCCATCCGGACGTCCTCCGGAGACCCGCGATCATTTAATCACCCCGCCGCGCCACGCAAGTCGCCGCCGGCCGGGTCGCGGCTGCGCTCGATCGCATCGACCATTTTCTCCAGCGTTTCCAGGCGGTCGGCTTCCCGCGGCGGCTTGTCCCAGCGCAGCCGCGCGATCCGCGGAAAGCGCATGGCCAGCCCGGATTTGTGGCGGGTCGAACGCTGCAGGCCCTCGAACGCCACTTCCAGCACGAGGCCTTCGTCCGGGCCGTATTTTACCGCCCGCACCGGGCCAAACCGCTCCACCGTATTGTTGCGCACGAAACGGTCGATCCTGATCAGCTCCTCGTCGGTGAATCCGAAATACGCCTTGCCGACGGGGACCAGCGTTTCCGCGCCGTCGATCTGCGTCCACACGCCAAAGGTATAGTCCGAGTAAAAGGACGAGCGCTTGCCGCTGCCGCGCTGCGCATACATCAGCACCGCGTCGACGGTGAACGGATCGCGCTTCCATTTCCACCACAGCCCTTTCGGGCGGCCCGGCACGTAAGGCGCATCGCGCCGCTTGATCATCACGCCTTCGACCGCATTCGCATCCGCCCCGGCGCCGGCCGAAGAAGGGTCGGCGCGCGCGGCTGCAAGCTCCTCCCATGTCGTGAAGCGAACCAGTTGCGACAGATCGAGCCGTGGATGCGCGTGGCGCGCGACGAAGGCTTGCAGGCGCTTGCGCCGTTCCTCGAACGGCAATTCGCGCAGGTCCTCCGTGCCGTCGACCAGAAGATCGTAGGCGCGTAAGTGCGCCGGATAATCCTGAATGAGTTTCGGCGTCACCGCCTTGCGGTTCAGCCGCTGCTGCAGCACGTTGAAGCTCTGCACGCGGCCCTCGCGCAGGATCAGCAATTCGCCGTCAAGCGAACCGTTGAAGTTCAGCGACTCGATGAGATCGGGAAAGCTCTTTGAGATGTCCTCTCCAGTCCGCGAATACATCCGCACGATGCGATCGCCGCGCGCATTGACGCCCGCCGACGCCTGCACGCGGATGCCGTCCCATTTCCATTCGGCCATGAAGTCGGCCGGATCGAGTTTCTCGAAGTCGCTGTCCTCGATCGCCTGCGCCAGCATGGCGGGACGGAACGGTGCCGGATCGGTGGTCTTTGGTTTTTCGGCGCGGCCTTCGAGCCAGGCAAACAGCTCTTCGTAGGGCGGCTCGAGTCCCGACCACATCAATTCGATCTCGGTCACATCCTTGTCGCCGAGCGCGGCCGCGGCGGTTTTTGCAAGGCGAGCCGAAACGCCGACGCGCAGCGCGCCGGTGACGAGCTTGAGCAGCGCCCAGCGTCCGGTCTCGTCCAGCGCGTCGAGCCAGCGCGCGATCTGCGCGGGGAGCTGCGCCTTGCCGAGGGTGTTGAGTGTCGTGACGACATCGGTGATCGACGGCACGAAATTCGGGCGCGCATTCGGAACCGGCCACATCAACGCTACCGTCTCCGATGTGTCGCCGACGAAATCGCGCGACAGGCCGAACAGCACCGGGTCGGTGCGCTCGGTGATGAGCGCACGGATCATGCCGGGCTTGGCATGCTGGAACACAAGGCCGCCGGTGAGAGCCGCGAGCGCATAGCCGCGTTCCGGATCGGGCGTGTGCCGGAAATAATCCGTCATCAGCCGCAGCTTGTTGTTGCGTCCGGGCTCGTAGGCGAGGCGGTCCAGGAGTTCAGCGAAGCGGTTCATGCAGAAGGGCCGCCGGTCGTGGGTCGGTCAGCAACACATCGGGTGGCGTCGCGCGGTGGCAGCATTTTCGATAGATAATCATGCGGAATGGAGACGAAAGGCGGCGCAGATGATGAACGTCGACCGGCGGCAGATGGTTCTCGGCATGGCTGCGGGGCTGCTCGCCCCTGGCGCGATCCGGCCGGCAGGCGCGCAAACGCAAGCGCCCGCGGACGGTCCGCTGAGCGCTGGAAGCGTCGCGGACCTGCTCGCGCAGCATAAGGTGCCGGGTGTGAGCCTTGCGATCATCGACAAGGGCGAACTGGTTGCGGCATATGGATATGGCCTCGCGCGCAAGGGCGTTGCGGTGACGCCGGAAACGCGTTTCCAGGCGGCGTCGATCAGCAAGAGCATCAACGCGCTTGGGGTGATGCGCCTCGTGCAGGACGGCAAGGTCGCGCTCGACGCACCGGTCAACCAATATCTGAAATCGTGGAAACTCCCCGACAACGACTTCACCCGACAGCGCGCGGTGACGGTGCGCATGCTGCTGAGCCACACCGGCGGGATCAGCGTGTCCGGCTTCAACGGCTATGTCCGCGGCGCGCCGCTCCCTTCGCTCCTGCAGATCCTCGACGGCGAGCCGCCCGCAAACAATGCGCCGGTCCGCGTCATCGCGTTGCCAGGTGCGACCTACAGCTATTCCGGCGGCGGCACCACGGTGTTGCAGCAGATGGTGATCGACGTCACCGGCGAGCCTTATCCGGACGCGCTGCAGCGGCTGGTTCTCGGTCCGCTTGGCATGAGCGAAAGCAGCTTCGTGCAGCCGCCGCTTGCCGATATCGCGGCGCAGGCTGCCTTCGGGCATGTGAAGTCTGGCGAGCCGGTCGCCGGCGATTATCATATCTATCCCGAGCTGGCCGCGGCCGGCCTGTGGACCACGCCTCGGGACCTCACAAAGTTCGTGCGCGCGATCATCGCCGCGCGCAACGGGCAAAAGGGCGCGCTGCTCACGCAAGACCTCGCCACCGCCATGCTGACGCCGGTGCTTGATCGTGCAGCGCTCGGCGTCTTCATCGAGCCGGGCGGCCGCTTCTGGCACAATGGCGGCAATGCGGGATTTCGCACGCTCTTCGTCGGCGATCCGCAAGCCGGGCAGGGCCTCGTCGCGATGACCGACAGCGACAATGGCGAGGATGTCTATGCCGAGCTGCGCCGGCGGGTCGCGCAACTCTATTCCTGGCGTTGAGTGGCTTCCGCTTCGCCTTGATCGGCAACGCCGTCGGTCTCGTCCTCGTCGCCATAGCCGACGATATCGAGCGGGCGTGCCTTCAGCCCCTGCAAGCCGCACCAATGCACGAGCGCATCCTCCTGCCCGTGCGTGACCCAGATCTCGCCCGCACCAGTCGCCATGATGGTGTCGCGCAGGCCGTCCCAGTCGGCATGATCGGAGATGACCATGGGCAATTGCACGAGGCTCTGCCGCGCACGCGCCCGAACGCGCATCCAGCCCGAGGCGTAGGCCGTCACCGGATCGGGGAAGCGGCGTGACCACACTTCCTTCAGCGCGGAGGGCGGGCAGAGCGTGATGGTGCCGCCAAGCTCCGCCTTCTTCATGTCGCGCACCGGACGCAGCTCGCCGAGATCGATGCCCTGGGCGATGTAATAGCGCGACAATGTCTCCATCGCGCCGTGCAGATAGATCGGCTCGCGATAGCCGGCCTTGCGGATCAGCGCGATCACGCGCTGCGCCTTGCCGAGCGTATAGGCGCCGACAAGATGCGCGCGCTCGGGAAACAAACTGACCGAGTGCAGGAGCTTTGCGATCTCGGAATCCGGATCGGGATGACGGAATACCGGCAGCCCGAACGTCGCCTCGGTGATGAAGACGTCGCAGGGCACAAGCGCGAACGGCGTACAGGTCGGGTCCGGCACGTCCTTGTAGTCGCCCGAGGCGACGATCCGGCAACCGCCGCGTTCGACCGCAATCTGCGCCGAGCCCAGCACATGGCCGGCCGGGTGAAAGGTCGCGGTGACGCCGTTCAGCGTCACGGTCTCGCCATAGCGGATCGCCTGCGTCGAGCCGGCGAAATTCTCGCCGTAACGCAGCCGCATGATGTCGAGGGTTTCCTGCGTCGCCAGCACCGCACCATGCCCGGCCCTTGCATGATCGGAATGGCCGTGCGTTACGGAGCGGATTTCGCAGGCTCCACCCAGGAGGCCCCTTTGGGCGAGAGCCTGACGCTCGGGGACGTGACCGTGCGTTTCACCCCGGCCGGCCATGTGCTGGGCTCGGCGCAGATCGCCATCGAGGCGGGCGGCACGCGGGTCGTGGTGTCGGGCGACTACAAGCGAGCGGAGGACCCGACCTGCCTGCCCTACGAGGTCGTGCCCTGCGACGTCTTCATCACCGAGGCGACCTTCGGCCTGCCGGTCTTCCGCCATCCCGACACGAGGGCCGAGGTGAAGAAGCTCCTCGATTCCGTCGCGCTGTTTCCCGAGCGCGCCCATATCGTCGGCGCCTATGCGCTCGGCAAGGCGCAGCGGGTCATGGCCCTGCTGCGCGAGGAAGGCTACGACGAGCCGATCCATCTCCACGGCGCCATGGAGCGTCTGACCGAATTCTACAAGTCGGAAGGGATTCCCCTGGGCGACACGCCGAAGGTCGTGGCCTCCGAGCGGTCGAAGCTCGCCGGGGCCATCGTGATCTGCCCCCCCTCCTCGATCCAGGACCTGTGGTCCCGCCGCTTTCCCGACCCGGTCACCTGCTTCGCCTCCGGCTGGATGCGGGTGCGCGCCCGCGCCCGGCAGAAGGGCGTCGAGCTGCCGCTGGTGATCTCCGACCATGCCGACTGGGACGATCTCTGCCGCACGATCCGCGAGACCGGCGCCGGCGAGGTCTGGGTCACCCATGGCCAGGAGGACGCCCTTGTCCATTGGTGTTCGATACATAGTATCAAGGCTCGCCCTCTGCATATGCTGGGTTACGGGGACGAGGGAGAGATTGAAGATGCTATCGTTGAGCCTAAAGACAGATCTTGATCCAATCGCCATCTACGCAGCTATAGTTTCAACCATCGTATTTCTATTCAATATTTATTAATTCCTTAGATCTGGCCCAGTTCTCGTAGGAAGGGTATTAAAAGATATGATGATGATATCAGGATATGCAGGAGATGATCCTAAGGGACCATTCTACGCTGTTGAAATCCGCAATGTTGGAAAACAACCAACAACTGTCCTTGGCGTTGGCGTGCAAACACGCTCTAAATTCCCGAAAAATATGTTTAAAAACCAAGCAAGAGGCTTTGTAATCCCAGACCCCTTACATGGAAGCCTGCCTAAAAAACTAGAACCTGGAGAGAGATACCAGTTTTTTACGGATCAGAAAAAATGGGATGCTGAAATAAGAGAAACGGAAAAGGCGACATTCTGGATATCCCATACATTCAGGGATAAGCCTCTAAAAGTGCCGTTTCCAAACTAATGAACCGCTTCGCCGCCCTCCTCGACCGCCTCGGCTACGAGCCCCGCCGCAACGCCAAGCTGCGGTTGCTGACCGATTATTTCCGCCATACCCCGGATCCGGAGCGCGGCTATGCCCTGGCGGCCATGACCGGCGCGCTCATGTTCAAGGAGGCCAAGCCCGGCCTGATCCGCGGCCTCGTCGAGGAGCGGACCGATCCGGAGCTGTTCCGCATGTCCTATCACTATGTGGGCGATCTGGCCGAGACCGTGGCCCTGATCTGGCCCTCGCCGGGGCATGATGCGGCTGCGAAGATGTCCAGTACCTCCGGCAAGCCCTCCTCCCCCTTGTGGGGAGGAGTTGGAGGTGGGGGTGTCGGCGCGGACCCGGACCAACGTGGCGCTCACACCCCCACCCCGGCTGCTTCGCAGCCACCCCTCCCCACAAGGGGGAGGGAGGACGTCGAGGCTGGTCTCGGCCACAACAACCCGCCGCCTCATGTCCCGACCCTCACCGAGGTCATCGAGACCCTCGCGACCACCGGCAAGAGCGACCTGCCCGGCAGGGTGGCCGAATGGATGGACGCCCTGGACGAGACCGGGCGCTGGGCGCTGATCAAGCTCATCACCCGGGAGCTGCGCGTCGGCGTCTCCGCGCGGCTTGCCAAGACCGCCGTCGCCCAACTCGGGGAAATCGAGCCCGATGAGGTCGAGCTGGTCTGGCACGGGCTGGAGGCGCCCTATGCGGATCTCTTCGCCTGGGTCGAGGGGCGCGGGCCCAAGCCCGAATCCAGCAATCCCGCCCCGTTCCGTCCGTCCATGCTCTCGCATCCCCTCGAGGACGAGGATTTCGCGAAACTCGACGCCTCCGAGTTCCTGGCCGAGTGGAAATGGGACGGCATCCGCCTCCAGGCCGCCGCCGGCCACGGCAGCGACGGGCGGCCGGTGAAGCGGATCTATTCGCGCACCGGCGAGGACGTGTCCCGCGCCTTTCCCGACCTGGTCGAAGCCTTGACCTTCGAGGGTGCCATCGACGGCGAATTGCTGATCGTGCGCGAAGGCCGGGTGCAGAGCTTCAACGTGCTCCAGCAGCGCCTGAACCGGAAGGCCGTGACGCCCAAGCTCATCGCGGAATTTCCGGCTCACTTACGCGTCTATGACATCCTGTTCGAGGGCGAGGAGGACCTGCGTGGCCTCCCCTTCGCCGAGCGGCGCAGGCGCCTGGAGGCGCTCGTCGCCCGCATCGGCGATCCTCGCATCGACCTCTCGCCCATGGTGCCCTTCTCGACCTGGGAGGACTTGGCCGCCGCCCGCGCCGATCCGGCTTCCGTCGGAGCCGGCCCCGATGCGGACGCCATTGAGGGCTGCATGGTGAAGCGGGCGGACAGCCCCTACCTGCCCGGCCGCCCGAAGGGCTACTGGTACAAGTGGAAGCGCGATCCCTACCTCGTCGACGCCGTGATGATGTACGGCCAGCGGGGGCACGGAAAGCGTTCGTCCTTCTATTCCGACTATACCTTCGGCGTCTGGCGCGACGGCCCCGGCGGCGAGGAGCTGGTGCCGGTCGGCAAGGCCTATCACGGCTTCACCGACGAGGAGCTGGTGAAGCTCGACCGCTATGTCCGCAACCATACGGTCAACCGCTTCGGGCCGGTGCGGGAGGTGGAATACGGCAAGGACCGGGGCCTCGTGCTGGAGGTCGCCTTCGAGGGGCTGCAGCGCTCGACCCGGCACAAATCCGGCGTCGCCATGCGCTTTCCCCGCATCAACCGGATCCGATGGGACAAGCCCGCCGCGGAGGCGGACCGGATCGAGACCCTGGAAAAGATCCTGGAGCGCGGCGAGGAGGAGGTCTATCCCCTGCAGGACAAGAAAGCGACGACACAGAAGGCGAGGCAGAAAGGATGAGGATCGAGACCCTGACCGAAGGCGGGATCACGCGCCAGGCCAGCGGACGGCTGAGCGTCGGCACGCGGGGTCAGGGCCTGACCGAGATCACCGATGCAGTGGCGGCCTGGGTGTCCGGCACCGGCATCCGGGACGGTCTTCTGACCGTCTTCTGCCGCCACACCTCGGCCTCGCTCCTGATCCAGGAGAATGCCGACCCGGATGTCCGCCGGGATCTGCTGACCGCCTTCGACCGGCTGGCGCCCCGGAACGCGGGCTATGTGCACTCAACCGAGGGGCCGGACGACATGCCGGCCCATATCCGCACCGTGCTCTCGGGCGTGTCCCTGAGCATTCCCGTGGTGGAGGGCCGGATGAGCTTGGGAACCTGGCAGGGAATTTACCTAGCGGAGCATCGAGACAGACCCCATCGCCGCGACCTTGTTTTTCATCTGATCGGGGCGTAATCCACATGACAAGATGTGACGCCTCAGTAGTTTCCCTTAGAGTAGCCGAGATCAACGTTTGCCGCCTTGCCATTTTATGAAGGATGCGGCTAAGGCTCAGGGAAGCATCTCGTGGGAGAAGACGAAACGTGCAGAGTCAAACCACCACGATCATCATTGCCGATGACCATCCGTTGTTTCGCGGAGCATTGAGGCAGGCCGTCGCCTCCACCATGCCGCAGGCTCGGGTGATCGAGGCGAGCGGCATGGATGACCTGAACGCAACGCTGACCCAGGAGCGGGATGTCGATCTGATCCTGCTCGACCTGACGATGCCGGGCGTGCAGGGCTTTTCCGGACTGATGTCGCTGCGGGCCCAATATCCCGAACTGCCGGTCGTGATCGTCTCCGCAACGGAAGAGCCGACCGTGATCCGGCGCGCCATGGATTTCGGCGCCTCCGGCTTCATCCCGAAATCGATCGACATCGACAGCATCGGCGGCGCCATCCAGGCGGTGCTCGCGGGCGACACCTGGACGCCGCCGGATGTGGACCTTTCGGCCTCGGAGGATGCGGAAACCGCCGATCTTGTCCGCCGTCTCGGCACCTTGACCCCGCAGCAGGTCCGCGTCCTGACCATGCTGTCCGAGGGCCTGCTCAACAAGCAGATCGCCTATGAGCTCGGCGTCTCGGAAGCGACCGTGAAGGCCCACGTCTCGGCCATCCTCGACAAGCTCGGCGTCGACAGCCGCACCCAGGCGGTCATCGCCGCCTCGAAGATCGGCGTGACCCAGCGCCCCTCCCCGGCCGGAGCCGATTAAAGCCTCGAACGCAAAAGTGGGCACCGGTTTTGCGTGAAAAGATGCTGCAAAACAAAACCTTGAAGCATCGGACGTGGGTTCGAGTTCACGTCCGATGCTTTAAAGCGCCTCGATGAACCGGTCGATCCGCGACAGCGCCTGCTCCGACATGGCGCTCTCGAAGCGGATGAACACGTGACAGCCGCCGGGCCAGATGGCGAGCTCGGTCCTGTTGCCGGCCGCCGCCCAGCGGGACGCCATGAAGAGACTGTCGTCGAGGAGCATGTCCCTGGTGCCGACGGAGAACAGGGCCGGCGGCAGGCCGTTCAGGTCGGCATAAAGGGGCGAGACGTCGGGATCGCGCCGATCCGGGACATGGCCGCAGAAATTCTCGGCGAAGACCCTCACGTCGTTCGTGTTGAGGATCAGCCGCTCGGCTCCCCAGTTCCTTACGCTCGGCGTCAGGTTCAGGTCGTAGCAGCCGGCGAAGAGGTTGGCGCCCCGGAAGGGGGTCAGTCCGTGCCTGTCGCGCAGCCGCAGGATCGTCACGGCCGCCAAATGAGCGCCGGCCGATTCGCCGCCGATGAACAGGCGCGAGGTGCCGAAGCGGCTCTCCATCTCCCGGACGACCCAGAGGGCCGCCGCCTCGCAATCGTCGACCGGGGCCGGATAGGGATTTTCCGGCGCCAGGCGGTATTCGACGGAGACCACGGCCAAGCCGCAGCGATCCGCCAGCCGGTCGAGCCAGGGATCCTGCTCGTCCGCCGTGCCCCAGGTCCATCCGCCGCCGTGGATATGCAGATAGACCCCGCGGGGGTTCTCGGGCGCGATGATCCGCAGGGGAATGGGACCGGCAGGACCATCGATGGCGATCGTTTCTGCCTTGCCGCTCAACGGCATCAGAGGGAATGGCCCGAGGCCCTGACGGCGCCGCTCCCGCACCAGGGCCGGAGGCACGGACATAGGGTCCGGCAGGGCCGCGAGCTTTGCCACGATATCGGCGTTCTGGGCACGGATCTCGGCGCTGATGGCGAAAGGGTCGAAAAGGGCTGGATCGATCATGCGAGGCTCGGTTTGGGTTGCGTTCGTCGCCGGCCCTTGCGATGAAGCACACGCAATGCCCCAGGTCTATTACGCTTTCCTCCAGTGAAGCTTTCTGACGAGATGAGGACATGTCCAACCTGAACCGCTTTCTCGGCGGCTCCCCCGGCTCGGTGCTGGTGAAGCTGATCTTCCTCTCCCTCCTCGTCGGCGCCTTCCTGGCCTTCCTGGACATCACGCCCTTCGGGCTGATCGAGGGCCTGTTCAACTGGATCGCCTCGGTGGTCGATCTCAGCCTGGAGACGGTGCTCGATGTGGGACGCTGGATCCTGTACGGCGCGATCATCGTCGTGCCGCTCTGGCTCATCTCCCGGCTGTTCGGCAATCGCCGCTGAGACTCCCGAGGCGGATCATGGACGGCGCTCTCGCGGCACGGCGGCTCGACATCTCCCATCGCCGCATCCTGATGCTCGCGTTGCCGATGACCCTGTCGCATGTGACGACGCCCCTCCTCGGGCTCGTCGACGCGACGGTGATCGGGCGGCTCGGCGAGGCGCACCTGCTCGGAGCGGTGGCCCTGGGCGCCGTGATCTTCGATTTCGTGTTCTGGAGCTTCGGCTCACTGCGCATGGCGACCGCCGGCCTGACCGCCCAGGCGACCGGCGCCGGAAACCGGCATGAGGTCGACCTGACCCTCGCCCGGGCGTTCCTGGTGGCGGGTGTGACGGGTCTCCTGCTCATCCTGCTGCAATGGCCCATCGCGGCGCTGGCCTTCTCCATGGCCGGCGCGAGCCAGGCCGTGACGGATGCGCTCTCGACCTATTTCTTCATCCGCATCTGGGTCGCACCCTTCACCCTGGCGAACTACGTGGTCCTCGGGTCCACTCTGGGACGCGGGCGCACGGATCTCGGGCTGCTGCTGCAGGTGGCCATCAATGTGGCGAACATCGTGCTCACGATGGCACTGGTCCTCGGCTTCGGTCTCGGGATCGCAGGCGCGGCCATCGGCACGGCCCTGGCCGAAGTGCTGGGGGTAGGACTCGGCATCGTGGTCCTGCGCCGCCTCGGGTCGAACCCGCTCGCGGTTACATGGCACGAGGTTCTGAACCGGGCGGCGATGCTGCAGACGCTGGCCATGAACCGGGACATCATGATCCGCAACGTGGCGCTGATCCTCGCCTTCTCGATCTTCAGCGCGCTCGGAGCCCGTTCGGGCGACGTGACGCTCGCGGCGAATGCGGTGCTCTACAACATGTTCCTGATCGGCGGCTATTTTCTCGACGGCTTCGCCACGGCGGCCGAAACCCTGTGCGGGCAGTGCATCGGCGCCCGCGATGAGGGCGGCTTCCGGCGGGCGATTCGCCTGAGCCTGGGGTGGTGCATCGGCTTCGGGCTCGTCGTCTCGTGCATTTTCCTGATCGGCGGCGGCCTGTTCATCGACTTCGTGTCGACGAACCCAGAGGTGCGCGCCTATGCACGGGATTATCTGGTCTTCGCCGCCCTGACTCCGTTCCTCGGAGCCGCCGCCTTCGCGTTCGACGGGATCTACACGGGAGCGACATGGACCCGGTCCATGCGCGACCTGATGGTGATCGCCTTCACGGCTTACGGGGTAATCCTTCTGGTGGCCCATAGTTTCGGAAACACGGCCTTGTGGATTGCGCTCCTCACGTTCCTGAGCGCACGCGGCCTCGGCCAGTTCATTCTCTATCCACGGCTGGCGAGGAAGACCTTCGCCAGCCTGTCCTGAGAGTCTGGCCCATAAAGGGGTAGGTGATCCTGATCGGGTGTGATTCCGTCGTGGTTGCGAACATCGAGGA
>Ga0182740_1002304_pt1 | contig 11863 bp, 10 predicted proteins | sample eDN5th37CKraftBY_FD_128872 | JGI IMG/M metagenome (GOLD analysis project Ga0182740, IMG submission 128872) | Enriched backyard soil microbial communities from Emeryville, California, USA - eDNA 5th pass 37_C Kraft BY (version 2) (version 2) | ecosystem: Environmental > Terrestrial > Soil >...
CGCTGTCGGACCGTCTACAGAATATTCCCCAGGAGAGAACCGCCGCGCTGATCGGCCGACTCGATGCGGATGATCCGGCCTTTCGCGACACTGTATTCGCAGCCCGCGGTGGTGTGGTTGCGAGGGATCGCCGCGACGGTTTGCGCATGACTCTCGGCGACGGCTCAATCGTTCACCTGCGGGCTTCAGGTAATGCGCCGGAATTGCGGGTGTATGTGGAGGCGCAGGGCAGGGACGAGGCTGAGGCTTTGCTTCGGGAAGGTTTGGGGCTCGGAGCGACGTGTGCGAGCCTGCGCCTCGGAAGCGTATGATTGAGGACCTCACCATGCACATCATGGTGTGCCTGCGAGATAACGTTGGGACTGAAGCCAGGCTCAGGACCTATTAACTTGATTTGATGGGTTATTTGTTCTGCTGAGCGAGCAGCAAATGGCTCGCGTTTTGCCGTTTTTCCCGTTGTCACACGGCGGGCCGGGGTCGACGACCGGCGCGTCGTCAGCGGCATTGTCCATGTGATCCGCAGCAGGCTGCAATGGAAGGATGCGCCTGCCGGCCACGCTCCGAACAAAACGCTCTATGACGGTTCATTCGCTGGAGCAGGACGGGCATCTTCGCGGTCTTGGCAGGTGAAGGATCAAAGCCGCTACGCATCATTGATCGAAGCCACGCATCTGAAGGCGCACCGCACGGCAGCGAGCCTGCGCAAAAAGGGGCTCTTCCCCGTCATTTCGGGCGCACCAAAGACAGGCTATGACAGCACATGGTTCCGGGTCGGACAACGCACTGCGGAATATCGAACCCTGCATTCCGTCAAACCGTAGCCGCAGAATGCCCACATCCATATGACAGGGCCTTTACAGCCTGCGTCGCAAGATCAAAACCTTTTCGCAAAGCTCAAGGACTGGCGACGCGTTGCAATCCGATGTGGCCGCTGCGTTCATACATTCTTCGCTGCCATATGCACCGCAACGACGTAATCTTTTGGTTGCGATCAAGGTGTCCTGAGCCTGGCGGATGCTGGCATCGTCGAACCTGGAGGCGCCGCGATCCCGGTTGATCTCGCCGAAGTGATGGCGCGAGGGCGCCCCCCGAAATGAGCAGGAATCGGGCGTGATCGGCCAATGCGCGCCGGTTCGGCGACGCCAGCCCAGAGGCTAAGCGCAACCATTGGCCGAAGCCAGGCGCCGTCATCGGCAGTTTGCGGGTTTCGTTGCTCCCTGCCAGGCGCTCCATCGTACTGTACAGGATGTGTGACCGGTTGAATCGATAGGAGATGGCGGGAAGCGACCTCTACCTTGTCATCTTGGGCCACGAGAGAGGCCGGAGCCCACCGGCGCGTCGCCCATGAAATGGTTATACAGGCGTTGTAGTTATAGCGCTTGGCCGTCTCGCCACGAAAAAGCCGGCCGGAAACGCTACTGGATGCCGTTGTGCTTCCAACTGTCATCAACGCGTCCCACCCTACGCGGTTCCTTCGGCAAAAGCGGCGCGGCCACCGCCGGTTCTTCCTTCGTCAGTTCGTGTGGACGCCTGATGGGCCCGCCGGGATTGGCGGGCATGAATTGCGTGGTCGTCATCAACACAAGTTTATGGGATCATGCCCAGCCATCTACTGCTCATTCAGCAGAGCCAAGTCACATACCCGCGCGTCCATAACGAAACTGTTGGAATTATGCATCTCGCCAAATTAGCAGGTCCTGAGCCTGGCTTAATCTGGCGCCACTGGACGAAAGCCGTTACCCTTGAGCCAGTTCCAACGTCGCGGCATTGCACCCCCGAGCCTCACGAACCAGAGTGTATTCATGCTTGAAAGAATTTTGATTGAGCTACCCTCTTTTGACAAGGGTGGGCTTCAGAAGGTGGTGTTTGACATTGCTGTTGGCCTGCAGCGTCAAGGCTATGCGCTGATGATCGTGACCACCGGGGAACTTGGCCAGTTATCTGACGCTGCGCGGGAGGAGGGCATAGCGGTCACACGGCTGACGGCCGACAACATCTCTAACGCCTATCCGCAATTGATAGCTGAGTTTCGTCCACACATTGTACAGGCACATTATTCGGACGTCGGGTACCCCCATTTTGCCGCCGCCGGCATACCCGTCCTAGCCTTCATTCATAATGTATACGCGTTTTTACCGGTAAACGAGCGCTTGCGGTTGCGGGCCAACGATCGCTACGTCTCGCGGTACATCGCCGTATCACGCAAGGCGGCGGACTATGCGGTCGCCAACCTCGGCTTTGCGCCAGAAAAGATAGACGTAGTGGCCAATGGTCTTGATTTTTCCAAATATCCCTTGTCGGCGCCGGCCTCGCTGACGCGTGCGCAATTGGGCATTGGGGAGGAGGATTATGTGTTCCTCAACCCGGCCTCGTACAATCTGCACAAGGGGCATTACTTGATGGCGGCCGCGATGAAACGTGTTTTGCGCGAGCGCCGGGATGTACGTATTCTATGTGTCGGAAATATTATTCACGGCCCCCATGTTGAGGCGCTCAAAAATTATCTGGTCCGTGAGGGGCTCGACAAGCATATTCTGATGCCGGGCTATTTCGAGAATATCGCTGACCCGATGGCGGTGTCGGATGCATTCATCCTGCCATCATTCATCGAAGGATGGAGCATCGCCATGAATGAAGCGATGCACTATGCCAAGCCAATGATTCTGACCGACACCGGCGGTGCTGCCGAGGTCATTGAGAATAATGACATCGGCATATTGCTGCCTACAGAATACCCCAATTTTCTCAGTCTCAATTCAGATGCGCTGGATCGCTTGGCGTATACCCCGCAGCAGTACAGGCTCACCGAACCGCTCGCCAACGCCATGCTCGAATTTGCTGCCAACCGTCAGAAGTGGCGTGACGCGGGTCGCCGTGGCCAGGCAAAAGTGCACGAGCGTTATGGATTCGACGGCGTGCTCCACCGCTACGTTGAGATCATGGAGCAAATTCCTGCGCCGGCCCCGGTGCAGCAGGTTGGGTCGCCACCGTCTTTGGCGCGCAGGATTGCGCGTCGCGCCCGTGCAGTGCTGCATGATATCCGTTACCGCTACAAGCCAGCGGTGGCGTTTTGGCTCGGCAACCACCTGTTCATGAATTGGGCGCCTTATCGTGTTAAACACGCCTTTCTTCGCCGTTTTTGCAACGTCAGGATCGGAGCAGAATCGACGATTTGTTCGCACTGCTTCATTACGGGCTATGGCGTCGAGATCGGTGCAAACACTGTTATCAACCGGTTTTCATATCTTGACGGTCGTGTCCCCCTAAAAATTGGAAATAATGTCAATGTCTCGCACTACGCCCTCATCCAGACTCTGACCCATGATCCGCAATCCCCATATTTCTCTTGCATCGAGGGTCCAGTGGTGATTGGCGATCATGCGTGGATCGGCGCCCGCGCCATTATTTCCCCTGGTGTGACGATCGGAGAGGGAGCAGTGGTTGGCGCAGGCGCTGTCGTTACGCGTGATGTCGCCCCTTACACGATTGTGGTGGGTAATCCAGCGCGACCTATTAAGGAGCGTACCCGCGATTTGCGTTACGCCACGCGCTACAGGCCGCTGCTCGATACGGATATCCAATGATGATGCGCATTTCTGTCGTTGTTCCCCTCTATAACCATGAGCGGTATATCGAAGAGGCTCTGGACAGTGTGCTGCGACAGACGGTGGCGGCCGATGAGATCCTGGTGCTCGATGATGGTTCGTCGGACGATGGAGCCAGCAAGGCCCAACGCATGTTGGCAGGGCGACAGGGCGCGCGAGTAGAACGCCAACCGAATGTTGGAGCGCATCTCACGATTAACCGGTTGTTCGACCGGGCTGCAGGCGATTACGTTGCCGTGCTGAATTCGGATGACCTGTTCGAACCTACAAAGCTGGAGCGCTGTCACAAGCTTGCGGGGCCGGAGACGGCCCTCATCGTGGGCGAGGCGCAGATCATCGATCACGAGAGCCAGTTACAGACAGTTGGTGTGGGCGCAGACTGGATGCGACGGGCGCTGGCGGCAAGCGACAAGCTGAATTTGCCTCAATTATCATTATTGCATGAGAACTGGGTGGCCACCACGTCCAACATGGTGATCTCCAGGAAATTTTGGCGCCAAACTGGTGGTTTCCGCAATCTCAGATACTGTCACGACCTCGACTTTCTCATGACTGCGTTCATGCAGGAGGGCGTTGTTATTGACCGGGTGGTCCCGCACATCAGGTATCGGGTTCATCCGCAAAACACGATTGCGGAAAACGTGGAGAACGTCCGGCTCGAGGTTGCGGCCGTTTGGGCAAACGCGCTGTTTGAGGCTGGTCCGCGGTTGTTTGGTGGACTGCGGCCTGGCGCTGTCGAAGCTTTTTTTTCTGCAATTGAGCCGAAAAACCTGAGTACGCTCATTGTCATGTTGCAGTCAGCGCGTAGCGCGGCGCCTTCAGCCCCCGATTTTTATGACGCCGTGCTACGAAGTGACGTTACGGAAGAATTTCGTCGATATTTGAGATAATACATGGATAGCCAACGCTTGAACCACCGTCTTGTCAAACTTTCGTTGCCGCTTCCGGCCGAGCACCAGACGTTCACTGGTGAACGCTACACTTCAGGCCTCTCGGGCGCGATACGTCATGAACATCACCACAGGTACCTGTTTGCGGCGCAGTTTTGTGTGGGGCGGGATGTTCTGGATGTTGCCTGTGGCGAGGGGTATGGTTCGGCCCTGCTCGGAACCGTTGCGCGCAGTGTGCTTGGGGTTGACGTGAGTTCCGAGACCATTGCTTTCGCCAAACGCAATTATGGCGTGGAGAGTGTTGTCTTCAGGGAGGCCAACGCAACGCAGCTTTCGTTGGAGCCTGAGTCGTTTGATGTTGTGGTAAGTTTTGAAACAATCGAACATTTAGTCGCTCATGAAGCTTTTCTCGATGGCGTCATGAGCGCCATGCGGAAAGATGGTCTGCTTATTATTTCCACGCCGGACCGGCGCGTTTACAGTGAAGCGGACGCTCACGACAACGAGTACCATCTGAAGGAGCTCGATCGCGAGGAGTTCCGCTTCCTGTTGCAGAGGCGTTTTGGACACGTTGCACTGTTTGAGCAGGAATCGCTCACGGGGTCAGTCATCGGCGCTGAAAATGGAGGCGCGGCGGCGTCATGGCGGTTGCTTTCAACATCTGATGGTCGCAATTATGTTGTCGGTGACGGCGCGTCTGACGCACATTATTTGATCGGTCTGGCGTCAAACAGCCCGCTACCTATAGTTCCCTTTAGTGTTCTTCAGGACAAGGAGGCTGTGAGAGTTCTCGCAGATATCGAAACCCATACGGTCGCTCTGGCGGGTGAAGTTTCCATCCGGGACACAGAAATCCGCCGTTTGCAAACTCTTGTCGATGAGACGGCGGTTCGTTTGAACGAACTCACGGGCCGTGTGTCAGACAAGGATGCCGAGATACGCCAGCTGACAGCGCGTACGGAGGAAATCGTTCGTCGCCTTTCTGTACAAGGTGACGAGCTTGCGCATGCGAATGCAACCGTAACCGAGCAGTCTGCCTTGGCGTATCGCTATCAATCTCAGGTCAATGACCTGCTCAGTTCCACATCATGGCGCATTACCGCCCCCCTCCGGGGAATCATTCGCGCCGTAAGGGGCGTTCGTCCATCATCTTCCTTGCCGGCGCCGGTGTTCCCTGACCATTTCCATGCACACGCGCTTGCGCCCGGCAAGCGACGGCACGCTGTGCTGATTGTCGATTGGTTCCCGCCCACGCCAGATCAGGATTCCGGATCGCTGGATGTCTGGAACCAGATCTGGATTTTCCAGGTTATGGGGTATGACGTAGCCTTTATGGCGCTGGCTGACAGACGCCCTGGAGACGCGCCTTACATTGAAGCGTTGCATAATGCTGGCGTACGTTATCTTGCAACTGGCCATTCTCGTCAGCCCGAACAGGTAATTGCGGAGACGGGTGGTGATTTTAGTCTGATAATGCTCAATCGGGTGCACGTTGCCGCACGCCTGATCAGTCAGGTTCGTCGATGGGCGCCGCAGGCTAAGGTGGTGTTCAATACGGTTGATTTGCACTTTTTGCGAGAAGAGCGTGAAGCAGCCTTGTCCGGATCGGCAGAGAAGGCTGCGGCAGCCAGCAAGCGACGGCAACAGGAGTTGGCCTGCGTGGCAGCTGCAGACGCGGTCATCGTCCTAAGCGAAGAAGAGCTAAAATTGTTGTCTGGCCTTGTACCAGATGCCAATCTCCACTTGATCCCGTTCGCCCGATCCGTAACGCAAACCAAAGCGGCTTTCGACGCCCGGAGCGGGGCCTTGTTTGTCGGCGGCTTCCTCCATGCCCCCAATGTCGACGCGGTAAAATGGATAGCAGAAGAGATCTGGCCCAAAACACGTGAGCTTTTACCTGACTGTGAAATTACAATTGTCGGAAGTAATGCTTCGCCTGAAGTGAGGCGGCTGAATAACCCTATGGGCGGTGTGAATTTTCGTGGGTTTGTCGAAGACCTGACGCCTGTACTGGATAGCTGCCGTATTACCATTGCCCCACTGAGGTTCGGCGCGGGTATCAAGGGTAAGGTTGCCATGAGTTTGGCTGCCGGCGTTCCCTGCGTGGCTACCTCCGTTGCTGCTGAGGGTATGGGGCTTGACGATGGAGAGAACGTGCTCATCGCCGATGATGCTGAAGCCATGGCCGCAGCCATCGCCCGGCTGTATACAGACGCTGATCTATGGGCGCGCCTGTCTGCAGGGGGGCTTGAAATGATGCGTCAGAGCTATTCCCTGGAGCGCATTGGCTTCCTGTTGCTTAATCTTGCGGAAACGGTAGGGCTCTCTCCTCCAGACGGCGCGGAGCGCCGGCTGGTTGGCATTTGAGCGGCTCGCGCATGTTTGCAGGATATGCGTATGATTTTCTGCTCATCCATGGCCTGTAAGGCGCTGGAGCCTTTTAGGCCCTCGCGCTGCATCGAGAGTGATGGAACGCGGCGCGAATCCTGCGCGTTAATGCAGGTTTCCGCCCCTCTGCGGCTCGAATCTTTCCGCGATCTTCTCTGGCCCGATTCTGGTTCGCCGTCGGTTTTGAGAGCGGACCAAGGTAACTGGGATGCCGCCGAAACTGATTTTTCTGGAAACGCCCCGTTGCCGGAAACGCACGTCATGCAAGTTCCCGACCCATCTGAAGCGGGATTAATGTTCAACGTCGATGTGTTGGGAGGTCCCTGGTGGAGCTGAGGGGAATCGAACCCCTGACCTCTGCAGTGCGATTGCAGCGCTCTCCCATCTGAGCTACAGCCCCCGACCAGGATGAGGGCTTTTAAGGTCAGTCTGGCGGCTCTGTCAATCCGTTCGTCGCGGTGGCTTGGGATGTTCACATCCTGATGCAGAGGCGACAGGGAACGGGAGAAATTTTGCCGTGAAAGCCGGTGACTTCCGGGGGGCAGGCCGGAACGGTTGCGGCGCAATGTGACCCGCCCCGCGCTGCCAGGGACGGGGCCGCGATGCCGCGCGCAATGATGTCACGCTGCAATCAGGTTGCGACCGTCGTGGCCGGTGATCAGCACGTCGATGATGGCGCCGTAGGGGGCCGGGGTTTGCAGGCGGACGGGGGTGAAGGCCTCGGTGCGGGCCTGTTTGCGTTCAACCAGGACGCGGCGGCGCTGGCCGATCTCACTGTTCAGGTGCGCCTGCAGGGCCATGTCGCCGGCGGCGCGCAGACGGCGGGCCCGTTTCTTGATTTCCGTGGGGTGCACCTGCGGCATGCGGGCAGCCGGCGTGCCCGGGCGGGGGGAGAACGGGAAAACGTGCAGGTGGGTGAGGCCGCATTCGGCGACCAGATCGAGGGAGCGCTGGAACATGGGCCCGGTCTCGGTCGGGAAGCCGGCGATGATGTCGGCGCCGATCACCACGTCCGGGCGCAGGCGACGGGCCTCGGCGCAGAACGTGATGGCGTCGGCGCGACTGTGGCGGCGCTTCATGCGCTTCAGAATCATGTCGTCGCCGGCCTGTAGCGACAGGTGCAGGTGCGGCATCAGCCGGGGCTCTTCGGCCAGCGCCGCCATCAGATCGGGGTCGGCCTCGACCGAATCGATCGAGGAAAGGCGCAGGCGCGGCAGTTCGGGCGCATGCTTCAGCACCTGGCGAACCAGGGTTCCAAGGCGCGGCCGACCTGGCAGGTCGTCGCCATAGCTGGTGATATCGACGCCGCTCAGCACCACTTCCGCCGCGCCCAGGGCCACGGCCTTGCGCACCTCGTCCACCACCAGGCCCATGGGGGCGGAGCGTGACGGGCCGCGACCGTAGGGAATGATGCAGAAGGTGCAGCGATGGTCGCAACCGTTCTGCACCTGAATGAAGGCGCGCGCCTTCACGGCATAGCCATCGACCAGGTGCGGCGCGGTTTCGCGCACCTCCATGATGTCGCCAACCAGCGTGCGCGGCGCTTCGGCCTGTCCCGGAGCCAGCAGCGACCGCCAGGCGTCGCCGCGCATCTTCTCGGCGTTGCCGATGACATGGCCGACCTCCGGCATGGCGCTGAACGCCGCTGGCTCGACCTGGGCGGCGCAGCCGGTGACGATGATGGTGGCGTCCGGATTCTCGCGGCCAAGGCGGCGGATGGTCTGCCGGGCCTGGCGGGTTGCCTCCGCCGTGACGGCGCAGGTGTTGACGATGACGACCGAACCTGCGCCGTCGCCAGCCGCCGCCAGGGCGTGACGCTTCATGGTTTCTGATTCGGCGGCGTTGAGGCGGCAGCCGAAGGTGACGACCTCGACGGACATCAGGCGACGCCCGGCGCCGGCTCCGCGGCGAAATCGTCCGGCAGGCGGTCTTCCCATTCCAGTTCGGTTGGGCCTGTCATCAGGACGTGGCCGTCGGTTTCGCGCCAGGCGATGGTCAGCTGGCCGCCGGGGAGGTCAATGGCTGCCTCCCGATCGACGAGCCCGCGACGCATGGCCGCCACGGCGGTGGCGCAGGCGGCGGTGCCGCACGCCAGGGTCGGCCCGGCGCCGCGCTCCCAGACGCGCAGCAGGATGTGGCCGCGATCCAGCACCTGGGCGAAGGAGACGTTGGTTCGCTGCGGAAACAGCGGATGACGCTCCAGCGCCGGCCCCTGGGACGCAAGGTCGTAGCTCTGCTGGTCGGGCACGAAGCAGACCAGATGCGGGTTGCCCATGCCGAGCGCTGACGCAGGGCCAGGCGCTGTCCAGCCAGGAAGGTCAACGGCGATGGCGTCCGGATCGGCGACGGCGTGAGCGAGGGGGATGTCGCGCCAGTCGAAGCGGGGCGGCCCCATGTCGACGGTATAGCGGGCCTCGCCGACGCGTTGCGCCTCCAGTGCGCCGGCGGAGGTTTCCAGCCGCACGCGATCCGGCCCGCCATCGCGGCCGATGGCCCAGGCGACGCAGCGCGTGCCGTTGCCACAGGCGGCGGAGGCCGAGCCGTCATTGTTGTAGATACGCATGAAAGCGGCGGCGCTGGGGGAATCATGCAGCGCCATCAGCTGGTCGAAGCGCGAGCGCGGGTCGGCGGCGATGGCGCGGGCTTCGGCGGGCGTGATGATGTGATCGCGACCGCGCAGGTCCATGACGAGGATTTCGTTGCCAAGGCCGTTCATCTTCAAAAAAGGAAAGCCGGCGAGAGGCGAGGCGGCCATGGCGTGTGGAATCCTGCTGTCGGGCGCGGCGCCAATGCGGCCTGGGGAGCGCCCTGCTGAAACGTGGCCTCCTATATGGCTCCGGCCGTGTCAAAAAGCCAGCTTCGCCAGTGGCGCGGGCCAGCCTGAACGATTGGGCGGCCCAGCGTGGACGGGCCGTGGCCGGCGCCGGGCCTCCCGCCAGGCTGTTGTGCGCCGACGCCGGGTTTTGTGTGCAGGCGCTCGCGCGTTGACGCAAAGCAGCCTACATTCCGCCGCAGGGCGCGTGGACGATTCCGGCGAGGCTTCCCAGGGATGTGATTCCCGGCGGGCGCGGTCCGGCCATGGGCCAGGCTGAAGGTCGGCGGCCGCAGGGCGCGCAAGGTGGTGATCGGCGATGCAGCGCATGGAACACGAGGCGGTCATTCGGCGGATGCCGATCCAGGAGGCGCGGCGGCGCAGCGTGGCGCGCGTTTTGGCGACGCCTGACTGGCCTGGCCGCGCCCGGCTGATGCTGGCGTCATTGCTGGCGCTGGCTGTGGCGTTGTGCGCGGCGTCGGCCCGGGCCGAAGGCGCCGACGTCAGGGCGGGCGACGGCAAGGGCGTTGCGGCGACGCCGGCGCCGGGGCCTGGCGCCGCGGCAGGGGGGGCGGCAACGCCTTCCGGGCCGGCGGGAGCGGGGCAGCCAGCCCCTGTCGCGCCAAAGCAGGACGCGGGAAAACTGGGCGCCCAGGACCCGAACGCAAAGAATAAGGGCGGCGATTCCGGAAAGGCCGCGCCGGCCGACGAGGGCGAGCAGGTCGGGCCGGCTGACGAGGGCACGGACGAGGATGCGGCGACGCTGCCGGAGCCGGATGACGGCAAGCCGCGTCGTGGGGCCGAAGGCCCGCCGCCGGCGCCGCGCGGTCCGACAGCCTATGCGGGGCTGCCGACCCTGTTGCCGTCGCCGGCGGAGGCCGGACATATTGACGAGGTCGATCTGCCCAGGCGCACCATGGCGATTCTCTCCGGCCGCAGCAGCTGGGATGACGGTTTCAAGAGCCTGTTCGACAGCTTCGACGCCATCGCCGCGGAACTGGCGAAGGCAGGTCTGAAGCCGGCGGGCCGGCCGCTGGCGGTGTTCGTGTCGACCGACGAGAACGGCTTCAGCTTCGAGGCGATGACCCCGGTGGCCGCCGCGCCGGCTGACCCGGCCAAGGTCGGCGGCGGCGTGCGTTTTGGCGACTCGCCTTCCGGCAAGGCGATCCGATTCACCCACAAGGCGCCTTATGAGGAAATCGACACAACCTATGAGGCAATCACCGCTTACCTCGATTCCAAGAATATCACCGCCCAGGACGCCTTCATCGAGGAGTATGTGACCGATCCGAAGGACCCGTCCGACGCCACGCTGCAGATCAATATCTATGTGCAGCCGAAGCCGGCCGGCGGCGACAGCAAAAATCCGGCGAGCCCCAATCCATCGGACCGGCCGCAGGCCGGGCAAAAGCCGGAGGCGCCCGCAGATGGCGCGACTGGCGCCCCGCCTGCTGGCGGGCAGGGCCCGGCGACAGCGCCCGATGCGGCGCCGCCGAAGGATGGCGGGGCGGGCAAGCCGGCGCGATGAACGCGCGGGAGGCGGAGCTGACAGCTCCGCCTGTCACGCCGCGTGACGGCGCCCCGGTGGGCGGAGCGGGGCGGGATGTGCTGACGTGATTCTTGACTCTCAGGCGTTTACGGCTCATTAGCTTCCCGATTGCCCGAACGATTGTTCGCGAGCCGCCGACCGGCAGGGGCCTTTCGCAGGTTCTCCGGAGGTCAACGTCCGACAGCGCGATGCGCCCTCGGGCGCCGTTGGCGTTTGCGCATATCCGCCGGGCGTCGCATTGTATGCGCAGCTTCGCTGCCGGTGAGTCTGGAGACGGGTTTTTGGGTCATCCCCCTGACATAACCGCTGGATCGCATGGCGCGCCCGCCGGGTCGCCTGGCGTGAATGACGCGGTCAACGCCGTCTGCCCGTGGACTGGCAAGCCAATCAGCCCGGAAGGCCTGACCCTTTACGCTGGCGCTGTGGTGGGCTTCGCCAACGCGGAGTTGCGGGACCAGTTCGCCAGGGCGGTGCGCCAGTTCGAGGACGCGCTGGCTGTGCGCCGGGCTGAAACCGCGGGGAATTCCGAATAATGTTCGAGAGTCTTTCCGAGAAGCTTTCCGGCATCCTCGATTCCCTCACGCGCCGCGGCGCGCTGTCGGAAGATGACGTTAACGCC
>Ga0182740_1002305_pt1 | contig 11861 bp, 9 predicted proteins | sample eDN5th37CKraftBY_FD_128872 | JGI IMG/M metagenome (GOLD analysis project Ga0182740, IMG submission 128872) | Enriched backyard soil microbial communities from Emeryville, California, USA - eDNA 5th pass 37_C Kraft BY (version 2) (version 2) | ecosystem: Environmental > Terrestrial > Soil >...
CTCCCAACTCATCCCACGAGGGGGCGCTGTCGACGCGTCGGCTCCGTTGGATGAGGCCGCAGGATGGGGTGACGCCACGATGGCGCGCCCGGGAAAGAACGAAGAAGGCCGGATCGGCTCGCCGGTCGCCGTGCCCGGTGCCTGTTCTGCGGTGTAAGGCGTGGACGCTGTTCTTTGCCGGCATAAAGAGTCTGGCGTTCGCGCCTTGCTCCCCTCACCTCATTCCATCGACCCGGCGTCGCGCGCATCGGGCAGCGTCGGGATTCCCCCCATCCCTAACCCCTCCCCACGTCTCGCGGGCGCGCGTGCCGCGCGACGGGGAGAGGAATGAGAGAGCACAGCCTGCGGAGTACGGCCTTCGGCGCTGGGGGAGGGGGATGACTGTGCATCTGTTCGAACGCGCGCGTCCCAGAGCAGTAGTGCTGATGCATAAGCCGATCCTGCTGACATCGGTTCGAGTTTGGTGCAGAAAGCGCCGCTGGTTCAGGGGGATTGGGAAACATGCACCTACGCATTCATCAAGTCGGCGAGATCGTCGGCATTGCTCTGCTGCTCGCTTCAACAGCGGCGCAGCTCTTCTATCTCGATCCGCTCAAGCGCGAGATCGAGATGCGGCTCATTGCTTTCAACATCCAGCAGTCGGCGCAGATCCAGTTGCGTACGGCGTACGACAATCAGATCGGGCTGCTGAAGGTGATGAACGCGCCCGCCGAGCAGATCGCCGCTGCCGAGGCGCAGCGCGCGAAGGTGTTCGCGCAGTACAAGAACTCGGACGCCGACATCGCGGATGTCGTGCTCGAGAAGGAAAACGTCGAAGGGTATATGGAAATTGTCGTGATCGTGCTGTTCGCGCTCGGCAGCATTCTCGCGGGGCTCGGGCGCCTCATAGAATTTCAGGTGGCGTCGCGGCTGCAGCGGGAATGAGCTGCGCCGCTATCCGAGCGACTGCAAGTATTCCAGAACCGGCAGCGCCCGTTCGCCGCCCATCTTGGCGTGCATCATGAGCGGAATGCCATGAGGGCCGGCCGCGTGGCGCGCCTGCGGACAGGCTGTAATGGCCGCCTTCACGACGTCGAGATGGCCGAGCATCGCGGCGGCGAAAATGTCCAGGCGCGCACCATTGTCGAGCAGGAATTCAGCAATCTCGCGGCGGCCGGTGTGCGCGGCGGCGCCGAGCGCGGTCTCGAAGTCGCCGGCGCCCCAGTCCCAGCAGGCATTGACGAGTTGCGGCTCCTGCGCCAGCAGCTCCTTGACGCGATCGAGGTCCTTGTGCGCCTTGAGGACGAACTCGTTGACGAGCTCGGGTGCGATGGGCGGCGGTCTATCCATGTCGAGGCCTCTTGCAATGACGCGGTTTCTGCACTGATGTGGTGCGGGCGCTTGCTCGGAACGAGAACCACGCGATGACGATCACACTCTACGGTATTCCCAATTGCGACACGGTCAAGAAAGCGCGGACGTGGCTCGATGAGCACCGCATTGCGTACGCGTTTCATGACTACAAGAAGGCAGGGATCACGCCGGCGAAGCTGAAGGCCTGGTGCAAGGCGCTCGGCTGGGAGAACGTGCTCAATCGCGCCGGCACGACCTTCAGGAAGCTTCCCGATGCCGCAAAAGCCGATCTCGACCAGGCGAAGGCCATTGCGCTGATGATCGAGCAGCCGTCGATGATCAAGCGTCCGATCGTCGAGCACAAGGGCGGGCTGCTGCTGGGCTTCAAGCAGCCGGAGTGGGACGCCGCACTCGGCAAGTAGCGCTGCTCACACGATCCGGCTGAACCGCGCCCGCGATCGCTCGCGCGCTTTCTGCGCCTCGGCCTCGCGATCCTTGGGCGGTGCGTTCGTTTCGAGCGCGCCGAGCAGGCGCGTGGCGGCGGCCGCGACTTCGTCGATCGCGTGCTCGAAGGCCGCGGCGTTGGTCTGCGACGGCGCATTGAAGCCGCTGAGCTTGCGCACGAACTGCAGGGATGCCGCGCGAATCTCGTCGTCCGTCGCGGGTGGATCGAAGTTGAACAGCGTGCGAATATTGCGGCACATGGCGGCCTCCTTTGAGGTAGACATAGGGTTTGTGGCCCCGCGCGTCGAGGGGCGAGCAGTCAGGAGGATCGCGGTGGCCCAAAAAGCTGAGCGCGCCAAGAACGCGACGGGCAACATCTACATCGGCGTCGGCGGCTGGACCTTCGAGCCGTGGCGCGGGACGTTCTATCCCGACAAGCTGCCGCAGAAGCGCGAGCTCGAATATGCCGCGCAACAGCTCACATCGATCGAGATCAACGGCACGTATTACGGCTCGCAGAAGCCCGAGAGCTTCGCGCGCTGGCACGACGAGACGCCGGACGGCTTCGTCTTCGCGCTGAAGGGATCGCGGTTCACGACCAATCGGCGCGTGCTGGCCGAGGCGGGCGAATCCATCGAGCGGTTCATGACGAGCGGCGTGCTCGAATTGAAGGATAAGCTCGGGCCTATAAGCTGGCAGTTCATGCCGACGAAAAAATTCGATGCCGCGGATTTCGCGGCGTTCCTGAAGCTGCTGCCGAAGAGCATGGAAGGGCGCAAGATCCGCCATGCGGTCGAGGTGCGGCACGAGAGCTTCCGCGTGCCGGAGTTCGTGGATATGGCGCGCGAGCACGGCGTCGCGATCGTGATGGCGGGCGATAGCGATTTTCCGCAGATTGCCGATGTGACGGCGCCGTTCGTCTATGCGCGCATCATGGGGACGGAGGAGAAAGAAAAGCTCGGCTACGGCAAGAAGGCGCTCGATGCGTGGGCTGCGCGCGCGCAGGAATGGGCTGCGGGCAAGCTGCCGTCCGGTCTCGACATGGTCGGCGCGAAGAAGGCCGACGGCAAGGCGCGCGATGTCTTCTTGTACGTGATCAGCGGCTACAAGGCGCACAATCCCGCGGCGGCCATGGCGCTGATCGAGCGGGTCGCCTGAGGGGCTATTTCAGGCGGTCGTAGACGCGTCCGATGAGCGAGCGGCCGGATGCGGGGCGGGCTGGTTGCCCGGATGCCGGCAGCGGCGAGGGCACGGAATCGCTGGCGGGCGCCGGCACATGCGCGATATGCGGCGGGTTGGCCACATACTCCCGGATCATGCGATGCACGAACGCGAGCTTGTCGCAGGCAGCGGCCGGGATCACGAACGGATAGAAGTCGGTGTGGCCCATGCCGCGGCTCATGTTGTTGAGCGCGATGGTGAGCGGGATCCAGCGCTCCATGAGGGCGTCGAACGTTTCTTCGCGGTGCACGTCGTAGGCCTTGAAGGGCCATGCGGCGCCGAAGAGCAGGCCGGAAGCGCGTGGCTCCATGCCCTCGGCCTGCGCGGTGTCGATCGACGACACCATGTGCAGGTAGTGCGCCCAGGTCTCGGCCCAGTCTTCCCACGGGTGTGCGCTCGCGTAGGCCGAGACGTGCCGCGTGGACCAGTCCGGCGGCGGGCCTTCGGCATGATGACGCGCTAGAGCTGAACCGTAGTCCTCGCGCTCGTCGCCGAAGAGGGCGCGGAAGGCTTCCTGCTGCCCGGTCGCGGCGATCAGCACGTTCCAGTAGAAGTGTCCGCTCTCGTGGCGGAGATGGCCGAGCAGCGAGCGGTAGGGTTCGCCGAACTGCTGGCGCTGGCGTTCGCGCTCGACGGCATCGGCCTCGAGCACGTTGATGGTGATGACGCCATCGAGATGGCCGGTCGCAGCATTCACGAGGAAGTCGAACGCGAGGCGCTCGCCGCCGGTGGCGGTCGTATCGAGGGGCAGGCCGAAGCGGAGGAGATCGTACACGAGACGCTTCTTGGCGCGTTCCAGCTCCTGCCAGGCGCTGAGATTGCCGTTGGCGGAGAGGTCAGGGATCGTGCGGTTCAGATCGCAGGCGCGACAGAAGCCGTCGCCGGTATCCGCTGGCGTCAGCCAGTTGCAGGCGGCGTGGATGGCATTGGCGCAGTAGCGGAGGTCCACGCCCTCATGGCCGATCGGGCGATAGGTGCCAATATTCTCGGGTGTGGACTCGAGCGCTACAATGGCGAGCCGCTCGGGATCGAAGCCGAGGTCGGCCCCGCATCGGACGCACTGGACGTTCTCGAAGTAGACCTTGTTGCCGCACTTCGAGCAGGCATAGTTCTTCATGATGCGATGCCGCTTCATTGCCGGCTGGTCGCGCATGGGCAGCGCGGCGCTCGCCGAGGGTCATATGTGGCAAAATCTTTAGCGGGAAGGCTGCCCCGAGTGCCAAATTTTTCGGCATGAGGGTGGCCATTTTCCAGCAGTGTGCCCGAGGCTTGGACGCCGTACGATCCGAGGCGGGTTAACCAAGCGATTGCGCTTGTCGGCCTGCGGCGGACTCTGTATCGGAATCATGGCCTGTCCACCAACGCTTGGCTGCCCGGTTCGTTCCGGACCGGCACGCGGCTCGGCCTTGGCGACGGCTCGCGGAAAGGCCACTAGTGTGATGATCGAGAAATTCGCCAGATTGCGCGGCGAGGTGTCGAGCGAATTTCTCGATCTCAATCACACTCGCAGGTCCATGATTCTAGTGTCCCTTTTGATTCCGAAGTTCGCTCGGGACGCCAGCATCGAGGCATGGCGAACTTCGGAATTGGGACACTAGTACCCATGGCACTCCATGTCGCGCTGAAGCACGAGACGGTCTACCGCTACGATCGGCGCATCGGCATGGGACCACAGGTCATCCGGCTTCGGCCGGCACCGCACGCGCGGACGCCGACCCTCAGCTACTCCATGCGCATCGAGCCGTCGCTGCACTTCCTCAACTGGCAGCAGGATCCGTTCGGCAACTATCTCGCGCGGGTGGTGATCCCGGAGGAGACGGACGTCTTCTCCGTGACGGTCGATCTGATCGCCGACATGGCGGTGATCAATCCGTTCGATTTCTTCGTCGAGGAGAGCGCGACGGAGTGGCCATTCGACTACGACCCGGCGCTCAAGAAGGAGCTTGCGCCTTATCTCGACATCGAGCCGGCCGGCCAGCGGTTCGCGAAGTACGTGGCCGGGATCGACAAGAGCAAGCGCACGACGATCGACTTCCTCATCGATCTCAATCGCGGCCTGCAGCACGACGTGCGCTATCTCATCCGCATGGAGCCCGGTGTGCAGACGCCGGACGAGACGCTGGAACTCGCCTCGGGCTCCTGTCGCGACAGCGCCTGGCTGCTGGTGCAGATCCTGCGCAATCTCGGGCTCGCAGCGCGGTTCGTGTCCGGCTATCTGATCCAGCTCACGCCGGACGTGAAGGCATTGGACGGCCCGACCGGCACGGACGTGGATTTCACGGACCTGCACGCGTGGTGCGAGGTCTATGTGCCGGGCGCGGGCTGGATCGGGCTCGATGCGACCTCGGGGCTGCTTGCCGGCGAAGGCCACATCCCGCTCGCCGCGACGCCGCATCCGATGAGTGCCGCGCCGATCACCGGGAGCCACGGCCGCGCAGAGGTCCAGTTCGAGCACCATATGGCGGTGACGCGCGTGCTCGAGACGCCGCGCGTGACGAAGCCCTACAGCGACGCGCAATGGCAGGCCATTCTCGATGCCGGTCATGCGGTGGATGAGCGGCTGAAGCGCGGCGACGTGCGCCTCAGTATGGGCGGCGAGCCGACGTTCGTCGCGGCCGACGACATGGAAGGCGGCGAGTGGAATACGGCGGCTGTCGGCCCGAACAAGCGCCGCTATGCCGATGACCTCGTGCGGCGGCTGCGCGAGCGCTTCGCGCGCGGTGGCTTACTGCATTATGGCCAGGGCAAGTGGTATCCGGGTGAGCAGCTTCCGCGCTGGGCGTTCGCGCTCTACTGGCGCACGGATGGCGAAGCCTTGTGGGAAGAGCAGCGGCTTATTGCGCCTGAGACGACCGCGCGGGCGCCGACGCCGGACGATGTGCAGCAGTTCATGCGTGGGCTCTGCACGCACCTCGGTCTACCGGCGGAGAGCGGCATCGCGGCTTACGAAGATCCCATCCACTTCATGGCCGTGGAGCAGAAGCTGCCGCTGAATGTGGATGTCGCGAACAACAAACTCGAGGACCCCGCCGAGCGCCAGCGCGTCATGCGCACGTTCGAGCGCGGGCTCGGCAATCCGGTCGGGTACGTGCTGCCTGTGCAGGTCTGGCATACGCAGGATCGCGGCCGGCGATGGGTGACGGAGCGTTGGGCGCTCAGGCGCGGCAAGCTGTTCCTCGTGCCGGGCGACTCGCCCGTCGGGTTCCGCCTGCCACTCGGCTCGGCGCCGTTGCTGGCACCGATCGACTATCCGCACGTGCTGCCCCGCGATCCGTTCGCGCCGGCGCCGCCGTTGCCCGAGCGCCGCGTGCTCATGCAGCGCCGCCGCACGGTCGCGCTCGAGGCGCCGCAGGCTCAGCCCGGTTTTCCGGACGAGGTGGTCGGCTCGGTGCGCACGGCGCTCGCGGTCGAGGCGCGGGATGGACGCCTCTGCGTGTTCATGCCGCCGCTCGCGGATGCGGAAGATTATGCGGCGATGGTCGCGGCTGTCGAGGAGGCGGCGCGCGCGAGCGATCTTGCCATCCATATTGAAGGCTATACGCCGCCGAGTGATCCGCGCTTCAACGTCATCAAGGTGACGCCGGACCCGGGCGTGATCGAGGTCAATATTCAGCCGGCGATGTCGTGGGACGAGGCGGTGAGCATCACGACGGGCCTCTACGAGGATGCGCACTTGAGCCGCCTCAGCGCGGAGAAGTTCATGCTCGATGGTCGCCACACCGGGACGGGTGGCGGCAATCACATCGTGCTCGGCGGGGCGACGCCAGCGGACAGTCCGTTCCTGCGCCGGCCCGATCTGCTGGCGTCGGTGGTGACCTACTGGCAGAATCATCCTTCGCTGTCGTACCTGTTCTCCGGGCTGTTCATCGGGCCGACGAGCCAGGCGCCGCGCGCGGATGAGGCGCGTCACGAAAGCCTCTACGAGCTGGAGATCGCGCTCGCCGAGGTGCCTGATCCGGGTGTCGGCAGCGTGCCGCCATGGCTGGTCGATCGGCTGTTCCGCAACCTGCTGATCGACGTTACGGGCAATACGCATCGCGCCGAGATCTGCATCGACAAGCTCTATTCGCCGGACGGCCCGACGGGGCGGCTCGGGCTTCTCGAATTCCGTTCGTTCGAGATGCCGCCGCACGCGCGCATGAGTCTTGCGCAGCAGCTCCTGCTGCGCGCGCTGGTCGTGATGTTCTGGGAAAAGCCGTATCGGCAGAAGCTCGTGCGCTGGGGCACGGCGCTGCACGACCGCTTCATGCTGCCGCATTACCTGTGGTCGGATTTTTCCGATGTCGGCGGCGATCTCAAGGCGGCGGGACTGCCGATCGAGCTCGACTGGTTCCTGCCGCACGCCGAGTTCCGCTGTCCGGTATTGGGTAAGATCGCGGCGCACGATATCGAGCTGGAGCTGCGGCAGGCGCTGGAGCCGTGGCATGTGCTCGGCGAGGAAGGGACGATCGGCGGCACGGCGCGGTATGTGGATTCCTCGCTGGAGCGGGTGCAAGTCGCGGTGCGCGGGCTGACCGGCGACCGCTATGTCGTGACGTGCAATGGCCGCGCGCTGCCGTTGACGCCGACGGGAACGTTCGGCGAAGCCGTCGCGGGTGTGCGCTATCGGGCGTGGCATCCGCCATCGGCGCTGCATCCGACCATTGCGCCGCATGTGCCGCTGACGTTCGACGTGTTCGACAGTTGGACGGGGCGGTCGATCGCCGGCTGCCGCTACCACGTCGCGCATCCGGGCGGCCGCAACTTCGAGGTCTTCCCGGTGAACGCCTACGAGGCCGAGGGGCGGCGCCTTGCCCGCTTCGAGGCGCACGGCCACACGCCCGGCAGCATGGCGCCGCAAGCCGCCCGCATCAATCCGGACTATCCGCTGACTCTCGACCTGCGCCGGACATTCTGAGGGATCAGCGCGGTGTGTGGGCGGCGTCACAGGCTTGAGGGCAAATCCAGAGCGGCATTGACGGCCGTTGGCGGCGGTACGATTCGGCGTGCTAGACACGGCGTGCTCGGCGTTTCGATCCCACAGCGCCGTGGCGTGGACTATCTAGGCAGGGTCCGGTTTCGATGAATACGATCGCCTCGGCCATTCGAGATGGCGGGCCGAACCTCGTCGATCGATATCTCGCGCCGGGCGGCGGCTACGACGAGCTGCGTGATGCGTCCGACGCTGTGAGGGCGCACTGGCGTCCGCTGCTCGATGGTATCGCCGATCTGCCGCCGTCCGATCTTTCCGCCCGCTCGGCAAGTATCGACCGGCGCGTGCGCGAGACGGGCATTGCCTACGACATGTTCGCCGATCCCAATGCGGCGACGCAGAAGTGGCAGCTCGATCTCATGCCGGTCGTGCTGTCGAGCGGTGAGTGGCGCTGGCTGGCGGCGGCGCTCACACAACGGGCGCGGCTCTTCGATGCGCTGCTGGCAGATCTATACGGCGCGCAGAAGCTGATGCGCGACGGTCTGGTGCCGCCGGAGCTCGTGTTCTCCGACAACGCTTATCTCAGACCCTGCCAGGGCATTCTCGATCGCGGCGGGCCGCTGCGGTTCTACGCAGCCGATCTCGCGCGCGGCGCCGATGGGCAGTGGCGCGTCATCGACAATCACCTTGAAACGCTCGCCGGCCTCGGCTTCGTGCTGGCGAACCGGGTGGCGCACACGCATGTGACAGGCGACCTCTTCAAGCAGGTCAATGCGGTGCGGCTCGCCGCCCACTGCCAGCGGCTGCAGAATGCGCTTGCCGCCCATGCCGGCCGCGACAATGCCGCGATCGCGCTGCTGACGCCGGGGCCGCATCACGAGGACTATTTCTCGCATGCCTATCTCGCGCGCTATCTCGGCTTGCTGCTGATCGAAGGCTCGGACCTGCGCACGCGCGGCGGCCGCGTATATCTGAAGACACTCGAGGGTCTCAAGGAGATCGACCTCATCGTCCGCTGTGTCGATGGGCGACAGATCGATCCCTTGGAGCTCGATCCCGGCGGCTTCATGGGGCCGGCGGGCCTGCTGCGGGTGAACCGCGAGCTGCCGCGCCTCGTCGTGAATGCGGTCGGCTCTGCCATCGGGCAGAACCGCGGACTCGGACCTTACCTGCCGGCGCTTGCCAAACAACTCCTCGGCGAGGAGCTGCTGCTCTCGGATGCGCCGCGCTGGTGGCTCGGCGATGCGCGCGCGCGGCGCCACGTGCTCGACAATCTCGACAACCTCGTGATCCGGACGGCGCAGGAAGGCACGGGGCGGCCCGGACAGGCAGCGCTCGGGCGAGCGGCCGGTGAGATTTCGGCCGCGGAGCGCGAGCGGCTCAAGGCCGAGATCGCGCTCCATGGCGCGCGGCTCGTGGCGGAAGAGAAGGTCGGCTTCAGCACGTCGCCGGCTTTCGAGGGTGAGAACCTCGTGGCGAGACCGTTCGCCGTGCGCCTCTTCGTGGCGCATACGGGCGCGGCCTTCGAGGCCATGCCGGGCGGGCTCGCGATGACGGTCGATCCGGCGCGGGCGGTGGCGCTCAGTGCGCCAGATGGCCATACGCGTGATGTGTGGGTGCTTTCGGATGCGCAGCAGGCGCCGCATGTCAGCCTGTGGCGGCCGAAGCTCGAGACGGCGCGCGTCGAGCGCTCGCAGCGCGTGGTGCAGAGCCGCGTCGCCGACGACCTCTACTGGCTCGGGCGCTACGCCGAGCGCGCCGACTGGACGATGCGAATGCTGCGCGGTGCGCTGCGCCGGATTGCCGAGGACAGCGGGGCCGTCGATGGGATCAGCGCGGTCCGCCGCTGCCTCGACATGCGGCTGACCGATCCGGATGTGGCCGATGTGGGCGTGCGCGCGTCCCACGACGCCGGCGACATCGAGAGCCGCTGCCTCGACCTCGTGGTCAGGGCGCGCAGTCCGCGGACGCTCGCGCGGACGCTGGAAGGCCTCTACCAGGTTTCATATCTGGTGCGCGACCGCCTCTCGCATGAAGCCTGGCAGACGCTGAGCCGCTTCCGGCCAGGTGATGCGTGGATGCGCACGCTCAATACGGCGCGACCGGGCGCGCTGCTCGACCTGCTCGACGAGGGTCTCGCGGCGTTGTCGTCGTTCAACGGGCTGACGCACGAGAACATGACGCGGAACTTCGGCTGGTCGTTCCTCGACATGGGCCGGCGCCTCGAGCGCGCCTACAATCTCAGCGAAGCCATCCTGACGCTCTTCATTCCGCCGCCCGATCCGGAGGAAGAGACAAGCAGCCTGCTGCTGCTGCTCGAACTCGCCGACAGCTTCATCACCTATCGCTCGCGCTATCGTCTCGATCCGATGCTGGCGCTCGTGCTCGATCTGCTCCTGCTCGACGAGGCCAATCCGCGCGCGCTCGCCTACCAGCTCGCCGCGATCTCGAAGCATCTCGAAGCGCTGCCGGATGCCCGCCAGGGCGTCAGCCTTGCCGAGGACCGGCGGCTCATTCTCTCGCTGCTGACGGCGGTCCGGCTCGCCGATGTGATGGCCATTGCCGAGGAGGCGGATCGGGCGACGCTCGAGCGTCTCATGCGCGAGCAACTTCAGACCCTGCCCGAGCTTTCCAATGCCGTGGCGCGCCACTATTTCAATCTGACCGAAGAGACTCCGCACCGTGCCCTGACGCGTATCGAGCCGCGGCCATGATTTTCGAAGTCAGTCACCGGACGCACTACCGCTACGCGACGCCGGTCGCGCATTCGCAGCACCTCGTGCACATGACGCCGCGCGCGGCTGCGCATCAGGCCACCTACCGGCACAATCTCATGGTCGAGCCGGCGCCCGCCATGCGCCATGAGGGCATCGACAATTTCGGCAATCCCTTCGTGGTGCTCGAGGTGGAGGTGCCGCACAAGGAGCTGGTGCTGCTCGCGCGGAGTGCCATCGAGACGCGCGCGCCGGCTGCGGCCGATTTCGCGGCGACAAGCGCCTGGGACCGACTCGATGATGCGCTGGCGAGCGGGACGGGCGGGCTCGACCTCGATGTGATCCAGTATCGGTGCAGCACGCGGATTACGGGCGCCTCGCTGGAGATCGCGGACTATGCGCGCGTGTCGTTCGGGCAGGGGCGTCCGGTGCTCGACGGCGCCATGGATCTCACGCGGCGCATGTATGCCGACTTCCAGTTCGATCCCGGCGCCACCGATGTCTCGACGCCGGTGGAGCAGGTTTTCGCGCAGCGCCGTGGCGTGTGCCAGGACTTCGCGCATCTGGCGCTCGCGGGCCTGCGCGCGCTCCGGGTGCCGGCGCGCTATGTCAGCGGCTATATCCTGACGCACCCGCCGCCCGGGCAGCCGAAGCTTTCGGGCGCGGATGCCTCGCACGCCTGGATCTCGGTGTGGTCGCCGGAGACGGGCTGGCGCGACTTCGATCCGACCAACGGTATCGAGGTCGGAGAGGAGCACATTACGATCGCTTATGGCCGCGACTACAACGACGTGAGCCCGATCAGCGGCGTGCTGATCGGCGGCGGCGAGCATGTCGTGACCGTCGGCGTGGATGTGGTGCCGCTGGCGGCGGCGCCTGCTGCGAACTGAAGAACTCTCGATCACGGAAATTCCCCTCCCCATTGTGGGGATGGGTTAGGGGTGGGGGGAAATCCCTAGCGCTAGCGTTCTGCAATCCCCCCTCCCTAGCCCTCCACCACAAGGGGGGAGGGAATACGTGCGTTGGCCGCGTGCTCTTACTTCAGCACGGCAATCTGCTTTCGCTTGATGAGGTCGAAATCGATCTCGGCGCCGATGCCGGGTGTCTCGGGGCAATGCGCCATGCCCTGCTTGTCGATCGTCACGTCATTGAGCAGGCCGTACTTGTGCGCGCCGTGCGGCAGCAGCACCTCGAAGAACGTGGTGTTGCGTAACGAGCAGGCGAAATGGAGCTGCGCC
>Ga0182740_1002308_pt1 | contig 11845 bp, 10 predicted proteins | sample eDN5th37CKraftBY_FD_128872 | JGI IMG/M metagenome (GOLD analysis project Ga0182740, IMG submission 128872) | Enriched backyard soil microbial communities from Emeryville, California, USA - eDNA 5th pass 37_C Kraft BY (version 2) (version 2) | ecosystem: Environmental > Terrestrial > Soil >...
AGTGCCGATCACGAGCACCAGTCCGGCGAGCGCGATCAGGATCTCGCCGCTACCCGGAAAGCCGCGATGGAGCTGCAGCACGGCGCGCCGGTCGCCGCCGAAAAGCCCCGCCGCCCACCAGGCAAAGGCGATGACGCAGACCTGCGAGAGGGCGAGGAACACGAGAATGGACGTCAGCAGGCGCTTGTCGGCCGGGATGCCTGCGACCAGATGCGTCTCGCCGGCCGCCACATACGCACCGAGGACGCCGCCGAGAAGCTGCAGGCCCGCCTGCACGATGAGCGCCAACACGAGTGCGACGAGCGGCGGCCATGCGCTGCGGGCATCGTAGCGAGGCCGGCCGGCGAGGAGCTGGTTTGGCAAGGCTTCTTGTCTCTTTCCGGTCACGCGGTCGTAAGGATTACCACGCGAAATTGATCGGACGACGTTGCACGCCATCCACACGTGTGGCTGAGCGCGCTTTCAATTGGTTGTCTGCCATCCTATATTGAGGTTGCCGGATTCGTCCGGCTATGGCGATAAATGGACATCGGAATAAGCCTTTCGGACCCGGGGGCGGTACCCGGCGCCTCCACCATCAGCCCACGAGGATCAGGCCGCGAAAGCGGCGCCCGCAAGGAGATCCAAGTGCAGTCGTGGTCTGTTGCTGGGGGCGAAATAGGATCGACGAGGGTGTAAAGGGTGCTCTTTTGCCCGGCATGATACCGCCGTTATCGGGTCACCAGAATAGTTGCCAATGACAACTATGCTGAGGCTGCCGTCGCTGCGTAATGCAGCTCCGTTAGCCTGAACTTGAAGCCCTGGCGTCTAGCAACGTCAGGCGCGGTTCGGAGGGCACCGGGCAACAGAAGCCCTCCACTTCGCCTCCATGCGGGCGGCATTGAGGTGCACTGAGCGGCTGGTGCGAAGACTGATGCAAGCATGACGGCAGAGCAAGACATCGATTACGACGCGTTGGCGCAGGAGGCCATGCGTGGCGTCGTGCGCGCGGTGTTGACCAGGGTCCAGAAGTCCGGCCTTCCCGGCAACCACCATTTCTACATCGCGTTCGATACGCGCCACCCGGGCGTCGTCCTTTCGAAGCGCCTCAAGGCCAAGTACGCCGAGGAAATGACGATCGTGCTCCAGCACCGCTTCTGGGAGCTGATCGTCACCGACGCGCGCTTCGAGGTGAAGCTCACCTTCGACGGTATTCCGGAGCGGCTCGTCATTCCGTTCGCGGCCATCAAGGTCTTTTTCGATCCGAGCGTGCCCTACGGCCTTCAGTTCGACGAGGCCGGCGCGGCCAGGAGCGGGAGCGGCAGCGTCGTCGGCCTCAATGAGGATACCGGCATCGGCGGGCAGATCTCCGGCATTCCAGGCATAGCGCGCGCCTCGCAGCGGCCGTCGGTGGGAGACAGGAAGCGTCCCGTGCGCCGCACGCGCTCGGAGAAGGACGACGACGGGGCCTCACTCGGCGAGGAGATCGCGGAGAGCCCGACGGGGCACCGCATCGAGCCCACGCAGCGGCCGCAGGCAGCCCTGATTCCCGTGCCGACGGGGACCGAGGGTGAGATGGATATCACCACGTCGACCGAGCAGCAGGATCAAGGCGGACAGGACAACGTGATCAGCCTCGATCGTTTTCGCAAGAAGCCCTAGTCTCGGACGCCTGTCGCGCGTCATCCAGTCGATGAGTGAGCCCGTTCGGCAGATGCCCGAGCGGGCTTATATTTTTGGCGTGCTGCGAACCGGGAGGACCAGAATGAAGCCGATCGGGCTCTTCAATGGGCAGTGCGCGCTCGTCACGGGCTCTGCTTCGAACATCGGACGTGCCATCGCCGAGGCCCTGGCGGCGGAAGGCGCCAGAGTTCTGCTCGCCGATATCGATCCGGAGCGAAATGCGGCAACATTGGCGGCCATCACCGCCGCCGGCGGGCGCGCGGAAACCATCACCACCGATCTTTCGACGCCCGATGGCTGGCGCGGACTTCTGGCGCGCGTAGGAGACGTGCCGCTCGACATGTTCGTGCATTCGGCCTGCCCCCCGCGCAAGGAGGTGGACAATGCCGCCGCCGTCAGCGAGGCGACCTGGGATGCCTTCCAGAACGTGAATGTGCGCTCGGGCTATTTCCTCGGCCGCGAGATCGCGGGCGCCATGCAGGCCCGCGGGACGAAGGGGCGCTTGCTTTTCATTACCTCGCTGCACGCCGAGACGCCGCGCAACCTGCCGCACTATTCGGCTGCCAAGGCGGGACAGACCATGATCGTGCGCGAGCTCGCCCGCCATTTCGGTCCGGCCGGCATCCGCGTCAACGCGATCGCGCCGGGCGCCATTCCGGGCGGCGGGTTCAATGCGGCGGCCTATGATTTCGACGGGAAGATCGCGCTCGGACGGCTCGGCACGGCGGCCGATCTAGCAGGGCCGGCGCTCGCCCTGCTCTCTGATCGCTTCGCCGGTTACATTACCGGCACCACGCTCGTCGTCGACGGCGGCATCGATCTCTTCAACTGGATCAAGCCGACTTGGGGGTGAGCAGAGTTGCCGCCGGCTGCTGGGAAACGTTCTCCGCATTCCGCGTGGCGGTATGCCGGCGGCGGCAATCAACTTCGACGGATCAGCCCTTCCCATTCCGGCCGTAACCGGAGAAGCGATCGGCTACGCGCGCCATCTCATCGCGTGCCAGGACGTGCGGGGTCCCGAGCATCAGCACTTTGACGTACTGCTCCGCCAGCACCTCGACCTCCTCGGCGAGCGCCAGGGCGGCTGTTCCATTGGCGCCGACCGCAACCTGGCCGTGGTTGGCCATCAGGCAGGCATTGCGCCGCGCAAGCCCCTCCGCAACGTGACGCGCCAGCTCTTCGCTGCCGAACGTGGCATACGGTACCAGCGGAATATCGTCGCCGCCCGCTGCTGCGACCATATAGTGAAACGCCGGGATCGCACGGCGCGCGCAGGCGAGCACGGTCGCGTGCATCGAGTGGCAATGGACGATGGCCCCGACATCGGGCCTCGAGCGGTAGATGGACAGATGGAAAAGCAGCTCGCTCGACGGCGCCTGTTGCCCTGGCGGGATACGCCCGTCGAGGCGAACGAGCACGATATCGGCGGGTGTGATGAGGTCGTACGCGAGCCCGGTCGGCGTAATGAGAAGGCCATCCTCGAAGCGCGACGAAACGTTGCCCGAGCGGCCCGGCGACAGGCCGCGGCGGCTCATGGCGAGGGCGGTATCGACGACGCTCCGGCGCGCGATGAGCTCGGCAGTGCCGCGCTGGGGTAGTCGCCGGCCAACCCCGATCGCTCTGCCAATCTCACGCGCCATGATCCGACTCCCAATCCACTTCGCAACCCGGTAGCCTGCCCGGCGAGACAAGAACGAGAGCCGATATGAGCATGACCCCGAACCCCGCCATACCGATCACCGTCCTGACCGGCTTCCTCGGGTCAGGCAAGACGACGCTCCTGAAGCGCCTGCTCGACGACCCGGCGATGGCCGGCACTGCCGTCATCATCAACGAGTTCGGCGAAGTCGGCATCGATGATGCTCTCGTCGAAAAAATTGACGAGGATGCCGTCCTGCTCCCCTCGGGGTGCGTGTGCTGCGCCGTGCGCGGGGATCTCGTGCAGGCCCTTGAGCGGATGCACACCAAGTCGCTTTGGGGCGACATCCCGCCGATGCAGCGCGTTGTCCTCGAGACTACCGGCCTCGCCGATCCAACGCCGATCGTTCACACGCTGATGACGGAAGAAAGCCTCTACCGCATCTATCAGCTCGACGCCGTTGTCACGACCGTCGATGCCCAACTCGGATTACACCAGATCGAAGCACATTTCGAGCCCGCAAAGCAGATTGCAATCGCTGATCGCCTCATTGTGACTAAGAGCGACCTAACGGAGACAGAGAGCGTTGAAGCGCTCGAGCGGCGGCTGCGCGCGCTCAATCCCGCGGGGCAGATCCGCCGCGCCGTCAAGGGCGACATCGCGCCGTCCGAGCTCATCGGTCTCGGCGCGCACGAACCGGCGCTGACGGGCGTCGATCCCGAGCGCTGGCTCGCCGCCGAGCGCTATAAGGAGGAGAACGGAAATCACGCACACGGCGCACATTGCGGCCCTGATTGCGGGCACGACCATGGCCACGAACACCATCATCACGACCATCACGCCCACGACGAACAATGCGCCGATCCGCATTGTGATCATCCCGCGCACCAGCATCTGCACGGCATCCGCTCATTCTGCCTGACGTTTGCCGAACCGCTGGACGGTCGCGAGCTGTCGAATGCGATGCAGCTTCTCGCGCAACTCTACGGCGAGCGCCTGCTGCGCGTGAAAGGCATTCTCAACGTGAAGGATCGGACGAAGCCGTTCGTCGTCCACGGCGTGCAGCACATCTTCTATCCGCCGGAGACGCTCGCGCGCTGGCCGGGCGAGGACCATCGCTCGCGGCTCGTATTCATCACCAAGGATCTGCCGGAGGACAGCATACGCAAGCACTTCCGCCCATTCGTCGGTGAGGCGGAGGGGATCGCTACTCCCCTGTCCCCGCCTCCAGGGAGCGGCGGCATACGCTAGCTAACGTCAGCGCAAGCTCCTGCCCCTCATCCCGACCTTCTCCCCGTAAGAACGGGGAGAAGGGGAAGAAGATGCGACGGCCTCAAACTCGAAGTCATCGCCGTTGCCGCCGCGGGCATAGCACGACAGTTTGATTGCGGAGCACCTCTTCCCAGCAGCCCGCGGCAAACAAAGAGCCCACCGCTGGACGCACCCGCACCTCTTCATGAGCGTGCGACCGCGTCGGCCGTTAGGCCGTGCCCGAAAGCATGAGCGCGCGACCGCGCGCCGGCCGTCAGGCCGTCTTCAAGAAGAGAGCTATCTCCGATACTGCAGGAACGGCGACTTCGTCGCGACCTTGTCGTAGAGGCCGCGCGCCCGATAATTGAATTCCTGCGTCGCCCAGTATGTGCGCGTTGCGCCGCGCGCATCTGCCTCGGCATAGACCTGCTCGATCAAGGCGCGACCAATGTCCTTGCCGCGCACCTTGGGATCGACGAACAGATCTTCGAGATAGCAGTACCATGTCGGCGACCACGTCGAGCGATGGAACAGGACGTGCGCAATACCGACCGGCACATCGTCGTCGCCGACGGCGACTAGCCCGATATGAAAGCCCTCCTTGCCGCTGAGCAGGCGCTCCCAAGTCATCTCGATGACATCGTCGGCGACATTGGACTTGTAGAACTCGATATAGCCCTTGAAGAGCGGCAGCCAGGCAGCCTTGTCCTTGGCCTCGAGGCGGCGAATGCGAATGCTCATGGCGGATGATCCCGGTCGTTGGCTCGGAGAGGCTGCAGGATAGCGGGTGCCATTTCGAAGAGCCAGACGCACGATCGCTCCGGTCGGTGCGCACCAATGGCGACCCGATCGAAGCGATCATGCTCCAAGGGTAGAGTAGGGCTTACGCGCCGTCAGCCGCGGAGACGCGTGCGGACAATGCGCGGAAACTCGTCGCTCGTGAACTCGTCTGCCGTGCGCGACTGCGCAGGCGACGTTCCGGCCTGAGGCGGCGTGTAGGGCGCCGCGCTCTGCGCACTGGGGCGTTGGGTCATCGCGGCACCCGTGTTGCCGTTGCCGACGAACCAGGCTTCGATAAGATCGAGCTCGTCTGCGGAGAGCTTGAGCCCCTGCCCGCGGCAGCGCGCCACCACGAAATTGCGGAAGCGGCCGGCGAAGAGATTCGCCGATGCGCCCTGTTCGAACCACGGATCGGCTTCGCTCACGACGTCCATCACGAAGCGCACGTCGTCGCGGCGCAGCTCCAGTCCGTGCTCCTGCGCGCGACGCAGGACGTTCTGGATGGTCTGTGCGCCGAGCAGGTTGTTCTCGTTGATCTCGAGCGCCATGACCTCGAAGAGCGTGCGGTACTCCGGCGGCGCCAGCGGCGGTGCCTGGCAGGCCTCATGAATGCGCGCGATCGACTGCTGGATCGCCGATCCACCTTCCTTCGGTCGTGCGGGCGCCGTGGCGGCGGCAGGCGTCGAAGTCCCATGTAGGGACCCTGCCATCTGCGGGGGAGCAGCAGGCTTCGGCGCTTGGGCCGGCGTCAGTGGCGCGGAGATGGTCGACGGCCGGTGAGAAGGCTCACGAATGGGCGTGTCGCTCTGGCTGTATCGGGGCGTCGCCGTCAGGCTGCGCGGATCCGGCGTCGAAGCTGCGGGCGGCATTAGCGCACGCTCCGGGCGGAAGTCCTCCTCGTGATGATCGAACGCCGGCTGCGGGCGCCGCGTCAGGTTGCCGTGGCTCACTGCAGGCTCGGCGAACCCGCCGCGAGTCGTCGCCGGGCCGGGCGATGGCGGTGCGACGGCGCGGGATGGCGCCATCTCGCGCATATCGCGCGTGTCCGGCATCTCGGGCAGCGGCGCCGCGCGCTTCGCCTGCAGGTGACGGCGGGTATCGATCACCAGGTAGGGCGGCTGATCGGACAGCCTGAGGTCGTCAGGCAGCGCTTGTGCGAGCAGATCGCGGAAGCTGCCGGCGCCGGCCCAGGACGTCGCGACAGTCCGGTCGTGCCCGATCGAGCGCACGGCCCGGTCGGCCAGAACCTCGAGAGGCACGGGCGACGGGGACGCCTGAACGGCCTGGACGACATCGGCAATGATCTCGTGGCGCAGCGCATCGCGGTCCACTTCGGGCAGCACCAGCGCCTTCGCCTGCGAGGCGATGAGCGGCGCGGGCGCGGCCGCACCGATCTCACCCTGCTGCTCGAGCAGAAGCGCGATGAGGTCCGACTCACGAACCTCGCCATCACTGATCGCGGTGTAGGGAGCAGCCGTGTAATCGTTGGCGAAGATAACCGTGCGCCGGGCGTGCGCGCGCAGGCGATGCAGGACGGGGGTGAAGTCTGCGTCGCCTGAGAGGATGACGAACTCGTCGAAGTGCGTGCCGTGTGCGAGATAGTCGACGACATCCATGACCATGCGGATGTCGGACGAATTCTTGAGCTGGGCGGTGAGGGGCGGGCAGTCGATGATCTCGAACCCGGCGCGCAGGAAATGATGGCGCACGAACGGGAAGGAGTTCATGTCCGTCGAGTTGTCGGACTGGTTGCGGCGCGGCACGGGGTTGCCGTAGCAGCGGTTCATCACGATGCGGCGCTGCTCCGACGCGAAGGTGCCGTTGGTGGACGTGATCAGCGCACCACTCTCGATGCCCTTGATCCACGCCCCGGCGTCACGAGCAAACCGCTTGGCAGCCTCTTCGTTCTTGCGCTTCAACGACAAGTAAATGTTGTCGTAATCGACGAAGACGGCGCTCAAGAACGCACGCCCAGCTTCACGCCTGATCATCAACGCCCCCTGCTCAATCCCCGGACTAGTACCGCTGCCCAGGGCAACTGTTTATGAGTCGTCTGGCGCGAGCAAGGTCCGGCCTCCGGACAAACGAATCATCTCAGGGGATTAGCTGTTGATTCGCCCATCGCGCGGCGCATCTGCCGCACTTTGATTGTTGCGCCATCGTCACACGCGTGAAGCCCTGAGAGGAACGTGCACGAGCGTGCGCTTCCCGAACGGCCCTTAGTGCTCCATTAACCCTGATCAAACATAGTGGACGTCACGTCAGTATCTGTTGCTTCGTTGCGTGAAAGGCGTCTTCGATGTGTCGCAAGCGTTGTGGCCGCGCGCCACACCCCGTCCGGCGGGGCGCCATCGGCGCCGGCCTGATCGGCCTTCTCGCCGTCCTCGCCGGCTGTGCGAGCGACCGCGGCACCACCCACTCATCCGCTTCCGCGACGCCCATGCACATGGCAGGCGTCCGCGTCGAGATCGAGGCTGACGGCCTGCCGGCGCAGCTCGCCCCCCGCAATCGCGCGCCCCTCGAAGACGACCCTCGCGAGCCCTGGAGCCCGAACTACGGGTCCGTCCGCCCGACCCGGACGAGCGCCATCGATATCGAGACCGAGCCTGTAGCTGTAGCCGTCGCCGTGCCGCCACCAGTCCAGGCTACGCCCGTCTCCTATGCCCGGCCCGTGGACGCCGAGGAGATTATCCGCCGCGCCGTTGCTGCACACGAGATGCGTCAGCCGTATTGAGGAGGAGACCTCACAATGAACGACCACACGCGCAGAGCCGACATCAAGCCGTCCGCGTCGCTCGCTTCGCGGTCAATACAGGCTGAAGAGGCGTGCTTTGTCGCTGAGCACGTACATCCGGCCGTTGGCGATGACTGGCGCGACGTATACCGGCGTGCCGAGATCGAGCTGCGACTCCACCTTGCCGCCGATCGCGTTGACGCCGACAAGCTTCCCGGAGTCGGAAGCAATCCAAAGCCGGCCGCCGGCTAGGACCGGACCAGCCCAGCTCTTGCCGCCGGAGAGCCGCGTCGACCAAAGCGCCTTGCCGTCGCGCCGGCTCATGGCCATGAGCTGGCCGCCCGTATCGACGACGTAGACAGCATCGCCGGCAACGTACGGCATGTTGATGCCGGGCACGTTGACGGACCACAGCCGCTCTCCCGTCTTCGCCTCGGTCGCGATCATGCGGCCCGCGTGGCCGATGGCAAACACCGTGCCGCCATCGATGGCGGGGCTTGCCGCATCGCTCATGGAGCCGAGCGAGGAAGCCGCCCGCGCCCGTGAGAGCGACTCCTGCCAGGCAACGGTGCCGTCGGCGACTCTCAGCGCGATGATGTCGCCGGACGGGAAGGGGACGACGGCAATATCACCACTCAGTGCCGGGCTCGCGCTCAGCAGCAGGCTCGCGCGCTCGGGAAGCCCGCGATAGGACCATTGCTCGGCGCCGTCGTGTCCGGAAAGGGCGACCGTGCGGCCTTCCGTCGTCACCACGATGACGCGGCCACCGCCAACCGTCGGGGCGGAACGGATGGGCGAGCCCATGTTCTTGTCCCAGAGCTTCTTGCCGCTCTGCGCATCGAGTGCAGCGATGACACCGTGGCCCGTGGCCACGAACAGACGCCCGCCCTCGGCTGCGAGACCACCGCCATAGGCATTCGTGTCGGTGGCCTTCTCCGGCACGAGCGACATCCGCCACGCGACCGACCCCGAAGCGCTGACCGCCGTCACGAGCCCGGCCGCATCGAGCGTGAAGATGCGGCCGTCGGCAACGACCGGGCTTGCCGTCAGGCGGCCGTACTTGGTCGAGCCCTGGCCGACGTCGACGCTCCAGACGGTGCGGATCGAGGCCGGCAGCACGAGATGGCCCGGCGCATTCGTGGCAGCGCCACCGGGCACGGCCCAGGTGTCATTCTGGTGCGGCGGCGGCAGCGTGATCGGACGATCGGCGCTCGCGAGCTCGATGCTCCCCGTCGTGCCTTCCGAAAGCATGACCGGCACGCGCTTGCCGGGCAGCGGCACCTGCTTTTCCGCGAATGGATTGAGCGCGGCGACGTCCGTCAGGCTCGGCATGCCCCCCGAGCATCCGGCGAGCGTCAGAAGGACGAGCGCACTCGCCGTGGCAGCCAGCCGCTCCGTACGCAAGATCTTCACGATCCGCTCCCCCAAGTCCTACTTCCCCGGCCCCGATTCCGTGCCCCTACTTGGTCGTCGCCCCGGCTTCACCCGGCTTCGTCCCTGCATCGGCGCCCTGAGCGGGCTTCGCGAGCGCCGCCTCGGTCAGAATCGTCATCATGATCCGGGCCCGTTCGGCCGTCGAGGGCGGCACCGACGTGTCGGCGAGAATCTGCTCGAAGGCCTTGCGTGCCTCATCCTGGTTCCCCGCCTTCATGGCGGCAAGCCCGAGCAGCTCGCGCGCCGGCGCGCGCCAAGCATTGTTATCGTTTGTGAGATCTTTGAGGCGATTCTGCATCTCGGTCCAGTCGGCCGCGTCGAGCCTCAACATGGCCGCCTGCAGCGTGGCGAAGTCCCGCAGCAGCGGATCGGCAGCCGTATCCTTGGATACCGCATCGTAGGCAGCGACGGCCTCGTCGCGCTTGCCTTCGGCCGCATAGGCGCCGGCATTCCGGAGGCGCGCCAAGGCGCCATATCCAGGAGGCGCATTCTTGATCATTGCCTCGAAGGCCTGGTGGGCCTCCTGTGTCTTGCCCTCAGCCGCGAGGCGTGCCGCGCTCTCGAACTCGACGCCCGCCGCCTGGCGCGCGCTGAGGCTGCGATACTCGGCAAACTTGTAGCCGCCGACGGCAAGGATCAGGAGCACGGCACCGGCGATGATGAAGACACCATACGTGTCCCAGATCCGGGCGAGACGCTCCCTGCGCATCTCCTCCTGGACTTCACGCATGAAATGGTCGGTCTGGTCGGCCATGTTCGTCCTTGCTTCCGCCCCCGGGTTGCCGGGCACTCGGCGCTCTGTCGTTGGGCACTCTATAACCCGCGATGCCGCCTTGCGGAAGGCTCGAGACCGCCCTCTCGATGAACGGCGTTTCCGGCTATTTCGTGACCCGGCAGCTCATAGGGTGCCGGCGGAAGGCTCCCACGAGCGCCGCCTTACAGGAGCCCGAGCTCGGCAAGCTCCCGCCGGAGCTTGGCCGGCATCTCGTCGAGATTGCCACGCCGATCAGCGCCGATGTCCACAGGAGCGTCCTCGACGGATAGATAACGCCAGCCCTGGAACGCGCGCCGCGGCACGGGCCGGACATGAACCAGCTTGCGGTCGAGGATCAGCAGCGTGCAGGGCGTCCCATCCAGCCGCTTCCCTTCTCTCAAGTCCGTGAGGCGCTGGCGTACCTGGATGACGCCTTTGATCACCCAGTAGATCGAGCCGCCATCGAGCAGTTCCTCACGCCGCTTCGGCATCATGAATGTGCGATGGAACAGCTCAGGCTTCTGCTTCTCGGCCTTCATCTGCTTGAGCCGCTCGGCCTGCCACGATGCGAGGTCCTCGATCGAATCGCAGCCGACGCAGAGCTTCACGAGATGGACCGTCACGAGGCTGTCTCCTCTTCGAGGCTCACGATCAGCGCGCCCTGATTGACCTGTTGCCCTTCCCCGACCGCAACGCTCGCGATCACGCCGTCGCGCTGAGCCGCGAGCACGTGCTCCATCTTCATGGCTTCGACGACCGCGAGGCGGTCTCCCTTGGCAACGGCGTCGCCCGCCTTGACGAAGATGCGCGCGACCTTGCCGTTGATCGGCGCGCGGATCACATCGCCGGCGTGGCCGTCGTCGATATCATCGGCGTCGTAGATCGGCCAGCGTATCTCCACCTGTTCGCCCTCGAAGAGGGCGTAAAGGCCATCGGGCACGGGGACGCACGCGGTCGGCTGCCGCGGTTCGCGCCCCGCCGTCGAGCCCGCGAGTGCGACGTGCGGCACGCTCTCCCCGCGCGGCCAGGACGCGACGAAGGACTTGGGCTCGCCGTTCACGACAAGAGGCACGCTGAGCGTGCGCGGCGCGCCGAGCTGGAATCCGTCGGCCGCGCTCCACGGATCAGCGGCTGCTTCACCGTCGGCGGACGGCGCCAGCAGATGCGCAACGCCCGTAAGAACTTCCGACGTGCCGATGTGCGATCGCGTGAGCGCGGCAATATCGCGGCCGATAAGGCCCGTGTCCATGTGCAGCGCGCGTACATCGGCGTGCTCGAGCAGGGCGCGCAAAAACGCAGCGTTGACGCGCGGGCCGGCCACGATGAGCCTCTTCAAAATGCCGACCATCTGATCGGCAGCTTCATCGCGTGTCGCTCCATGCGTGATGAGCTTGGCGATCATGCTGTCATAGAAGGGTGAGATCACATCGCCGGCGCGCACGGCCGTTTCGAGACGAACACCATCGCTTTCGGGAAGAGAGAAGGCCGCAATCCGCCCGATGCTCGGCAGGAACCCCTGCGCCGGATCCTCGGCACAAAGGCGCACCTCGATGGCGTGACCGCGCATCGAGATATCGGCCTGCTTTAGCGG
>Ga0182740_1002309_pt1 | contig 11844 bp, 8 predicted proteins | sample eDN5th37CKraftBY_FD_128872 | JGI IMG/M metagenome (GOLD analysis project Ga0182740, IMG submission 128872) | Enriched backyard soil microbial communities from Emeryville, California, USA - eDNA 5th pass 37_C Kraft BY (version 2) (version 2) | ecosystem: Environmental > Terrestrial > Soil >...
GCCGGCCGTTTATCTCGTCACGAAAATCGATATGGGCATCGATCTGGAGAATGTTGATCTCCTCCTGCCCGTCGAAGGGGGCAACAAGCATGGGAGGTACCGAATCCATGCCGCCAATCACGACCGGCACGACACCGGCCTTTACCAGCGGACCGAGAATTGCTGCCGCATCCGCAACGATGGATTCGGGATCCCTCACATTTGCAGCAATGTTGCCGAGGTCGGTCAGGTTCGGTTTGCCATCCTCGAACTGCGGTTCGCCGATGTCGAAATTCCAGTGCGTGAGAAATCGCGTGTAGGCGTGATCCACCGCGGCAGCGCGAACCTTGTCGGCGCTGCCGGCGGCAGCCGACAGTTCCCAGGCCTCGTATGAGGGGCCGTAAGGTATGCCGAGGAAGGCGTATGGTGTCCTGACGCCGGCCGGATCGGAACTGTTTTCAGAGCCCAGAAATGTGGGAAGGGAAGGGGAGAGCATGACTGTAATCCGAATGTTACTCTAGAATTCTGCGCAGGAAGGTGCGGGTTCGCTCGTGCTCGGGATTGACCAGCACATCCTGTGGCTTGCCTTGTTCCACCACGACGCCGCCGTCCATGAACATGACGCGGTCCGCAACGCTGCGGGCGAAGCCGATCTCGTGGGTCACAACGATCATCGACATCGCATGTGAATCGGCAAGCGAGCGCATGACGTCGAGAACCTCGCCCACCAGTTCGGGATCGAGTGCGGATGTCGGCTCGTCGAACAGCATGACGGAAGGTTCCATCGCCAGCGCCCGCGCAATGGCAACCCGCTGCTGCTGGCCGCCTGAAAGGGCGCCGGGATAGGTGTCGATCTTTTCTGCAAGACCGACCTGCTTCATGAGCCGCTCGGCGCGCTGCGAGGCTTCAGCCGCAGACAGGCGAAGAACCCGCCTAGGCGCTTCCATGATGTTCTGGCGCGCCGTCAGGTGCGGGAACAGGTTGAAGCGCTGGAACACCATGCCCATGGCTGCGCGTTGCTTCTGTATCTCGCGCTCGGGCAGTTCATGAAAGGCATCACCAGAGAGACGATAGCCCACGGGTACGCCGTTGAACTCAATCATGCCGCCGTCGGGCCGCTCCAGATGGTTGATGCAGCGAAGCAGGGTGCTTTTGCCCGACCCGGATGGTCCAAGGATGCACAGCACTTCACCCTTGGCCAGATCGAGGTCGACGCCTTTCAGCACCTCCAGTGCGCCGAACGATTTCCGGATGCCGCGTGCGCGGATCGGGTTCACTGCGGAGCCGCTCATGGACGCACCACCGATCTCGCGAAATGCCGCTCAATACCGGACTGTATGATCATCAGGATCGTGCTGACGATCAGATACCACAGGCTGGCGACGAGAAGCATCGGGATGACTTCGAAGTTGCGGGAGGAGATGAGCTGTGTCGAATAGAGCAGGTCAGGCAGGGCAATGACGCTCACCAGCGAGGTGTATTTCAGCATGGACAGCGTCTCGTTTCCGGTGGGTGGAATGATGACGCGCATGGCTTGCGGCATCACGATGCGTCGGAAGGAGTCCCATGACGACATGCCAAGCGCACGGGACGCCTCACGCTGACCTGAATCCACCGAGTTGAGACCAGAGCGCACGATTTCGGCCATGTAGGCGCCTTCGTTAAGGGACATGGCGATGATGGCCGCGCTGATGGCGGTTATCACGCTGTTGGTGTCGACCTCAACGAACGATGGCATGAAGGGAATTCCAAGGCCCAGCCTGGGATAAAGGGCCGCCAGATTGTACCAGAAGATGATCTGGACCAGCAGCGGAATGGCGCGGAATATCCAGATGTAGCCTTTCGCGACCGATGACAGGACCGGATTGCTGCTGGCTGCGGAAACCGCAACGATGATCCCAAGCACGAGCGACAGCGTCATGGAAATCGCCGTGAGCATCAGTGTGGTGACGAGGCCTGCCATAACCTGTGGCGAGAAGAAATATTCGGCGACGACGGGCCATCCGAAACCCGGATTGGTGAGAATCGAATAGAGCGCATTTGCAAGCACGAGGATGACGGCAACCGCCGCCACCCAGGTCCATGACTGTCGGCGCGGCAAAAGCCGCGCCGATGCGAGTTGCTCGTCCGTAAGTACGGATGGCACTCCAGCCTGTTTGTTGGTCATCACCATTACTGGCTGGCGCCGCCGTTGATGACGGCCTTGGTGACATGAGACTGCTGGATAAAGCCGTTGCGTTCCATGATCTCCGCATAGGTGCCGTCGGCGATCATTGTATCAAGCGTCTCGGCGATCAACGGACCGAGCGGCGAGCCTTTCGGCACGGCAATGCCGCACGGGCCGAAGTTGAACGGCTCGCCAACCATCCTGAACTGTTCGGGCTGCTTGTTGGCCAGCATGCCGACATAGATGAGGTCGCTCATCGCCACGTCGGTGCGACTGCTGGTAAGTGCCGTAATCTGCGCATTGGTGTCGGGGAAGAGCTGGACGTCGATGGCTGGCTTGCCATCTGCGACGCATTTTTCCGACTGTGCGGAAATCGAAAGCGATTCCATGGACCCGCGCAGCGCCGAAGCCTTCAGGCCGCATACGTCATCGAGAGAAGCGATTTTCTGTTCAGAGTTGGCCTTCTGCAACATTGCGGAGCCACCCATGATGTGGTCGACGAAGTCGACTTTCTTCTGGCGGACCGGCGTGTCCAGCATGTCGGACATGATGATGTTGATGCGGTTGGCTTCAAGGCTGGGGATGAGGGAATCGAAGCCAAGATTGTTGACTTCAAGCTTCAAACCCAGACGCTTGGCGATCTCGGCGGCGAGGTCCGGTTCGACACCGACATAAACGTCGCTGGTGCCTTCCTTGATCCCGGTCCATGGCAGGCCAATGCTGGATGTCGTTCCCAGCACCAGAACACCCGATGTCTTTATGGCGTCAGGAAGCCTTTCGTCAGGGGCGGCAAGGCTGGGCGACGCAAATGCCATGCATGACATCAGCGCCATGACGGGAAGCAGAGATGCTAGTTTCCGCATAAGTTTTTCCTCCGGCTGTGGGCTATGGGAACCCGTTTCTGTCTGGGGTTCAACCGTGCCGCCTGCAACGGCGCGGTTGTTTCCTCTTTTGCTTTTTAGATGCGGATAAGCGGCTGATGGGCGCAGCGGAAAGAGCCGCCGGCCATGCAGGGCACGCGATAGGGAATGCGAATGACCTCAAATTGACGGGCAGAAAGCGCTTCCGCCACCGGGTTGAGAGCCTCTTCCGAGGGCACCACGACGGTACGGTCGTCAAGCACGAGATTGTTGCAGCCCATGTGTCCCTTTGCGAGGCTCTTCGGAACGGAAAAGACATCCCAGTCCTTCATGAAAGCCGGCAGGCCTTCAGGCAGCGCCTCCATGCACGCGACTGCAACGCCTTCGCGCGGCGTCATCAGCACGCAGTCGAGATGCGGGAACATCGGATCGATCTTCACCGTCTGGACGCGGTATTCGGGACCGAGCATATGTTGCAGCCAGCGTGCGCCTTCCGGATTGCTGCAGCCGCCCGAATTGCCGACCAGGACATCCTTGCCCAGAACGAAGACGTCGCCGCCTTCCAGATATCCCCAGCCGGGGCCTTCATTGTAATCGTCTGCTCCGCCGTCAGGCTGGGAGAAATAGCGCGCACCACGGTCCATGGTTGCGGCGAGAATTTCGCGGATGGCAAAGCGCTGGCGGCGGTGGAAGAAACTGCGCGGCGCCAGTTCAATAACGTTGTTGCCAATGGTTACGAACGGATCGCGCATCCATGGTGTGGAAACGCCATGGTCCTGTCCGCGTGGATATTTGCGGTTTTCGGCGCTGATCTCTCCAGCGACATGAACCTTGACGCCATGACTTTCCAGCAGGCCGATCGCGCCTTTGATCTGGCTGCTGAATTCGGCAAACAGCTCCGGCCAAGCATCTTTGACGTCACGGCCTTGGTTGTTTGCCCAGAACTCGCCGAATTCGCCCTGCGCACGGAGCTTCACATCGCTGAGGAAAACGGGAAGAACCCAGGTTTCGGGTGATCCATAGACGCACTCCCGGAGTGCTGCCCATTCGGACTCCACATAAATCTGGTCCTGCGGTGAATCCACCGTCGCCGACGCCGAAGCAACCATGCATTCCTCCACACATTGCAAGGTGCGTAAGCGTTCACTGAAATGAGGATTTCCGAAAGTCCAAAGGACGCAATCGAACTTGCAGAAAGTGCAAGTTATAGGCAGGCGCCGGAATTGAGGCGGCTACCGTTTGCGGAAGCAGTCGAGCATGGCCCGGATCGCCCGGCGTTTGGCTGCATCGCGACGGTAGGCGAAATGGAACTGCACATCGATAGGCGTGTGACGTGTCTTTATTTCGACAAGCTGGATATCGCCCGTGCTTTGTACAAGGTGCGAAGGAAGCAGTGCGCATCCCACACCGGCCAGAACGGAGGCAAGAATGGCTTCCAGAGTGCTGCCGCGAGCGACCACCTGAAAAGGATATTCACGCTCGAAAGCCTTGAAGATATCGGTGCGATATTCCCGCGCAATGTAGGGGATGCGCTGCTGCATCTGGCTCTGCGGCCGCTCATCCATATGGAAGGCCAGATCAAAATAGGGGGAATGGCGCGCGATATAGAGCTGATGACTCTCAATGAATGCAGGCTCGTAAACCAGTTGCTCCAGATCCTCGGGCTGGCCGGTAATGCCGACATCGAGCTTGCTGTCCCTCACATACATGTCGATGATGGAAACCGTATGCATGCTGACGCTGACCTGCATGTCCGGGAACATGCGGTGCATTCGGGCGAGCGCCGCCACTATGCCGGCGTTCGGATTGGTGATCACGCTGTCGATCGTGCCAAGCATCAACGTGCCGCCCAGAGACTGGCGGGTATTTTCCACTGTCTCCTCGAAAGATTGTAGTGACGACCGCAGGCCGACTGCGGCCTGATAAACGTCCTCGCCCTGCGGCGTGAGCGAAAAACCGGATCGGCCGCGCCTGCACAATTCAAGGCCAAGACGCGTTTCAAACGCGCTGAGGTCGCGGCTCACGCTGGAGAGGCTCACACCAAGACGATACGCTGCCGAAGACAGGCCGCCATGCTCGACGACGGCGAGAAAGGTACGCAGGTGGCGTACATCGTAGCTGGAAGTCAGGAAGCGGGCCATGCGAACTCTCACTTGCGCGAAACAGCAAGTGAACTAATCATCTTGAACCTTTCTTCGCAACATCGCAGCCCCTAGGCTCACCGCTGTAGGTATGCGGTGTTCCGGGGGAGATTGCCGCTGCCTCCCTCAGGAGGATGAAATCGACAATGGCCGGCTTTACGATAGACACTCGGCGCATGCTTGCGGATCTGGACGCGCTGCGCGGCATCGGCGCGGTGGAAACCGGCGTGGTGCGCCCGGCCTATTCCGAAACCGATCGTTTGGCGAGGGCCTGGCTGGTCGAGCGCATGGAAGCGGCGGGGCTGGCGGTTTGCGTCGATGCCATCGGCAATGTCTTCGGCCTGCCGCCCGGCGAGGATAAATGCATTCTGGTCGGCTCGCATTCCGATACCCAGCCCGAAGGCGGCTGGCTGGATGGCGCTTACGGGGTGATTGTCGGGCTCGAAATCGCAAGGGCAAGCCTGGAGCAGGGCGGTCCTCCCGTGGCCTGCGTTTCGTTTCAGGATGAAGAAGGGCGTTTTTCCAGCCTTGCCGGAAGCCGTGTCTGGGCAGGGTTGATGTCACAGGACGAAGCCGATGAATGCCGTGACGTGACCGGGCTGTGCCTCGGGCAGGCCCGACTGGAGCGGGAGGGCCTTCCGGCTTCCCGCGAAGTCTCTCCCGACCGTTTTTCGGCATTCCTCGAAATCCACATCGAGCAGGGGCCGATACTGGATACAACCGGCGAGCGCATCGGCGTCGTGGAGAACATCGTCGGCATCCGAACCGAGAAGATGAGTTTCCTCGGCGAGCAGAACCATGCCGGGACGACGCCGATGCATCTGCGCCGCGATGCCTTTCAGGGTCTGAACCGCTTTGTTTCCCTGATCAATGAGAGACTGGCCGAGGTGGCCGCCCCGGCCACCGTCTGGACGGTCGGGCATGTGGACCTTCACCCCAACGCCAATTCGATTGTTCCGGGCCGGGTGGATTTCACGATCCAGTGGCGCGATGCGGACACTGCCCGGCTCGACCGCATGACGGAGATCATCTATGCCGCCGCAGGCGAGGCTGCTTCAGATCTCGGTCTCGAATGGGAGCGTTTCGGCTGCGATCTGATCGCGCCGACCCGGTCGGATGCGGCATTGGTGGAAGCGTTGGCAGCGGCGGCTGCGCAACTTGCGCCGGGGAAATGGCGCCGGATGCCTTCCGGCGCCCTGCACGATTCAGCCTGTGTGTCGAATGTGATGCCTATGGCCATGCTGTTTGTGCCTTCAAGGGGCGGCATCAGCCACAATTTCTCCGAAGACACCGACAGAGACGATCTGGCGCTGGGTGGTGAGGTGCTGGCCATGGCTGTAGCCAGACTGGGTGAGCGGATCTGACCGGCAAAGAAGCCCTCGCGGCACACGCCTGCCTGATGCTGAGGTGCCGGATTGCATGGCGCGCCTCCCCCTTCGGTATGATGTCAGATCACGGTGCGCTGAAGTAGACAGAAAGACCGCAGCGCAAGCTGCGCTCTTTATTCCATTCCGAGGCGAGCCATGACCGTTCACACACTTCCTGCTTTTCCCATAGACCAGGTGCGCAGCTGCTTTCCGGCCATATCGAAGCTGGACAATCCGCCGGTCTATTTCGACAATCCCGCAGGCACCCTCGTTCCGCAGCAGGTGATCGATGCGGTCGCCGCGGCCATGGCCAGCGCCACCCACAATCTCGGCGGTTTCTTCGAGGGCTCGAAGCGGGCCGAAGCGATCTGGCAGGACGCGCATGAGGCGATGGCCGACATGCTGGGAGCGACCTCGCATCGCGAGATCGTCATCGCCCAGAGCATGACGGCCCTGACGCTTCATCTGTCGCGCTCTATCGGCCTGCTGTTCAGGCCGGGCGATGAAATCATTCTCACGCAGATGGATCATGAGGGCAACGTGTCGCCGTGGCTGCTGCTGGCCCGCGATCTTGGCCTGACGGTAAAATGGCTGCCGTTCGACCGCCAGAGCTGGCGCATCGAGCCAGCCGATCTGGAACCGCTGCTGAGCGAGCGCACACGGCTTCTGGCGCTCAACTTCTCCAGCAACATGACCGGCTCGGTCAACGATGTGGCGGCTCTCACCGCCGTGGCCAAGAAAGCTGGCGCGCTGGTCTATGTCGATGCCGTGCAGCTTGTGCCGCACCGCCTGCCTGACGTGCATGCACTGGGCTGCGATTTCCTTGTCTGCTCGTCCTACAAGTTCTTCGGGCCGCATCTTGGCGTGCTGTGGGGCCGGGAGGAGCTTCTGGCCAAGCTCGAGCCTTACAAGGTGCGCTGCGCCAGCGACGACCTGCCGGAGCGTTACGAGGCCGGCACGCCGCAGACGGAACTGCTTGCCGGCCTTGCGGCCACCGTTTCCTATGTCGAATGGCTTGGCGAGGCCACGGGCCATGCCGGGTCGCGCCGGGAAAAGCTGCTTGGCGCGTATCGCAGCTTTGCCGCCTATGAAGATGTTCTTACCCGCAGGCTCATCGAAGGGCTGGTGGCGCTGCCGGGCGTAACCGTGCAGGGCATCACCGATCCGGCGGCCCTGAAGCATCGCGTGCCCACCGTGTCCTTCACCCATGCAAGCCTGTCCACCCACACGATTGCGGAGGGACTGGCGGGCAAGGGCATCTGGGCATGGTCGGGGCACAATTATGCGCTCGAACCGTCGCGGCTCCTGGGGCTGGCCGAGAATGAAGGCGTCGTGCGGCTTGGGCTCGCCCATTACAACACGCTTGAAGAGGTGGAGCGCACGCTGGCCGCCATTGCCGAGCTTGTTGCGTAGAAGGCCGACGTGCTAGCCTGACCGGCAATCGCCTGATGGCGATCCGGGCAGGGAATTGGATCGGTTGGATTTGCACAGTGACAGCGGCGCAGTAGCCGTATTCAGCGCCCGCCTCGCGCGGGCGCTCGACCGTTGCGACCGTGCCGACGCCCCGCAGCTCCTGTTCGAAGCCATCAGAAGCATCGTGCCGTTCGAGTTCGTGATGTCGGTCGCCTACCGGCGCGAGGGGCCGCCCGATCATATCGGAGATACGTTCGACGACCCGACCGCCAGACGGGCGATGGACCTCTATCTCGACGGAACCTATATCCTGAACCCGGTCTACAATGCCTATCTGGCCGGGTTGAAGGCGGGCGTGTACCGCCTGCGCGATCTGGCCCCTGACAACTATTTCTCTTCCGACCACTACAGCCGCTTCAAGGTGCGCCAATATTCCGACGAGGAGCTTGGCTACCGCACCTGGGGCTGGCCTGCGGGCCGGGAGGAAGTGGTGATCGCCATCGAGCTTCCCGAGGCCGAACTGGGAGAGATCAGCCTGTACCGGCTCGCCAGCCGGGGTGGCTTCAGCGATCAGGACTGTGCAGTCCTCAGTGCCGTGGGGCCGCTTGTCGGTTCCGTCTTTCGGGCCATCTGGCGGCATCGCCCGCGCCCGGCCCGGAATGAGCGTCGCATCTCGCCGCTCGATCATCTGCTTGTCGACTTCGGCAAGGGCACGCTCAGCCCGCGTGAATGCGAGGTGGCCCACATGATCCTCAAGGGCCATTCGGGCGACTCCATCGCCCGCAACCTCGGCATTTCCATCACCACGGTGAAGACCCACCGCCAGAACCTCTATGCCAAGCTCGGCCTTGCCACGCAGCAGGAGCTGTTCTCGCTGTTCATCCGCTCGCTTCAGGAGAAGGATGTGCTGGCGGGAGATCGAATGTAGCTATCCTGCGCTTCCTCCTTTGGGTGGATAACAGGCAGGTAAGAGGCTTTGATACCACCCGGTCAGCAGGTTCAGGAGACGGCTTATGAACGATCAGCCTATAGGGCATGAGTGGCTTCCCGGCGCGACGGGGCAGTGCGCGCTTACGGGGCCGTTGAGACGGCTCGGCGGAGAGCACGATCTCAATTTTCGTGGCCCCACCGCTGATGGCGACATTATCGTGAAGGCGATGCGCCCGCAGGCGGATGCGTCATTGGTCGAGCGCCAGTGCGCGGCCATCGCATTTGCCCGTGCCGCCGATCCCGGTCTGCCCTTGCCGCAAATCTTGCCGTTCCCGGATGGCCGGCTCTGGCAGATGGTGGACGATGAGCGGGGACAGCCAAGGCTGGTCTGGGTGCAGCGCGCGCTGCCCGGCATCGCCATGGGCGAACTGGGGCCGCAAAGTCCTGTTTTGCTGTCGCAACTCGGTGAAATGACGGCGCGGCTGGACCGCGCGCTTGCGGGGTTCGCGCTTGGGCCCGCGCAGGAAGCGGCGAAGTGGGATCTGATGAAAGCCGGATGGATCGCGTCCCATCCGGATGTGCTGGGCGACGGTCCGCGCCGGGCGCTGGTGGAGGCCATTCTGGCCGATTACGAGCGCGTGTTTCCCCGGCTCGCGGCGCTGCCCGCACAGCCCCTGCACAACGATCTCAATGATTACAACATCCTCATCGAATCGCGTCTGACGGAGCCGGCGAAGATCAGCGGGCTGATCGATTTCGGCGACATGACCGTGGCACCTCGCGTCTGCGGCCTTGCCATTGCCGGTGCCTATGCCATCCTCGATCACGAAAAGCCGGAAGAGGCGCTTGCAGCCCTTGTCGCCGGTTATCATGGCGTTGTGCCGCTTGCCGCCGGCGAGATCGACCTGATCTGGCCGCTGCTGCGCATGCGGCTGGCCGTGAGCGTCGTCAATTCGGCGATCGAATCGGCCGGCAAGCCGGACGATCCTTATGTCACGATTTCACAGGCTCCGGCGTGGCGGTTGCTGGAAAATGCGGCGATTGAAGGTTCCCTGATGGGAGCGCGATTGCGCGCCGCATGCGGCCTGCCGGTAACGGAAGGCAGCGAACGGGTCATGGCGTGGCTCCATGCCCGGCGCGGCAGCTTCGCGCCGGTCATGGGAACAGGCCTCGATGAGGCGGAGGTGGCGAGCCTCTCGGTCGAGGACGTCATTGTCCCGGAAAACCCGTTCAGCCTGCGTCCCGATGAGGCGCGCTGCCTGACCGGCCATGCGGATGATCGCATCCGCCTTGGCCGCTACGCCGAACCGCGCCTGATCTACACCGACCATGCCTTCCGCAAGGGGCCATGGAAGGCGTCGAACCGGCGCACCATCCATATGGCGGTCGATGTTTTCGCACCGGCCGGACAGGCCGTGCATGCGCCGCTGGCCGGCAAGGTGGCGATGGTGGAATATCGCGCCAGCCCGCTCGATTATGGCGGGGTCGCCATCCTCGAACACCGCACGGACGAGGGCGACATCTTTTATGCGCTCTATGGCCATCTTGATCCTGCCATATGCGAAAGCCTCAGGGTTGGTGACGAGATTGCGGCCGGGGCTGCCTTCGCCGCGCTCGGCGCGCCGGAGGGCAATGGCGGCTGGGAGCCCCATCTGCACTTCCAGCTTGCGCTGACGCTGGACGGCATGGGCCACGACTGGCCGGGCGTTGCCGATCCGGACGACTGGACGCTGTGGCAGGCGATCTGCCCGAACCCGGCCGCCCTGCTGAACCTGCCCGACGACCGTGTGGCCTGCACGGTGATCGACACGGATGCGCTTCTGGCCGAGCGCAAGGCACGGTTCGGCAGCAATCTGAAGCTGAGCTATCGCCACCCGGTGACGCTGCTGCGCGGCTGGCGTCACCACCTTTTCGACCAGTGGGGCAGGCCCTATCTCGACGCCTACAACAATGTGCCGCATGTCGGCCACGCGCATCCGCGCATCCGCGCTGTGGCCTGCAACCAGCTTGCGCGCATGAACTCCAACACCCGTTATCTGCATCCCGCCCAGACGGCGCTGGCCGAGCGCCTGACGGCACGGCTGCCGAAGGAACTGGAGATCTGCTTTCTCGTGAATTCTGGCTCGGAAGCCAATGAGCTGGCGCTGCGGCTGGCCCGCGCCGCCAGCGGCGGCTACGATATCGTGACGCCCGACCATGGCTATCACGGCAACACCACCGGCGCGATCGACATTTCCGCCTACAAGTTCAACAAGCCGGGCATGCACGGCAGGCGGCCATGGGTGCACCTTGTCGATGTGGCGGATGACTATCGCGGCCGTTTCCTCCGCGATGATCCGGACCGGGCCGCACGCTATGCCGCGCAGGTGGACGAGGCGCTGGCCGAAATCGGCCGCAACGGCGGCAGGCTGGCCGGTTTCATAGCCGAAACCTTTCCCAGCGTCGGCGGCCAGATCATTCCGCCTGAAGGCTATCTGGCGGAAATTTATCGGCGCATCCGGGCAGCGGGCGGCATCTGCATCGCCGACGAGGTGCAGACCGGGCTTGGCCGTCTGGGCGACTATTATTTCGGTTTCGAGCAGCAGAAGGTGCGGCCAGACATCGTGGTTCTCGGCAAGCCGCTGGGCAACGGCCATCCGGTGGGGGCGGTGATCACCACGCGCGAGATCGCCGCCCGCTTTGCCGAAGGGCCGGAATATTTCTCCACATTCGGCGGTTCCAACCTGTCGTGCCGCATCGCGTCCGAAGTGCTCGACATCGTCGAGGACGAAGGCTTGCAGGAGAATGCACGGCTGATGGGGAATCGCCTGCTTTCCGGCATGCGGGAGCTGGGCGGGCGGCACGAGATCGTCGGCGACGTGCGCGGCATCGGCCTGTTCACCGGCCTCGATCTGGTCACCGACCGGGAGCGTCGTGCGCCCGGCACCGACCTCGCTTACTATGTGATGAACCGCCTGCGCGACATGCGCATCCTTGTCGGCCGCGAA
>Ga0182740_1002310_pt1 | contig 11839 bp, 12 predicted proteins | sample eDN5th37CKraftBY_FD_128872 | JGI IMG/M metagenome (GOLD analysis project Ga0182740, IMG submission 128872) | Enriched backyard soil microbial communities from Emeryville, California, USA - eDNA 5th pass 37_C Kraft BY (version 2) (version 2) | ecosystem: Environmental > Terrestrial > Soil >...
CATCCTTGTATTTCACCGTGATCGTCTCACCGTCCACGCTCTTGACCATGTTGGCGACGGTCGCGTTTGTCATCATGCTCTTGGGCTGGTTGTCCCAGGGGAAGTGACCTTCGGCGGTGCCGCGCAAGGCTTCCGGAAAGATATGGACGTGCATCGCGCGCAGCGTGCCGTCGGGCTGCGGCATGGAGGATACGCCGATATACGAATTCGGCTTGATGTCCTCCAGCTTGACCGGAATGATTCCGGAGACCCCCACATTATCGGCGAGCTTGATTTTCATCTCCGAGCCGTCGCGCGACTTCACAGTCATAATCGGGCCCTCGAGCGATACGATCTCGCCGCGCACACGCACCGGCTTGTCCTGAGCGAACGCGCTGCCCGCGATGCTCAAAGCCACGAACGCGGCGGCGATGGATGATAGCCTGATGCTAGCGATCATGGACCTCTCCCTGGTGCAGCTTTTGGACGCCGCATACCGGGAGGAACACCTGAATTGAGGCGCTATTCCGTGCATCCCTCAGGGTGGTGCCGGCCGCTCAATAATAGCCCGGCGTCGCGCCGCCATCGACCGGGATCGCCGCGCCCTGAATATGGCGTCCCCTGGCGCTGCAGAGGAACACCGCAAGCGCGGCGACATCCGCCGGTTGGCCCATGCGCCGAATACCGTCATGCGCAACCGCCTCGACGCGAATTTCGTCCATGGTCTTGCCGGCGGCGCTGGCGCGTTGCGCAAACAGATCCTGGATACGGTCGGTTTCGGTCAGACCCGGATGGATGATGTTGACGTTCACGCCATCCTTCATGCCAAGTCGCGACAGCGCCTTCGAAAAATTTGCCATCGCCGCATTGCAGGACGAACCGATCGTGAAGTCGGCGCCCGGCGTACGCGCCGCACCCCCGCCGATATTGACGACGGAACCCTGCGCATCCTTGAGCATCGGCCAGAACAGGCGCGACAGCCGCACGCATCCGAAGAATTTCAATGCGAAGCCGTCCTGCCAGATCTCATCGCTGAGTTCGAGAAAATTACCGGCGCGCGTTGCACCGGCATTGTTGATCAACACGTCGCAGCGGCCGAGGCCCTTCTTCACCAGCGCATGCAGCTTCTGGCAATCCTCCAGCTTGCGTAGATCGAGCGCCGCGGTGACGGCCTTCGGCCCGCCGGTCGCAGCGACCGCTTCAGCGGCGGCGGCGAGGTTGCGCTCCGATGTCGCGGCAATCACCGTCTGCGCGCCTTCCTTGGCAAAGGCCTCGGCAATACCGAGTCCGATTCCGCGGCTACCGCCGGTGACAACGACAACCTTGTTGCTGAACTCACCCATGGTGTGCGCCTCGCTCTACTTCGCCTTGCCGCGCCGGACCACGTCGCGGGACCGCGCGGCGGCAGCCGATTTTGCCCGCGGCTGCGGGTTCTCGAGAATGCCGATCACTTCGTCGAGCAGATCATAGACCTGCTCGAGCCGCTCCAATCCGATCTCCTGCGCGAGTTGCGCATAGATCTCCTCGGATTTCGGCGCGACCGTCTCAAACAGACGCCGGCCCTTCGCTGTCAGCGATAGGCTGACGCGCCGCTGATCCTGCTTGTTGGCTTTCCGCGAGATGAGCCCGTCGGCCTCGAGGTTCGGCAGACTGCGCGAAAGCGAGGCCGTGTGCAGGCAGCAGGCGCGGCCGAGCGCCGCCATGTCCAGCGCGTCGACTTCGTTCAGCGCACGGATGATGCGCCATTGCTGGTCGGTCAGACCGTTGGCATTGAGATGCGGACGAAACCGCTGCATCACCGCTTCCCGCGCCAGCATGAGCTGCATTGGCAGCGAGCGCTGGAAGGGGCGCATGCGCGAGGTCATAGCCCGTCCTCAACCCCGTTCCGCAGCGTGCCGATTTCCGGTACGGTCACCTCGACCACATCGCCCGGCTTCAGCCATTTCGGCGGATCAAACCGTGCCCCCGCACCGGTGGGCGTACCGGCCACGATCATGTCGCCCGGCTTTAGCGTGGTGAAGGTCGTAATGTAGGAGAGGAGATAATCGTAATTGAAGATCAGGTTCGCGGTGGTGTCGTCCTGACGCACCTCGCCGTTCACCGTCGTCTTCAGATGCAGCGGCTTGCCGTATTCGATCTCGTCCGCCGTCACCATCCACGGGCCGATCGAACCCGAGCGATCGAAATTCTTGCCCTGCGTGACGTTGAACTTGGCGTGCCGCAGCCAGTCGCGGATCGTGCCCTCGTTGCAAAGCGTGTAGCCGGCGATGTGATCCTTCGCCTGCTCGGGCTTGATGCGGTGGCATTCCTTGCCGATGACCAACACGATCTCGCCTTCGTAATCGAGTTGCTCGGATTCCGGCGGACGGATCAGCGGCGCGCCGTGCCCGACGAACGAGCCCGGGGTGCGGAAGAACATGCTCGGATATTTCGGCAGGTCCGAGTTGTCCTTGTACTCCTCGTTGCGGTTCGCGTAATTCACGCCGATGCAGAGGATCTTCTCCGGCCCGACGACCGGCGGCAGCAATTCGACGTCGGTCAGCGCGAAGTCCGGCCGGGCATCCTTCGCTGCATTCCGGACTTCGTCGAGCGCACCCGCGCGCAACACCTCGAGCAGCGACTGATAACGCGGCAGGCGCGAACGCATGTCGATCACGCCGTCGCCGGAGACCACGCCGAAGCCGGAGCGGCCGCCTTGATTGAAGCTTACGAGTTTCATTCTGCGGCTTCGCTCGTCAGCATGCCGGCGCGCGAGAGAACGCCGTCGAGACGCTTTTCCAGTTCGGGCGTCGCCGGCACCATCGGCAGACGGTGCTCGTTGCGGTCGACGATGCCGAGCCGCTTCGCCATGTATTTGATGGGGATCGGATTGGTATCGTAGAAGATCGCCTTGTTCAGCCCATACAGACGGTGATGCAGGTCCTGCGCGGTCGCGAGATCGCCACGCCACACCGCTTCGCACAGATCGGAAAGAACACGCGGCCGCAGATTGCCGACCGCATTCATCAGCCCGCAGGCGCCGATCGCCATCATCGGGAAGGACAGCTCCTCCAGCCCGACGAAAATCTTGAAGTCGTGGCCGGCCGCCGCGAGGCATTCGGTGACGAAATCGAGATCGAGCGAGGCATGCTTCATGCCGACGAAATTCGGCGACTTCTCGCGCAACTCCTTCACCGTATCGATCTTGATGTCGATCGCGGCACGGCCGGGGATGTGATAGATCATCCAGGGCAGATCGATGCCCTTCATCACTTCAAGATAGTAGGCGATCATGCCGCGCTGCGGCGGCCGCGTATAATAGGGCGTGACGATCAACAGCGCGTCCGCGCCTACCTTTGCGGCATGTTCGGTCAGGATCCGGGTTTCCCAGATCGCCTGCGAGCCGGTGGCGGCGACGACCGGCACGCGCCCCTTCGCGACTTCGACCGACAGGGTGACCAGGCGATTGCGCTCCTCCGTCGTCAGAGAGGCCGGCTCGGAGGTTGTCCCGTTCACCAGGATGCCGTGGGAACCCTCGCGGATCTGCATCTCCACGAGCTTCGCATAGGCGTCGTAATCGACCTCACCGTTCTTGAACGGCGTCAGCAGCGGCGGAATCGAACCCTTGATGCGCTCTAGCGGCAACGGCATGGACGGCCTCCCGAATTTCTGTGAGCGTTGGACGCTCTCGTTTCCGGGCAAAACCGTCTTGACGTCCCGCCCGGCGAAATGATTAACATGTTAAAGGTCTCCACCGGGGCGCGTCAACGACCCCCAACAAAGACAGGCGACGAGGAGGATCCATGCCACATATCATCGTGGAATATTCGTCCAATCTCGATAAGTCGATGGACGTCCCTGCCCTTTTGAATGCGCTGCATCAGGCGATGATCGATACCGGCTCTGCGCCGCTCGAAGGCATCCGCACGCGCGCCGAGCGCCGTGAGCATTACTGTGTCGCGGACCGCAACCCGGACAATGCGTATGTGCACATCATTGTCCGTATGCGCGAAGGCCGCCCGAAGGAGGTCTACCAGAAGGTCGCCGAGATGCTGATGGCGGCGGCGGAAAAGTCGCTCGAGCAGACGCTGCAGAAACATCCGATGCAGCTTGCGCTCGAGATGCACGAGATCACCCAGCTCACCTTGCGACGCGACACGCTGCGCAAGAAAGAGAAGGCGGCGTAGCGCCCTTTTTTAACCTCCCCCTGAAAGGGGGAGGTCGATTGCCGGCGCGAGCGCGGGCAATCCGGTGGGGGTCTTTTGCTGCTCTGTTTGACCCTCCCCACCACTCCCCTTTCGGGGGAGGGAGTCCAAGGCCGCGCAAGCGGGGAGATCAAATGACCGCAACGCTCGACGACACCATAGCTCTCGCCGAAAAGTACCTTGCACGTTTTCGCAACGGCGTCGTGCCGCACCTGATCGACGGCAAACCGGAAACGAGTGCCGACACCTTCGAGACCGATTCGCCGGTCGACAACGCGCCGATCGCGAAAGTCGCGCGTGGCGGCGCAGCCGAGATCGACCGAGCGGCAAAGGCCGCCATGAAGGCTTTCCGCACCAACTGGGCACACACCTCCGGCGAGAAGCGCAGAGCGATCCTGCACAAGATTGCCGACGCCATCGTCGCGCGCGCCGACGAAATCGCTTACGTCGAATGCATGGATACGGGTCAACCGATCCGTTACATGTCGAAGGCGGCTTTGCGCGGCGCCGAGAATTTTCGCTTCTATGCCGATCGTGCGCCCGGCGCGAATGACGGCCTGTCGCTGCCCACCGAAACGCATCTCAACTACACCATCCGCCAGCCGATCGGTCCCGTGGGCGTCATCACGCCCTGGAATACGCCGTTCATGCTGTCGACCTGGAAGATCGCGCCGGCGCTCGCCGCCGGCTGCACGGTCGTGCACAAGCCGGCGGAGTGGTCTCCCCTCACCGCACAGCTTCTTGCCGAAATCTGCCTCGACGCCGGATTGCCGCCCGGCGTGCTCAATGTCGTGCATGGCATGGGCGAGGAAGCCGGCAAGGCGCTGACCGAACATCCCGACATCAAGGCGATCGGCTTCGTCGGCGAAAGCGCGACCGGCTCCGCCATCATGCGGCAGGGCGCTGCCACGCTGAAGCGCGTGCATTTCGAACTCGGCGGCAAGAATCCCGTGATCGTATTCGGCGATGCCGACATCGACCGCGCGCTCGACGCCTGCCTGTTCATGATCTACTCGCTGAACGGCGAGCGCTGCACGTCATCCAGCCGGGCGCTGGTCGATGCTTCGATCTACGACGAATTCGCCAAACGCGCCGCCGAGCGCGTGAAGAAGATCAAGATCGGACATCCGCTGGACGCTGCGACCGAGATCGGGCCGCTGATCCATCCGCGCCATGTCGAGAAAGTGTTGAGCTACGTCAGCGCGGCGCGCGAAGCTGGCGCCACCGTTGCGGTTGGCGGCGGCCGTGCCAACGGCGGGAAAGGCAATTTCGTCGAGCCGACGCTTTATCTGAACGCCCGCAACGACATGAAGATCGCTCAGGAAGAGATTTTCGGTCCGGTGCTCACCATGATTCCGTTTGCCGACGAGAAGGAAGCGGTCGCGCTCGCCAATGACGTGCGCTACGGCCTCGCCGGCTATCTGTGGACCAAGGATGTCGGGCGAGCGCACCGCATGGCGCAGGCGCTGGACGCCGGCATGATCTGGGTGAATTCGGAGAATGTCCGCCACCTGCCGACGCCGTTCGGAGGCGTCAAGTCGTCCGGCATTGGCCGCGACGGCGGCGACTATTCCTTCGACTTCTACATGGAGACGAAGAACATCGCGATCGCGCTCGACAATCACAAGATTCCGAAGATTGGAGCCTGACGCAGCGTTTGAACATTAGCGACTGTCATGACCGGGCCTGTCCCGGCCATCCACGACTTCGCTAGCAACAAGAAACGACGTGGATGCCCGCGATAAGCGCGGGCATGACGGAGGAGAGAACGACAATGCCCATCCGCAAACCGAACTTCACACCCCCCTTCAACATCGTGCGGGCGAGCCACGTCGAATTCGGCGTGCGCGATCTGAGCGCGTCGCGCGCCTTTTATGTCGATTGCCTTGGCTATCTGATCACTGACGACGACCCGGATGCGATCTATCTGCGCGCGGTCGAAGAGCGCAATCACCACTCGATCGTGCTGCGCAAGGCGAAAGAGCCGTCGATCCCGGCGCTCGGCTACAAGGTGGCAAGCGAGGAGGACCTCGATCGCGCCGCCTTCTGGTTCGCGCACAAGGGCTTTCCGACCTCGTTCCCGGACATTCCGTATCAGGGTCGGACGCTGCGCACCTGCGATCTCTTCGGCATGCCGCTCGACTTCTATTTCCGCATGGACCAGGCCGATTGCATGCTGCGCAAATACGCGACCTACAAGGGCGCGCGCATCCAGCGCATCGACCACCTGAATTGCTTCACGCCGGATGTGCAGGCGTCCTACGATTTCTATACCGAACTCGGCTTCCGGCTGACCGAATATACCGAGACGGACGGCGACAATCCGCAGCTCTGGGCGGTGTGGATGCACCGCAAGGGTAACGTCCACGATATCGCGTTCACCAACGGGCGCGGACCGCGCCTGCACCATATCGGCGTGTGGACCGCGAGCGCGCTCGACATCCTGCACATCTGCGACGTCATGGCGTCGTCCGGATATCTCGCCAACATGGAGCGCGGGCCCGGCCGGCACGGCATTTCGAATGCGTTCTTCCTCTATATCCGCGATCCCGACGGGCACCGCGTGGAGCTTTTCACGTCGGACTATCTGACGGTCGATCCGGATTTCGAGCCGCTGCGCTGGGGGCTGCACGACGCGCAGCGCCAAACGCTATGGGGCCACCCGGCGCCGAAATCCTGGTTCGAGGAAGGCTCGCCGTTCACCGGCGTTCCTGTGCGCGAGCCGGTGCTGGAGGCGCAGCCGATCGTGGCAAGGTAGGCCGCGTGTCGTCCCCGCGAAGGCGGGGACCCATCCCAACGCTGTGCGATATGGGCTCCCGCTTTCGCGGGAGCGACGGAGTTACATCGCCTTGACGATGTTCTCGGTCATCTTCTTCGCGTCGCCAAGCAACATCATCGTGTTGTCACGGTAGAACAGCGGATTGTCGATGCCGGCATAGCCCGAAGCGAGCGAGCGCTTGTTGAACATCACGGTACCGCCCTTCCAGACCTGCAGCACCGGCATGCCATAGATCGGAGACGACGGATCGTCTTCGGCTGCCGGGTTGGTCACGTCGTTTGCGCCGATGACGTAGACGACGTCGGCCTGCGGGAATTCCGAGTTGATGTCCTCGAGTTCGAACACCTCGTCGTAAGGGACGTTGGCTTCAGCCAGCAGCACGTTCATGTGGCCGGGCATGCGGCCGGCGACCGGATGGATCGCGTATTTGACCTCGACGCCTTCCTTCTTGAGATGATCGGCCATCTCGCGGAGCGCATGCTGCGCCTGCGCCACCGCCATGCCGTAGCCCGGCACGATGATGACCTTGCTGGCGTTCTTCATAATGTACGCGGCGTCTTCCGCGGAGCCGAGTTTCACCGGCTTCTGTTCGCCGCCGCCGGCGGGCCCTGCAACCTCGCCGCCGAATCCGCCGAGGATGACAGAGATGAAGCTCCGGTTCATGCCCTTGCACATGATGTAGGACAGGATCGCGCCCGAGGAGCCCACCAGCGCGCCGGTGATGATCAGCGCGGAATTGCCTAGCGTGAAGCCGATGCCGGCCGCCGCCCAGCCGGAATAGGAGTTCAGCATCGAGATCACGACCGGCATGTCGGCGCCGCCGATCGGGATGATGATCAACACGCCAAAGACCAGCGAGGCGATCACGAGCAGCCAGAACACCGAATGACTTTCGGTGCGTGCGAGCGTCGCGATCAGAACAAGGATCACAAGGCCGAGCGCAATGTTGATCGCGTGACGCGCCGGCAGCATGATCGGCGCGCCGCTCATGCGGCCCGACAGCTTCATGAAGGCGATGACCGAGCCGGTGAAGGTGATGGCGCCGATGGCAGTGCCGAGCGACATCTCGATCAGGCTCGCGCCCTTGATGCTGCCGACATTGCCGATGCCAAAGGCAGCGGGCGCGTAGAGCGCACCGGCGGCAACCAGCACTGCGGCCATGCCGACCAGCGAGTGGAAGGCCGCGACAAGTTCGGGCATCGCCGTCATCGGCACCTTGCGGGCGATCAGAGCGCCGATGCCGCCGCCAATCGCAATGCCGAGGATCACCAGCAGCCAGGCCATGGCGCCGGCGGGCGGATGCGAAGCGAGCGTCGTGAGAATGGCGATCGCCATGCCCACAATGCCGAACATATTGCCCTGCCGGCTGGTCTCCGGCGACGACAGCCCGCGCAGCGCGAGAATGAAAAGAACGCCCGCGACGAGATAGCAAAGCGCGACGAGGTTCGGGGTCATGCCGCGCTCACTTCTTTTCCTTCTTCTGGTACATCGCGAGCATGCGCTGCGTGACCAGGAATCCGCCGAAGATATTGATCGAGGCGAAGACCAGCGCGACGAAGCCGAGGATGCGCGCAACGGTCGTGCCTGATTCCATGATCGGCACACCCACCGCGAGCAGCGCGCCGACCACGATCACCGAGGAGATCGCGTTCGTCACGGACATCAGCGGCGTATGCAACGCGGGCGTCACCGACCAGACAACGTAATAGCCGACGAACACCGCCATCACGAAAATCGAGAACTGGAAGACGAAGGGATCGACGTGGTCCATGCTCTGTGCCCCTCAGGCCTTCGGCTGGAAATTCGGATGCACGATCTTGCCATCGCGCGTCAGCAGCGTGCCTTTGACGATCTCGTCGTCCCAGTTGATCGCGAGTTTCTTTTCCTTCTTGTCGATCATGCTCTCGAGGAAGGTCAGAAGATTCTTGGCGTAAAGCGCCGAGGACGAAGCGGCGAGCCGGCCGGGGACGTTGAGGTAGCCGACGATCTTCACGCCATTGATGGTGACGACCTCGCCCGGCTTTGCGCCCTCGACATTTCCGCCGCGCTCGACCGCAAGGTCCACGATGACCGAACCCGGCCGCATCGAGGCGACCATCTCGGCCGAAACCAGCTTGGGCGCTGGCCGCCCGGGGATCAGCGCAGTGGTGATGACGATGTCCTGCTTCTTGATGTGTTCGGCGATGAGTGCAGCCTGCTTGGCTTGATAGTCTTTCGACATTTCCTTGGCGTAGCCGCCTGCGGTTTCGGCCTGCTTGAATTCCTCGTCCTCGACGGCGATGAATTTGGCGCCAAGGCTCTGCACCTGCTCCTTCACCGCGGGCCGCACGTCGGTTGCGGTGACCACGGCGCCGAGGCGGCGGGCCGTCGCGATCGCCTGCAGACCGGCAACGCCGACGCCCATGATGAAGGTTTTTGCCGCGGGCACCGTGCCGGCCGGCGTCATCATCATCGGCAGCGCGCGGCCATACTCGGCGGCCGCATCGATCACGGCTCGATACCCTGCAAGGTTGGCCTGGCTGGACAGCACGTCCATGGATTGCGCGCGCGTGATACGCGGCATCAATTCCATTGCGAAGGACGTAACGCCGGAATTTGCCAGCGCAGCGATTGCGGCATCATGGCCATACGGGTCCATGAGGGACACGACGATGGCGCCCCGCTTGTAGTCGAGCAATTCGTCGGCACGCGGACGCCGCACGCGCAGCACAATGTCCGCTGTCTTGACGGCGTCTTTCTCAACCGTAGCACCGGCAGCGACGTAGTCGGCGTCGGGAATACCGGATTGCACACCGGCACCCGGCTCAACCGCGACTTCGGCACCCAGCCCGATGAACTTCTTGACGGTTTCCGGCGTGCCGGCAACACGCGGCTCTGCCTTGTCGGACTCCGCCGCAACCGCGATTTTCATGCGCCCCCCGGCGGCAATTTAATGGACCAGGAAATAGGCCATAAGGATCAGGATGGCCACCACGATGCCGATGCCCCATTTCGTCATCGTCAGGAACGCGAGATAAGTCCGCTCGTGCTCCTTGTAGTCGTTACCGTCGGCGGTGGTATAGGCCACCTCGCTGTGGTCAGCCATTGCGATCCCCGTGAGAGAAAAGAAATTCTGCCCACCGGTTACCGCAATTGCGCTTTGGGGGCAACGGCAGGATAGCGGCAGGGGCCGCCTCATCCTCAGGCCTCGGAATGCGCCAAGTTCGCCCGATCGAGCGCCGCGGCCTGGCGCGCGGCAAGCTCCGGAAGAGAGAAATTTTCGATCGCCTCGTTGAACAGGCGGTAGAAATTCAACTCGGCGTGGAGATGCAGGAAGACCCCGCCAAGTCCAATGGCCGCGCGGTCCATGAAGACAAATTCCCGCGGCACGGTGACGGGCCCCTTCTCCTTCAGCGCCTGATGCACGCGAAAGGCTTCGCGGCGTCCATATTCGGAGGGTTTGACGCCGTCAGCGATGCTGCGGACGCGGTCGTCCAGCAGCGGTCCATAGATAAACCTTGCCCAGATATTGAGGATCTCGATCAGCTCACGGGTGAGATTACGAAAGCCCCATGTCTCGTAGGCGTTGACGATGAGCGCGTCATTGCCATCGCGCAGCCCGTGATACAGGTCGACGACCCCACCCACGAAGCGCGGCGGGAAAATCCGGATGCAGCCGTAATCGAGGAGATTGATCCCGCCCGGCACGCCCTCCTTCTCGAAGACCGAGTAATTACCGAGGTGCGGGTCGCCGTGGATCACGCCGAAGCGGCTGAACGGAAACCACCATGCGGTGAACATGGCCTGCGCAAGAAGGTTGCGGTGCTCCAGCGCCGCGTCCTTGAAGGCGAGCATCCGTTTGCCCTCAAGCCAGTCGAGCGTCAGGAGACGCGTGGTCGACAACTCGGGCCACACGCGCGGCACGCGGATCAGATCGATATCAGCAAGCATGTCGCGATACAGCGCGACGTGCTTCGCTTCGCGCACGTAATCCAGTTCCTCGCGAATGCGCGCGCCGATCTCTTCGTTGATCTCGGAAGTGTCGATCGCAGGCTCCATGCGGCGATGGAGCGCGAACAGGAGGTTCAGCTGCTTGAGATCAGCTTCGACCGCCGACTGCATATCCGGATACTGCAGCTTGCAGGCCAGCTCCGTCCCGTCATGCGCAAGCGCCTTGTGGACCTGGCCTAGCGATGCAGCGGCGGCGGGCTTGTGCTCGAAGCTTGCGAATTTCGCCTGCCAGTCGGCACCGAGTTCGGCGATCATCCGTCGCTTGACGAAAGCCCAGCCCATCGGCGGCGCTTCGTTCTGTAGCTTCGCGAGTTCGGCGGCGTATTCTGCAGGAAGCGCATCAGGGATAGTGGACAGCAACTGCGCCACCTTCATGATCGGGCCCTTCAGCCCGCCGAGTGCTGCGGCGAGTTGCATTGCATTCTTGCCGCGGTCGAGATCGAGGCCGAAGAGGCGCGCGCCCGCGATCCGCGCGGCGACGCCGCCGACATCGGTTCCGACGCGGGCATAGCGGCGGGCACGTGCAGAAAAACGATTGGCTTCGGAATCCGACATCCCGACAAAGCTAGGCATTCGTAGCCGCGCGTGCCAGTGCGGAGCGGCTGCGGAACAAAACGGCTGTCGCCTATTGCGCGGTCCAGCCGCCGTCCGCCGCGATCGACTGCCCGCGGATCTGATCGGCCGCCGGCGAACACAGAAAGACTGCGAGCCCGCCCAGTTGCTCCGGCGTGACGAATTCCAGAGACGGCTGTTTCTCCCCGAGGAGCTCGAGCTTTGCCTTGTTCATAGGAATTCCCTCAAGCTTGGCGCGGTCATCGATCTGCTTTTGCACCAGCGGTGTCAGCACCCAGCCGGGACAGATCGCGTTGCAGGTTACGCCGGTCCGCGCTGTTTCCAGCGCCACGAC
>Ga0182740_1002311_pt1 | contig 11832 bp, 7 predicted proteins | sample eDN5th37CKraftBY_FD_128872 | JGI IMG/M metagenome (GOLD analysis project Ga0182740, IMG submission 128872) | Enriched backyard soil microbial communities from Emeryville, California, USA - eDNA 5th pass 37_C Kraft BY (version 2) (version 2) | ecosystem: Environmental > Terrestrial > Soil >...
CCGCGATTGTTGATCCAGCTATGGGGTGGCGCGCCCGCCGTCTCCGGAAAGAACTCCCGCCCCGTGGTCACGCTCTCGTCGACAACGATCGCGTTCTCGGGAATTTTCGCGCCCAGGATCGAGGCGATTGGCCCCGGCCCGATTGGCCCTGTCGGCAGCGCCGGACGGCGCGGCGCCGCGACGCCGGCCGGCGGCATGTTGATGGCGTCGAGCTCTACGGCGAGTGCTTCGAGCGCCGCTTCCATGTCGTCCTCGATGCCGGCGAGCTTTGTCGAGCGCGCATCCTTGGGCATGAGCAGGCTCGGCTTGTTCGGATAGGCGAAGAAGGCGACGGGCTCGCGCGCGCCGACGAGCACGAGATTGCCAGCGGCCTCCATCACCTTGAGCGCCTGATCGACGACATAAGGAATGCGGTTGACCTGAACACGGCCCGCGCCGCGCTCGAGGCGCGTGTTGGCGCCCTCGGTGAGAATGCCGCAACCGGTCTTCGCAGCAATGCGGCCGGCAAGCTCGAGCGGACGCGCGCGCAGCGCCGCGCCGCCCATAAGCAACGTGGCCTTGGGGCTCTTGCGCAGCATCTCGGCGGCAGCCTTGACGGCATCGGCCGAGACCTTGGGCGGTGCCGTGCGCGGCGCCGTTTCGGCGATGCCGTTCGCGGGTCCCCATGCGGTGTCGGCCGGCAATATCAATGTCGCGATCTGGCCCGGCGTCTGGCGTGCCGCTTCGATGGCGAGCGCACCATCGGCAGCGATGCCTGCGGAGGTCGGCGAGGTCTTCACCCAGTGCGACATGGGCCGCGCCACGCCCTCGATATCGGACGTGAGGGGCGCATCGTGGGCGATGTGATAGGTCGCGTGTTCGCCGACGATGTTGACGATGCCGGAGCTCGCTTTCTTGGCATTGTGGAGATTGGCGAGGCCATTTGCGAGGCCGGGGCCGAGGTGCAGCAAGGTCGATGCCGGCTTGTCCAGCATGCGGTAGTAGCCGTCCGCCGCACCGGTCACGACGCCTTCGAAGAGTCCGAGCACGCACCGCATGCCCGGCACCTTGTCGAGGGCTGCGACGAAGTGCATCTCCGATGTGCCCGGATTGGTGAAGCAGACGGTCACGTCGCCCGCAATCAGTGTTCGCACCAGGCTTTCAGCCCCGTTCATCTCGCTCGACATCGGCCCGATATGCTCCCATCGCATGAAAACGCCCGGCAAGGCGCTTCGGCCGGCGGGCAACCGCGTGACTGTATGACGAACCGGGGAGGGGTTCAAACCGCGAACGCCGTACATGCCTTCATGCCGCCCCACCTTTCATTGCAGATCGGAGCTGGGCTAAGGTGCCGCCGCGAAGGCGGCGGCGCCGCCCTCGAAGAACAGGGCGGGCCCGTATCCGCTTGAGGTACGGGGATCATCTGAAGCATCTCCAGATTGGTCAGGACCAGACGTGGCGGTCGAACTCGGGCGTGGCGTTCTTGAGGCCGTCGCCTCTATGGAGATGAGTAGCGGCATTCGTTCAAGTGGGCGGTGGGGGTGGCAGATGGGACGTCGCGGCACATGGCTGAGGTGCGTGTGGGCGAGTGTCGCCTGCGCGCTGTCGTTGATAACGGTCGGCGGCGCCGCCAGTGCGGTCGAGAAAGCCGAGGCCGCTCAAGGCCCGCCGGTCCACATCGCGCTCTTCGTCAGCTCGCGTAAGGATCTCTGTTTCGATCCCGGCGACATTTCGGCGATCAAGCGGTTCGCCGCCTATCAGCAGCGTCAGATAAATCTGCGCGGCGGCGTCGCAGGCCGCCCGGTTCAGTTCCGTATCTTCGATGATGAGCGCAATGATGCGAAGGCCATCGCCAACATGCGCGAGGCGCTGGCCGAGCGGAATACCATTGGCTTAGTCGGTCTCAGCAACTCCGCGCGTGCCAAGGCCGTCTTCGATGCCCTCGGCGAGGAGATCGGGAAAAGCGGCATCCCATTCCTCGCGGACGTGTCCGTTGGGTCGATCTTCGAGCGCTACAAGAATGTCTACACGACGCGCCCCTCGCAGGACGAGGAGCGGGCGCCGGTCATGGCCGCCTTCGTGCGCAGTATGGGCTTCAAGAAACCGGCGTTCGTCGGAACCAACTCGGTCTTTAGCGATGCGCTCGGCGACGGCCTCAAGAAGCTGCACAGCGACGGTTCGCTCATTTCGTATCATCGGATCAATGCGACGGACGGAAAGCTGGATGATGCCGCCCTCGCGCGCGTGGTCGAGGATATGTCCGCAAACACGCCCGACATCGTCTATGCGGCGGTCGGAAGTCGAGGCCTGCCGGCACTCATGGAGCGTCTCAAGACCGCCGGCATCGCGCCGCCGCTCTTCGTCACCGGCCGTCTCGACACGCTGCCGCGCGAGGTGACCTCGGAGTATCCCGCGCCGCTCTATCAGGTCGCGTGGGACAATCTGCCGGACGTTTACAACAGCCGCATGCGCGACATCATGGCTCAATACCCGAATGCCAACTGGGTATTCGAAGGCAAGAAGATCAAGGAGGCCCCGGGGTGGGCCAAAGGAGAGTGCAAGGAGCGCGACGGTCAGGTGCGCAATCCGTTCGATCCCGCGAACCTTCGCGCCATCGGTACCGCCGCGCGGTATGTCGACATGATGGAATTGATCGCGCGCACGGTCCGGCGTATGCCGCGCGATACCGGGATCAGAACCCTGCGCGACCGCGTCACCGCGGCCCTAGCGGCGGATTATGCCGTCGGAAAAGGTGCCTTCAGCGGCATATTCGAGAACTGGTCGTTCGATCCCTACATGCGAACTGCCGCGCGGACTCCGTTCGTCCTCATACTTCCGCAGAATCTCGGCCGGCTGCAGCTTGCACCAATCCAGTTCCGCCGGGCCAGGGACGGCGGTTTCGACCCGATCTCGACGCTTTATGCAGATGTCGATCTGATAAAGGCCCATCGCGTCGACGACAGCGCCAAGTCGTTCGCTGCGGAGTTCTATCTCGCGATGCGGGACAATGCGGATCTCAGCATCGAAAAGATCGAGTTCGCGAATGCCTTCGTCGATCCGAGTTCGGGCGGGCGGCAGATTTCGGTGGAGACGGTGCACGGCGGCGGCCGCAACGGCATGTTCCCTCCTGGCATGAGAATCTACAAGATCGTCGGACGTTTCCTGTTCGATCCCAGGCTCGCCGAGTACCCGTTCGATACGCAGACGTTCTCAATCGATATTCAGCCCAAGAACGGCTCGACGGCTTTCATTGTTCAGCCACCACCTGCAGAGCTGCGCGACAAGCGCGTGATTACCGATGGGTGGGAGACGATCGATCAGTATGTGGGTTTTTCCGAAGAGTTCGTTCCGCTCGTCGATTCATTCACGCATCAGGCAAGCATTGCGCCGTTCTACAGCGCCAGCTTCGTCTGGCAGATGCGGCGCGAGACGACGGACTACTTCCTGCGCGTCGTGGTGCCATTGGCCTTCATTCTGTGCGTGGCCTATCTCGCCTATTTCATCCCGCTCTCGCGTTTCGACTCGATCGTTGCGATCCAGGTCACGGCGCTGCTGTCTGCGGTTGCCCTCTACATATCGCTGCCCAAAATCGAGGCCGATCGCGCGACGCTTTCCGATCGGATTTTCCTCTTCGACTATCTGATGGTGAGCATCATGATCGCGATCACCATCCTGAGGATCAATCCGTTCGTGGAGACACGAAAATGGATGCGCGGGACGCTTGGCATCTCGCATATTCTCATCATCCCTGTGGTGGTCGCGGCGGCCGCGTTCTACGTCTACGGCAAGAGCATTGCCGGCCATTAAGTCCGTGCGGGCGCAGCGGTCATTGCGCTGCGCTCGCCGCCATCACACGTGCGGCATGACCTCCTCGGCGATGAGCTTCATGGCTCGATCGACGTGCGCCTTGTCGATGCCGCCGATATTGAGCCAGAGGGCGAACTCGGTAATGCCGAAGCGGCGCTTCATGTCCTTGAGCTTGACGATGCAGCCGGCAGGATCGTCGGCGATAGCTGCGCCATACTCAATGAGCTTGTCGAACGAGAGATAGCCCATCTCGCGCGTGCGCTTGCCCTCGCGCATGGTCAGCTCGTAGCCCTTGACCTCGCCGGCCTGCGGCGCGCCGGCGAGCTGGTTGGCGGTCACCTTGGCGTAGAACCATTCGACGTGCGGCTTGTAGATCTCGCGTGCCTTGGCGGCGTCCTCGTGCACGAAGAACGGCAGCAGGATCATGCGCTCGGCCTTCGCCGGGTCCTTGCCGAGTTCGCGGCAGACGGCGTCGTAGCGCTGGCAGCTCTTCTCGAGCTCATCCATCCACGTCTCGCGATACGTGCGGTAGGTGAACGGCGAGGCCATCTGGAGATTGAAGCCGCCGCGCGCCGCCTGCTCGAAGCTTTCGGGGCTGATGGTCGCCTGGTAGACGGGCGGATGCGGCTTCTGCACGGGCTTCGGTAGGACCTCTACCGGCTCGGGGATGGTCCAGTACTTGCCGTTGTAGGCGACTTTCTCCTGCGTCCATGACTTCAGCACGATGTCCACGCCCTCGGCGAGCATCGCGCGGCTCTGGTCCATCGGCAGGCCGAGGCCGACGAACTCGTGGGGCTGATAGGCGCGGCCGACGCCGAAATCGAGCCGGCCATGCGAAAGCACGTCGACGAGCGCGAAGTCCGAAGCGGTGCGGAGTGGATGATTGAACGGGATGGCGCAGACGGCCGTGCCGATGCGAATGCGCTTCGTGCGCTGGGCGATTGCGGCGGCATAGACCTGGGTCGAGGTCACGAGGCCGTAGGTCGAGAAAAGGTGCTCGGCAATCCAGATGCTGTCGAAGCCAAGTTCTTCCGCACGCTCGAAGAAACCGAGGTCCTCGTCGAAGGCATCCACGACGCGCGAAAGGTCCGGGATCTGACTGAGGCTGAAGATGCCGAACTTTGTTCTGCCCATGGCTGCGTTTCCCCTGAATGATTGTCAATTTCGATCGTGTTCGAGGGAAGCGCGCGCGTCAAACTGGAATCGGGGTTGGGCCGCGCCTAGCAAGCCTCAGAATCCGCTTTCCTGACGAAGGAATTGTTCCAATGACATGCGAGGTTTGGAACCTCGCAACATCGGAAAGTCATGTCTCCGACACTTTTTACCCCTAGCCGCGTGACGACGGATGCCGATCTCGTGAAACGTCCGTTTGTTGCGATGTTCGGCGCATGCAGAAAGCTGAAGGGCCATGACACGACGTACCGAGGGATCGAAACTCCTGCCACTGGCGATGATGGTTGCGCTGGCAGGCACAAGCTGGGTCGGCATCGCCGGGGGGCCCATCGCTTCGCAGGCGCAAGCCCAGCGTTCTCAGGAAAGAGATAAGGACCAGGACGATCAGGATCGCCGCCGCCGCGAGCAAAAGCGCCCGGAGCGGCCTCAGGAGCGTCCTGCCGATCGCGGACGCCAATCAGACCAGGGGCGTCCTGGCGATCGTGCGGCGCCGCAGCGGCAGGAAGCCCCGCGTACTTTGACGCAGCCAGATCGCGGCGGACGGCCTGATCGCGACGAGCGCCGCGAGCGCGCCGCGCCCCAACGTCCACCAGAGCCACCGCAGCGGCAAGTAGCGCCGCCGACGCGGACGGATCCGCCTGCGCGACCGGACTTTGGACGCAGTGGGCCACCTCCCGGCGGGCCGAAAAGTGAACCCGATCAGCGCCAGGTCGCGCCACCCACGCGTATGCAGCCGCCCGCGCGCCCCGACTTCGGACGCGGACCACCGCCAGGTGGATCGAGAGGCGAGCCGCCACGAGAGACTGAGCGGCGTGATGGTGGCCCTGATCGCGGCCGTATCGGCCAGCCGGGCGATGCGCCGCGCATCGGCGGCGCTTCCCGTGAGCGGCCGCAGTGGACCGGTCCGCGGCGTCTCGAGGATGTCAAGAAGGGCCGTGTCGAACGCGTCGAGGGCGGCCGGCGCGTGATCGAGGAGCCGGGCAATCGGTTCATCATTCGCGATCAAGGCCGGATGGTCATCCGCCGCGACGAGGGTCGTGCGTTCGAGCGCTTCGCCCCGAATGCGCGTTCACGCGATCTCGGCGAAGGGCGCCGCGAGACGTGGTTCGAGCGTCCCGATGGCACGCGCGTCTATACGGAGGTCGACCGCAACGGCCGAATTCTCCGTCGCTGGCGTCGCGACCGCGGCGGGCGCGAGGTCGTGCTGATCGACAACCGTCGCTTCTATCGAAACGTCGGCATTGGCATTGGTGTTGGCGCTCTGGGGATCGGAGTCGGGCTCGCGCTCGCGCCGCCGCCGATCGCCATTCCGCGCAATCGCTACATCGTCGACTACGAGGATGCGTCCGACGATGACCTCTACGAGGCGCTGTCCGCGCCGCCGGTCGGCCGCCTGGAGCGCAGCTACTCGCTCGATGAGATCCGCTATAGCGCTTCGCTTCGCGACTACATGCGCCGCATCGATCTCGATACCGTCAACTTCGAATTCGGCTCGTTCGAGGTGGCGCGCGATCAGTATCCGAAGCTCGCACGCCTGGCGCGGATCATTCAGCGGATGCTCGACCGCAACGAGGCGGAGATGTTCCTCATCGAAGGGCACACGGACGCGGTGGGCAACGACGAGGACAACCTGACGCTCTCCGATCACCGTGCGGAGGCCGTCGCCGATATCCTCGTCTACGAGTTCGGCATTCCGGTCGAGAACCTGGTCACCCAGGGCTATGGCGAGCAGTATCTGAAAATCCCGACCGAGGCGGCCGAGAGACAGAATCGGCGTGTCGCGCTGCGGCGGATCACGCCCTTGCTCGGCGAGTTCCGCGACCGCTAGGCGGGCATCACAGACGCACTGAAGGGAGCCCTGGCACCGCCGAGGGCTCCTTTTTTGCGCGAGCTGGCAGTCGCTCCGTCGTCCAAGGCGTGCTTAGCTGTCTCCTACCCAGCCGCAAGCATCGGGGAGGAAACACAAATGAAAGTCGGATTCATCGGCCTTGGCACGATGGGTGCCTATATGGCCGCCAACCTGTCGAAGTATCTCGAGAGCTCCAACCACGGCCTCGTGGTGCACGACGTCCGTCGCGAGGCCGCCGAGCCCTTTCTGGCAAAAGGCGCGCAGTGGGCCGCGAGCCCGCGTGCGCTTGCCGAGGCGTGCGACGTGGTCTTTCTGTCGCTCCCAGGTCCGAAAGAAGTCGAGGCTGTCGCTACGGCGGCCGACAGTGGCCTGCTCGCAGGGCTCAAGTCCGGCGCCGCCGTGTTCGATCTCTCGACGAACGCGCCGAGCATGGTGCGTAAGATCGCGGCGCACTTTGCCGAAAAGGGCTGCCACTTCCTCGATGCACCGGTGAGCGGAGGGCCGGCAGGTGCGCGCTCGGGCCGGCTCGCGATATGGGTCGGCGGTAACAAGGCAACGTTCGACGAACACAAAGTGCTTCTCGACGCCTTCTCGGATCAGGCGCGCTATATCGGCGCGATCGGTGCCGGCTCGGTGGCCAAGCTCGTGCACAACTGTGCAGGCTATGCCATTCAGACAGCGCTCGCCGAAGTGATGACCATGGGCGTCAAGGGCGGTGTCGAGCCGCTCGCCCTGTGGGAGGCGGTGCGCACGGGCGCGGTCGGCCGCAGCCGCACGTTCGATCGCCTCGTCGACCAGTTCCTGCCGAACAAGTATGAGCCGCCGGCTTTCGCGCTCAAGCTCGCCATGAAGGACATGACGCTGGCGACCGATCTCGGACGTGAGCTCGGCGTGCCCATGCGCCTCTCCAATCTCGCCTACGCCGACATGGTCGAGGCCATGACGCGCGGCTGGGAGAGGCAGGACTCGCGTTCGGCCATGAAGCTGCAGACCGAGCGTGCCGATGTGGAGATCGCCGTCGATCCCGAGCGGATCAAAGCCGCACTGGAACGCGATCCGCCATCATCGGGCGATCCCAAGCGGTCCTGAAGCTCGACATCACGTACGGTTTGCGGCGAATTTGACGCCGCGACGACGCGGCCCGACGAGGCAGCAGAGAAAGAGGATGAGGCCGGATACCGTGGCGATCATGCCGGCGGCGCTGACGCTCGACCGCGCGCCGAGCCACAGCGGACCGTAACCGGCAAGGACATAGCCGATGATAGCCGAGAGCACGGCAAAGACGACGCTCCAGGCGATCTGCGGTCCCATGCGGTCGGTCATGAGGCGGGCGGCGGCGGGCGGGCAGATGAACATGGCGATGACGATGATCGAGCCGACGGCATCGAAAGCCGCGACGGCCGCGATCGCCACCATGATGATCAGCGCATAGCTCGTGATCGTCGGCCGTGCGCCGATACTTTCAGCGAATGCCGGATCGAAGGTGCCAATGACCAGCTCCTTCCAGAAGATCGTGATGAAAGCCGCGACGACGATGAGGACGATGGCAAGGCGTGGGAGCTGGGGGGGAAGCTCCGCGAGCGCGGCGGGGTCGAACAGCGATCCCCAGCTCTCACCGGCAAGCCAGATCAGGCTTTCGAGATTGCCGTAAAGCGCGTGCTCGACATCGAGATGCACCTTGCTCGTGTCCGTGCGCTCGAGCAGCAGCACGCCAGCCGCGAACAGGGTCGTGAAGACGACACCCATGGCCGCGCCAGGCTCCACGTTGCCGATCTTGCGAATGAGCTCAATGAGCAGGACGGCAACAATGGCCGCGACGGCGGCGCCGATCAGCATCGGGCCGGCGGATAGGGTGCCCGTTATCAGGAATGCGCCCACGATGCCGGGCAGGGCCACGTGCGATACGGCATCTCCGATCAGGCTCTGCCGGCGCAGGACAAGGAAATTGCCGACGAGCGCGCAGGCGACGGCCGAAAGTATGCCGATCAGTAGCGGCACGAGCGAGAGCTGCATGAACTCATTGCTCATGTTGCCACCTTGTGCGGAGTGAGATGCCGATCCAGCTCGGCTATGATGTCATCCGGAAGCGCATCGGTGATCGGCGTGACGCCCGCAAGCCCTGCGGTCGCGGCATCATCGGGATAAAGTTTGCGATAGAGCGACCAGCGGGCTTCGTCACGCATGACCTCGGCGACGGCGCCGCGCCCGGCGAGCGTGGCGACGCCGTCCGCGCGAATGAAGCCCCTGCGCTTCAGCACCTTGAGCGTGAAGGCATCATGGATCGCCTCGCCGCGGGCCAAAGCCATGAGGCCCTGCCGCTGGTGCACGTCGATCTGGAAGGCGCGCTGCTTCAGGGCGCTGGCGAGCAGACCGCGACGCGGCGAAAGAAGCATCGAGAGGACGAACAGGCCGAAGGCGACGAGCACGATCAGGGCACCGGTCGGCAGCCCGCGATCGAGCGAGGATATGACGGCGCCGATGTAGGCGGCGATCGCGCCGAGCATGGATGCGATGATCACCATGGGCTCGGGGCGGTCCGTCCAGAAGCGCGCGGCGACGGGCGGAATGATCGTCAGCGCGACGATCAGCACGAGGCCGGCGACTTTGAGCCCGATGACGGTCGTGGCAAGCAGCAGGCCCATCATCGCGAGATCCGTTGCCCTGATGCTGATGCCGCGGACGGCGGCATACTCCTGATCGAAGCAGACGAGCGTGAAGGGGCGGCGGAGAGCGAAGATCGCCATGCCCGAAATGAGCGCGGCAATGGCGATCGTCTCGGCTTCGCTGCGCAGCATTCCCGCGGTCGAGCCGACGAGATAGCCGGCGATACCCGCCTGCCGCCCGGTCTCCAGCGATTGTATGACGGTGAGGAGCACGATGCCGAGGCCGAAGAACACGGAGAGCACGGCGCCGATGGCCGCGTCTTCCGTCAAGCGCGTGCGCCGAGTCACCCATTCGACGAGAATGAGACCAAGGCCGGCACTGGCCGCCGCGCCGATCATGAGGCCGGCAATCCAGCGTCCGTCGCCCGTGGCCAGCGCCATCAGGATGAACGCGAGGCAGAGGCCGGGCAGTGTCGCGTGGCTGATTGCATCACTGACGAGCGACCGCTTGCGCAGGAGCACGAACGTCCCGATCGCTCCGGCACTCGCGCCGAGCAGGGCCGCGCCCACGGCGACGAGCGCGGTGTTGTAGCCGGTCTGAAGGAAGAGGGCGCTGAGAAAGGTATTCATGGCCGTTTGGCACTAATGTCCCGATGCCGAAGTTCGCAAGACCTCGATCTGAATCACACTAGTGCGTGGCTGCCGATGAGCCTGCCGAAGGCGCAAGCGCTTCGACCTGCGTCGCGGCGAGGCGGCCGCCATAGGTGGCCTGCAGGTTCTCCGCGGTGAAGGTCGTCGTGACGGGCCCGGCCGCTATCTTACGGATATTGAGCAGCAGTACGTGATCGAAGTAGTCGCGCACGGTTGAGAGGTCATGGTGGACGCAGATGATCGTCCGCCCCTCGACGTTGAGATCCTTGAGCACGGATACGATGGCCTTCTCGGTCGCGGCGTCGACGCCCGCGAACGGCTCGTCCATGATGTAGAGTTCGGCGCTCTGAGCGAGCGCGCGCGCGAGGAAGATCCGCTGCTGCTGGCCGCCCGAGAGCTGCCCGATCTGGCGATGCGCGAAGCCTGACATCCCGACGCGCTCGAGACATTCCATGGCCTTCTGGCGATGACGCCGCGCGGTAAAGCGCAGGAAGCCGATATCGCGGTAGAGGCCCATGATCACGACGTCGAGCGCCGTTGCCGGGAAGTCCCAGTCGACGCTCGCACGCTGCGGAACGTAGGCAATGCGATGGCGCACCTCGGCGTAGGGACGGCCGAAAGCGGTCACCTCGCCGCTGATGCGCGGCACGATCCCAAGCGCGGCCTTGATGAGCGTGGACTTGCCGGCGCCGTTCGGCCCGACGATGGCAACCATGCTGCCGGGCGGCGTGACGAAATCAACGGAGAACAGTACGGGCTTTTCGCCGTATGAGACCGTGAGGCCCTGAATGGCGAGCGGGCTGTCGCTGTGCTCAGGCGCGATCGTGCGGCCATCGCGGACAATGAGCTGTGGTGCGGTGTCGCTCATCGTCAGCTCCCTGCCAGTCGGCTGTTGAGGCCTTTCGCGGGAGCCTGGCCGCCGAGCGCGCGCGTGATCACCGTCGTGTTGTGGTCGATCATGCCGATATAGGTGCCTTCGTATGTGCCGGGCGCGCCCATGGCGTCGGAGAAGAGCTCGCCGCCGATGACGACCTTATGGCCCTTGGCTGCGGCGCCCTCGATCAGCGCCTTGATATTGCGGTCCGAGACTGAGGATTCGATGAAGATCGCGCCGATCTTTCGGGTCACGATGACATTGACGAGCTCCTCGATCTGTTTGAGGCCGGCCTCGCTCTCAGTCGAGATGCCTTGGATGCCAAGCACCTCGTAGCCGTAGGCGCGGCCGAAGTAATTGAAAGCGTCGTGCGCCGTGATGAGAACCCGCGCCCCATCGGGGACGGTCGCAAGGGACTTTGCCGCGTAGGCATTGAGCCCATCGATCTCGGCAAGATGCCGTTGCATGTTGGCATCGAACAGCTCGGTGCTTTTGGGATCGAGCTTTACGAGCGCGTCGCGCGCCGCTGCGACGACGCCCTTCCACATCATAGGATCCATCCACACGTGAGGATCATAGCGGCCGGCATAGGCGCTGTTGTCGAGTAGCTGCTTCTTGGGCAGGCTCTCGGCCAGGGCAATAACGACCTTGCGCTTGCCGAGCTCCTGAAAGAACTCTTCGAGCTGCGCCTCGAGGTAAAGTCCGTGCCAGAATACGGCATCGGCTTTGGTCATGGCGACGATATCGGAGCGGGTCTGCCGATAGGTGTGCGGGTCCACTCCCGGACCCATGAGCGCCGTGACCTGCACGCGCTCGCCGCCGACCTGCCGTAGCGCATCTGCGATCATGCTGGTCGTAGCAACGACATTGAGCGGCTTTTGTGCCAGTGCAGGCGA
>Ga0182740_1002312_pt1 | contig 11828 bp, 12 predicted proteins | sample eDN5th37CKraftBY_FD_128872 | JGI IMG/M metagenome (GOLD analysis project Ga0182740, IMG submission 128872) | Enriched backyard soil microbial communities from Emeryville, California, USA - eDNA 5th pass 37_C Kraft BY (version 2) (version 2) | ecosystem: Environmental > Terrestrial > Soil >...
CGCACGGTGCGGATCCAGCGGGGCGACGCGGCGTCGTCGCCGAGCTTGCGGCGCAGGTTGGTCAGGTGCACCTCGACGCTGCGGCGGTCCTGGTCGGTGACCGGGGTCCCCGCGTCGTACTCGTCCGCCCACAGCACCCTGACCAGAGCGTCCTTGGGGATCGCGTGCCCGGGGGCGTTCGTGAGCGCGGCGAGCAGGTCGAACTCGCTGCGCGTGAGGTGCACCTCGGCTCCGTCGACCGTCACCGTGCGCGCCGCCACGTTCACGGCGAGCCCGTCGGCGGCCTGGGCGGCCGCCCCCGCGCCCGTCGGCGGCACGCTCCGCCGCGGACGGCGGAGCATCGCCTCGATCCGGGCTCGCAGCTCCCGCGGCCGGAACGGTTTGGTCTGGTAGTCGTCGGCGCCCGCGTCCAGTCCCATGAGCGCGTCGATCTCCTCCGCACGCGCGGTGAGCATCACCACGTACGTGTCGGACACCGCGCGGATCCGGCGGCACACCTCGAAGCCGTCGATGTCGGGCAGCCCGACGTCGAGCGTCGTGACCAGCGGGTCGAAGGTGCGCACCAGCTCGACCCCCTCGAGGCCCGACGCCGCCGTGCGCGTGACGAAGCCGGCCTGGGTCAGCACCGCGTCGAGCAGGTCTCGGACGTCGGGGTCGTCCTCGACGACGACGGCCGTGCGCTCACGGGCGTCGCCGCTGTGCGGATGGGGTCCGGCGAGCATGACGACACGCTAGCGAGGTGGCGCCCGGAGCGCAGCGAAGGCGGCACCTTCCTAGACTCGCCGGTGGCGGCGACCGACCCGCCGGAGAGGGCGTCACCATGACGGATACCTGCACGCATCTGGACCAGATCGTCCCGGTAGCGCCGGAGGTGGTCGGCGAGTGTCCCCCCTGCGTGGCCGCCGGCGGCACCTGGGTGCACCTGCGCGCCTGCCTGGTGTGCGGGCACGTCGGCTGCTGCGACTCGTCGCCGGCGAAGCACGCGACGGCCCACTTCCACGCCACCGGGCACCCCGTGATGCGCTCGATCGAGCCGGGTGAGCACTGGGGCTGGTGCTTCGTGGACGAGGTGCTCGTGCCCGGGCGGGAGATGCCCGCCCCCGCCTGACCGCCACGCCCGGCTCACCCGACGGGGCGGACGCGCAGGATCTCGGTCCGCGCGATCGCGCGGTCGCGCACGTCCAGCCGCGCCTCGCGGTCGGGGTCGGCCATGAAGTCCGCGAGCGCCTCCTCGTCGGGCATCTCGATGAGCTGCACCTCGGTGGGTTGGACGGCGCCGTGCGCGGCGTCGTCGGTGTGCGCCACGTTGGTCACGCGGTGCAGCACGCGCCCGCCGTGCCGCGGCACGAGCGCCAGCACCTCGGTCTCGTAGTCGGCCAGGGCCGGGGCCTCGCCGTCGGCCGCCCACAGCAGCACGCACAGGGTGATCGCCATCGTCCACCTTCTCTCTCGTCGTCCGCCGATCCTGTCAGTCCCGCCTCTCCCACGCGGGCGACCCGCCGGTCAGCCGGCCGGCGGCGGAGGTCCCACGGGTTCCCACGCGCCGGCCACGTGGTACGTACCGGGGCCGACCGTGCGGGGCGGCTCGGCGAGCGGCAGGTCCAGGTGGGCGGTGACCCCCGGGGGCACCTCGAGGTCGAGCTCGAACCGTCCCTCGACCAGGCGCCAGGCGACCGCGAGGGGGCCGTACGGGCTGTCCAGCCGGGCAGACGCGCTGTCGAGCTGCCCGGTCACCAGCGGGCGCACGACGACCTCCCGGTAGCCGGGCGCGGCGGGCGCGAGGCCGGCCACCGACCGGTGCAGCCAGTCGGCGACCGCGCCGTAGGCGTAGTGGTTGAACGACGTCATCTCGCTGGGGTGGATCGAGCCGTCGGGCAGCAGCGAGTCCCATCGCTCCCAGACCGTCGTGGCACCCATCTCCACCGGGTAGAGCCACGACGGGCGGGTGCGGGTCAGCAGCATCGCGTGCGCCAGCTCGGGGTGCCCGGCACGGCACAGGGCGTCGAGGATCAGCGGGGTACCGAGGAATCCCGTGCTCACGTGGAAGCCGGCCTCACGCACCAGCGCCGCCAGCCGGCTCCCCGCGCCGCGGCGCTGCGCGTCGGTCGCCAGCAGGTCCCACACGAGCGCCAGGGCGTACACGGTCTGGCAGTCGCTGCGCACCGCGCCGTCCGCGCCCACGTAGGCCGCGCGGAACGCGTCCCCGACGTCGGCCGAGAGCCCCGCGTAGCGTCGCGCGTCGGCGTCGTGCCCGAGCACCTCGGCCGTGCGGGCCAGCAGGTGGGCGCTGCGCGCCAGGTAGGCCGTGGCGACGACGGCCGGGTCGGCCTTCACCGCCGCGGAGTCGTCCGGCGGCGCGTCCGGGTCCAGCCAGTCGCCGAACTGGAAGCCGGTGTCCCACAGCAGGGAGTCGCCCGCCAGCGCGCGGGCCTTCTCCACCCAGGCACGCATCGAGCCGTACTGCCGCTCCAGGACGCCGACGTCGCCGTACCGCTCGTACAGCGTCCACGGCACGTGTACCGCCGCGTCCGCCCAGCCGGCGGCCGGCGTGTGCCGAGCTCCGTCCGGCCCGGGACCGCGCAGCTCGCGCACGACGTCGGGCACCACGTAGGGGACGCCGCCGTCGGGCTGCTGCTCCACGGCGAGGTCCTGCAGCCACGAGCCGAGAAACCCGGCGACGTCGAAGAGGAAGCTCGCGGTCGGCGCGAACACCTGGATGTCGCCGGTCCACCCGAGCCGCTCGTCCCGCTGGGGGCAGTCCGTGGGCACGTCGAGGAAGTTGCCGCGCATGCCCCACACGACGTTCTCGTGCAGCCGGTTCACGGCCGGGTCGGAGCACGCGAACCACCCCGTGCGACGCAGGTCGGAGCTCACGACCACGGCCCGCGCGTCCTGGGCGCGCACGTCGGCGCCCGTCACCTCCGCGTACCGGAAGCCGTGGAACGTGTAAGCCGGCTCCAGCACCTGCTCGCCGCCGGCGAGCACGTAGGTGTCCGTCGCCCGCGCCGCACGCAGCGGCCGCACGCCGAGCTCGCCGTCCTCGAGCACCTCGGCGTGCCGCACCGTGACGGTGTCGCCCCGCTGCCCCGTCACGCGCAGACGCACCCACCCGACCACGTTCTGGCCGAAGTCCACGATCTGCCTGCCGCTCGGCGATGCGCGGACCTCGCGAGCGGGGACCGTCGCGACCTCCCGCACCGGCGGCCCCGTCGGCGCGACGAGCCGCCCGGTGCCGGTGGCGGGGCCGGCCTCCAGCACGTCGACCGGCCCGTCCGCGACGGCGTCGGGCGCGAGCGCCTGTCGCAGGTCGGTCGTCTGACCGTCGTACAGGTCGTCGGCGAGCACGCCCGTCGTCCCGGCACGCCACCGCTCGTCCGTGACGACGGTCTGCCGCCGACCGTCCTCGAACGTGACCTCCAGCTGGGCGAGCAGCGCCAGCCGGTCGCCGTACGTGTCGCGCTGGTGCGTCCAGGTCAGCTGCCCGCGGTACCAGCCGTTGCCGAGACCGACCGCGATGCGGTCCGCACCGGCCGCGCGCAGGTGCTCGGTGACGTCGAAGGTCTGGTAGCGCAGGCGCGCGTCGTAGGCCGTCCACCCCGGGTCGAGGTGGTGGTCGCCCACGCGGCGGGCGCCGATCCAGGCGTCGTAGACCCCGTGCGCCGTGACGTACAGGCGCGCGGACGCCACCGGCCCGTGGAGCTCCAGGTCGCGGGCCAGCACGACGGCGCCGCCGTCCAGCCCGCCGAGGTGGCGAGGGCTGACGAACCGCGCCTCGACGTCGCCGGGCGACAGCAGGCCGGCCTCGATCGCGAGGGGCTCGCTCCACGGCGACCACCCGGCGTCGGACTCGGCCCGCACCTGGACCTCGACCCGCTCGCGCGAGCGCAGGTCGCGGAAGGGCCAGGCGACCAGCACCTGCTCGGCCCCCGCGACCCGGCGCTCCTCGACGTCGCCGTCGGCGGTGCGCAGCCGCACCTCGTAGCCGCGCTGCACCCCGCCGCCGCCCGCCCGCGTCCAGGACAACCGGGGGGCGGCGGTGCCGATCCCCACCTCCGGCGCGCCGTACTCGGCCACGAGCCGTTCGATGCGCATCGTCACGCCTCCTCGCGGGACGGACCCGCCGTCGGGAACATCGGGCACATCGGGCACCGCGGCCGCGGGGTGCCCCACAATGGTGCAGGAGCAGTGATCATATTCATTCGGCTCTTCCAGACGGTCCGAGGACGGGAGCGAGCTTGACCGAGGCGCTGTACGCCCAGGTGCACGAGGCGCTGCGGGCACGCATCGTCGGCGGCGGCCTCGCCGTCGGCGACCGCCTGCCGACGCAGGCCGAGCTCGTCGACGAGTTCTCGGTCAGCGCGATCACGATCAAGCGGGCGCTCGACATGCTGCGCGACGAGGGCTTCGTGACCCGACGGCCGCGCATCGGCACGGTCGTCGTCTCCACGACGCCCGCGGCCGGGGCGCCCCCGGACGAGCCCGGCCGCCTCCCGCTGGTCGGCTACATCGTGCCGGGCTTCGACGACGCGTTCGGGTCGCACCTGCTCGGGGGGCTCCTCGAGGCGTCGAGCGAACGGGCGCACGTCGTGGTGGCGATGTCCCGCGGCGACTCCGACCTGGAGGAACGCCTCATCGAGGAGCAGCTGGAGCGCGGCATCGACGGGCTCGTGCTGCTGCCCACGTCGTCGCAGGCCATCCCGCAGAGCGTCGCCACGCTCGTCGGGCGCGGGTTCCCCATCGTCATCGTCGACCGCACGCTGACGGGCGTGCCCGTCAGCACCGTGACCTCCGACAACGTCACCGCCGGCAGGCTGGCGGCGGAGTACCTGTTCGAGCTCGGGCACACCCGGATCGCGCTGGTCCAGTCCCCCAACGCCGTCTCGACCCTCGACGAGCGGAAGCGCGGCGTCGTGGCCGCGCACGCCGCGCACCAGGTGCGCCTCGAGGACGCCCAGGTCTACTCGGGCGTCCGGTCCGTGGTGCCGGGCGCGTCGGACACGCCGGAGGAGGACGTCGAGGGCCTCGTCGCCTTCCTGGACGCCCACCCCGACCTCACCGGGTGCGTCGTGACCGAGTACCACTCCGCGCGCCTCGTGCTGCAGGCCGCCCAGCGGCTCGGGCGCACCGTGCCCGACGACCTCTCCGTGATCTGCTTCGACGCCCCGCCCGAGTACGTGGACGCCGCGATCCCGCTCACCCACGTGGAACAGGACCAGCAGGCGATCGGCGCGCGCGCGTTCGAGCTGGTCGAGCGGCAGCTCGCCGAGCGGGGCGACGTCTCGCAGGACACCGTGCCCGTGCGGATCCTGGCGGGCGGCTCGACCGCCCCTGCGCCCCGCCCGGCGAGCTCGTAGCCGCTCAGGCGCGCCGGGCACGCACCTCGAGCGCCATCACCGCGCTCAGCAGGGTCGAGTACCCCACCTGGGTCGGCGCCGGCCGGGTCCAGTCGTCCCCCGGCCGCAGCACCGCGCCCGCCTGTCGCAGGCACTCGACCGCGGCCACCGGCGCCCCGTCCGCCGGGCGCACGTCGTCGAACGGCACCAGTCCGTGCTCCCACAGGGCGTCGGTGCTGGTGCGGACCAGGTCGTCGACCGCGGGGACGGCCCGCTCCTCGAGCAGCAGCGCGGCGTACCGGTACCAGATGCCCTTGAACAGGCCGACGTCACCGCCCGCCGTGTCGGGCACATCGTCGTCGACCAGGTCGCCCTCCCGTCGGAAGACGCCGCCCGTGGCGAGCTCGCGCACCGAGGTCAGCGCCGTCCGCTCGGCCCTGTCCAGCCAGCCGGCGTCCCCCGTGGAGCGGTACAGCTCGACGCACGCCCCGACGTACAGGCCCTGGTTGTACGTGAACCGCCAGTGCGTGTCGACGTCCGTGCCGCCCTCGCGCCCCAGCCCGTCCTCGACGAACCCGTCCGGCCCGACCAGGTGCTCCTCGAGCCACGCGACCGTGGCCAGCGCGCGGTCGAGGTACGCGCCGTCGCCGGTGCGCCGCGCCAGCCGTGCGCCGAGGATCGCGAGCGGGCCGTTCGCCGGGGTGTTCTTGTAGTCCGGCTGCTGCTTGCGCCACGACAGCGACGGCCCGTGCACGTCGTTCCACCCGAGCGTCACCACGTGCTCCCACAGCGCCACGACGTCCGCCTCGAGGGCGGCACGCTCGCCGTGGTCCGGCGTCGCCTCCGCCAGCCGCAGCAGGGCGAGGGCGTACCAGAGCATGTCGTCGAAGTAGTCGTTGAACAGGCTGCCGTCGTTGCGCTCGCGGATGTTCGCCGCGGTAGCCCGCGCCGCGTCGAGCCACGCGCCGTCGCCGGTGCGGGCGTAGGCGTCGAGCCGGCAGTCGACGACGTGCGCGAGCCACCAGTAGTTGAACGTGGCGTCAGCGGGCTCGGGGTGCCCGTTGTGCAGCAGCTGCGGCGGGGTGGCGCCGTAGAGCAGGTCGACGCTGTGCTGGGCGACGTCGGCGCGCCCGGCCCAGGTCTGCACGCGCGCGGGGTCGGGGGTGGTGGTGGTCATCGGTTGGCCTCCAGGATGCGGTCGCCCTGCGCGGCGGCGTCGGCGAGGGCGACGGCGCCGTCCAGGGACCCCGACATCACCTCCTGCAGGGCGGGGATGAGGGCGAGCGTCTCGACGTCCGAGTACCCGGGCACGGGCGGGCGCACCGAGGCCACCTCGATGGTCTCGACCATCGGGGCGAAGCGGTCGTCGACCGTGTCGACGGCGCGTCGGGACGCCTCGACGTTCGCGGGGATGTTCTTGCTGATGTCGGCGAACGCGAGGCTGTTCTCCTGGTCCGCCGCCCACCACTTCATGAGCTCCCACGCGCCCTCCGGGCAGGGGGCGTGGGCGGGCACGACGAGGCCGAAGCCGCCCATGGACGCCCCGGAGTCGCCCCGCGGCCCCACGACGGCCGGGACGACGCCGTACTCGAGGCCGTCGACGGCGTCCCAGGTGGGGAGGTTCCAGGGCCCGTCGTACTTGAGCGACACCGCGCCCTGCGCGAACGCGTCGATGCCGTCGGAGAAGCCCAGCTCGTACACCTTCCGCTCGTGCAGCAGCTCGTCCCAGAAGTCGAGCACCTCGAGGCCCTGCGGGGAGTCGAACGCCGTGGAGCGCTCGGTCGGGTCGAGCAGCTCGCCGCCCGCCTGCTTGAGCCACATGCTGAACAGGCCGACGTCCTGGAGCTCGAACCCGGCCCGCTCGAGCCGACCGCCCTTGCGGACGGTCAGCGCCTCGGCCGCGTCGGCCAGCTCGGCCCACGTGGTCGGCGGGCGGATGCCGGCCTCGTCGAGGTGCGCCTTGTTGTAGAAGAGCGCGCGCGTGTCGACGAGGAGCGGCAGGCCGTACGTCACGTCGCCGACGCTCATCTCGCGCACCGCCTCGGCGTAGAAAGCGCCGAGGTCCACGCCGTCGCGCGCCGCCCACGCGTCGATCGCCTGCAGCGCCCCGCGCCGGCCGTACTTGGCCGTCTGCCACCGGTCCCACAGCACCAGGTCGGGCACGTTGCCCGAAGCGATGCCGGTGAGCATCTTCTGCTCGAGCACGCCCTGCGGCACGTAGCGGAACGTGTACGCGGACTGCGCCGCGTTGAACGCGTCGAGCTGGGTCTGGATCTGCTTGGCCTGGTCCCCCGCCCAGCTGCCCCACATGGTGAGGCGGCGGGCCCCCGTGTCCGTGTAGCGGGGCTGGTTCGGCGCCGCGCAGGAGGACAGGACGGCGGCGCCGGCGCCCAGGCCGAGCGCCCGCAGGATCGCGCGGCGGCTAACGGGCGTTGACATGGGAGACCCCCTCGATGATGTAGCGCTGCGCGAAGACGAACAGGAGCAGCACCGGCAGGCTGGTGATGACGGTGCCGGCCATGAGCGGGCCGTAGTCGGTGGCGTAGTCGGTGACGAAGGACGCCAGGCCGACCTGGACGGTCCACATCTCCTGGACGTTGAGCACGATGAGCGGCCACATGAACGCGTTCCAGCCGGCCTGGAAGGTGAGGATCGCGAGCACGGCGGCCCCCGCCTTGGCGAGCGGCAGGTACACCTGTGCGAAGATCCGGAACTCGGACGCGCCGTCGATCCGCGCGGCCTCGCCCAGCTCGTCCGGGATCGACGCGAAGAACTGCCGCATGAAGAAGACGGCGAACGCGCCGGCGGCCCCCGGCAGGATGATCGCCCACCAGGTGTTGAGCAGGCCGACGCCGCCCTGCCCGAGGACGTTGTTGCCGCCGGCGAACGGGATGGCGCGCAGCACCAGGAACGACGGCACCATGGTGACGATGCCGGGCACCATGAGCGAGCCCAGGAGGGTCACGAAGAGCGTCCGCTTGCCGCGGAACTTCAGCTTGGCGAACGCGTACCCGGCGAGGGAGCCGAAGAACAGGTTCAGCAGCACACCGGCCACGGCGAGCAGCATCGAGTTCACGAAGTAGCGGCCGAACGGCACCTCCGTGAGCACCCGCTGGTAGTTCTCGACGGTGACGGTGCGCGGGATCAGGTCGAGCGCCCCCGACAGGATGTCCCCGGCGGGCTTGAGCGACGTCACCAGCGTCCAGAACAGCGGGAACACGGTGAGGATCGCGACGACGACGACGGCGACCCACCACGCGCCGGCCGCCACGCGCTGCCCGGGGGTGCGTCGCGTGGTGTGCAGCGGGGCGGGCCGCGGGGCGGAGCCGCCGAGAGAACCGGTCGCCGTCGCGACGGACAGGCCGGGTGCGGTCTGCGCGCTCATGTGTTGTCCCTCCCCGTGATGCGGGCGTTGATGACCGCGAAGACCGTGATGATCGCGAAGAGGACGAACGAGATCGCCGAGGCGTACCCCATCTCGAGGTTCCCGAAGCCCTGCGTGTAGATGTAGTAGACGAGGGTGATCGTCGAGTTGCCCGGGCCGCCCTTGGTGAGCACGTAGGCCTGGTCGAACACCTGGAACGCCCCGATGACCAACAGCGTGGAGACGAGGAACGTGGTGCGCGACAGGCTCGGCATGACGACGTACCGCAGCTGCTGCCACCAGCCCGCGCCGTCGATGCGCGCGGCCTCGTAGAGCTGCGGCGGGATCCCCTGCAGGCCGCCGAGGTAGATCATCATGTTGGTGCCGAAGCCGGCCCAGACGCTCATGATGACGATCGCCGGCATGGCCCAGTTCGAGTCGTACAGCCAGGCGGGGCCGTCGATGCCGAACCAGCCGAGCGCGACGTTGACCATGCCGAACTGCGGGTTGAGCAGCCACAGCCAGATCGTCGCGGTCGCGACCGTCGACGAGACCACCGGGACGTAGAAGAACGTGCGGAACAGCGACGCGACCCGCACGTTCCGGTTGAGCAGCAGCGCCGTCGTGAGCGCGACGACGATGCCCAGCGGCACGAACAGCAGCGTGTAGTACGCGGTGTTCCGCAGCGCGATGAAGAAGTACGGGTCGAGGAAGAGCCTCCGGTAGTTGTCGAGCCCGACCCAGCTCGAGTCACCGATGACCGAGTAGCTCGTGAAGCTCATGACGAGCGCCATGCCCGCCGGGACCACCACGAAGACCGCGAACAGGGCCATGGGCAGGGCCACGAAGAGCCAGGCCCACCTCTCCTGGATCCGCCACTGCCTCGAGGGCTTGCGTGATGCCTGGGCGCCGGACGGGGGTGTGGTGGCCGCCGTCCTGCCCGGCGGCGAGGTCGCCGCTGTCGTGACCGTCATGGTGCTGATCGCCTCCTTTGCCGATCCGCACGACCGCTCCTACGCGGCGTGCGTGAAACTGTGCGTCGCCGCCCGCGGGACCCGGAGGCCGACAACGTCGAGCACGAGCTCGCAGAACATCGAGTCCGCCCAGCTGAACCACTCCCGGGTGAACAGCTCGGGCCGGTCGACGTGGTACGACTCGCACATGCGTCCGCGCGCCGCGTTGGCGGCGAGCATCGTCGCGACGAGGGCGCGCTTCTCCGCCGGGTCCGTCGAGGTCAGTCCCCGGACGGCGGCCGAGATGGGCCAGACGTAGCGCGGCGGCGTGTGCGGGCTGCCGAGGCCTTCGCCGGTCGCGCCGCGCACGTAGGTGGGGTTGTCGTCGCTGAGCACGAACCGGCGGGTCGCGACGTAGAGCGGGTCGTCGAGGGCGATGCCGCCGGTGAGCGGCAGCGAGAGCAGGCTCGGCATGTTCGAGTCGTCCATGAGCAGCCGGTGGCCGAGGCCGTCGACCTCGTAGGCGAAGATCCGCCCGTGCTCCGGGTGGTCGACGACGCCGTGCCGCAGGGTCGCCTCGTCGAGCTCGGCCGCGAGCTTCTCGGCCCGGCGGCCGAGGGCCGTGTCGTCGAGCGGCCCGCGGGCGAGCTCGGCAAGGTCGCGCAGCGACGCGGCCGCGAACAGGTTGCCGGGCACGTTGAAGTGGTAGACGCACGCGTCGTCGCTGGGCCGGAACGCGCTCCAGGACATGCCGGTGACGGCGACGGGCGACCCCTGGCCGTCGCGGACGAGAGTGTCGGTGGGCGGGCAGTCGTCCCGCTCGAACCGGTAGCCGGACCGCGCGTCGTGGTCCTGCTCCGTGCGGAGGGTGGTGATCACCTGCTCCGCGGCCCGGCGGAACGCCTCGTCGAGGTGGTCGGTGCGGCCGGTGCCGACCCACAACTGGTGCGCGAGCTGGAGGGGGAACGCGAGCGAGTCGATCTCGTACTTGCGCTCCCAGACGCCGGGGGTCATCGCCGTGCGGTCGGCCTGGTGCCCGGCACCGTCCGGCCCGCGGTTGAAGGCGTTGGCGTACGGGTCCTGCAGGACCTGCGCGCTCATGCGCCGTACCAGGGCCGCGACGACGTCGCCGATCCCCGGGTCGAGGTCGAGCAGCGCGAGGTAGGGGCGCATCTGCGCCGCGCAGTCGCGCAGCCACATCGCCGGGATGTCGCCGGTGAGCACGAAGGCGGTGCCGTCGGGCTCGAGCACGACGGCGTCGCGCAGGGTGCGTCGCATCGCCTCGGCGAAGACCGTGGCGGTAGGGGCGCCGAACGCGGTGGACACGCGGTCGGTCACCTCCCGCAGCACGCGGTCGTCGAGCATCGGGGGGCCACCCTGGTCCATGAACTCGCACTCCATCGTTTGTATATATCGAATAGGCGGGAACATACCAGCGTTGGCGGCCGGGTGACCAGAGCGCGCACGACGAAGCCCGCGGCGCGTCCAGCGCCGCGGGCTTCGTCCCGCGTCCCGGCCCCGTCAGCCCGGGTCCACGTCTCCTCGCCGCACCGCCCGCAGCAGTCGTGGCGGCACCTGCACCGTGCGGCTGGCCACGACGACGGGCACGAGCACCGGCGGGTCGGCCTTCCACTGCGCCCGCCGGCTGCGGGTGCGCGAGCGGGAGGTCTTGCGCTTCGGGACGGCCACGGCCGCTCCTCTCGTCGGGTCGGTCTGGGGAAGCCCTGGTTCAGCCCTGCCGGGCCTTGAACCGGGGGTTCTGCTTGTTGATGACGAACGTCCTGCCCCTGCGGCGGACGACCTTGGCGCCCGGCAGCTGCTTCAGCGACCGCAGCGAGGCCCGGACCTTCATCGAGCGCCCTGCCCGTAGCGACGACGGAACTTCTCGACGCGGCCGGCGGTGTCGACGACGCGCGCGGCCCCGGTCCAGAACGGGTGGCTGGCACTCGAGATCTCGACGTCGACGACGGGGTAGGTGTTCCCGTCCTCCCACTCGATCGTGCGGGTGGGACGCCCGGGCCCGGACGCGGCGTCGCCCGCCAGCGTGGAGCGCGTGAGGAACGCGGTGCCGGCGCTGGTGTCGCGGAAGACGACGTGGCCGTAGGTGGGGTGGATGCTCTGCTTCATGGTGGTGTCTCCTCTCACCAGCTGGACTTGGTGACGCCGGGCAGCTCGCCC